>Ga0247727_10017953_pt1 | contig 11194 bp, 9 predicted proteins | sample WisWelCaveWW1625_FD_202498 | JGI IMG/M metagenome (GOLD analysis project Ga0247727, IMG submission 202498) | Biofilm microbial communities from Wishing Well Cave, Virginia, United States - WW16-25 | ecosystem: Environmental > Aquatic > Deep subsurface > Groundwater > Cave microbial mat | place...
TTTCAGCCACCGAATTGCTCTTGAATCCTGCTACAATTCCACCAACCAAAACCTCAGCCACGGATTAGCACAAATTTACACGGATTTTTTCTTGTTATTGGTGGTTTCGATACGCCCCGCTACGAACGCTTCGATAAACTCAGCGCGCCGCATGCGGGGCTACTCAACCACCAGAGTATTTATAAAAGGAATCCTCACATGACACAAACCTACGATGCCATTGTCATCGGCGCGGGGGTGATGGGCGCCAGTATTGCCTTTCATCTCGCCGAGCGTGGACTCAAAGTCGCCATCCTCGAGCGCAAGGTTACGGCTTCGGGTGCGACAGGTCATTCGAGCGGACTCGTCCGTATGCATTATGACCTCGCCGCTGAATCAGAACTGACTTTCGCCAGTTATAAAAATTATTTTAGTAATTGGAAAGAAAGAGTCGGTGGTGAATGTGGATTCATGCAAACTGGCTTCATGCAAATCGCCAAGCGTGAGCATGAGGATAAACTGCGCGGCAACGTCCTCAATCAACAACGCATCGGCATCAACACGTCTGTCATCTCGGCGGAGGATGTGAAAAAACTCGTCCCTGATTTTCTCACCGACCAGTTCGACTTCGCCGCGTACGAACCCGATTCAGGCTATGCCGATGCGACGCTCACGACCAACTCGTTCATCGAAGCCGCCAAACGTAACGGCGCAACATTGATTCAAAACTGCGAAGTGACCGCCATCCACACATCCCGTTCGCCACATTCCCCCCTCTCACGAAGCGAACGGGACACGTCAGGCGGAGCCGTAAAAGGCGTCGGCACCACTCAAGGTGAATTTTCGGCGCCAACAGTTATCAGCGCGGCAGGAGCGTGGGCGAAGCATGTCGCAAAACTCGCCGATGTCGATGTCCCGCTTGAGACGTGGACACACGATGTGGCGTTCCTCCATCGCCCGCCGTCGCTTGGCAAAATTCCCGCGGTGATTGACGATACCATCAACTGCTACTTCCGCCCCGAGGGCAGCGCCCTCATCCTTGCCGCGGGCGAAGATGAAAGCCTGCGCGGCGAAGCGCCCGATGCCGAAGACCAAACGCCCACGCCCACGTTCGTTGAGAAACTCATTGATGCGATGGTTCAACGCATTCCCAAAATTGAAGAGAGCGGCTTGCACTCCATTCACGTGGGGCGCGACGGCATCACCCCCGACCAGCGCGCCATCTACAGCGCGGCGGGTCCCGACGGTTTCTATCTCGCCTGCGGTTTGAGCGGCACAGGCTTCAAGACTTCCCCCGCCGCGGGCGCAAGTCTGGTGGAGTTGATCCTTCGTCAGGCTCAGGACGATGGCGCGCCCAAAACTGTGGATATCACGCCCTTTCGATTCAGTCGCTTCGCCGAGGGGAAGTTGCTGGAAGGGGAATACGGGTACGGTCATATTTGGAAGTAGATTCTTTTCACCGCGAAGGCGCGAAGGACGCAAAGAAAGAAGGAAAGAGGAAAGACTGCGGAGGCATTTTTCACCCCGCAGTTTTGATTCTGACCCGCACCGCTTCGGACTCAGCCGAGGGTTGATGCGGTTTCGAGGGGTGGTTTCTACGCTGTTAGCCCACACGGGGATAAAACTGCGCGAAACTCAATATAACTTGTTTGGGATGCTATAATAGCGAAAGCAGTCACTAACCAAAAGAGGTGTGATATGGCAATTAAATCCGAGATCAAATTTGCGGCGTTAGACGACTTGTTTTTGGATCCAATGAATCCACGGCTAGGACGTGAAAACACTGGTCGGGATGTGAGCCAAGATAAGGTACTGGATTTAATGCAGGACTGGAATCTAGACGAACTTGCCGTTTCGTTCTTAGAAAGTGGCTTTTGGTCTCAAGAAGCTGTATTGGTGGTAAATGAGAAACTATATGGTCACAATTGTTTAGTGGTGGTAGAGGGCAATAGACGTATTGCTGCTTTAAAGATGTTGAGAGATGCAATTAATGGGAAACCATTTTCTCAAAAATGGGCCCAATTAATTGATGGCAGAAAAGCACCGAATGATTTGTTTGGCAAAATTCCATACATTCTTGTCGATAGCAGAAAAGATGTAATAGCTTTTTTAGGTTTTCGTCATGTAACTGGAATTGAGCAATGGAGACCTGCTGAGAAGGCTGAATACATAGCCAAATTAATTGATGAATATGGCTTTACATATGAACAAGTCATGAGGATGATTGGCAGCAGAACTAGCACTGTTAGGCAAAACTATATTTCATATCGCCTTCTTTTGCAAATGGAAGATCAAAATGATATATCTATAAAGAATGTTGAGAAGGAATTTAGTGTATTGTTTTTATCTCTAAGAACGCCTGGTGCACAACTTTACCTAAATATTGACATGAATGCGACTCCTGCAAAAGCAAAAAAGCCAGTTCCTGCCCGCAGATTAAAAGCGCTAACCAATTACTCTCGATGGCTTTTCGGAGATGATAAAACGCTACCATTGTTCACTGACTCGCGATTTGTTGATAGATTTGGAAAAATCCTTGAAAGTGATGATGCTGTTTATTATCTTGAACGCACAGAAAAGCCAAACTTTGAGGTGGCTTACAGAATAGCGGGAGGAGATGAACCCGAATTAGTCAACTTGCTAGAACAAGCTGCTGACAATATCGAATTAGCTCTTTCAAAAGCCCATCTCTACAAGAAATCCAAAAAGTTACAAAAAGTTGTAGAGCGTTTAGGGATTGACGCTCTCCAACTACTTGGTATTTTTCCGCAGGTATATGAGCAAATTAAGCAAGGGGAATAATGATGATGCTCTCACTCCCAACATCAGGCTTTGCCCGATCTGTTAATGCTCATAATGTTAAGTTAGATACATTTTGTGACTGGATAGAAGCTAGTGTTATTTTTTCTGAATATGATGTTCTTTCTACCACAGATGTGGTTGATACATTGGTTGATGGCGAAATTTATGCGTCGCAAGACTTTGCTAGAGAAATGGTTGATAACGGATGGAGAGAATTAGAAAGAAGGCAAATTTGGATGGGAATAGGCTCATCAATAGAAGTGGATGGGCAACGCATACGTCGCACTAAACATTGGCGAAACTGTGCTGGATACAGTTTCTTGATAATGCTATCTCTTGCTCGGTTATATCCCGCTTGGGCACGTGGTTTTGGAGCCAATTACACTGAACAAGGTGTGTTGTTTGAGGAACTAACAAAACGATCTCTTCAAGGGCTTTTTCCAGGATGGCAGATTTTTATTACCGGTTGGTCAAGAGAAAGAGTCAACAGACTACCAACTGTTGTAAGGGAGGTTGCCAATAGGGTTCGTGAGCCTATTGGCAATGTAAGCCGTTGGACAAGAGAAAGTGCAAATGAGGCTGGGCTGGATGTGCTTTGTTATTATGAATTTCAAGACGGTAAAGGCGGCTCACCTGTGTATCTTTTTCAGTGTGCTAGTGGGGCGCAATGGGAAGAAAAAATACATACTCCTGATATCAGGATTTGGAGTCGAGTGATTGAATTTACCCACACACCTCAAAAAGCCTTTGTGCTTCCATTTTCTATCCCTGATGATGAATTCACCAGGGTTTGCAACCGAGTAAATGGTATGCTGTTAGATCGATATCGTCTTCTTTTACCAGGTGCTACTAACCCTAACTGGATTGATGCTGATCTAAGTTTAAGGCTTGTAACGTGGCTTCAAAATCGAATAGATAATCTGATTTGGGATCACGAGTAAAAATCTAATATGAAATTTATTGATTTGTTTGCTGGGCTGGGAGGATTCCACAAAGCCTTACATGAACTTGGGCATAATTGTGTCTTTGCAAGCGAATTAGACCCCGTTCTCAGAGAAACATACAAAGAGAACTGGGGCATCACCCCATTGGGTGACATAAGGGATATTGTCAAAAATAGAATTGGCGAGATACCTGAACATGATGTTCTTTGTGCTGGCTTTCCATGTCAACCTTTTAGCAAGGCTGGGAAGCAATTGGGAAGGAAAGACGCAAATAATGGAACCTTGTTTGATGAAATAGTAAAAATACTAGAATTCAGAAAGCCAAAGTACTTCATTCTTGAAAACGTTCCTTTTATCAGGCAACATGACAACGAAGAAACTTGGAAGTATATGGAAAAGGAGTTCAAAAGATTAGGTTATTATGTTGACCACAAAAATTACTCACCGCATGAATTTGGGATACCGCAACACCGTTTAAGAATTTTTATCGTTGGTTCTCGCGAAAAACTCTCCAACTTCTGCTTTGACAGAATTAACGATTTCAAAACAGATCAATTAAATATAGCTGACTACTTGGAAAAATCACCAAAATCAATTCATAAACTTCCTCAAAAGAACATAGAGTGCCTAGAACTTTGGCAAGAATTTATCGACAGAATTCCAAAGACAATTCCTTTGCCTGGTTTCCCAATCTGGGGAATGGAGTTTGGGGCTACTTATCTGTATAACGGAAAATATCCTCATACAATGAGTTCTAAGGAACTTGGAGAGTATAAGGGAAATTTTGGTGTTAGCTTGAAAGGGCTTACAAAAAACGAGCAAATGGCTTTGCTGCCTAGTTATACAAAAGTAAATCGGGCATATCCTGATTGGAAAAAAAGATATATTGAGCAAAATCGAGAGTTTTACAAAGCAAATAAAAAATATATTGCTGAAGTCGTAAAGAAAATATCCAAACTTCCATCCCAAAGTTGGCAAAAACTGGAGTGGAATGTTGGAAATGCTGAACGAGACATTACCAAATATATTCTACAGTTTAGAGCGTCTGGAATTAGAGTTAAAAAAGTTGACTTCTTCCCATCCCTCGTTTGTACAAATACACAGATTCCAATCATTGGTTGGGAGGGGCGTTATATTACTAGGGAAGAAGGATTGAAACTACAATCGCTGGAGAATATAACTCTACCTGTCAATGACAATGCTGCTTTTAGGGCATTAGGCAATGCTGTCAATTCGCATATCGTCAAGTTGATTGCAAAAGAACTCTTAAGAGATGAGGAGCGAGGTCCTTCTTCTAAAGGTAAAAGGTAAAGATTAACAATTGAAAAATCGTTCTGCTATCATGTCTGCTATACGTGGGAAAGGCAATAAGAGTACTGAATTGGCAATGATAAATGTCTTGCGTAAAAACCATATTTCAGGATGGCGAAGAAACTGGAAACTAAGTGGCAAGCCTGATTTTGTTTTTCCAAAGCGGAAAATCGTTCTATTTGTAGATGGTTGTTTTTGGCACGGATGTCCGTTTCACTCAAACATGCCCAAGGTTAATTACAGGTATTGGAAGAAGAAATTGCAAGGAAATAAAGATAGAGATAAGTTGATGAATAAGGAATTACGCAAAATGGGATGGAAAGTCATCCGTATATGGGAGCATGAATTGAAGTTCCCTGAAAAGGCTGCAGCAAAATTGATAAAGCAACTTGATATATAAATCAAAAACGGGAGTGTGGGTGAAGGGCGGACCTCACCCCGATTGTGACGATTAATCGGCGTGTCGGTTTGCCCCTCTCCCACTGGGAGAGGGCATCGTGAGGGCTGATTCGGTTTCGAGGGGCGGTTTCTTCTCCGCATGACTTTACTACTGTTTTGTTTGCCCCTTTGAAATGGATGGGCGTATAATTCTGCTTGCAGGGAGTAATGCAGCCAGAGGCTGTATAGCCCAAAGTTAACCCGTTCTTTGTAAATACAGTGCAGGAAAAATGAAATTTAGCCATATTTTCGATGTTTTCTCAAAGCGGAACAAGGAAGTAGAGCCTCTTGTCCGCAAAGCGCCAATAACACTTAGAAACAAATTTGTGCTATTTTGTCGAGATGTGTTTAGCAACAGTCGAAACAATTGGGGTAGCGGAGATTACACTGGTGAATTTTGGAATGAAATTCATCAAACTCTACTTTATCGTCATGGGCGATTTCAATTATCAAACGGCAACCCTCAATCCCGAGCAGAAGACACTATAAATTTTCTGCTTGCCTGTCAAGACGAAGAGTTTTTCGATTTTGTTGAATATATTTTCAGGGTTAAGTGCTTATTCCATATTTCGGTAGAAGAGAATGTACTTGTCGCTGAAATTAATGAATTATTTGTATCTGAAAATGTTGGTTACGAATTAACCGAGATGGTAAAAGAAGAAGTCGTCGAGCCTGTGAACACATATCCATTTTCGGGGCAAGAGCGTACAGTAATTAAAATAGTTTCATATCCGCAAGTAATTAATAAAGATGACCAAATCATTCATACTACAAATATCATGCCAACTTTAACACTGCTTAGTGAGCCAAAATACAAAACAGCTAATCAAGAATATTTAGAAGCACTAGAAGATTATCGCAAAGCTGATTATGGCGATTGTCTTACCAAGTGCGGAAGCGCCTTTGAAAGTGTCATGAAAATTATTTGCGATAGTAAGAAATGGAAATACAATCAAACCGACACGGCATCCACGTTATTGAACACAATTATCAACAAGAGCGGACTCGAGTCATATTTTGAGCAACCACTAATTATTATTGCTACACTTCGGAACAGGCTAAGCAAATCCCATGGAGCAGGCGTTGCTCCAAAAGTGGTCTCTCAAAACTATGCAAGATATGCGCTGAATGCTACTGCTGCAGCTATCGTGTTTCTGGTTAATGAAACAAAATGACGATTTCAACATAGAGCACAGCATTATGTAAAGCCAATCAAAAACGGGACTGTGGGTGAAGGGCGGTGGTGGGACCTCACCCAGATGAACGTGATTGATCGGCGTGTCGGTTTGTCCCTCTCCTAAAGGAGATGGCATTGTGTTGATTTCTTTTCTGCGTGATGGGGTTGTTGGGTTTCTCCCTCACCCCGATTCTGACGGCTTTTGGTCGGGACGGTTTCCCCCTCTCCCGCTGGGAGAGGGCATTGTGAGGGTTGGTTTGCTCCAGCAATGAGTCTCTGGTGTTGAAGTCTGAGACTCTTTGGTCGCTATCGCTCCCTCAGAGTGACATGGTTATAAGGAAAACGGGACTGTGGGTGAAGCGCAATCCCGTTTTTGATTCGATGATTGAACAACGTATTGGTAAAATGGATTTGTCACCCAATCCAAGGAGTCCAAAATGGAAATTTACGACGACGACCTCAGCAGGTTTGAAGCGGACGGCGCCGCGCCGCTGCTGGTCACAGATGATCAAGGTTACATCGAACACGATGGCGCTCGAATTTGGTACGCCGCTTTTGGGTCCGGTCAACCCGTGATCCTGCTGCATGGCGGACTCGGTCACAGTGGCAATTGGGGGTATCAAGTCCCAGCCCTGGTCGGGAATGGCTACCGTGCTGTAGTTATTGATAGCCGCGGTCATGGTCGCAGTAGCCGTGATACGCGGCCGTATACGTATGAATTGATGGCATCCGACGTTTCAGCGGTGATGGATGCATTGAATCTTGAAAAAGCGGCTCTGGTCGGCTGGAGCGATGGCGCGTGCACGGCCTTGATCCTTGCGGATAAAGTTCCTGCGCGGGTTGCAGGCGTGTTTTTCTTTGCGTGCAATATGGATCCAAGCGGCGCGAAGGAATTTGAATTTACCCCCATTATCAAGCGGTGCTTTGACCGGCATGTGAAGGATTACAAACGGCTATCGTCCACGCCAGACCAGTTCGACGAGTTTTCCGATGCGGTCAGTCTTATGCAGAGAACGCAACCCAATTATTCGGCGAATGCTCTGGCTCAGATCAGCGTTCCGGTCTCAATTGTATATAGCGAGCATGATGAATTCATCAAGCGCGAACATGCCGAATATCTCGCCCGGAACATTCCAAGTGCGGAATTTATCCATCTACCCGGTGTGAGTCACTTTGCGCCCCTGCAGAGACCCGGGCAATTCAACGCCATCATGCTGGCATTTCTCGGCAAAATTCTACGATAGAAGCAAGGATAACCAAACGGGGCTGTGGATTAAGCGCAGTCCCGTTTTGATTCTATGAGATGATACATTTGAAGTAGCGAACAAGCACTTGATATACTATATTTCACCCATGCTGACAGACACGCAACTTATTCAGGAATATTCCGAAACCATCGAGGATGTGGTGCTGTACATCCGTGCGCACATTCACGAACCGCTGAATCGGGAAGTGCTGGCGGAGGTGGCTGGCTTCTCGGTGCCGCACTTCCATCGCGTCTTCACGGCGCAGGTTGGTGAGAGCGCGGTCAGTTATGTGCGCCGTCTTCGCATGGAACGCGCGGGACGCAAACTCCGCATGGGCGCGGTGGATATTACTGAGGTGGCGCGCGCGGCGGGATACGAGTCACATGCGGCGTTCAGCAAGGCGTTCAAACAGCAGTTCGGAATGAGTCCCAGTGAGTTCCGTCAACTCGGTTGCAGTTCCGCCACCCAACTTTTGACCAAAGGATAAATCAAAATGAAAATCAAACTTACCAGTGTCTCTATAGACGATTATGACAAAGCCTTGAAATTTTATACGGAGGTGTTGGGCTTTGTTGCAAAACGAGATATTCCACTCGGAGGCGGCGCGCGATGGATCACCGTTGTCTCACCGGAAGAACCGGATGGCACCGAGTTGCTTCTCGAACCGAACGCCAGTTATCCCGCCATGAAAGCGCTGAAGGAATCGCTCGTCAAGGATGGGATACCATTCACAGCATTCCAGGTTAACAACATCCAGAATGAGTATGAACGAATGCAAAAACTCGGCGTGGAATTTACGATGGAGCCGACCAACATGGGCATGACGACTGCGGCGGTCTTCAATGATACGTGCGGGAATTTGATACAGATTTACCAGATCACGGCATAACGAAACAGTGGAATCAAAGACAGCGACAATTAGATACTGTCTCCGTCTTTTTTATTTTATGAAACCGAATCATCGGCGCTTCGACTACGCTTGGTCTCGATACGAGCGAGAAGACCACTCGCTCTACTTGACCAGCGCTCCGCTCAGCGCGAGGGGGAACTAGAACAACTTCAACACAGCCTCACTCGCCCAAGCGAAGAGGAATTGCGGCGCGAGGCTGATGACAACTGTTACTATTGCCGTAACGCCTGTGGTCATATCCAGCCAGGTTTCGCGTTCGGCGGTGGGTTCGCCGTCTTTCATATACATCGTGACGACAACCCGCAGGTAGTAGAATGCGGAGACGAGGGATGTCAACACGCCAATGATGGCGAGCCAGGTGAAACCGCCTGCCAAAACTGAACGGAAAAGGTAAAACTTTCCAACCATTCCCAATGTGGGTGGAAGCCCGATAAATGAAAGCATGAAGACGACCATGCACGCGGCGAGGGCGGGATGTTTTTTCGCGAGACCATCATAATCTTTAATTTCCAGTCCCCTGCCTTCCGATTTTTCCAAGGCAATCACAACTCCCCACGCGCCGAAGTTGGTGAACGCGTACGAGACGAGATAGAACAAACCCGCGGCGATTGCATCCGAAGCGACAAGAGGGTTGGGATCGCCATACGGCACGAACGCCATGAGGATGTAGCCCGCGTGCGCGATGCTGGAATATGCGAGCAGGCGTTTGATGTCCGTTTGCGAGATGGCGACGACATTGCCGAGGATCATGGTCAACGCGGCTAATGCCCAGAAAATATCGGTCATGTCGGTTGCGATGGAGGGGAAGGCGGTTGCGAACACACGCAGCAACGCGGCGAAGCCCGCGATCTTCGCGCCCGAGGACATGAACGCGGTCACAGCCGTCGGCGCGCCCTGATAGACATCGGGAGTCCACATGTGGAACGGAACCGCCGCGACTTTGAAGCCGAATCCGATCAAGAGCAGAGCGGCGCCGATGGTCAGGAACAGGGGCCCCCCTGAGCCTGTCGAAGGGCTTGAAGTCAGGGAAGAAGCGGACTCAACGATGGCGGAGAGACTCGTCGAACCAGTCGCTCCGAAGATGAGGGCGATCCCGTAGACGACGAATCCAGTCGAGAACGCGCCAAGTAAAAAGTATTTGAGTCCCGCCTCTTCTGATTCCACTTTGGGACGCGCGAACGCGGCAAGCACGTAAAGCGGAATGGAAAGAAGTTCGAGCGCGAGGAAGACGACGATGAGATCGGTCGCCTGCGCCATGAGCATCATGCCCGTCACGCTGAAAAGCAGCAGTGTGTAATATTCGCCGCGCTCGATGCCCATGCGTTTGACGTATCCATACGCGAGCGCGATGCCAAGCAGACCGCTGACGATGAGCAAAGCGTTGACGAAAATCGAGAAGCCGTCCAGCACGACCATACCGTTGAAACCCGTGACCTCATTGCCAACTTGCGAAAGAGTGAAGCCAAGCGTAAGCGCGAGACCAAGCGCGGAAAGTAATGCCGTGACGCCTTTGCGATCCTTCGGGATGAAGAGGTCAACCAGCAGCAGCACGCAAGCCCAGACGGTGAGCAGGGTGTAGGGGAGGAGGGTGTAGAGGTCGAGTTGGGTCATAAATGCTTTCAGCCACAGATTGCACGGATTGGCGCGGATTTCTTATTTTTGTTTCAATCGGTGGTTGAGTAGTGGCGTCTCGCGCCACGTATCGAAACCACCACTAACAGAAAGTATGTTGGTCGCTCGTTGGTTTCGATACGGGCTTCGCCCTACTCAACCAACGGAGAATTTATGGCATCGCTAACGCGGCGGCTGAGAGGGAGGCGGCGAGTTTATCCACCGCGGGCGCCATCAGATTGAAGAAAGGCGCGGGGTAGAGACCGATCCAGAAGATGAGGATCAGGATCGGGACCATGATGGCGATCTCGCGCCAGTTGAGGTCGCGGATGCCATGACCGTGCTTCTTCACTTCATCCACGATCTCGCCCTGCGGACCGAGGAACATCTTCTGGAACATATAAAGGATATACACAGCCGCCATGATCACGCCCAGCGCGGAGATCGCCGCGAACCAGACGCCGCCGAAATGGAACACGCCGCTTTGACCCGCGCCCCACGCGCCGAGCAGAATGACGAACTCGCCGACGAAACCGTTGAGACCAGGCAAGCCCATCGAAGAGAGCGCGACGATCAACATGATCGAACCGAAGACGGGCGTGACCTTCCACAAGCCGCCATAGACTTTGAGTTCGCGCGTGTGCGTCTGTTCATAGATCATGCCGACGAGCAGGAACAGCGCGCCCGTGCTGAGTCCGTGATTGACCATTTGCAGGATCGCGCCCTGCATCCCTTGTGAGTTGAGCGCGAATAATCCCAGCATCACAAAACCGAG
>Ga0247727_10017954_pt1 | contig 11194 bp, 14 predicted proteins | sample WisWelCaveWW1625_FD_202498 | JGI IMG/M metagenome (GOLD analysis project Ga0247727, IMG submission 202498) | Biofilm microbial communities from Wishing Well Cave, Virginia, United States - WW16-25 | ecosystem: Environmental > Aquatic > Deep subsurface > Groundwater > Cave microbial mat | place...
ATCCAGCTATAAAACTCTTTTTTATGTGCTTATTATTCTTCATTATGCAATCAGGAACAAACAACTTGCTTGTTTTTGACCCGCAGGGAATTCCAATTGCCTTTGTTAAATAGAGATATACTTCTTTATTTCTGAACCTAAATACCCAACTTTGTTGCTTGCCTTCTCTTTTTTTAAGAGAGTAAGTTGTGGATTTGGTATTGATAAACTCCTTGAATAATGATTCAATCTCTTTTAGATATTCACAATTGGTTAATTCAATCGTAATCTGATAATCTTTTGACAAATCAGTTTTAGATTTAGTGTTATTTGAGATATGCCCATCACCTACAATTGTACCTATCAGATAAGCCATATCTTCATCAAGGACAAGTTCTTTGTTAAGATTTTTTGATTTCATATTATATTACTAATAAATTACTTAACTTAATTAATTTTCTGGTTTGAAATAAATCGAAAATTAGAATTTGTTAATTTTATCATCCAATAGAAATCAAAAAATAAATAGAGCTTGAAGTATTACTTACGGCGCAATAAAAACATCTCTTTTTCATCTTTTCATGAAGAAAACTTTAAAAGCTATATGAATTTTCAGATGGATATCCCCCCTTAGCTCAGCGGTAGAGCGTTCCGCTGTAGACAATTATGTCAGTTGGTGACTATGCCTAAAAGGCAGTTGGATGAAACCAAATCAGTGGTTACGGAGAGGTCCCCGGTTCAAATCTGGGAGGGGGGATGTTTTTTTATATGATAATTTTTGCTAAGGATGATAAATTTGCCTTATTTCTCTTATGAACTCAAGCCCCTCCAAATGTGTTCTGAAGTCACTAGCACAATGAGCGTAGTTTCTATCTTTAATAAAATCCCCCACTTCACCAATTACTCCTAAAATAAAGGAGATAGGTGTGCCACATTTTATGCCAAGAGCAGCCCCATCAACAAAATGCAGTACTTTATCATATCCAACAAAATCAGAACTACTATACCCAAATCTACGAATGTATTCAGACACAAGTCCCGGAAAAATTTCTCGAACCTTGTTTTCTGCCAAAGCATGCGCCATCCATATTATAACTTCATCTGGATTACTAGCGCCTCCTAAATCATTAAAGAGTTGTCTTACAAAATAAATATGGTTATAAGGCGAAGAGCTGTTTGCTTGATTCATTTGGGTTTCTGCCTTATCCATTGTTCCCCAATATAAATATTGAGACCATTCTCTTATCTTATCTTATCTACATCTATTTTTTTAAGCCATTCTTTTCTTATAGAATGATCTTTGAATTTCGAAGTATAATCTACTAATACACTCCTTGCTTCTTCTACATCAACTGGCTCATAATCCTTTAATTTAATATTAGGAGAAATGCAATTTTGTACAATATGTTCTAAGATTTTCTCTCGTAAACCCATGATACCTTATGAACTCTTGTTCTTTTTTTAATACTTTTGGATAGTAACATTTTTTAAACTATATTTCTACTAGAAAATAAAATCATTACTTTTTAGTAGTAAACTTAGAAATGTTTTTAAACTAGAGCTATTTTTTTAGATAATATGGTTAGTATAGACTATGTTGTTGCCATGATGGATGAACATGATAGACTAGATATTCTTTTATTGTGGAAGGATCCTGCAATTGAAACAGCTGATGCATTAAAGCCTATTACAGATTTAAAAGATATAGGCACAGTATCCACATGCGTAACATATGCTGATTCAATTAAAGATATTCTTGGATATAAATATGCAGTGATAAATTTAGATGAAGTCCAAACCAAATTGATACCTAAGGAAATGTTAAAGAAGCTTTATCTTAATGTTAATTATAGAGATGGCTGCCTGCCTGCTCAAACAAATGAAAGGACCATACTTTCAAATGCCGGGAACCTTTATATGACTAGCCATGACAATATGAACGCGCATGAGTGGCTAGAATCATACTTAAATTTTAGATTAAATATACCTAAAAATGAACCAAAACCTGTTTCTGTCTAATAACATTGGATTAATTTTAGAAATCAAAAAACTAAAAAAATGAAATTTATTCAGAAGGTCTCTTGATCTCTATATAATCTTTACTCCAGTCCACATTTGCGCTCCAGTCACCTTTGTATTTAAAGATATCCGCAAAAGGAAAATTAAAAAGAAAAATAAGAATTAAAATAAATTAAAAATTATTTCTTCTTGCCCTTCTTCCCGCAGATCAGGTTGTCAAGCGACCACTTGCCGCTTCCTGTAAGTTCAAGCGACAATGAGATTGCAAGAAGTGAAAGCGCAAACTCATATCCGCCCTGGCCAGTAAGTCCGTTCTTAAAGTGGACAAGCCAGATTGCGACAATCATCGTGATTACCTGCAATTTTGCGAAATATCTTGTAAACAGTCCTAAGATGAGGCCTATACCGCCTGCGAATTCTGCGAAAATGACGACCCATGCAAAAAACATCGGCATTGGTATTCCTATGCCACCGAAAAAGCCTGCAGTTCCTGCAGGATTCATTAATTTTGACCATCCGTGAGCAGCGTATATAACACCTGCCACAAGTCTCAATACAAGAGGAGCATAATCCCTGTATTTGTCTAATTTGCCCATAAAATCATATTTCTCAAACATTTAAAACCACCCTCAGAGGATAAAGAATCTGAAAAGTATATAAACTTAACGATTATGAATGGCTCTGCTTCTTTTTCTTAAGCCATGCATAAGTCCTTGTCTTTGGACCCAGGCCATAGCCGCATGACGCGCATCTCTTCTTATGTATGTGATAGGCGTGCTTCCCGCACCTTCTGCACCTGATATGAGTTTTTTTCCCGGATTTCTTTCCGTGAGATGAAGTTCCTTTTGTCATAGTTATTCACTTATTCTGCAGCGACCATTATGATTGTGTCTCCTCTTACAAAGACAGTTCCAAGCTTTCTTGCGACTTCGCCGTTCACTCTCTCTTCTGTGTCGTGGAGTACGATATTTATGTGAATGTCAAATGCGTCAAGCTTTCCTAATAATTGCTTACCGTTTTTTAATTCGAGAATGATTCTCTGTCCCCTTGCTCTGTTGAGCATATCTAATGGCCTTGCTTCCATGATTATACACCTCAAAATATAGAGCTTTGGATTTGGATATTGTTTATAAAGTTTATGGAGATATAGGTTTTTGTAGAGATAAATCAGAGATTATTACATATATTGATGGCGGCTGTCACACTTTTAAAAAAGTGTTCGTCATCCACCCTGTAGGGGGCGTCCCCCGTCTGACCAGCGCCACGAATTTGCCTTAAACAACATCTTTTTAAGCTCTGGGCTATTAATTAGTTTCATGTTAAAAGAAGGCGATAAGGCACCAGGCTTTTCAGTGCCTGACCAGAACGGAAAGATCCAGAAGTTATCAGACTACAAAGGGAAAAAAGTAATCCTGTTCTTCTATCCTAAGGATATGACATCAGGCTGCACAGTCGAAGTTTGCAATTTCAGGGATGATTTTTCTGAATACGAGAAAAAAGGAATTGTAATTCTTGGTGTCAGCAACGATGATGAGAAATCGCACCAGAAATTTATACAAAAAGAAAAAATTCCATTCACTCTCCTAAGCGATGTTGACAAGACAGTTGTAAACGTATACGGAGTTTATGGAGAGAAAAGTTTCTTAGGAAAAAAATACATGGGCATATACAGGACGACATTTTTGATAGATGAGAAAGGGATAATCAGAAAAATTTACGAGAAAGTTGACGTTGGTAAGCACAGCAAGGAGATATTAGTAGACTTTATCTAAATTAAGTGCAATCAAACCCTCTAAATATTTCATATGCTTTATTATCTTAATTGCCTCATATAGGGGTGAGGGATTGGGAATTGTACCTTTAAAAAATTGATAAACGTTTTTCAGATGCTCTCTTAATGAATCATCTTTGAATGTGGCCCGTGAAAGCCTTTTTCCATCATGATATGTCTCTAATACTGCACGAGGAACATCAGTGTTTCTTACAACTTGCTCAAAAGAGCCCAAAATTGTATGATTTGTCTCAGGGTCGTATATACCAATGACCCTGTATTTCTCTTCGCCGCTCAATTTATTTTTTTTAGGATTGCGTCTTCTTCTATAAAAAGGGAAGTCATTTCTAGAATTTTCATTGAGGCGTCCATCTAGTGAGCTGAAAAAATTTATTTCATGTCCATTGTCTGTTGTATAATTTATCAGAGTACTCCCATGGTTTTTTATAACAGTCCCGTCATCCAGCGCAAGATCTGTTATGCTTACAACATTTCCATCTTCAGGAGATAATTCTAAATGCGGTAAAGATAAAACCGCAGCTAGCATGTGAGGAAACTCATAGTTTAAAATGCTGGTATCAACTACCTTCCGTTTCTAAAATCTGTTCTTCTGTCTTTAATTGACTCTAAATAGATTTCTAGAGCATTCTTGGCAATGCCCAGTTTAACCATCTCTTTTTTGATTTTAGATAATAACACAGAGGAGTTGTATTGCTCATTAATAGAAATTTTGGCATCAGGATATTTTGAAACCAGGGCTTCAAGCTCTTGTAATTGATCAGGCAGGCAAACAGGCTTTTCTATAAGGATATTTGCAGCGGGGTCAAACACAAGTACTTTTTCAATTAACTCTAAATGTGTATTTGTCGGAGTACATATATCATAATAAAATATTTGATCAGATGAAATATTTGAGATAAAAAACTTGTCAAGAGAATTAAATTTTTTAACTGTTGGGCCATAAAAAGTTGATTTAGCCATGTCAGTGTCAATTGCAGCTAAAACCTGAACATAATCTTCGGTGCAGTTATGGTGTAATTTAGCGATATTTCCGCTTCCGATCCTTACTATCCCATGTTCATGCATTTTATTAGAGGAAAGGGTTATAAAAAGGAGTTATATTTAAAGAGAATGTAGTTGCGTAATTTACCATTAGAAAACCTATATAAACAGCCTTTATTTTTATTAAAGAAATGTACGACACAATAATAATAGGCACAGGAGTCACAGGTTACGGAGCTGCGATGTATGCAGGAAGGCTCGGGCTAAAGACTTTACTAGTCGGAGATACGCCGGGTGGGACAATAATTTTAACAGACAGGGTTGAAAACTATCCCGGATTTGTCAGGCTTACAGGACAGGAACTTGCTGATAATTTAAGGAAGCACGCAGAAGATTACAAAGATTTTGTATCTTTTAAAGAGAATAAGGCCACAAAAATAGAGAAAAAAGGAGATAAATTTATCGTCCATATAGGAAATGAGAAAGCAGAATCGCACACAGTAATTTTTGCAACAGGCACAAAATGGAGGGAATTAAATGTCCCTGGCCATGATGAATTCATGAACAAAGGAGTTCACTACTGCGCACTATGTGACGCATTCTTCTACAGGAAAAAGACAGTTGCAGTAATAGGCGGAAGCGATAGTTCTGCAAAAGATGCATTAGTATTGACAGAGCATGCAGAAAAGGTCTATATAATATATAGGGGAGAAAAGATACATCCTGAACTTCCCAACATGAAAAGGGTTGAAGCTGCAAAGAACCTGGAGATTATCAATTTCACAAACATCACAGAGATAAAAGGAAATGAGACTGGAGTGACTTCAGTAATTCTGGACAAGGATTACAAAGGAAGCAGGGAATTGAGATTAGATGGAGTCTTCATAGCAATAGGCCATATTGCATTGTCAGATCTTGCAAAAGAGCTTGGCGTTTCATTGAATCAAAAAGGAGAGATAATAATAAACAGAAAATCAGAGACAAATATTCCCGGCTTCTATGCAGCAGGCGATGTCTGTGACACGAATTTCAAGCAGGCAATAACAGGAGTTTCAGAAGGAGTCCTTGCAGCGTACTCAGCTTATGAGTATGTAGGGAACCTGAAGACAAAATAGAATATTAATTAAGACTGATTAATCAATAAGCTATTATTTTAAAAAATAGTTTTTCTTAGTATATTAATGTTTCAAAATTGTTTCAGAAAAAAAAGATATATCTGAAATTAATATATCAAAGGGTTATGTCAATATCAAATACTGGAATAATATTAAATATAGTTTTAATATACCAAATGATAAAATTTATATATTAGTATAGTATTTAGTATATTATTAATTACTAAGTTTATATTTGTATTTATATTACTCCTCAAAAAGGACTAATGATTTAACAAGATGAAAACAAAAAAACAAAAAAGATTAAATAGTACCCCCACTATTAAAAAGGATATGGGTGGGGTTTTAGAAAATAGTTCTAGTAATGCTAAATTTGCAGGAAAATGGGTTGCATTGACGCTGGAAAATAAGATTGTTGATTCCGCTGACACCTATGAAGAACTTCTATCTAAGATAGCTAAAAAAGATCAATCGAAATATATTTATACAAGAATCACTGGCAGCAACACAGTATGTGTAATATAAACTTCACAGCTGTTGGTGACACTATTGGAAAATCTTATTGTAAAGTATAGAGAATCTATTGAGAAGGATAAGCCAACATTAAATATTGAAATTAGTTATAACAATAATAAGAGGAATTTTGCATGCTTGGTTGATTCTGGAGCAGACTTAATGACACTGCCAATGAGTGCTACAAAAGATCTTTATGGTATTAATATTGAAGAACAAACAAAATCAACTTTGCAAAGAATAAGCGAATATCTTGGAATAGAAGCTAAAACAACTGAATGCATTTGTGGTCACCAACTAGAATCGATACAAATACCAGCGTATATCCAAATTATTGGTTATAATATGCCAAAAATTCTTACTTACATTAATTGGGTTAAATCGAGTGAAGGAAAGGAAGTTTCTCCTGTGATAGGTAGAGAATCTTTTTTTAAATTTTTTAAAGTAAATTTTGATGAATATAAAAAAGAATTTACTCTAATACCTAACGAAGAAGTGATAGCACAAAACGAGTTAACTGTTCCCGAAGGATTCAAGAATTTTATTAATATTAAAAAAATAATCTATTTCTTGACAGTAAAATTATACAAAAAGAAACCTGCTCCAGTCAATAACGAGCCGAACAATATCACAATCTTTTCTAAATTTATCAGCATCAAAACTGTACTAACAAAACCAAACAAAGCCAGGAGCGGGAATTTCCCTAAATTTAATGGCTCATGGAACATCTCATGCCTGTGCTTTGAATATCTGGACTTTATCAAAGCCAGATTGATGACTGAAAAAACAACAAAGACAAAGAAATTTGTGATCTCTGCAACAACCTGCACATTGCCTATTAATACAAAAAAAACAGTGAAGATGGTTGAAGCTATTATTGCATTGAGAGGGGTTTTTGTGAACCTGTTGATTTTCGATAGGAATTTTATTTTTTTATAGCCTTTGCTCATGCCATAAATCAGCCTGGACATTGCAATAAGCGACAGGAGTACTGTGTTTCCTGTAGAAATAAGCGCAAGTATAGTCACAATAAATCCGGCATTGCTTCCAACCATTGCAGAAACAACATCTGTAAGCGGGGCGCTTGACATTGAAAGCTCTCTCCATCCAATCGTGCTTATTGCTGATATAGAGACTAAGATATACAGGATTGTACTTATCCCTAAAGACAAGAGCAAGGCAAGAGGAATAGTTTTTCTCGGGTTTATTGTCTCTTCAGAGAGTTTTACTACGCTCTCAAAACCGATATATGCAAAAAAAATCAGGGATGCGGCTTTAAAGACGCCTGTTAGCCTTGTAATCTCAAAATAATTTATAGAGCCTATCTTTGGGAGCGTCAAGAATATCACCATAAGCAGGCCGAATATGCTTAAGGTAGTAAAAACAACATTGAGCCTCATGGACTGCTTTATTCCTATTGTATTCACTATTGAAAAAACAAGGATAGAAATAATTGCAATCCCCGGTATATAGCTGTAGTTCAAAAGCGAATTTAAATACCCTGAAAAACCTAAGGAGACTGCAGCTGCCGCTAAAACAAGTGAAAGCATCACAAGATAACCGACTACGAATGCGATCCTCTTCCCGAAGTTATGCTCTACATAATAGTATTCTCCTGCGTCATTTGAGTATATTGAAGATAGTTCTGCATAGGATAGGCCTGTAAGCAAGGCAACGAATGCAGATATTATGAACGAGAGCCACACTCCGTTTCCGGCATAACCTGATGCAGCTCCGATCAAAACATAGATGCCTGCTCCGACAATGATGCCTATTCCTGCAATAGTCGCATCAAAAAGATTTAGATCTCTCCTCAAAGTGAGGGATTCTCTCTTGTGTTTTTTGAACATTTGTATATTGTAGAACAGCAAGAGTTTAAAATATTTATTATTTTTAGAAAAAAATCAGAAAACTTTTTATAGAAACACATATTAAATATTCAAATAGGAGAAGGTTCAGAGGGCGTAAAAGCAATTACCGGCCTTTTTTAAAGGCAATTCGGTTGTTCTTCCTGCAACACTCCTATACTCTTTTTTATCTTTTTAACAGTTTTTCCAATTTTTCAAGATTGCTCTTATCTTCAGGCAAAATTATAACTTTTTCAAAAATTTTCAATTTCCTATGCATATATTTTTGTTTTGGAAAATTTCTTGCAACTCTTTTTGCAAAAGCATCGGCTTCGCTCTTCAACTTATGGTCTTTTTTTAGCTTTCGAAGAAATTCTATTGACATAATTTTGCCTTTTAAATCTTTTCTCAAAAACTCAATATAAGGGAATACACCTTCTGTAGGCTTTACATCAGAACAAATTACAATCTTATCTATCTGGCCGCAGAATTCAATAAGAAGGCAAATGTTGGCAGCGTGTACTTTCTTTATTTCATACTTTTTAATAAGCTCTTGCCTGAACGGGTCACATAAGACAAGAGCTTTTTCTATTTTTTTATTAAAAATATAATCTTCATTTACACTTACTAAAGATATAACAGAATATCTTGGCTGATGGTATAAGTGAGACATATCAACATGGAATATCATGATCACTTAATTTCACATATTAATATATAAATTATACTAATATAATAGCCTTAATCTTCATTTCCCGAAAAGCTTATCTCTGAGTTGTCTCCGACATTGAGCTTCTCTATTATGTCTTTCACAGCGGCATTCTCTCCGATAAGTGAATCAGTGAACTGGGCGTTTTCAATGTCGGCATTTTTGTTTATTATGCTGTTCTTTATTATCGAAGTCTTTATCTTTGCGTTATCGTCAATAGATACAAACGGGCCGATAATAGAGTCTTTTAAAACAACTCCTTTCCCGATGTAGACAGGAGGGATTATTATGCTGTTTTCGTTTACAATCTTCACTTTGCTGCCGTTATTCATCTCTAATAGATGCCTGTTGGTCGCAAGGAGCGTTTCAGGCTTTCCGCAGTCAAACCATCCTTCCATCTTGAATGTTGTCAAATAAGCGCCTTTTTCGACCATCACCTGAAGAGCATCTGTCAGGAAAAACTCTCCTTTAGTCTTTCTTCCTGTCTTTATCATATCTTTTATTGCGTCAAACAAGAGGTTGGAATTATTTATGAAATAGATTCCTATGAGAACCTCGCTCGGTTTCAAATAGTCAGGCTTTTCAACAAGCTTTGTTATCCTGTTCCCTTTTTTTTCAGCAACTCCGAACCTTCTGGGATCATCTACTTTCTTGACTGCAAATGCCCCGTCTTTTGCGGATTTCATGCCTGTTTTCAGATTGCCTACAAAAATAGTATCTCCGTAAATAATGAGCAGCTTTTCGCCTTTTTTAATAAATGGCTCTGCCAATGATATCGCATGGCCGGGGCCAAGAGCCTTTTCCTGTACTGCAAAATCAAAATTCATTTCAGGATAGGTCTTTTGGACGTATGTTCTTATTTTTTCTCCTAAAAACCCGAGGATGAGAACAACATCTTTTATCCCGAGGCCTTTCACCTGGTCTAAGATATGCCCGAGTATCGGCTTTCCTGCAACATGCAACAATGCCTTTGGCAACGTATATGTATGAGGCCTAAGCCTTGTCCCAAAACCTGCAACTGGAATAATCGCTTTCATAAGCTTATCAAAATATTATTCCTATTTAATGGTTTTGGATGTAGGATATTATGCTACTCAATAAACAAGATTAGAATTTATTCGGTTTTAGGATAGCTAGGTCCTGAACGTTCCAGTCTGTTCACATAAGGTTTGCCATTTACTACTGTAATAGATACAATATAATGTTTTTGGTGGAAATCAGTAGCAATTAACCTGTCAATATTTATATTGGTTCTGGAAACAAGAGTTGGAACTTCATAACCTGATGATGAAGCACGAGGATTTGGTTCTTTTTCTAATATCTTTTCAACAGTGCTCTGAGGTATATTAATATCTCTTTCAAGGTACATAACCGAGAACTTTTGAAGTGGATCATGTTTGCCATCAGATTTTCCCAAATATTTTGCGAGCTCCTCCACCTGTTTTAACTTAATTCCTGTTCCTTTTTCAAATTTTTCTATTGCATTTTTTAACTGACTGCTATTAGGGCTATATATAGCAGAATTTACATTGTACGAACCGATTTTTTTGTCATCTAACCATGGTGCTGTAATATTTGATCTATATTTCTGAGACACAATTTTCTCTGCGTCTTTGAATGGCCTAACGAAGAAATCAATTGCTTTGGGAATAAAAGCAAGACCCATCGCTGTTGCAACTATATTAAATATATCATAAAAATTTCTGAAAGAAAAAACATTGTTTGGTGATCTTTCAATATCAAGACCTCCATATTGTGCCATTGTCATACTTTCCAGAAGGTCTGTTTCGATATTCAGTTTGTCTAAACCAGGTCCAAGAAAGAATAACAGAGTATAGCTTTTCAAATCAACCTCTTCTGGAGTTGTTATAGGAAGCGCCAGTTTGGTGCTTAGATTTTTCTGAGGTGTTATATAATTTATAGTAGAGAATGCAAGCTCTACAACTAAATCACTTAAATCTCTTTTTTTCGGTTTTGATACCATGTTTCAGGTATGTCATATCAAGTTATATTAAAAGCTTCTTGTTTGATAACTTTTCAGTAGTAAACTTTAAATATAAGGATTACAGCCTTTTAAATAATGGTTAATAGGAATCCAAAAGGGACAACAATCGTAGATTTCCTTAATTCTGGAAGCTTTGAGGTGAAAGTTAGAAAAAATGACTTTATCGTTTCAAATAAGAATTCTAGGGCTAACATGGATATTTCCAATGAATATACGGACAATCCTACATATGAT
>Ga0247727_10017955_pt1 | contig 11193 bp, 9 predicted proteins | sample WisWelCaveWW1625_FD_202498 | JGI IMG/M metagenome (GOLD analysis project Ga0247727, IMG submission 202498) | Biofilm microbial communities from Wishing Well Cave, Virginia, United States - WW16-25 | ecosystem: Environmental > Aquatic > Deep subsurface > Groundwater > Cave microbial mat | place...
CTCCTTCCAGGATTCTTCCTCTTCCCCTCAAGGCTCTTCTCTTCTTCTTCCTCCTTAAGGGCTCATTTCACGTGAGACCGCCAGTCTAACTTCCCCGGTGTGCCACTTCAGCCGAAACACTACAGGCAGGCGTGTTGAGCTTGGGAATGCGCCCTGCCCATCGCTGCGGGTCAAATCGCGCGTATGACATGGCTGAAAGAGGGTGCGAGCGTTCCGACTCGAACCAGCGGTGTAACCGCGTTGTGTACTGCGCCACGCCACCTCGTTTGGCCCCGATCTGAATGGTGTTGCGCACACGCACGTCGTTTGCAAATAACGCGGCAGGAATGCGGCCGAAGGACGAAAACCAGTTGGATTCGTAGGCGGCGAACAAGAGGTTGCGGAGCGGAGCGAAGTCGCCGCTAAAGCTTAGACTGAGAGGAACGATCATCCCCGTCAGTGCGTTTCTGTTGGCAAGCTGCGAAGCCCGTTCGAGACACCAAGCATAAATGTCGGTGCAACGGGCCGTCCGATATTCCTTGACATCGTATGTCTCGCGCACTTTCGCCGAGGCGACGTACGGCGGATTCCCGATAATCACATCGAACCCGCCATTCGCCATGATGCCGTAGAACTCGACGAACCAGTGGAACGGCTCGTGGCTGGTCTTCCACTTGGCGAAGGCTTCCTCGTAGGCGGTCTTGGTCTTGAAGATGTCGGCGGCGACGCGATACTCGCCGGCCAGATATCGGTCGAGTTCGGCATCGAGTTTCTGAAGTCGGCGGCGCAGTTCCTGTTTGTCTCTGGCCGTTACCTTTCCGCCGTGCTTGGTTTGCTGGGCGCGGAATTGCTCGAAGCATTTCTCAACCGCCAGGGCGTCTTCCTCGATTCGTTTGACCTCCTTGGCCCCGAAGCCGAGCGTGCCTTCCTGCGACTGGCGGACCTGGTCGAGCGACACGTAGCCGACCAGCGTGTTGCCGGCGCGGATGTTGAAGTCGATGTCGGGCAGCGGCTCGATCTGATCGGCCGTTTCGACCTGGGCGACGAGCTTGAGGAACAGGCGGAGTTTGCAGATTTCAACCGCCTCCTCCATGATGTCCACGCCGAACAGGTTGTTGATGATGATCGACTTGAGGATGAAGTAGCGTTCGCTGGGGTGCTTGGCGATCTGGTCGAGGATCTTGCGGAAGTCCCAGAATGGCTGCGGCTTCGCCCCCTCACCCCGGCCCTCTCCCCGCGGACGGGGAGAGGGAGCAAGTTGGTCATGGTCCTCGACGAACCGTTCCATTCGCTCCAGGCAGTCGCTGTAGAGGCTCTCCAGAATGCGCAGTGCGGCGAACAGGAACGCGCCGGACCCGCAGGTGGGGTCGAGCACGGTGACCTTTTCGATGGCGTGCCAGAAGGCGCGGAGCAGCTCGGGGCCTTCGCTGTTGACGATGGCGTCGCGAGCGAATTGCCAGATATCGAGGTTCAGCGTGATCAGGTCATTGATCGCGTGGACCTCGCCTGACTTGAGCTTCTGGCGTAGCTCCAGGCAGCGGTTGCGGCGGGCGACGACTTCGCGCCACGTCTCGGTTGGCAGGGCGTAGGCGTCCGGCGCGGGTTTGTTCCAGCCTTCGCGTTTGGAAACATCACTGACTCCCGCTTCAATCTCCGCAGGCAAGGGTCGCGGCTCGGCGAGCCGCTTGTGATCGCGGTGGTTGATCCTGTCGTATTCACAAGTGACGCCGTGACCGACGGCGGGGTAGATGTAGCGGTCGGGGTCGTCGCGCAAGAGACGCCAGAGGAAGCTGTCCGGCTTGAACGCGATGGGGCATTTCTTCTCGGCGGCGTCGAACAGGAACGGGATGACCGTGTTCTTGCTGATGTACTCGGTGATGTCTTCCTTGGTGTAGTAGGCCCCCATCTGCTTCTGGTTGATGTACTTCTCGAAGATGTAGCCGACCACGTCGGGGTTGATCTCGTTGTCGGCCCGCAACGGCCGTTCGTCGAGGTGCCAGCGGAAGTCTTCGAAGAACTCGAACAGCTTTCTCGAACGCCTGGTCGGGGATGTCAATTTCGGGATTGCGCTCTTCGAGCTGGTGGACCTCGAAGAAGCCGCCGTTGAGATACGGGACCTTGCCGAGCAGCTTTTCCAAGTCGCGGTCCAGCTTGCGTTCGTCAGGGGACTTGCCCAGGCCGTCGTGGAACAGCCGCAGCAGGAAGTAGCGGTAGAACGTCAGGAATTTGTCCTTGCCCTTGGCCTCGCGAACGAGCTGCATGCGGTTGCGCAGGTAATCGGTGTCGCCGTCGAGGAAGCCTTTCTTCTGGATGAAGTAGACGAACATCAGGCGGTTGAGCATGAGGGACGTGTACCACTGCAAGTCGGCGTCGGTCTTGATGCCCTTGATGAACTTGAGGAAGGCGGCGTGTTCGGCCTTGAAGCGTTCGTAGAACTTCTTGGTGACCTTGTCGACATCGAACGCCGCGCGGGCGCGGCTGGGCATTTCGAGCACGTAAAGTCCAGCTTCTTCCTCCTGCAGAGAGACGAACAGTAACTGGAGCTTTTGCAGTAGGGAATCGCCGGGCTGGCCGCGTGAGAACTCGTGGGTGCGCGTGCTGAGCGGGCGGCCCGGTTCGCGACGGACCCACATCCACGACTGGCGCGAGCGGTCGCCGGTGACGAAAACAATAAGGTGCTCGAAGCTGGTTTGGGTCAGCTCGCGGTCAAGGCTTAGCCGCGTGGCGTGGTTGGGCAGCATGCCGTCGGGGCTTTCGCACAGCCAGGCGGTGAAGCCGCGCTTCTCGGCGATCGCGGCCAGCGTGTGGTCACGGTCGTCGGCGCGGAGGGTGAGTTTCTGACGACACGGCTCCCAGCCGAGTTCTTCAACGAAGAGTTTCCTCAGATCGCAGCTCTGGAGCAGTGGTCGGGCACGGGAGAATACGAGTGGCATGGAAGTGAAAGCACCTACGGTTCGATGATCTCCACGGCGATTCCGGTGAACCGGTCCAGTCGATGGTCGTTGGTCAAGAAGACATCGCACTTCGCGACGCTGGCCGCCGCGAGATGGATCGAGTCAGGAGTCTTGAAGCCGTACTGAGCTCGAATGTCGGTCGCTCGGTCCATCACGGCTCGTGTGAGCGGGACGATTTCCGAGACGTTGCCCGCAATGTATTCGTCGAAGTCGCTGAGCAGTGCGGCATTGCCAACTTGAATGGGCTTAACGCGGCATTCTAGGCGAGTGAGATCACTGGCGACGCGAACGACGCCAACGGCTGCGAGCCGAGCGTCGACGATCGCTGCGTACGGCTCCATTTTCTCGACCGTGTAGATTACTGGTGCCGCATCGAGGTAGATCCGCACGGCTAATCTCCCCAGCTATCTCGCTCCGCTTGAATCTGAGCATCCACTTCTTCCCGCGTCGGTGGCTGATAGCCGCGGAGACGCTGCCGCTCGCGAATCGCCGCCATAACTTCCGCGTAGGAGCGTTGCGGCGTTCCAATCGGCTCGACAACGACCCGCACTCTGCCCTCCTTGATCGGCAGCGGCTCATCGAGAGCCACCGTCTGCTCATCGGAAAGTGTGCCGGTCACGACGAAGGCGTTTGGCGTGGGCATAGGCGTTGACCTCCCGCTTGGCCTGTTCTCTCTTATTAAACGACACCAAGCTATCGCTTAATGGCCCCGAGGGCAATTAGACTTCGGTCAATAACAACTCGCGAATCGGTTCGTTGCTCACCCTACGTCCTCCCGAATTCCCAGCGAGCAAATGATCTGCGGCTCATGGGCCTCGGCGTCGTCCTTGGCAACGCACAGCCGATCTTCCTCGTGCAGGGCGAGGACGAGGCCGACGAGCTTTTCGTCAGCGACGCCGGCGCGGAGTTCGCGGTTTAGCAGGTCGCGTGCGGCCTCCGTCAGCGGCTGGTCGTAGATGGCATCGATGGCCAAGTGAAGGGGCTTGATGTCGAACAGCGTGTTCTTCACCTGCGTGGCATATTCCTTGAGACGTTCGTAGACGCGGCGACGGGCACTGGCGGGTTTGCCAAGCTGGCCGCCGGTAGTGACCTGTTCGGTCTGGATGCCTTCGACCGCTTTCTGCACGAGCGGGTGATGGTTCGCGAGACGCGGCAGAGTGGGAGTTGCGGGTTCGCAGGCGGTGGCACGGAGGATTTCGTGTTGGCTTTCGGTGACGGTGCGGCCTCGCTCGTCCAACCAGGCGAGCGCATCGTTGCCGTCGCCCGTGCGGACGTAAACCATGACACCTGATTCGGATTTTGGTCCGCCTGTCCCTTCCGGCCGAGGGGCAACGGCCGAGAGCGATTTGGTGGAAAAGACGACGGGGGGCAGGTCGGGAATGGTCTTCTTGAGCGACGGGTCGGCATCGGTGGCATTCTTCCAAATCTGGTAGGCCAGCGACGCAAGGTCCACATCGTTGTCTTCGGGATCGTCGAGGACGCCGGACTTCTCGGTGAATAGGTCGCGGATGAGATTGTCATGACGCTCGTCTTCGAAAAAAGTCTCATCCGTGCCGACGACCTCGGCGTTTTCCTTGAGCCGCTGGCGGACGCGAGAGCGGAGGTGGATGATCAGTTCGACGCCGTCAGCCGGCAGGAAGGAGTAGCAAAGAATCTGCTCAGACTGCTGCCCGATGCGGTCCACGCGGCCGGCACGTTGGATGAGGCGGATGATCGCCCACGGCAAGTCGTAGTTCACGACGATGGCGGCATCCTGGAGATTCTGGCCCTCGCTGAGTACGTCGGTGGCGACGAGAACTCGAAGTTCGTCGGCAGGCGCGACGTGCTCGCGGGCGTTGTGGCTTTCCGGGCTGAACCGGCGGGCGAAAGTCGATGGGTTCTCGGTGTCACCGGTAACGTCGGCCAGTTGATTGACGCCCCGCGCTTTTAACTGCGCGGCCAGGTAGAGCACGGTGTCAGCGAACTGGGAGAAGACGAGCACTTTTTGCGATGGATGCTTCTTCGTCAGCAGTTTCTCGAGTTCGGCGAGCTTGTTGTCCTGTTTCGGCTGCCATTCGCCGGCGAGTTGCAGGATTGTGAAGAGTCGTTCGGCGTCCTGCCTCAGGTGATCGGCGAGGTCGGCCTTGAACAGATCGGGCCGGAGCCAGTCGAAAACGTTGGCGTGCTGTTCGCTGAGCAGGCGGTAGCCGGTGGTGGCCGCTGTGGCGAAGTCCGCAAGATTCGCCGCGTGAGCGATGGATGCTGTATCGGCGTCGCCGTTGTCATCGTCCACGAGTCGGCCCGTGGTCTGGGCGTCGTGGTCGGCGTCGTCGCTGCGCGTGTCGAATAGCGCCGAGTCTTGCGTACCGATCGGCAACGGCAGTCCGTTTTCGATCGCGTGCAGGTAGATGTAGTTCCGCAGAATGTGGCGGCGCACCGACACAAGAAAAGCGTGTCCGCTGCTTTCGAGCCGCTTGAATAAATTCGTGCGGCAGAACCCGATGAGCCGCTTGCCGGCCCGCGACAGGTTTTGCATCACCTCGGCCTCGTCCGTGGTCGGCGGCTGGTCGGGTGTCGGCTTCAAGTAGTTGGCCAATCCGTAGCGTGGCAGATGAAGGTGACGGATGGTGTCCACCACGCCGTCGGAGTAGAGGCGGGCGTATTGGTCGCTGGGGTCCATGTCGCGGATGCGGAACGTGAGGGCCTTGGGCTGCCGCTTCGGGAAGTGGAAGCGGCTGCCACCTTCGAGCAGCAGGAAACGGCGGTCGTCGTCGAGCTTGGCACGGCCGCATTGCGGACACTCAGCGTGCATGGCCAGTAGCACAGTGGCGCACGCGGGACACTCGGTGAGGGCGTAGTTGCGTTCGACGAAGCTGCGCGTCCGGCGAACCATGAATAGTCGCATCAGCTCGCGCCAATCGTCGGCGTGTTCGCTCTTCTCGAAGGCCGCCAGGCAATTGAGCAGGCACTGATGGCGGCGCGTGAACTCCTCCGGGCGGCCGTCACATTCGAGGCGCAGGTATTCCTCGGGCCGAATCCCCACAACGTCGTCGGGGTTCAGGAACAGGCGGAGTTGGTTAGCGAGGTCGAGGTACGCCTTGTTGTACGGCGTGGCGGAAAGCAGGATGCAGCGGCTGGTATTGCGCGAAATGTAGTCGCGAATGACGGCCCAGCGGCGGCCTTCACGGTTTCGCAGATTGTGGCTCTCGTCAATGATGACAACGCGGTAGCGGCGGAGTTTGGGCAGAACCGATTGGACTCGAGTGATCGACTCGACCTCGGCGATCAGGCGGTAACGATGCGCGTAGTCCTTCCACATGCCGACGAGGTTCTTTGGGCAGAGGACGAGCGTTTCGAGCGAGTGAGGCGGGTCCTGGAAAACGCGGGCAAGCGCAGTCGCCATGAGCGTCTTGCCGAGACCGACCACGTCGCCGAGAACGACCCCGCCACGCTTTTCGAGATGGCGCGCGGCGATGCGAACAGCGGCGGACTGAAACTCGAGCAGCGTGTCGCGCATGTCGGTCGGAATGCTGAACTCGGATAGACCAGCTCTCGCCTCTTCGGCCAGGTGATAGGCCATCTTGATGTAGATCCAGTAGGGCGGAGGTGTCACCGGCCGCGCCCAACTTTCGTCGATGACCTGAATGAGTTCCTTCGTGATGTCCACGCACCAGTGGTCGTTCCATCGGTCTTCGAACCAACGGGCAAGCTTCTGGGTCGCGTCGTGATCCAGTACGTCTACGTTCAGTTCGCCCTGGCGCGAGAGCCCGGCAAGCGTGAGATTGCTGGAGCCGAGAAAGCCGATGATCGGATTGATCGGGTCGGCGCGGAAGCAGAGGTAGAGCTTCGCGTGGAGTTGGTGCCGGAGAAAGAGCTTCACGACTACCTTGCCGGCCTTGAGCTGGGCGGCGAGGCGGCGCAGGCCGGCTTCGTCTTCGTCGGTGGGCGCACCGAACGTGAGCTGCGTGCGAAACTCCTCGGCCAACCGCCGCTTGAGTCGGACCACGACCTGATTGCTGATCTGGTCCTCCTTCGGGAGGAGGCTGTAGGCTTGGCGCAAATCATCCTGCGGCAATCGCTGCATGCCGACGAGCAGACGACATTGGTGACCAGCCCCGCCGGTCCATTGTTCGATCAGCCCGTCAATCGCCTTCCAACCCCGCAGGTTGAAATAGCCGACACAAAAGTCCGAGTGATCGGTGACTTCGAGCGTCTGCCGCAGAGCAGGCAGAAGCTCCAGCGCGATGTTGTCGAAGATGCGCGGCATTGAGTCTTCCTAGTATTGCGCCCTCCGCCGACTTGCCGGCTGGACGCGCGGTGGTGGAGAGAGTATTGCATCCAGGCATAGTTTGCGTTGCTCGCCACGCTTCCTGGGCACCCACAATATGTTGCAGACGCGGTATTTGTCGCCGTCTTCCGGGTCAGCGCCGCTTTTGCGGTCGGCGTCGAGCTTGGCGTGCTGCTCCTCGAAGGCATCCGAAATGTACTTGAGGAAGATCAGGCCGAGCACGACGTGTTTGTACTCGGCGGCGTCCATGTTGGAACGCAGCGCATCGGCGGCCCGCCAGAGGTCATTTTCGAACCCAAGGTTGCCATAGCTTTTGTTGCTCGCGTTTTCTTTTGCCATGTGTCCGGGTTCCGATGCGTCGGGAGCTACGCAGCCGTTTCTCCGAGCGGTTCGCTGTTTCCGCATAAGGCTAACAAAGTCTGAAAGCCGGCGAAAGAACCGCGGGATTCGGGCGTCGGAACTGGCCGCAGTCCCTGCCTGGGTCCGCAAACTGTTGAAGGCGATTGCTTCTTGGCGAACGCAGTCATAGATTAGGAATCATTCAGGATGAATGCGGACGCATTCTCGTACACGTCCGCCAATCTCTGGTGTCGTTCCGACACTCGTGGAATTCTGATTGAGAAGGGAATCCTTTCATGAACGACCGCATCAATAATCGGCTCACGATGGTCGGGGCTTGCATCACCGTGGCGGATACTCCGGAACATCGACAGGTGTGGGAGGGCAACGAGCCGTCCGAATTCGAGACGGCGTTCAATGCACTCAAGCTTGAGCGAGCGGAGATTTTGCTCATCGTGGCGCAGGCCGGGGCGGCGACGACGGGGGCGGCGGAGGCGAAGGATGTCGCGGAGACGACGCTCGAAAACGCCGCGTTCGTGCTGGCGCGGGGCACGGCGCTTAATCTCAAGAAGACGGGCGACCTCACCCGCCGCGCCCAGGTGAACTATCCGCTGACCGGGTTTCAGAAGCTGCGCGATCAGGAGCTTGTCGCCCGGTGCACGACGGTGCGTGATATCGCGCAGAGCGTGACAGCCGAGCCGGGGGCCGTGGGCCGTGGCGTCACGCCGGCGCGGATCACGGCACTCACGAACGCGATCACCGCCTACTCAGGATTGATCAACGCGCCGCGCGGCAAGATCGTCAACCGCACCGCACTGATCCGCGAAGTGGAGACACGCACCGCGGCGCTGGTGGATTCGTTGGAAGACCTGGACGACCTAGTCGTTCAGTTCGACGGCACCGACGCCGGTCGGCTGTTCAACGTAGCCTGGAATCAAGCCCGCGTGATCGTCGATGCCGGCCAAGGGCCCGTTACGCCAACGCCCACTCCTACACCGCCGCCGGTGAACCCAACGTAGCGAGGCGTCGTTCCCGCACCACTCTTTGAGCTGCCCGGCGAGCATGTCGAACGGTTGCGTGAGTTGACCCGGCGGGCCCACAATCACGCCGGCTTCAGTATTACCGATGCGAGCGGCGGAAGCGTGAGCACAATCGAGTGCGAGCGGCCGTGCCACGGTATTTGTTCGGCATGCACGCCGCCCGCGTTGCCAAGGTTCGAGCCGCCGTACTCGCCGGAATCGCTGTTGAAGAGTTCGCGGAAGAACCCGCCGCACGGCACGCCGACGCGGTAACCTCGTCGCGGGACGGGCGTGAAGTTGCTCGCTACCACCACGAAATCGTGCGGATTCTGTGCGCGGCGCAAGTACGCAACGGCGCTCTCCTCGACGTCGCTGAAGTCGATCCACTCGAAGCCGCGGGAATCGAAATCGAGTTGATGGAGCGCCGGCTGCGAGCTGTAAAGCAAGTTGAGTTCGCGCAGGCAGCGCAGCAGTCCGCGGTGGTCGGCTGAACCGAGCAAGTGCCAGTCGAGGCTCGTGTCGTGGTTCCACTCGTTCCACTGGCCAAACTCGCCGCCCATGAAGAGCAGTTTCTTGCCCGGCTCCGTGAACATCAAGCTGTAGAGCAACCGCAGGTTCGCGAACCGCTGCCACAGGTCGCCGGGCATCTTATCCAAGAGCGACCGCTTGCCGTGTACCACCTCGTCGTGCGAAAGCGGCAGCACAAAATTCTCGGTGAACGCGTACCACAGCGGAAACGTCAGGTGCTCGTGGTGATATTTGCGGTGCACCGGGTCCTTCGTGAAGTAGTCGAGCGTGTCGTGCATCCAGCCCATGTTCCACTTGAGGCTGAATCCAAGCCCGCCGAGATAAGTCGGCCGCGACACGCCGGGCCACGCGGTCGATTCTTCCGCGATCGTGAGCACGCCCGGATGCTGATCGTGAACGATCTCGTTGAACCGTTTGAGAAACGCGATCGCTTCGAGGTTCTCGCGGCCGCCGAACTGGTTCGGCAACCATTCGCCGTGCTTGCGGCTGTAATCGAGGTAGAGCATCGACGCGACGGCGTCCATGCGCAGGCCGTCGATGTGATATTGTTCCAGCCAGAAGAGGGCGCTGGCGAGCAGGAAGTTCGCGACCTCGGAGCGCCCGTAATTGAAGATCACCGTGCCCCAATCGGGGTGCTCGCCCTTGCGCGGATCGGCGTGCTCGTAAAGGTGTGTTCCATCGAAGTAGCGCAGCCCATGCTCGTCGCGCGGAAAGTGAGCGGGCACCCAATCGAGGATGACGCCGATATCGTGGCGGTGGCAGTAATCGACGAACGCCGCGAAATCGTCGGGCGTGCCGTGCCGGCTGGTCGGCGCGAAATAACTGATCGGCTGATAACCCCACGAGCCGTCGAACGGGAATTCCGTGATGGGCATCAACTGGATGTGCGTCGCGCCCAAATACTGCGCGTGGCCGACGAGCTTCGGGGCCAGCTCGCGATACGACAGCCATCGGCCGCCCTCTTCCGGCACGCGCATCCACGAGCCGAGTTGCACCTCGTAAATCGAGATCGGCCCGTCGAGCGAGTTGCGTCGCGTGCGTTGTCGCATCCACGTGTCGTCGCACCACGAGTAATTTCCCACTTCCCAGACGACCGACGCGGTCTTGGGCGGCAGCTCGGCGGCGAACGCGAGTGGGTCCGCCTTGAGCGTGAGGTATTCGCCGCGGCCCTTGATCTCGAATTTGTACGGCTCGCCAATCCCGATGTCCGGGATGAATATCTCCCACACGCCCGCGCCGGGGTGCAGCCGCATCGGATGGCGGCGGCCGTCCCAGTGATTGAACATGCCGACGACGCTGACGCGGACCGCGTTCGGTGCCCACACCGCAAAATGCACGCCGCGCACGCCGTTCACCTCGCGCGGGTGCGCGCCGAGCCGATCGTGAATCCGCAGGTGCGTCCCCTCGGCCAGCAGGTGAATATCAAAGTCCGTCAGCACCGCGGGGAACGAATAGGGATCGCGAATCTGCCACGTGTGCCCGTCCGCGTTTCGCAGCTCGAGCTTGTACGCGACCGGCCAACTCGCTTTCGGCAGCCGCGCCTCGAAGAGACCTTGCGGATGCTTCTGATCCATTTCCTTGCGCTCGTCGCCGGGCAGCAGGATGACGCTCGCGGCGACCGCGTCGGGCAGAAACGCGCGGACGAGCCACGACTTCTTGCCGCCCGCGGTCGATTGGTGCGGACCGAGCACGCGGAACGGGTCGCCGTGTTCGCCGCGAATAATGCCGTCGATTTCAGCGGAAGAGAGAGGCAAAAGGTCAAGCTCCCGATTTGACGGCCGCAAGCGTCTCGGCGAACACGGCGTGATGCGGGCCGCGGTCCACGGCCGAATCGGGCCGCGCGTCCTGATGTCGATAGCCGAGATCGTCGGTCGCCTCCGGCAGCAGCGTCTTGTTCAAGAGCTTCGTCGCCACGCCGCACGCGATGTACGCGCGACGCACGTCGAGCGGGTGATGTTCGAGGTACGCCTTCCACTCGCCCAGCGCCGTCTTCGTCTGAATGAAGCCCTTGATCATGCCCATGTCGTTCAACGTCGAGAGGTCGCCGGTCTGGCCGAGCAGGATCGCGCCGATGATGCGATCGCCGTCAAACATGACCTTGCGGTAG
>Ga0247727_10017956_pt1 | contig 11191 bp, 11 predicted proteins | sample WisWelCaveWW1625_FD_202498 | JGI IMG/M metagenome (GOLD analysis project Ga0247727, IMG submission 202498) | Biofilm microbial communities from Wishing Well Cave, Virginia, United States - WW16-25 | ecosystem: Environmental > Aquatic > Deep subsurface > Groundwater > Cave microbial mat | place...
TGGCACGTTGAGGAAGCGTTCCGCGTCATCAAGGGTGTCAATAAGACGACCGTCGGCTATATGGGCGGCACGACAGAGAACCCCACGTACGAGCAGGTCTGCACCAACACAACTGGCCACGCAGAGGTCTGCCAGGTCGAGTACGATACAAAGGTCGTGAGCTACGATGATTTACTCAAGGTATTCTGGAGCATACACGACCCTACTCAGAAAAACAGGCAAGGTCCTGATGAAGGAACGCAATACCGCAGTGCTATTTTCTGCCACACAGAAGAACAGAAGAAGACAGCAGAACAATCGCTTAAAGACGAGCGAAAGAAGCACGCGCAACCCATCACCACTGAAATCGTTCCTGCACAAAAATTCTATTCCGCTGAGGAATACCATCAGAAATACCTTATGAAGCGCGGCTTGAAGACATGCGGCATCACAAACATTAAATAGTTATTCGCGTGTCGCCCGCACATGCCTGAAACTGGGATCGGAAAAAAGAAATTCTTGTTTGTCTCGTGGGAGAGCCTGAGCGGCGACCTCTCATACCAGTGCAAGAAAGAAGGCCACGAAGTGAAGATATGGATCAAGGAAGAGGGTGACAAGGATGTCTATGAAGGGTTCCTGGATCGTGTCGATGACTGGCAGAAGCATGTGGATTGGGCTGACGTGATTGTTTTTGACGACACGAACTTCGGAGAAAAAGCAGATAAGCTTCGCAAGCAGGGCAAACTGGTCGTCGGTGGAAGCGTCTACACCGATCGCCTTGAGGACGACCGCGAGTTCGGCCAGGATGAGATGCGTCGTGTCGGCATCCACACCTTGCCGAGCCATGACTTTGAGAAATTCGATGACGCGATAGCGTTTGTGCGGAACAATCCCGACCGTTACGTGTTCAAGCCTTCTGGCACCATATCCTCTGAGCAAAAAGGGCTTCTTTTCATCGGCGAGGATGAGGATGGAAAAGACCTGATAGAGGTCATGGCCCACAACAAGGCCGTATGGTCAAAGAAGATCACGAAATTCCAGCTCCAGAAGTATGAACAGGGTGTTGAAATCGCGGTCGGTGCATTCTTCAACGGATCTGATTTCATATTGCCGATCAATGTGAATTTGGAGCACAAGCGTTTGTTTCCTGGAGAGATAGGGCCGTTCACCGGTGAGATGGGCACGCTGATGTACTGGTCTGCGCCGAACGAGATTTTCCGCATGACTCTCGCGAAGATGAAAGAATCGTTGGCTGCGGCCAAATATGTCGGTTATGTAGACGTCAACTGCATAGCCACTGGCAAGGCGATTTACCCTCTGGAGTTCACATGCCGGTTTGGTTATCCGACAATCAGCATCCAGCTGGAAGGCATCCAGACTCCTGCAGGTGAGTTCTTATATCGCATGGCGAAAGGTGAGCAATTCCAACTCAAGACCAAGAGGGGGTTCCAGATCGGGGTTGTGGTGGCTGTGCCGCCATTCCCATACAACGACAAGCAGGTCTTCTCGACATACAAGGACTCGAGCATCCTATTCAAGAAAGGCGGCGTGGAAGGCATACACTTGGGCGATGTCAAGCTCGTGGATGGAGATTGGCACCTGGCAGGAATGTCTGGATATGTGCTTGTAATCACAGGCACAGGCACCACTGTCGAAGAGGCGCGCAAGCAAGCCTACAGCAGGTTGAAGAATATCTTCATCCAGAACATGTTCTACCGTACAGATATAGGCGTACGCTGGCAGGATGATAGCGACAAGCTCCAGACCTGGGGTTATCTGTACTAACGGCAGCTTTCTTCCCGTTCAGGAGGGAGCACCACAAGCATCCAGTGCTTGGACGTGCTGGTAGGGTCACGCCAAGCGCGCACGAATTCTTGGCGGGAAATCCTGATGCGTCTGCCGAGAACAGGGTCCTGAAGGGTGATGAATTTCCGGCTTGCTGCCACAACAATGGCATAATGGGAGTCTTCATCAGGGTCGAATTCTTTGGAAGGGACAAACTCAGGATGGTCAGGGAAAATATGCTGCGGCATCCAATCAATGATGACGATTCCCTGGCGCAATGCGCGCATGAGGTCAGTGTAACGCATGCGATAGCCGGTTATATACGACATCTGGAGGCGGCGCAGGCATCGTACGAGCCCGAAATTAGATGTTCCTTTCTTTGCATTGGTCTCTGCCAACCTGGCCAGCGTTGCTTCAGTCCTGCGCTTGCCAAATGCAGCCAGTGCCATGCGTAAGACTGCCGGCCCGCACGTGAACGGCTTTTGTTGGCGGTAATAAGGAATACGTCGAGACATGCGTTCGGAGAACACAGAAGGGATTAAAAACGTTGCTATTGCTTATACAATGCGCTCAGCAGCCCTTCTCAGCCGGTTCATCACAGCGACGCCAAAGCCTTTCTCAGGAAATCCTTCTGCTACGATAACATCAAGCCCTTGTGTATCCAGCCACCGCAACGCATCAAACAACCGTTTGGCTGCAGCTTCAGGCGTCTTTCCGATCATTATCACCTTGTCTGCAGTCACGTGATACCTGCCTGAACAAAGCAACCCCGCCCTCTTGCCTTTCTTTTGTTCGCTTTCAACAAGCGCTTGCACTTTTGTAGCAGTGGGATTGGCAACGAGCACCACTCGCGTCTGCGGCGAATAATGCTGGTATTGCATTCCTGGAGCCGATGGTTTCTCCCCTTTCTTTACCAGAGTCACTATCTCGAGACTTGGCAAATATTTCCCGAGCTGTTCAACAGTGATTCTGCCTGGCCTCAACAACCGCGGTTTGTCTCCGGCAAGACTCACAATCGTAGACTCAACTCCGATGTCTGTGCTTCCGCCATCGAGTATGAGGGGGATCCTGCCCTTCAGGTCTTCATAGACATGCGCTGCCCTGGTCGGCGATGGCCTTCCGAATGAGTTTGCGCTCGGAGCAGCGATTGGTCCGACAGCACCGCAGAGCTTGAGCGCGACAGGGTGGCTGGGCATGCGCACAGCGACAGTCTGCAGTCCTGCGGTAACTATGCCAGGCACTGCTTTTGCTTTTGGCATGACAAGAGTCAGGGGTCCTGGCCAGAATGCCTTCATGAGCTTCTGAGCGACAGCAGGCACGCGCGCCACGACCCGCGCGACATCGCTCATGCGCGCCACGTGCACTATGAGCGGATCGTCAGCAGGCCTGTTCTTCGCAACAAATACCTTGCGCACAGCAGCAGGATTGAACGCGTCAGCACCGAGCCCGTACACTGTCTCGGTTGGGAATGCGACGACCTCACCGTTCTTCAGGAGAATCGCTGCTTTCTGGAGCGCCTGGTGGTTCGCTTTCAGCAGTATTGTCTTCATTTTTCTTCTTGCGTTTTGGCGGTCCTTTCGCGCCCTCTTTGACTACCTTGAGGAAAATCTCTTTCTGCTTCGGTGTCAGCATGCCTTGTCGCAGGTAATTGCGCTTGATGCTTCTGAGGAATGAGCTCTTCTGGTAAAGCGCAGGGTCGATGTCAAAGAACTTCTTCCACTTTGGGTTATCTATAGGGTCGCTGATGTCCTTCATCTCGCACGGCATGCACACTGGCCTCTGCTTGTAATACGTTATCAGCACCATGTTCTTCTTGCACACGATGCACCGCTGCTGGTATGCCATGGAGGGGTGGCACGCGTGCTGATTTATAAAGGGTTCGCACCGCAATCCATAAATATCCTTACGTTTACCAGCGTAGCATGCCAAACGAGATCGAACAGCGTTACAACGAGCTGAAGAAGAAGCATGCGCTGCCAGACTTCGCAGCTGTTGACAAGGAATTTGAGATATCCGCCATTGAAAAGCCTGTATTCTTGCTCAAGGCGATCAGGGATCGCATAGGCGAGCGCATCCATGACGTCTCTCACGTGCTTGAGCCGTGGGTGCAGCCTGACGTGAATGCGTTCACGACGATATTCGAGTACAGGTCCCTCAGCGAGAGCGAGCGCAAGGAGGCCTTCACGCAGTTCAAGAAGCTGATGGCTCTTCGTCGCGCTTGCCTTGATGCCGAGTTCGCTGTCGATGACGCGCAGGACGCTGCGCTGATCTCAAGAGCAATGAACGAATGGCCTGCCATCAGGCAAGCCTTGCGTCCGATAGTGCAGAAGATCATGGCTGCCTGGCCAAAGCCTGCAGAACGACAGGACGTGGTGGGTTACTTCGGATGAGGATTGTACTTCTAGGCCCGCAGGGCTCAGGAAAGAGCGTACAGGCAGAGCGCTTGAGCAGGAAGCTCAAGATACCACATATCGATGGCGGTCAATTGCTGAGGAACGAAGTCGCCAGGAAGACAGCCATCGGAAAGAGGATTGCGAAACCGATGAAGCAAGGGCAGCTTATACCATCTGCTATTGTCAACAAGGTGATGGCAAAGCGCCTTGCAAAGCCAGACTGCAGGAAGGGTTTTATCTTCGATGGCTATCCGCGTGAGCTTCCTGAGGCAAAGTTCCTTGACAGTGTCGCAAACCCAGACGTGGTGATTGTCCTTGACATCCCTGATTCGCTTGCGGTAAAGCGCATCGCTGCACGCCGAGTCTGCATAGGTTGCACGACACCGTTGTACGGCCTTCCGAAGGACATCCGCAAATCCTGCGGCTCATGCGGCGGCAAGATGATGCAGCGCGATGACGACAAGCCAGGGCCAACAAGGATGCGCTTGCGGCTTTATCACAAGAAGACAGAGCCGGTCATAAGGTATTATGAGGAACAAGGAATCGCGCAGTGCATCGACGCCTCTGGCACGATAGAAGCTGTTTTCAAGAAGATTCTCAGGTCACTGCGCAAATAGCTGCCTTACAAATTCTGTGGCATAACTTCCTGGCGGCAGGATGAATCTTAGGACAACCTTCTTCCTGCCCTGATTTAACTCGTCATCCTCAAGCGCTTCCATCGCGAAGTCCTGCGCCTCAGCATACGCATCTCGCTCAGTGCCTTCAGAACTGAGTTCAGGGAATTCCTTTATCACAAAATCGCGTGGCGTGATGCCTTCACGTTTCAAGATAGCGTCAAGATTCTTGTCAGGCACTGTCCCAAAGCCTACAACCGGCAGCTTGATGTTCTCGTGATGGTTCTTGGCATGCTCTTGCGCGAGCTCGTTCCATAGCAATGACTGGTATGCGTGGACATACAGCTTGAGCAGTTTGAGAGGCAATGCCTTGAGCGCTGTGAGATAGTTCTTTGGCTGGGCCGCGAGCACCTTGTGCACGTCCTGCGCTGCGTCGCTCTTGCTCGCGAGTATCAATGCAATAGCCTGTTTGAAATCGCGCTTTACAATCGCCTTGCCGATCTCAGCATTGTGCGTGCTGAAGCGCTGCTCGCCGAAGAGATTCACAAATCGCGTCTTCTTCACAGGCAGAGCATCAATGTCTCTCACGACAATCTCAAACGCATTTCCTTTCAGATCACCGAGGCTAACCGGCTTCTCGCCTTTTCCAAGCGGCTTGATATCAATATCTTTCAGCGCAAGTGAGCGCAAGCTATCTGGCGTGACGTTCTCGACAGAACATACTTGTTCGGTCACAGCGACCTTATCCTTGTTTCCTGCGCAGCCAAACCAGGTAACTGGTGTTCTTGTTGCCTGGGAAATTGTCTGAAGAGCCTTAAGCGTGGTATAATCCCTCTTCTTGAGCGAGAAATAGGTGTATTTGCCTTCTTTTCCTGGCACTATCGCGCTGATTTCCCTCACAACAAAGTCTTCAGGCGCTTGCTTGAGCTTCATGTCGTGGAAGAGACAGGGTAATCTTTATATAGCCTCTGAATGACAAATCACGCATGCGCCCGTAGCTCAGCTTGGATAGAGCAGTCGGTTCCTAACCGAAAGATCGGGGGTTCAAATCCTCCCGGGCGCGTATGGTGCTCGTAGGCGAAGCGCTTCGGATGCTTGCGCGTTCTGTTCGCGTCAGGACGAGTGGTTTCCGCCAATACGAAGGCAACGCAAGACAAATCTGCGATAAAATCATCAAGGACTGCTGGAACGGCACGTTCTTCCAGACCAGCGCAGGTCATTTTTCACAGTTTTGGTCGCGTGACTTCGGCTGGTGCGTGGACTCATTGCTGAAGCTCGGCTATCGCAGGGAAGTGCTCAAGACATTGGCGTACGCTCTGGACAAGTTCAGCAAGGCAGGGACTGTCACGACCACGATAACGCCTTCAGGAAAGCCGTTTTATTTCCCTTGCTGCGCTCCTGACAGTCTCGCGTTCTTGATGCATGCGCTGAATGCAGCACGTGCGAAAAAGCTCATCAGCCAGCACAATGATTTTCTGCAGGAAGAACTGCGACGCTATGCACGGACAGTCATAGACCCTGCGACCGGTCTTGTCCGCGATGCTCCTTTCTCATCAATGAAGGATTGTTTTTACCGCCGCAGGAGCGCTTATGATACTGCGATGGTAGGCATGCTGGGCAATGAGCTTGACAAGGCAGGCATCGAGCATGCATTGCCTGACATGCGGCAGGCATTGCTGAAGCAGTATTGGACTGGCGATTATTTCCTTGATGATTTGGGCGGCAAGCGCCATGTCGCTGGCGACGCGCAGGTATTTCCGTTCTGGACTGGTGTGGTGAATGATAAGACGCTGATGCGCAAAGCCTTGGCATCTGTCCACAGTGCAGGCCTTGATGACCCATTACCGCTGAAATACACAGCTCACCGCATGGTTCCAGATATCTGGTCGCATCGTTTGTTCGCTCCGAATTATGAAGGCAATTCTATCTGGGCGCACATGGGCTTGCTCTACATCCAGCTCTTGCAGAAAGTTGATCGTGGCAGGGCGAAGGACTGCATCCAGCGCTACAAGGACATTATTGAGCGCTACAAAACTTTCATTGAGGTCTATGAACCAGACGGCGCAAAGCCCTATCAGAGCCTTGTCTACACAGCTGACGAGGGAATGTTGTGGGCTGCTAACCTGCGCGTGCTGTTGTAAAGCTTTAAAAGAGGCAAGCCGGTCTTATTTCTATGAAGCAGAAGACGATAGTGACTATCCTTGGGTTTTTGCTGTACTGTGTGTTCTTTGTCCTTGCCTGGATGAATGGTCTCGCAAAGTTCTATGGCCCGGACATAGTATTTTCACTGATATTAATCCTGTTCTTGCGCTTGACGTTCGATTTCTGGAGGCTTAATGTGCCTGTCTATACGCTTGTTATCCTGAGCTTCGCGAGCCATCTGATGGGCATCTTCGGCTGGTACAGCGCTTCGCCCTTGCCGCTCTCCTGGGATCGCATAACGCACGTTTTTCCGATGTTCGCGTTCACTGTGCTGTTTTATAACTTCGCCAGGCAATGGATGCCAAACCGTTTCTGGAAGGCTCAAACCTGGGGCGTGATCGTGCTTATCCTGCTCGCAGGTCTTGGTGTCGGCGCGATGGTCGAGAACATTGAGTTCGGCGGCTTCCTGCTCCTTGGTTTTGGCGAGGGCGCATTCTTCTTGGGAGGGCCTGGTGATGGCATTCCGCACATCGTCGAGCTCGATGAGGAACAGCAAAACGCCCTTTTGGAGGCAGGCGGCGGTTATTTCAACACAGAATTCGACCTTGTCTGGAACGCGCTGGGCGCGCTTGCCGCGATAGTGCTGATGAGCATAGTGCACTTCGCTATGAAGCCAGAGCTTTGAGGAACTGCATTATCTTCTCTCCTGGCGCCTTGCCGCGCAATTGCCTCATCGCGATTCCGACAAGCGCATTGGGCGCAATGCCCTTGTTCTCCTGGACTATCTTTTTGAGCGCATTCCTGAGCTCAGTGTCAGAAATAGTGTGATAACCATGCATCGCCTCTGCCACAGGCTTGTTCTCTTTGAGTATGTCAAGCACAGATTCCTTGGTTATCTGGCCGGTGATAAGCGCTGCGAACAAGGCGCGGAAATCAGTTTCAGTCGGATTGATGTCAATGCCATGATTACGCTTGATTGTCTTGGCGCTGGTCATTATCACCTCTGCGATGTACGCCGGCTTGAGTTCGAGGTACTGCGTGGCGAACAGATCGACAAGGTCTGCCTTCTCAGAGCGCGCGGTGAGCTCAGCCAGGTCCTTGCCCAAGCCCATCTTCTCATAGCGCTTTATCTTGTCTTCAATCAGCTCAGGAAGCTCTATGTCATCGAGCATTTCTGGCGTGATGCTGATTACAGGCACGTCTGTCTCTGGATACATCCGTGCGGCGCCAGGCATCGGCCTGAGGTAACTGGTGGTGTCGTCAGGGTTTGTCTTCCTGACTTCGCAGGGCACGCCATCAAGCGCCTCATTTGCCCTGTCAACCACTGCGACGAGCGCGCGATTTGCCCGCTCTTTCTGGTCTGCCACCAGGACGAATGCGTCATTGTCCAGGCAGCCGAGCTCATGCCTGACAAATTCGATCTCGCGGGACTCGATTCCATACTTGGTAAAGTCCTCATCCGAATGGATGATGCCGCCCACTCCTGCGATTATTTTTGCGCGGTCTGAGAATTCTGTCCCGAACCTGCGGTTTGGTTGCACTTCCTTTCCTACGAGCCGTGCGAAACCATTGAGGCGGATGCCTAAAATGACCCCTCCTGATTCGATTGTTTTCTTGATCAGCTTTGAGCCTGCGTTCTTGATCGCGGCAGTGACGTCCTTGATGTCTGGTGCCTGCTTTTTTACACTCCGCTTTTGCAATTCTTCCTGGATATCAAGAAGATTCCTTTGCCTCAGCGCCTCGTTCTCGACAAGCTTGGGCAATGCCTTCAGGTCTTGCGCGCCTTTTATCTCGACCCTATTGCCGCCCTTTATTGAGACATTGACGTCTTGTCTTATCGTGCCCAGGCCGCGCTTTGCCTTTCCTGTGCTCCTCAAAAGCAGACCGATCTTTTCAGCTACTTCCTTGCAGTGTTCAGGGCTCTTGATGTCTGGCGTGGTATTGACTTCAAGCAGGGGTATGCCGAGCCTGTCAAGGCAATATCCTACCTCTGCGGCGTTCTCGCCAAGGATCCTGCAAGAGTCCTCTTCAAGGATGACTGTCGGTATGCCGATTGTCCCGCGAGAGCTTTCAAGCGTTCCATTGCGCGCGATGAGTCCTGTGCGTTGGAATCCTGAGGTGTTGCTTCCATCAACTATCGTTTTGCGCATCACGTGGACAGCATCAACGATTTTTGCATTCAGCATCTTCGAGACCTGAAGCGCTGTCAAAAAAGCATTGCCATTCAGCTGTTCAGGGGGGCTCTCATCGATCTCGACAAGACATGTGCTGTCCTGATAGCCGTTGTAGACAAATCTTCTTCCTTTCCGCATCTCCTGCAACGCAGCGATGTCTATCTGTCCTGCTTCGCCTGCTGCTGCCCTGAGCTGCCGCGTGACTGTGAAATGCGGTTCGTCCTCCCTGACCAATGTAGGGCAGCTGCAGAATAGCTTCTTTCCTTCGAGCTGTCCATGTATCTCAATGCCGCACTTCAGTCCCAGCTGCTGGTAGTCGAGCGCTGCCATACGACCTCATCATTTGAACTTCTTTGGCTCAATCTTCTCAAGCCGTTCGCTTATCTCGCCGACAAGGTTCGTGGCATACAATTCCTTGACCTTGTCTTTTGGCGCGTTGCTCAAAAGCCATGCGAGCTTGATGAATGCTGTCTCAGGAGTCATGTCAGTGTAATTGCCGATTATGCCAAGCTCTTGCATCTTCCTACCTGTGGAATAAACGTTCATGTCGATGCCCCCGGAGATTGTCTGCGTTGTTGCAGCAACAATTGTTCCTTGTTGAACCAATTTTTTGATTGCTTCTGCAATCTTAGTATGCTCCTTAGTGTACTCATCAATCTCGTTGATTGGTACGTTGCCCGCCATGCCGGTGCCTTCGACAATCAAGCCGTCAAAACCCTTGTATGCCTCAAACTCAGCAGCATACATGTTTGTGTGCACTTTGAGCATTCCGATCTTGAGGTCTTCCTTGAACGGCCTTGCCATCACAGAGGTCTTTGCGCGCTTGCGATAGCCTGTGCGGAGCAAATCGACTTTCTTTTCCTTTATGTTAACGCGCGCCCACGGTAAGACATTTATTGCCTGGAAAGCATCCCTTCGCGAGCTGTGCATCTTCCTGCTTTTTGTCCCAGGCAGGATGACACAAGTGTCATCATCAGGTCCCTCATGCATGCATAGCGCGACTTCTGCGAAATCCTTGCTGTGAGTGATGAAGAATGCCGCAGAGAGCAGGTTAAGCCCAGCATCTGAGCTTCCACGGTCAGAGCTTCGTTGCGCTCCGACAAGAATCACAGGCACTCCGAGATTGTTCAGCATGAAACTAAGCGCAGCTGCAGTGTAATGCAGCGTGTCAGTGCCGTGCGTGATGATGATTCCATCAGCGCCTTGCTTTATCTCCTTCTCGACCTCGTGCGCCATAAGGTTGTAGTGCGCGAAGCGCATATCCTCAGAGAACATATTCCTGATGAGCCTGGACTTGATGTTCGCGATATCGCGGAGCTCAGGGAATATCGCCAGGATCTCTTCAGGAATGAACCTTGCAATAACGCCGCCAGTCTCATAATCCACCTTGCTCGCTATCGTGCCGCCAGTATGCAGGATCGCGATTGTCGGCAGCCCTGGCTTGCCTTTTTCAGCAGGAACTTCAAGCTTCTTTTCCTTGTATTCCTTGACAACAGAAATTTCTCTCACTCGTTTCTTGTCAATGCCGATATTGTAACCAGTATCAAGTTTGAGAACAACACTGTCTTTCTCTTCAGGCATCAATGTGCCTTCAATAGCTTCATCTGCGGTAACAACCTTGACTCGATCTCCCGGTTTAGCCATCTACTTGACTTCCTCCACCTTGATTATGTGATAGCCGAACTGTGTCTTGACTGGCTTTGAGGTTTCGCCTGGCTTCAAAGCAAATGCGGCGGTCTCAAATTCCTTGACCATCATTCCGCGGCCAAACCATCCCAAGTCGCCGCCCTGCTTCTTGCTAGGGCACAACGACTTCTCAGCAGCAACAGCTGCAAAATCCTTTCCGTGCTGCACGTCATACAATGCCTGGAAGGCTTCGCTTTCAGTCTTCACCAGAATATGCCTCGCGTGTACCTGTGTTACCATACGAAACACGTTCAGAAGGACTGTATATATAGTTTTCGAGAAAGCTTTATCCGAAATACAGCGGCTTGGCTTCTGCCTTCATTTCCTTGGCGCGTGCTGCCTTGAACTTGTCTTGCAGGGCGATGTACATCTGTTCGACATCCTTGCTTACAGATGGCGCGACCTTCATCAATGCCTG
>Ga0247727_10017957_pt1 | contig 11191 bp, 13 predicted proteins | sample WisWelCaveWW1625_FD_202498 | JGI IMG/M metagenome (GOLD analysis project Ga0247727, IMG submission 202498) | Biofilm microbial communities from Wishing Well Cave, Virginia, United States - WW16-25 | ecosystem: Environmental > Aquatic > Deep subsurface > Groundwater > Cave microbial mat | place...
AGATTTACTGAAGGCAAGTTGGGGATCTTGCATGGCACCAAGTCCTATGTATTACAAGATAAACATGGGCAAATATTAAATACTCATAGTATATCAGCTGGTCTAGATTATCCGAGCGTTGGTCCGGAACACGCTTATTTAGAGAATCTTGGGAGAATAAATTACACTTTCGCCACAGATAAAGAAGCCCTAAAGGCATTCAAGCTTTTGTCTGAAACAGAGGGTATACTTCCGGCCTTAGAATCTGCTCATGCCTTGGCTCAATGCATAAAAACCGCAAAAAAATTAAAAAAGAACCAGATCGTTATTGTTAATCTATCTGGTAGAGGAGATAAAGATTTAGATACTATAACAAATAGGTTCAGTTAAAATTTATGTCTCGCATTACTCAAAAATTTATTCAGTTGCAGGCAAAAAACGAAACAGCTTTTATGCCATTTGTTGTTGCTGGCTATCCTGATTTTAATACTTCCTTAAAAATCACCAAGACCTTGGCTAAGTGGGCTCACTTTTTGGAAGTCGGGTTTCCATATTCGGACCCCTTGGCTGACGGACCGATAATTCAGGAAGCAGACCAAATTGCTCTAAAAAATGGTATGACCGTGACCAAAGTTTTTAAATTTATATCGAACGTAAATAAATCGCACGATTTACCTATTATTATTTTAGTTTATTCAAATTTAGTTAATAATTTTGGTATAGAAAATTTCTACAGTCAGGCCAAATTCGTGGGAGTTGATGGTATATTAATTCCGGACGTTCCACTAGAAGAGGCTGATTTTTATATACAAGCAGCTGTTAAAAATAAAATTGACCCTATTTTTATCGTTGCACAAACCACTACCAACATTAGGTTGAAGAAGATTCTGAAATTAGCAAAAGGCTTTTTATATATGGTGTCCGTATTGGGTGTTACCGGAGCCCGTAAAAATTTTTCACCAGATACTTATAGATTTTTGTCCAGGATAAAAAAGCATTCTGACATTCCCTCTGTAGTTGGTTTTGGCGTTTCGACCAATAAGCAAATAAAACAATTTAGAAAAATGGGATTGGATGGTTTTATTGTCGGAAGCTTTTTGGTGTCAGCAATAAAGAAATGCTCAAACGGAAGGAATTTAAAGAGATTCAACAAAATGGTGGCAAACCTTGTAAGAAAATAACTTATGAAAATTAAAATTTGTGGCATTAGAACTATCGAATCGGCCAAGGTAGCAGTGGAAGCCGGAGCGGATTTTATCGGCTTTAATTTTGTTCCATCTTCTGGGCGAAAAATAAAGCCTTCTTTGGCAGTTGAAATATTAAAACAGTTACCAGAAAATTTATCTACAAAAATAGTCGGAATTTTCAAGGACCAGACGATTAATGATATTAAAAAAATCATTGCGACTGTACCTTTAGACTATGTACAACTTCACGGCAAGGAGACTCCGGAGTTTTGTGCATCACTGAAATTTCCTATTATTAAGACTTTCAACTTAGAAGCCAATTTTGATCCCGAGTATGTAATATTTATTATGCGCAAATATTCGTTTGTTGACCTATTTTTATTAGATCGAGCAATCCAAGGTCAGGGTGATAAGTTGAACTTAAGTTCAATAATAAGGTTATCTAAAGATACTAGGTTTTTATTGGCTGGTGGTATAAGTTTGGACAACATTAAAGAATATGAAAATATTCCCAAGCTTTATGGGGTTGATGTCGCGGGTGGAGTGGAAACACATGGCCAGCTAGATACGATAAAAATTAGAAAATTGTTGCTTTCGAAAAGGAGTGATGGTAATATAAAACTATAGCCTTTGAGCCAGCTGACACTGGGGAGCCCCCTTTCGCTAAAGCTTTAGTGGGGCAAGGCGAGGGAAGAAAGCGTAAAAGTTAGTAGAACCCTCCGTAGAACTGCGTTAAAGTTTAAATCAAGAACCCCGCCTGCGCCATAGGCTTCGGACGGGTAAAAAAGTAGGGTGGCACCGCGAAGAAAAATCGCCCCTGCAAATTTATCAACTAAGGTAAGTTTAGAGAGGCGATTTTTGTTTTCTCCAAAAATTTTTAGAAATCAATTTTTCTTCGGTACGAAATTTTTAAGCTTAAAAATTTCTGAAGTTGGCTCGCCGTCGTAGGCCATTTCCCTACGAAAAACTATTTCTAAAAATTTATTTATGCAGTATGAAAAACAGAATTTTATCTAGAGAAGTGAAAAATCATAAGGGTGAAGAGGTGTTGATGCGAGGATGGCTGCACAAGAAACGCCCTCTCGGTGGGATGGTGTTTTTGGTGTTGCGAGACCGCGGAGGGGTTATGCAGATTTTAATAGAAGATAAAGGTGAGGCCGAAAAATTGGATAATCTTCAGATAGGCACCGTTCTGGAGGTCGTCGGTACTGTCGTAGAAGAACCGCGCGCCCCAGAAGGAGTAGAAATTCACAATCCTAAAATCACAGTGATGTTGCCGGTGCTGGAAGCTTCCCCGATCGAAATAGATAAACCTCTAGGTCACAAATCAGACAACCTGGATACGCTTTTTGATTATCGAGTGATCGGACTTAGAAATTTGCGCGAAAGAGCGGTCTTTAAAATCCAGGCGGAAGTTCGAAATCAGGTACGTGAATGCCTGAAGAGTCAGGATTTCATGGAATTCAGTTCTCCCAAACTTCTTCCGGGCGCGACCGAAGGAGGTGCGGAAGTTTTCAAGCTCGATTATTTCGGGAAAGAAGCTACTTTAGCGCAGAGCGCTCAATTTTATAAACAAATGCTCGTGGGGGTGTACGAAAGAGTATTTGAAATCGGTTCTACCTATAGGGCCGAGCCTAGCGCCACTCCTCGCCACATGACCGAATTCCAAACTATTGACGTTGAAATGGGTTTCATCGAACTCCAGGATTTGCTTCATTTGATGAGTGGTTTTATGAACTTTGTCATAGATAATGTGTGGAAAAATTGCGAGAAGGAGCTTGTCATGTGGGAAGCTACTAAACCGATTCTTACCGAAGAAATTCCACAGATGACCATGGAAGAAATTCATAAAAAATATTCGGCTGCCAATGAGCAACAGACAATAGGAGAGAAGGATTTGCGTCCGGATGAAGAGAAGTGGATATGTGAGTACGCTAAAGAAAATTTGGGAAGCGAGGCCGTTTTCGTAACCGATTGGCCAAGGGAAGGAACGAAGTTTTATCATAAATTCAAAGATGACAATCCACAAATAGCCGAACGGGCCGATTTGCTTTTTCGCGGGGTTGAGATAGCTACTGGTAGTATGCGAGAGCATCGATACGATGTTCTTACCAAACAACTCCGAGAAATGGCTGGCGGCAACCCAGACTCGGATGGATTTAAATATTTCTTTCAGGCCTTCAAATATGGCATGCCTTCCGAAGGTGGATTTGGCATGGGACTAGAAAGATTAACGCAGAAAATTATTGGCCTGGCCAATGTAAAAGAAGCCACTCTATTCCCAAGAGACATGAACCGATTGGCTCCGTAAGATGTTATGGATTAAGTAATGAACTACACAATCAAAGGCAAAGTGATAAAAGGCGACGGGTATGGAAAAAAGATCGGTTTCCCGACGATAAATTTGGACGGGAGGAATTTTTTGAGAATGAAAGAAAAGCCGGATTTTGGAGTGTACGCAGGAAGAGCGACAATCATGTCAAACACCCGATGTTTGACATACCGAGCGGGGATTGTGATCGGTCCTCTTGATAAAAAGAGCTCGCCCCGCCATAGGCGGGGGAAACCAAAGATAGAGGCGCACTTGATCGGATTTAAAGGAAATGCTTATGGCAAGAATGCGGTTCTTGAAGTTAATAAATTTATAAGAAAATTCAAAAAATTTAAAAATAAAGAAGAACTCATTAAACAGATAGGTAAAGATTTAGAAAAGTGTTAAAGATACTAATATGGTGAATTCGATTTTAGAAAACACAAAGCGAAGTCAAGAAATTAAAGCACTTCTGGATGGTTCAGGTTTTTCTAAAGAGATCGGTCTTGCGGTCATAGATTTAAAAGAAAAAGAACCAAAAATATTCGGTCACCATCTTGATCTTTTTATTTATCCCGCCTCAGTTTATAAGATTTTTATCGGCGCGGAGGTACTCCGAAGAATCGAGATTGGCGAATTTTCTCTAGAGAAAATTCTTACAGTAACTTTCCCGAACGATGTAGATAAAGATCTAAAAATGTTTCCCGGTCGTAGCAGAAAACTTCTTACTGCCGGCGAAGAAGTTACCATCGAGTATCTTCTTGATCTCATGCTCTCCGAAAGTGACAACACGGCGTCAAACATACTCATAGATCTAGTGGGTTGTGAAAACATTAATAAAAACATAATTGATAAATATAACTGGCAAGGAAGCGGAGTAACCAGGAAATTTCTGGACCGAACTAAGGAAGATAAGAAATACCGTTGGTCTGAAACTACAATGACTTGCGCCAGGCATGTCGCTGAATTTTTCTGGCTGGTGGAAAACGAAAAACTGATTAGCCCTTTTGTTTCGAGGAAATTGAAAGAATATATGATGAAATGGAACCGCGAGGGTAACAAACCCTTATGTATTGCTGAATACACGTTGGGTTATCATAAAGGCGGATATTTAGAAAACAATTTTTACGCGCTGTTTTATAGTTCGTATTATAAAAAATCTGGTTTCGCACTTGACTATGCGGTGCAAGGTATTCTCAAGCTGATCAAAAATATTTTTACCAAAGGCTATGCTTTCATAAGATGGGTCAACGACGCAGGAGTCGTTGAAGGAAAAAATTCTCATTACGTTATCGCATTTTTCAGCGTCAGTAGGCAATTTAACCCAAGAAAAAGATTTCCGACAGAAAAATTAGCCAAGCTTGTTTACGATTATATGGAAAAAAGTATCAAAATTTGAAAGATGACATGTGTGACACGCATCACTTTTTTATCGCAATTGTTATACCTTCTCCTACACTAAGTACTGTAACTTTAAAACGAGAATCTTTAGCTAGTTTTTGATTAAATGCGAGAGTGACTTTATCCCTTTCTTCGAAAGTTCTTCAGGACGAAATTTAGAATTAGCCATTGTTTCTTTATAAAGAGCCAGGCATGCGGGCGAAACGTCGCTAGAGAATTGTTCATCCAGAGGCTTTTCCAGTTTAGATGTTACTTGTTCCATATAAAGGATTCTATCATGATTTAAATTAATGTAAAACACAAACTCGCGATTTCTTGCCCAGTGAAAATTTCAAGTGTATGCCAATGAAGTCGACACAGTAAAAAGATTGTTTTGCATTTGCAAAAGCTTTTACGAAAATTTAAAAAATTCAAAACAGAGGAAGAATTGATTAAACAGATAGCCAAAGATTTGGAAAAGTGTTAAGATATTTAAGATATTTATATTAATCATGTAAATCAATAAATTTATGGAAAAAGAAAAAAGATCAAAAGTCAAGAGCCACATATTTATCGGAATTATTTGTATTCTTTTAACTGTAGGAGGACTTTATTATTTTGGATTTAAGGCAGAAAAAGGACCCTACAACGACTTAAAACTTAAACTTGTCGGCGAGGTTTTGGATATAAATGCCGGTAAAATTTTGTTCTATAAAAGTCAATATAAAATGTTGCCTGAAAGACTTGAAGATATAAATAAAATGAATCCTGACATTAAGTATTTTCCAGGAGATCCATGGGGGACAGAGATTTTTTACGCGAGAAATTTAGGTGATGGAACTTTTGAATTAAGAAGCGCGGGGCCAGATAAAGTTTTTGATACCCTAGATGATATAGGTAGAGATTACTAGGTTTTTTATATGGAAACAACTAAACAATCTTATGCGGGTCCAGTGTTTATTATTATCGCCGCTTTGCTTTGGGCATTCGATGGGCTCATACGACAGCATCTTTACACCCTTTCACCCATCACGATAATTTTCTTTGAGCATCTGATAGGCCTGATTATTTTATTTCCCTTTGTCTTTAAATATGTTTTAGAAACAAAACTTGCGAAGCGTGAATGGTGGTTGCTCGTCTTGATATCGGTCTTGAGCGGACTTCTAGGGACTCTTTGGTTTACTACGGCTCTCGGCAAAGTGCACTTCATTACTATATCCGTGGTGTTTCTCTTACAAAAACTTCAACCGATTTTTGCTATTACCACGGCAAGAATTTTTTTGAAAGAGAAGCTGGATAAAAGATATATCAAGTGGGCAGTCTTGGCGCTTGTTGCGGCGTACTTCGTCACATTTCCAAACGGACATGTCAATTTAGAAACAGGGGAGGGAACAATAATTGCCGCATTATATGCGCTCGGTGCCGCCTTTGCCTGGGGGTCTTCTACCACATTTTCCAAAATGCTTTTAGGAAAAATTGATTTTAAAGTTAGCACTTTTTACAGATTTTTGTTCACCCTGATCATAGCTTTGCCGGTTTTGCTTTTGTTCGGCCACGCTCCGGGAGCAAGCATTACACTACCATCGATGTCTCAATTTGGATTCTTGTTGATTATCGCTCTCTCTACTGGCATGGTCGCGCTTCTTATCTACTACAAAGGTCTCGCGAAAACTCCGGTGCACGTCTCCACTATTCTAGAACTCTTTTTTCCTTTTGTGGCGATAATGCTCGACATGTTGGTAAACAACACCGCGCTTTCTATTTCCCAATGGGTCGCCGCTGTCCTGCTCGTCTGGAGCATTTATCAAATAACAAAATTAAGACACGAACAAGAAACAACTTGATTCTCATTGTTTATTTGTTATACTCAAAAAGTGATTAATATTATTAAAAATACGTCGAACTATTATATCCGCCCAGTGGGACGGTAGTTTTGTATTTTTGATTTTACTCCAATACAAAAAGGCCGCCCCGCTGGGCGGTTTTTTTTGTTATCTATACATTAACTTAATTAAACAAAAAAATTATGAAAAACAAAGATATTACTCAAAGTACAGGTATAGTAAAATTCAAAAAATTTTCCGATGAAGAGAATAAAGTTTGGAAAATATTGTGTGACAGGCAACTGAAGAACCTGAAAGGTAAAGTGTCAAAAATCTGGGAAGAAGGTTGGAAAATACTTGGTATGAACAACGAGAAGATACCTGATTTTCCGGAATTAAACAAAAAACTTAAAAAGCTAACAGACTGGGAGATAGTCATGACAAATATTGAATATGAAGACCATGATTCTTGGATTACTTCGTTTATTGAAAAAAAGTTCAGAATAACTGATTATATTCGAGGTCGGAAAGATTTAGACTACACTCCTCTACCTGATATCTTTCATGATGTGTTTGGGCATGTCCCATTTTTAGCGATTCCGCAATACGTTAGAATTTTAGAAAAATTTGGCAGGGCAAGCCTAAAAGCCAAAACAAAGGAAGACAGGTCGAAGATTCAAAGCCTTGCTTGGTATGGTTATGAGTTTGGTTTCATTAAGAAAAAAGACGAGATTAAAATATTTGGAACTGGACTTGTTTCCTCTAAAGGGGAGCTCAAAAATGCTCTGTCCGATGAAGTCCCCAAATTGCCTTACCAGGCTGACATAGTTGCTAACACAAGCATCAGCGCTCATGAATTCCATGAAAAGCTTTTTGTTTTGGAAGGCTTGGATCAATTGGAAGAAGTGGTAGATAAATGGCTTTAGTTGTATAACTTATTGGATACTACAAAACCAAACGATCGTTTGATTTCATAGTATGAACCTTGAATTCATAGTTTTTCGGTAGCTGGATGTTATAATGAATTAATGAATTTAATCAGTAAAAAATGCATACCGTGCGAAGGGGGAGTCAAGCCGCTTGATAAAAGCGAGGCGGAAAAATTATTGGTGCAAGTTTCAGGCTGGGCTTTGATTTTAGACCCGAGTCGCAAACCCGACCAAGTGCAATTCGGCGCTAAGATTTCCAAGGAATATAAATTCAAAGATTTCATCGGAGCGATAAATTTCGTGAATCAAATCGCGGAAATTGCCGAAGGCGAAGGGCATCATCCGGACATCCACATCCATTACAACAAAGTTCTCCTAGAACTCTCCACGCACGCCATTGATGGTCTCTCTGAAAACGACTTCATCGTCGCCGCAAAGATTGATGCGAGTAAGTAAATAAAAGAAAAAAAGTATTCTAATATTTTATAGAATTATAAAATAGAAATATTATCTACTTTAGTTTAATAAAGTAAATAAAACACAAACTTCTATAATTTTTTCTTCACTTGCATTATAAATTTTACTATTTGTGTAATTGAATCAATAATATAATATTTTCCTTGAAATGAAGACCTATCATATGACTTTTTTTCAATTGGTAAATTATTTCCCAAAACTATCTGGTTTTCTTTCTTAAAGGCTTCTTTTACTTCTCCTGAAGAATATAGAGTGACCCCGAAGGCTTTTAATCCCGTTTTTTCCCTGATCAGAGCAAGTTCAATTATATACCCGCCGATAAAGTCTAATTTCTCAAGGGCTTTTTGATCTTGTCGATTGAATGCCTCTATATAAGTTCTAGCAAGCAACTGATACATATCGGAATATTCTTTATTCATCAAAAATGGGATGTGAGTCATTATGTCATGGAAGCTGTCAGGTTCATCGCAATAATCTAGCTCACTTGGCTTGCGGACAAAGTTAGTGACCGGCATTTCATAACGAACAATCATTTTATACCAGTCTATCGGAGGTGTAATAACATTTTTCTGTGTTTGTATGAAACGATACCCAGTATACTTTTTCGATGCTCCATTGAGTTCTCGCACTGAAGGCCTTCGACTATTATCTATGCCTAACTTTGAAAATTGATTTATCCAGAGCGTAGAAACAGCCCCAAGTTTCTGCATGTTTTGAAATTGGGTATTAAACAATATTTGCCAGTTTTTGTTATCTATTTTTGGGTTTAGTTTTCTGTATGATTTGTACATAAGTTTTAAAATTTTAGTGATAAAAATGTTTCCCTGCGAGATGAGATATCACCCCGCAAGGAAGCATTACTTCATCTTCCAAAGACCAAAATTGTGGTATAAGGTACATAAATCGTGGCTTTTCAGATCCGTTTTCTATCCTTTGGGGCGATAGTAGAAACTAGAAAAATAGAACTCAAGATTTTCCGTAAAAGAGGCGTTGATATGCCTCTGTGTATTCTTACAATGTCTTTGATATGAGAGAAGTGACCCTCTAGAGAGTTGGTCGTTTGTGAGAGTTCTATGGTCGTTTCATATGTAAAAAGATATAGCAGAAACATTTGAACCGACAAAACAGCTGAGCGTAATTCTCTGTGAGTCCAATCTGATTTTCCAGTTTGGAGACTGATGCTTTTTTCATTCAAAAAATCTCGATATTTCTCAATATACTTTCTAAACCTGCCTTTCCATGTACTGGACGAGCATCTTCCAAGTGTCTTAATCAAAGCAAGCAAAACTATCCCAGCTTCAAGTTTTGGGTTTCTGGTTATCTTTCTTACTACAATCCTTTCCATGTGCACTAAACACATTTGAAATGGAATGTCGTCAAAAACCTTACGGATACAGGATTTTCCGTCTCCCGTGACTCCCAGAATTACATATCCAAGACTTTCTAAATATATTCTCCCTTCCAAATACAAGTTATGTGTTTCTACATCACCAAAGCCATACCAAAGATTTTCTTTTTCAATTGGATCTCTGAATACCACAGCGCACCATGGCTCTGTGTTCTTTTGCTTTCTGAAATATGTGGCATCTACTACAACAAAGAGAGCTCGAGGTTTATGAGTTTGGATTGGTAAAACATACCTTTCTAAAAACGAGTGTATTGATCTTTTATCTAAATTGTATTTTTCAAATAATTCCCTATGTACTTGCTTTTTGAATACAAAATCAAACCAAATATCTTTTTCTTCTTTTGTGTGTTCTCTTCTTGCATTTCTAAATCTGACTCCACAACCTTTACATTTATATACCTGGACTCCATTTTGCACACCTCTTTTAATCACTTCGCTCCCACCGCATTTACTGCATATTTTGCTGTTTTTTAATCATGATAGTTAAAAGTTAGCATACAAAAACAAGAAAAACCATTATTTAGCAATGGTTTTTCTTGTTTAAATACGCTAAAAAAGCCACGAAAAATGTACCTTATGCCTAAAAATCACAGACAAAAATATTATTGCTCAGTTGAAAATAATAAAAAAAGAATTGTATAACTAGAACCCAAAAGACATAAACGCCAGGCCCTTTGTCTTTATAGGGAAGAGGGCTTTATTAAATAAACGTCATGTCGCACAATATATCTTTGTACATGTATACTATTCACACGAACTGGAAAGCTCATAACCAGCGGCCTCTATTTCTTCTTGAGTATTAAAATAGATCCTATTCTCTTGTTTGATAGTTTTTCCACCTGAACAACCGACAGAATAATATTTACTTCCCCTATTTGAAGCAAAAAATCTTCCAGAATTTGTTTTCGTTAAATTTCGCGAAGTATTTAAACTGAGATCTGCATCTAAAAAATCTTCTTCTTTCATAGAATTTATGATATTGGCTCCTTGACCTTCATATTCAATTCTTAGGCCCGAATTTTGACTTTTAGATAGTCTACCCATTCCAAATGAGGCCAAACCAATCAAAATAATGATGAATATAACCAAAATATCTTTTCCTTTTTCGCTTTCAAAAAATAGCTTGATTTTTTCCATATAATCGTTTATACTTTAGTCCACGTTAGTTTATAACATATTTTAGCATTAAATAATTTAAAAACACATGGCACATAGAAAGGCCGGCGGAACGGCCAAAAACTTAAGAGATTCGAATCCAAAGTATCTAGGTATAAAACTCGCCAGTGGTCAAAAAGCGCAATCCGGCTCTGTTATCGTGCGTCAACGCGGCACAGTCATTATGGCTGGCAACAACGTATCCATAGGCAAAGACCACACCCTTTTTGCTTTAAAACCCGGCACAGTCAAATTCGGCTCTCGTCGCAAGACTTCCTTCAACGGCAAAACTTCAGTTAAAAAAACCGTTGATGTAATTTAGGTAACCCCTCACACCTAAATGTGGATAACTGGAAAGAAATCCTTACAAGACAATGGTAAAATATAGATATGTCCAGAGTTGGATTGTCTAAAACAGAGATTAAAAAACGTTTAATCCGTCTCCAAAATATTGAATTTCTCCATGAACAGCAAAGATTCAAGATCTGGCATCTGCGGGATGAAAACAGAGAGCTAAAGAAAGAGATCAAGGCCTTAAAACT
>Ga0247727_10017958_pt1 | contig 11191 bp, 12 predicted proteins | sample WisWelCaveWW1625_FD_202498 | JGI IMG/M metagenome (GOLD analysis project Ga0247727, IMG submission 202498) | Biofilm microbial communities from Wishing Well Cave, Virginia, United States - WW16-25 | ecosystem: Environmental > Aquatic > Deep subsurface > Groundwater > Cave microbial mat | place...
GTGTTTGAAACACGGCAGCTGGGGCGATTTCAATCTCGTCAGCGTCGCTGAAGTGGAGAAAAAAGCAAAACCCACCTCGAAGACATTTTCCATTTCATAGTAAAATTCCATTTGCTTTTTTGCTAATAGGTATCTATTTTAATGAAAATGATGGAAGCAGTTTTACTCAAATTCCTTTTATATTTGAGGGTAATAAAAATTGCGCATCCGCGGCCTAATTTGGGACTATGAAGTTCTTGAGAAACTCGCCGTCAAACATCAGGTTCACCGCGATGAGGTAAGAGAAGTTTTTGATAATCGGCCGGCCTTTCGATTTGTTGAAAAAGGCGATTACCCAGGTGAAGATGTTTATTCCGCGAGCGCTCAGACCGAAGCTGGTCGCTATTTAATTGTGTTCTTCATTCACAAAATGAGCGGCGAGGCTTTGCCAATTTCCGCTCGCGATATGACGCTCAAAGAAAGGAAAAAATATGCCGGTCAAAAAAGAAGGTAGAAGCTCAATCTCAAAAGCTCAATCCTATTGGGAGATTGGGGAATTTTGGGATACACACGACTTAGCCGATTTTTGGGATAAAACTCGTCCGGTGGAATTTGAAGTGAAGATCGACTCAGAAGTGACTTACTACGCCATTGACCGCAAATTATCCGACGGCCTACAAAAACTTTCGGCGCAACGCGGTATATCGTCGGAGACTTTGTTGAATCTGTGGGTGCAAGAGAAGCTTAAAAAAAATGGAAAGAAATCAGGGAGCACGGAAAAACTTCATGTTCGCGGGAAGAAAATGGCCGTTCAGTCTTAAAATGCTTTTATTTATCTCCCAATTTAGCCAAGGCAAAACACATCCCCGATGTTATCAATCCAAGATAAATTGGTTGTAGCCCCAACCAATATTCGCCATTTTTCCCCGCCAATAACCATAATCCCGTTAGCGCGGCGCTGAGAAGCATCGAAAGCAAAACCCATTGGCGAGACATTTTCCATTTCTCTGAAAAGCTGGAAGCGAGCGGCACGAGCAGCGCCGGCGTGGACAATGAGCCGAGTTGATACCAAATATCTACGACGGATTTCGACAGCAGCGCAATACTGACGGCGACGATGAAAGTAACGATCAAGCCGATTCGAGAAAAAAATGTCGCCAACTTTTCCTCGCCGCGTCCATAAATTTTCCAGAGCAAATCCTTGCCCAGCGAGATGGCCGAGAGAAAAGCATAGCCGTCAATCGTCGACATAATCGTCGCGAGCAACGATAAAAAGAAGAGGCCGCGCGCCAACGGCGGGAGCAATTTTACCGCGAGCTGCGGATAAGATTCGGCGGGATTGGCGAGATCGGGAAGAATCGCCGCCGCGTAAAGGCCGGTGGTTGTCGTCATGAAATCAAAAATCATCCAGCACACCACCGAAACGAGAATGCCGCGGCGCGCGACGTTTTCGCTTTTGGCCGCGTAGCAGCGCTGGTAAAAAGTCGGATCGACCAGCGTGCTCATGGCGATGAAATACCAAACCAGAATGTATTGCGGCGAATTTTCGCCGCGCCAGGTGAGGTGCAGCGGCGGGAGATTCGTTTTGAGAAATTCCCATCCGCCGAACCGGCTCACGGCGAAAATGAGAATGACGATGAACCCGGCGTACATCAACAGAAATTGCAAAATCTCCGTGCGCACGATCGCCGCGAGGCCGCCGCGAAACGCGTAAATCATCGAGAGCAGCGCGCCGAGTATCACGCCGAGCCACAACGGCCAGCCGAACAACATGCGGCACAGCACGCCGATCATCAGCACATACGGCGCCGGCGTCGAGAGCACAAAAATAAAAAAGGCTCCGGTCATGCTGGCGCGACGACCGTAAGCCTTCTCCAATTGATCGGGAATCGTATAAAACTTTGTCCGCCATGCGCGCCCGGCAATGAACAACGCGAAGATGATGGCGTAAAGATAATACGGCACGCCAAAGACGAGCCAGTTCGAAATGCCGTATTTGTAGCTGAATTCACCGACGCCAAGAATGCCGCCGTACCACGTCGACACCAGCGTCGCCACAAATGCCGGCAATGAGAGCCGCCGGCCCGCGACGAGATATTCCTCCATCGAGCTATTATCTCCCGCCTTCGCGGGAATGAATCCAAGCACGAAAAGGCCGATCAAATAAAAGGCCAATAAAAAATATTCGGTGGTGCTCAGGATCATTTAGAATCTTTTGATGGATTATTGTCTCATTTAATATAAGTCGCGCTACCGGTAAAATAAAAAATTGCCAAAACAAAGCAAGCGCGTTTTGACAATTTTTTAAAAACGAACTTTTGTGATAGACCGCCAGCGATAGCGCCTGAAGGCGCAACTACGAACAAAGTTTATTTCAACAACAATCGCTTCAAAGCTTCCCGCGCTGCCGGTTCGTCGCGCTGCGAAAGCGCCCGCACCGCGGCTTTGCGCACGCGTTGATCCGTGTCTTTATTCAAGACTTCTTCAAGAATCGGAACGACGTCCGCGCTCTCGGCGTTTGCCAGCATTGAAACCGCACAGGCACGCATCGCCCAGCTTTCATTCTGGCGCGCCAGGGTTTTGATTTCCGGCAAAGCCGTCTTCTCATCATTATCCAGCAGCGCGGCCAATGCCTGCAAACGGATTTGCTCTTCGTCGTTCAGGTTTTTCGTAAATTCTCTGCTGCCCAAACCCCAACTCCTGCCCGGCCCTCTTCCTCGGCCAATGCCCAAATCCGGCATCGGCGGGATATCAGGGATCGGTGGGAAATCCGGAAACGGCGCCAGCGCCGGAAATGGCGGAATGCCTGAAATGGGAGGCAGAGGCGGAATCGGCGCCAACCGCGCCAGACTTTCCGAGGCGTCTTGCATGGCGTCGTTGATTTCACCAAAGTCGATGTCCGCCAGCGCGGCTCGAGCTTCCTCCATCGCCGGTCCCACAAGCTCGAAAGCGCCCAAGAGCGCGGGTTCAACGCCTTCCAAAGCTCCTTCAACCGCCGGTGCAATTTCGGCCAGGGCATCCAATTCAAACTCATCGAAATCGGCATGCGCTGCGCGCCGGGCGCGATGTCTGGCGCGATCAGCTTCCGCTCTGGCGCGGTCCGCCGCCATTCTCGCGCGCTCGGCGGCGATTCTTTGTTTCTCATTATATTCTCGCGCAATACGTTCGCGCGAGGATGGTTTCGTCGCCGAACTGTCGCGCGGCGCTTTCGATTGCGCAATCACCAGAATCGGCAACGCCACGGCAATAACCGCAGCCAGAAGGAGTAAAACGCGTTTCATGTTGCACCTCATTTTTGCATCGTTAAAATTGGGTTCGATAAAAAGCAAAACAAAAAATTTCCAACGGATAAAAAGCCGCCAACGGATTGCTTTGAATCAGTTGGCAGTCTTTGAACCGTTGGTGCAATAGCTATTTCTCGCCGCGAATAATTTTCAACACGGCTTCTCTCGATTTCGGCGAATCAATCTGCGACAGTGCGGAGACCGCAGCTTTGCGCACCTGCAAATTCGGGTCTTTCTGCGCGATTTCAAGCAACACCGGCACCGCGGCTTCGTCATCCAGATTGCCGAGCGAGTAAATCGCCGCTTTTTTCAACTCGGCGGAGCCTTCGCTTCGCACAACCGACAAAAGCGCTTCACGTGCGGCGGGCTTCGACGTGTTGGCAATCGCATACAGCGCCGTCTTCTTCAGCTCTTCGCTGGGGTTGGTTTTAATCACATTCACCAGCGCGGCGACGGCTTCATCATCGTTGACGTTGCCCATCGCGTGAATCAACGCTTTCGCGACTTCCAGATCCTGCTCTTGTACGGCCATTTTGCCGAGAAACGTAATGCCTTCGCGCTCGCCGGTGTTGCCGATGGCATACGCCACGGCTTTGCGCACGCGCGTGTTCGTGCTTTTCGTAAAAATATTCTGTAGAGCTTTTAACGAAATTTCATCCGAAAGGTTGCCAATCGCATACACCGCCGCGGTTTGCAATTCGGGATCGCCTGGATCAAGCGCAGTCTTTTCGAGCGCGGCCACCGCCTCGGATTCGCCGGTATTGCCCAGCGCATACAACGCGGCCTTGCGCACTTCATGATTCGCGCTGCCGGTTAAAATTTCGCCCAGCGCGCGAACCGCACCAGAGGAACCATAATTGCCAATCGCATACGTCGCGGCTTTGCCCAGTTCCTGATCCGTTGAAGTTTTCGCCACGCGCAACAGAAATTCCAGCCCGGTACTCTCTTCCGTATTCCCGATGCTGTACAGCGCGGCTTTGCGCACCTCCTGATTCGTGCCGGACTCCACAATCTTCATCAACACTTTCACACTTGCGGCTTCATTTTGATTGCCGAGCGCGTGCACGGCATTTTTTTGCACGGCAGGATCGGTATCGGTCAACGCCAGTTTTTCCAGTGCCGTCGTCGCTTCGGCGCTTTCAATATTGCCCAGCACATAAACGATTTTGCGGCGCAAATTCGCGTTCTTTTCGGTTTGCAGCAAATCGATCAACAGCCGCGTCGTCGCCGGGTCATCATCACCGTGCTGGCTCAACGCGTAAATCGCTTCCAGCCGCAAATCTTCGTCGTCTTCGCTGCGCAACGCTTCCAGCTCGGCTTTATATTTCGGATTGCCGGCGCGCGCCAGCTGGTCGGCGAGGCGAATCATATTGCTGTGCGCATCATTGGCATATTTGCTTTTGGAAAACTTCCCGACAAATTTCTTATACGCCAGAAAAACTTCCTCGGCATTATCGCCGCGTTTCTCACGGCTGTAGCACAACCAAAAACCGGCGTCATCCGCATACTGGCTGCTTGGGTATTTTTTGACGAAAGCTTCCAGTTGCGCAATCGCATCGCCCCAGCGCTGATCGAGCACGTGATTATAGGCCGTTTTGTATTCCTGATAAACGGCGTCCTGCGGATCGCCGGCGGGCAAAGCTGGGACAAAGGATTGATCAAAACGGATTTCGTCATAAAACGTTCGCGCCTCGATAATATGAACGGATGCAAACAGCAGAATGATTAAACTATATTTTCGCATTGCAGTCCTCAAATCTAACAATGAAAATGCTTGTCGTGTTCGTAGTGATGCCTTCAGGCCTGGACGTATGCTTATTTCAAAAATTTTTGCCTGCACCAAACATTCTACGCCTGCCCCGCTCCGCCTTTCTATTTTTTTAAAGATGCGGGGCGGAGAAGGCGTTACTACGAGCGATTACGAATCTTTACAAAATATCAGGTGATTTTTGCCGGGGCTTTTTCGGCGCCACATTTTGTTGCGCGTGTTGCGCCAGCTCGGCAATATTGATTTTCAACAACAGCCCGTCGCGCGCAATGCCATCGCGAACCAGTTCCACGGCCGACAAATCGTGCTCGGCTTCGAGATTCGCGATTTGCAGCAAAACCAGTTCAAGCTGATTCATGAGCTGCAATATCCGGCGATCGGCAACCGGATCCAGCTCGCGATTCAACGCCTGCGCTTCGGTCAACAGGTGGCGCGAGACCAGGCGCTGATGCGAGAAATCCGGCTTCGCCGCGACAGACACTTCTTCATTCACCACGCCGATCAAAAGGATTTGGGAACGTTCCAACCATTGTTCGGCGCGCGTTTGCGCAACTGGAATGGCCGGCGGAATTGTTTGCGTGGTTTGCCGGCCGGCATCGTTGCTTTGCGGCCACCAGTAATGCCCGATGATGACGCCGCACATCAGCAATGCCAAAACTCCAGCCGTGCGCGCGAACGGAATCGCCAACGGCTGTGCGGCCCACTTTTCACGCAGCCCTTTCCACAGCCGCGCGAAGATCGAATCCGACGCCGTCGACTCTTCGTTTTCCAAACGCTGCGCCAGACGATGCCAGTATCCTTCCCAGAAATGTTCGGGCATCTCCGGTCGCTGCGGCGCGCCGAGTTTGCCAAGAACGTCATCCATCCCGGCCAGGAAATTTTTACAATTGCCACACTCGGTGAGATGCGTTTGTAACTGGCGTTCGTCAGCGGCGCTTAAATCGCCGAAAACTCTGGCGGTCAGATCGTCTTCGTATTTTTTACAGGGATTGCTTTTCATCGTTCATTTAATAACAAATTTCTCGACGCCGTATTACGAAACCAGATCCGCTTTGTAAAACACCAAAGCTTCCTGCAATTTCCGCAGGGCGCGAAAAAGCTGGCTTTTCACCGTGCCTTCGGAAATTTTCAACATTTTGCTGATTTCGGCCAGCGGCAAATCGTCGTCATGACGCAAAACAAAAATCGTTTTCTGCTGGGGCGAAAGCCGATCGAGCGCGCGACGCAGATGCCGGCGCATGATCTCGGCTTCGGTAGCTTTCTCAGGATCGGCGGCATGATCGGAAGTCGGCGTTGCCGCATGCAGCTCGTTTTCTTCAAAACTTTCACGCAATTCCATTTCCGATAGCGCCTTTTTTCTGCGCCGATTCAAACAAAGGTTCACCACGATGCGATACATCCACGAGCCGAGCTGCGCTTCGCCGCGAAATTCGCCGATGCTGCGATACACTTTGATGAAGGCTTCCTGCGAAATAACTTCGGCGTCCGTAGCGTTGCCCAAAAGATCGTAGGCCAAATTGAACAACGCCCGCTTGTGGTTTTCCACCAGCTCGCGGAACGCCGAAGCTTCACCTGTCTGTAATCGCCGGATCAGCGCTTTTTCATCATTCGCCATGCACAACTCGAATTGCGCCTCGATTTCGTTTATTGACCGGTCGCTTAACGATCAGTTTTATTTTGACGCTTGAACGTGCAGCGACGGGTCAATTTATACGGACAATCGAGACTTGCCTACGATTTTAACCTGTCTGATTTTAAGACACAGGCAACGGATAAGAGGTTTACACCATCGACTCCATTTTTTTAAAGCAGTTGACACCAATACTAAAAGTGCTTATATTAACATAAATCCACAATCACTTTACCAACCATTTTCCAGGGAGGAAAATATGCCGTTTTTAGTTTTTCTTGCCATCGCTGCGCTTGCTTTCGGAACGTACGTCGTTTCGCGCCGCAGCAATTTGCCCACTCGCAACGCCGCGGGTATTGCGCCGGTTATTGGCGTGGTTGCCCTGCTGGCGGCGGCGGGCTCGAGTTTTACCGTTGTGCCCGCCGGGCACGTCGGCGTCGTTGATTTCTTCGGCACCGTCTCACCGAACACGCTCAAAAACGGTATCAATCTCGTCAACCCGCTGGCTAACGTTGTCAAATTTTCCGTCAAAACGCAAGAATTGAAAGAGGTGATGAACGTTCCTTCCAAAGAAGGGCTGACGGTGCAATTGGAAGTGAGCGCACTTTATCATCTCAATCCGGAGAAGGCTGCGGAAGTGTACAAAACCATAGGGCCGAATTATGCGCAAATCGTTCTCGAGCCGCAATTTCGTTCCGTCAGCCGCGGCGTGACCGCCGGTTATGAAGCCAAGGCGCTTTATACCTCTGAACGTGAGCTTTTAGCTAACGAGATTCAACGACATTTAGCCCAAATCGTTGAGCCGCGCGGTATCACGATCGAAACCACCCCGCTGCGGCAGGTCGGGTTGCCGGCGGGCTTAGCCGAGTCCATCGAAGCAAAACTGCGTTCCGAGCAGGAAAGCCAACGCATGGAATTTGTGCTCACCAAAGAAAAGCAGGAAGCCGATCGCAAGCGCATCGAAGCGCAGGGCATCGCCGACTTTCAAAAAATCGTCGCCCAGGGTCTCAGTGATCAATACTTGCGCTGGAAGGGCATTGAAGCCACGGAAAAACTGGCCAACTCGTCAAACGCAAAAGTCGTCGTTGTCGGCTCCGGCAAAGACGGCCTGCCGCTGATTCTCGGCGGGCAATGAACTTTGAGCAGAGGGCATAGCGCATAGAGCAAAGCGCAATGCCTCACTCACGCGGGAAAAATGTAGTGCCTCGTTCGCGGGGCAGACAAGATGTCTGCGCTACCCGTCTGCAAAATTTCCTTGCGTCACAACAAAAATCTTTTATATTTTTCCACCTTGCTAAGCCGCGCTGTAATAGCACGGCTTTCTTATTATTTTTGCATCAATTATTTCAGCATCAAGCAGGCAAATGGAACTCAGCGACGCAAAACTCCGGCAGATCGTGCGCGAAACTCTGCGCGAGCTGGGCGACGAGGCCGCGCCGGATTTGGTGCGCAAAGTCGTGCGCGAGGTGATTCGCCGGCTTCAACAAAACGAGGCGCCGGTTTCCCACGCTCATTATCCGCGGCTTCCGATTATCGAATCGCCGGCGCAACCCGTCGTTGGAAAATCGCGCGACGCATCGGCGCAAGGTTATTGAAATTCAATTGCGTCACTGCGCCTTTGCGTGCGCTTTAGTTTTTAATATCCGGAAGACGCCGTCTACCCAATGGTACCGCCGGAAAAATTTATGCAATTAAAAATCGCCCTCGCCCAGATTGATTGCCGTCTGGCCGATCTCGAAGCGAATCTGCAGACGCATCGCGAAATGGCCGCCGCGGCAATTCGAGAGGGTGCGCAGATCATCGTTTTTCCCGAGCTCGGTCTCACCGGCTATCATTTGCAGGAGCGCGTTGCCGACGTGGCTTTGCCGGAAAATGCAAAATTGCTCGAACCGCTGCGTGAACGGTCGCGCGAGATTGATATTCTCATGGGGCTGGTTCTGGAGTCGCCGGATCATCGTATGTACAACTCGGCATTGTATTTTTCCGGCGGGAAAGTTTTGCATCGCCACGATAAAGTTTATCTGCCGACCTACGGCCTATTCGAGGAAGGAAAATTTTTTGCGCGCGGCGAACGCCTGCGCGCCTTTGATAATGCGTTCACGCGTTGCGGCATTTTGATTTGCGAGGAAAACTGGCATCCTGCCGCCGCCAACCTGTTGTGGCTGGACGGCGCCAAAGTTTTTTTCTCTATTCATTGTTCGAGCGCGAAAAGTATTGCGCCGCTTTCATTGGAACCCTCAACGAGTCCGGGCGCGTGCCGATTGCTGAGCCAATTTTATGCGCGACTGTTCGGCGCTTATTTCATTTTTGTGAATCGCGCCGGCAACGAAGGGCCGTTCAATTTCTGGGGCGGCAGTCAGATTATCAATCCCTCCGGCGAAGCCGAGGCGACGGCAAAAATCGGCGCGCCGGATTTGTTGATTCACACGCTTGATCCCGAGAAAATTCGCGCGGCGCGTCTGCAAATGCCGTTGCGGCGCGACGAAGACATCGCACTGACCATGCGAGAGTTGACACGTTTGCAAAATCAATAAACCGATTGAGGCTGTAGCCACGGGCAGGTGAATTTAACTTTGGAAAGGAGGAGCTATGTTGCAGTATGAATACAAAGAACAAGCGCCAATCAAAACCACGGATCAAGATCCCTTCGAGTCCATGATGGCGCGTTTTGAAGTGGCGGCCATGTTTATCGACCTCGACCCCGGCATCTATCAATATCTCAAAACGCCGCAAAAGCAAATCATCGTCGCCATCCCCATTCAAATGGATGACGGCCAGATTGAAGTCTTTGAGGGCTATCGCGTCATTCACAACGACGTGCGCGGGCCGTCCAAAGGCGGCATACGTTATTCGCCGCATGCCAATCTCAACGAGGTCAAGGCGCTGGCAGCCTGGATGACGTGGAAATGTGCCGTGGTTAATTTGCCCTTCGGCGGCGCGAAAGGCGCGGTGCGGTGCGATCCGAAACAACTCACGAAAGTCGAGCTGGAAAAAATCACGCGCCGCTATACCGCGAATCTGCTCGAAGTTTTCGGGCCGGAGCGCGACGTGCCGGCGCCCGACGTCAACACCAACGAGCAGGTGATGGCGTGGATCATGGACACGTATTCGATGCACATGCGCCACACCACCACCGCGGTCGTCACCGGCAAACCGATGCTTCTCGGCGGCTCACAGGGGCGCGTCGAAGCGACGGGCAAAGGCGTGATGATCGTCACCAGCAGCATGATGAAAAAAATGGGATTGAAGCCGCCAGATACCCGCATCGTGATTCAGGGATTTGGCAACGTCGGCTCCATCGCAGCGAAAGAATTTGCAGAAATGGGTTGCAAAATTATCAGCATCAGCGACGTGAGCGGCGCTTATTATAATGCGAAGGGGTTCGACATTGCGAGGGCCATCGCGTACCGCGATGCGCATGGCGGCGCGCTGGAGGGATTTGACGGCGGCGATAAAATTTCCAGCGAAGCGCAGCTCGAGCTGGAATGCGAGGTGCTCGCCCCCTGCGCGCTGGAAGATCAGATCACGAGAAAAAACGCCGGCAAAATCAAAGCGAAGATTATCGCCGAAGGCGCGAATGGTCCGACGATGGCCAACGCCGATGTGATTTTAGCCGATCGCGGCATCACGGTCATTCCGGATATTCTGTGCAATGCCGGCGGCGTGACGGTGAGTTACTTCGAGTGGGTGCAGGATCGCATGGGATATTTCTGGCCGAAAAAGCAGGTCTTCGACGACCTCGAGCGCTTTCTCTCGGAAGCGGTCCGGGAAGTCAACGAAACCGCGGAGAAATACAACGTCAACATGCGCATTGGCGCTTACATTCTGGCGATCGATCGCGTCGCGCAGACCTTGAAACTGCGCGGGATTTATGGGTGAGGATGAAGCCGGATGCCTGGTTCGCGATTGCCGGAATCAGGCATCCATTCGGCTTTTGTTTTCGCTGGCAAAGAACACTTTGGGTGCAAAATTAAGGTGGTAATTGGCAAACATCTTGTTGTTGATCCTAAAGCTTGTCACGGCAAATTGACTTTCAATGGCACTCGTGTTCCCGTCAGCACCGCCCTCACGTTCCTGAGCATGGGCGATTCCATTGGCGACATTCTGCGCAACTAGCCGGAGCTTTCGCGCAAAGCTGTGGAAGAGGCTATCCGATTGAATCCTACTGCACAAGCGCTCTGATGAACAGGGGTAAAATGAATAAACAGGAAATGAGCAACAACAGCCACAGTCCCAAAGAGATTAGCGTCGAGCTTCTCGCCTCGGAATAATCGGGGTCATCGGTTTTGAGACCGCTATATTTAACCCACCAGACAATGATCGTAACGGGCATAATGAGAAGAAAGGCTAAGAATCCAAAAAAACCAATGATTCCGATCAAGGGGACAAATTGCAATAAGTATGATATTGCAATCACACCGGCTTCCCACCGAATCAAGCTGGCGGCATAGCTGGCGCTATTGACTTTATCTTTCGTTTCCAAAGCGGCTTCGGCTGCTTGCGGATCAATCGCCGCGCCACAGTGACGAC
>Ga0247727_10017959_pt1 | contig 11190 bp, 12 predicted proteins | sample WisWelCaveWW1625_FD_202498 | JGI IMG/M metagenome (GOLD analysis project Ga0247727, IMG submission 202498) | Biofilm microbial communities from Wishing Well Cave, Virginia, United States - WW16-25 | ecosystem: Environmental > Aquatic > Deep subsurface > Groundwater > Cave microbial mat | place...
TCAGGATGAAGACGAGCGGGAACTTCGGAGTGCTGGACGTTACAGAGACCGGCACTCTCAATCGGTTTTACGCTCAAATGGACTTGACGAATATATTGCAGGTCGGGGCAATGATTCCGTCTTTGCTCCCGAATAACGCCGCACCGTTCATCCGTTCTCGCATACTTTTTAGCGAAGATGGGCAGCATGTCTTTATGTGTCGCAATATGAATAGTGTTGGGATTAGTATCGAAAAGTTGACACGTTCGCCGTTCGCAACAACAGGGGTAATGAACACGAGTCTGCCCGTCACACTTGATTACGCTGGCATCGGTGGCGGGTTTATCTACGCCGTCAACGGCGGGGACATTTATAAGATCAGCCAACAGACCCTTTTGGTCGTTCAGGCTGTTACGCCTCCGACTTCAGTATACTGGATGAGTTATTCACAGACACTGAATAAATTGTTTGCTTGGGACTACAATACGAATACTCTTGCACGGTTCGATGCTGGTACGCTGGCGTACATCGACGGACTCTTTATCCCCGGTGTATCCGACACCTTCGACGATTTGGTTAGTATACTGATCGACGATACTCTTTTGATGGCAATATGCTTTGACTCAAGTGGACGTGCCCATAGAGTGCGCATCGGCTAGATACTACATGGAACGTAGAGTTGGAGAATACCTTGACTAATCCTGAAGATTACTCGGTCACTACGTATATCTGGATTATTGGCCTGTCTTTGTGGGGCGGGATAGTATCTTTCATGAGAAAGATGCGAGAGGGCCGTGTAAGAGCGATTAACGTAGCTGAATTAGTCGGGGAACTTGCTACCAGCGCGTTCGCCGGTATTCTTACCTTTTGGGCTTGTGAGGCTACGGGGGTTCCTCCTCTTTGGTCGGCGGTCTGTGTCGGTATATCGGGACATTTTGGCACAAGAACTGTGTTTCTTATGGAGCAGATGTTGATTACGCGACTTGGAAAGAAAGGATAGAAGATGGCGTGCTCTCCCATACTGAGATTGCGGAGTACTCCCCATATCAGCAATGGGTTGGATCGCATAATTTATCACAGTATACAACTTGATATGGAGACAGGCGTTGGTCTACAATCTTTGGCTTATTCAAGGTATCCGCAGGCTGTTCTTCAATATAGTAGTGACGGAGGCCATTCGTGGTCACAAGAGGAATGGGGTAGTATTGGGGATGCTGGTCGCCACTCCACGAGACTTATTTGGCGAAGGCTAGGAATGTCCAGAGACCGAGTATTTCGGTTCATAATAACTGCCCCTGTGAAGGTAGTTTTGTTAGGAGCGGAAATGAAAGTGTCGGTGAGTGGCTAATGCCTAGTCGCCCTCCAATACAAACTCCCGTCCTTGACAAACATGGATTGATGAGTCCAATTTGGGCGTTATGGCTTCAACGTGTGTTTGGAAGTGTGGGGAGCGGTTCCGGCGGAGCGCCTTTAGTAAGTGTTGATGATTTCTCTGCCATAGATTTGGCAGAAAATGCCTCTGGTGTGCGTGGAGACCTGCAAAGGCTTCAGGATCGGATAGAGCTGCTAGAAGGGGGTTCTGTATCCAGCCGCCAACTTGTATCTGATGATTTCTCTGCCTTAGATTTGGCAGAAAATGTCTCTGGTGTGCGCGGAGACCTCCAAAGGCTTCAGGATCGGATAGAGTTGCTAGAAGGGGGTTCTGTACCCTGTCGAGTGTCGTCTGGAGTATGGACTCCTGTTTTTGTCGGATTAACTGTCGTGGGACCAGTCACTATCTCCGGAAACTTCTTGCGGATAAAGGGATGGCAATACTTGGAACTTCTCATCACCCCTACGTTCGGCAGCACGACTTCTTCGACTAACGGTGTGACCACGGTAAATAACCTTCCATACAAGGCGTTCGGTTATGGTGTGATGAGCGTCTCCGACATAGTTGGCGGTGGATTTGGGAGTGCGGTGGTTCAGAATGCTTCTCGAACTTTGAACATGCCGTCATGGGCTGTAACAGGGGCCGTCATCACCATTTCTGGCTTATCAAGAATACAGGAGGGTTTGTAATGGCTACTATCGTTCGTAAAATTGTTCACGGATCGTTGTTGACAAATGTGGTGGCGTCGTATTATGTTGCACCGCCGAATACTAAGTGTCGAGTAGCAAAGTTGACATGCACGAATACAGATACGACTGCCCATACAGTGACTATTCATTTAGTAGTTCTGGCGGGTAGCCCCACCGTTGCCAATATGGTGACTTCCGCCCATGCTTTGGCACCTTTAGAGACGTGGGAGGCTTTTGAGTGCGAAGGGCATGTGCTAGAGGCTGGAGGCTCGTTACAAGCCTTTGCCGACGTTGGAGCTCTTGTCAATATACAAGGTACTGGGATAGAGGTGTTCTAGTGCTAATTTCATCTGATTATCGTGCAACGATCATGCGATGGCAGAATAAATTGTTACAGATGCCGCAGGTAGAGATCGTTCCTACGCATTACATGGTTGACGGATTGTATGCGAGAGAAATAACCTTGCTGAAGGGTACTCTGGCGATTGGGGAAATCCATAAGAAGGGACAGATAAATGTCATTTCTAAAGGACTTCTGTACATCCTCACTGAAGAAGGCGTTCGTAAAGTGTGTGGAGGGACGACTTTCATTGGGTACCCGGGAGCAAAGAGAGCGGCCTATGTTCTTGAAGATACAACGTGGGTTACGATAAGTCCGACGAGGGAGACTGATATGGTAAAGATTAGGGAAGATCTTATTGCCGACACGTTCCCGATCTTTGACCAGTATGTATTGACGTCTGACTTGATGGGAGTTATTGAAGGGAATTTAGTAGGAGGGTGATATGGCTTGGGCTATTACTGCGTCTGTGGGTGCGGCACTTATTGGAGGGGCTATAGCCTATGACTCCGCTGAACGTGCTGAAGATAAACAATACGAGGCGGGCGAAAGATCCATTCAAGAGCAGCGTGCCGCGTTAAAGTTCAATAGACGGCAGTTAAAGCGTACGGATAAAGCCTATGCTAGAGAGCAAAGGAGGTTGGCCGCTGAGCAATTGGCGACTGGTGGTAGATTCGCAACAGCGTTGTCGGATAGAGAAGATCAGTATGCGAATCAAATGGCTGGGGTCGATCCTATCATACAGGCTGGTCAGACGGCTAACACCGGACTTGCTTCGCTGGATGCAGATAATCCTTGGAATCGTCAGCGATTTATGGATGACGAAGGCTACCAGTTTCGTATGGCCGAGGGGCAAAAGGCTTTAGAGCGCGGGGCCGCTTCTCGTGGCATGTTGTTGTCTGGCAGACAGTTTAAGGAGCTGGAGCGATTTGCACAAGGGACTGCGTCTGATGAATATGCGGCGGCTTTCGACAGATATTCCAAGAACCGTGATTCTAGGCGACTTACCTTGTCGGATTTAGCAGATAGAGGGCTCCGAGGATCTCAACTTAAAATCGGGGCCGGTATAGATTACACCGGAGCTGAACGAGATAAGTCGGCGGCGATTTCTACCATTTCTAGTCAGAGACAACAGGCTGTTCAGGACTTGTCTGCTCTACGGGCGGGTTACGCAGGAGTCAATGCCTCCGGTCTAACGAATATAGGAAATATTCGCATAGGACAAGGCAACGCCGCCGCCGGAGCGACAGTTGCGCAAGGAGGCATCGTTAGTGACACTATTTCTTCTCTTGCACAGACTGGGGTTAAGGCGGGGCAAGGGGGATTTACGAAGGCGAGGCGATAGGAGGCTATATGCCGTTTGATACGTCGATATACAGCAAAGATTTTCGTGGAAGTATGCCTCCAGTTACCTTCAAAACTGAGAAGGAACTGCATGACGACGATGTTGTTAGAAGCGATAATTTGCTGACATTGGCGAAGTCCAAGCGTGCAGAGCGGAGTGCTCACGCTCAGGAAATGAGAGAGGCTACTATACGAGGACTCTATCAAAAGCACACTACGAGGACTGTAGACGGCAAGGCTGGATTCGACGAGAACGCATTCTTGCAAGAGTTATACACCGTTGACCCTCTTGCAGCACAGAAAATGGAGGCCGAGAGCCGGAGTAAGCGTGCTTCTGCAATGGATGTTACTGAAAAGCAGTTAAAGATAGGGAAGGAGCTTCTATGGAGCATTCATGATGACCAGAGTTATCAGTATGCAAGAGAGCAAGGCATACGACTGGGACTTCCTGGAGCGGATCAGATACCGGAAACGTATGATCCAGCCTTTGTAGATGAACGCAAGGCGGCGACTTTATCGTTTGCCGAACAGCGGCAGTTGAGACAGGAAGACTCCCAAGTCGCTGCCAGAACGCATCAACAGGATGTATTTGCTGCAACTAAAAGTAAGGATGAAAAGGCTGCGGCCAGAGACACTCAGAAGACTCAGTATGATCTAGAAAAGGAGTTTTCTAAAGCCTATACTGACGGTACTAAATCCTTCGCTGAAGTTAGCGGTGCTTATGGTCGGGTCAAGGCGGCGCACGCTTCGCTCCTGACTGGAGGTAAGGGTATCAGCGACGTAGCCTTGATCAACGGCTTTATGCGTATGATCGATCCTGGTGGCGTTGTTCGGCCTTCGGATATCGAGAATATCATGATGGCGAAGGGTGTTTCAGAGAGAATCGCGGTTCGTTTGCAGAACTGGAAACAGGGAGATGTGTTATCTCCCGAGGCCCGCGCCGAACTAGTCGGCACTGCAGAACTACTTTATGCGAATGCTGAGGCTGACGCCGTGGTGCTGATGGCTGATCTTCAAAAACGTGCCCGCCTATATCCCGAGGTTCGGCCGGAGGCGATTGGTCCCGGAGTGGGGTCTTCCTTATTAGTGGCAAAGAAGGGTCAGAAGACGTTTACCCCCTTAGATGTGGTACATACTGCGGAACTCCACGGAATCCCTGTGGCGGAGGTCATAAAAAGGATACGTGACGCAGGAGGAGGAATTAAGTAATGGGGAATCCTGTCGACATATTAGCCGTCATTGACGGAGCACGTGAGGCTCCTGCCCGTTCTCCGAACGGTGTGGCCGCCCCAAAGGATATATTTAGAGAACTCTCTATATCCCAAGAAGAGGCTGTCTCCACAGAAGTAAGCGAGTCTCAAAAGGCTCCCTTAACAAAGTCTTCAGTACCGCTCTTGTCTTCCCTTACTACGGATGACGAAATTATCCACGCCTTCGGCTATTCGCCAGAAAAGATAAAGCAGGCTTCCGGATACCATCCTGGCATGTTTATAGCCTCTATTACGAAGTCAGATTCGGTTGGCGAGCGAATTGGCCAGTCTCCAGTAGGGCCTGTTCTAAAAGGGATTAGAGATCCTATCGCTGGTCTGGCACAGGCCGCAGTACATGTTGGAGAGAAGATTGGTTTGCAGACCGCCGACGATGTAGCCCTTATTGATCTTCGCAACAAAGTGGCGAAGGCCGACTACGATCAAAATTGGCTGCAAGGCAAGGAAACCACAGTGGGGCAGGACGTTGCTGAATTGGCAGGGAGTATGCTAGTTCCCCTCCCTGGAGGTAAGTTATCGGCTGCGAAGAAGGCTCTCGGTCCGGTGATTAGGGGAGGAGTCGTCGGCGGAGCCGTCGGCGGGGCGTCCATGCCTGTCTACACAAACGACGGAGACTTTTTCTCAAACAAGGCTATTCAAATGGGCGCGGGAGCCGTGGTTGGAGGAACTCTTGCCCCTGTACTTGTGAAGGGGGCCTTGCCTCTTGCAACTAAGATTGCTCGCACAGGTAAGCCCTCTTCGCCAAGCCCGAGTCCTGCCCCTGTACTTATGAAAGGGCCTTTGACTCTTGAATCCGGGCGTGTTCGCCCAGTTAAGCCATCTTCGACAAGCCTGAGTCCTGAAACTGCGGAAATAATGGCTCTAGGAGAGAGGCATGGGGTACCTCTTACTTACGGAGATATTTCTGGGAACCCTGTTGTAAAACGTGCTGAAGTCGCCTCGGAGCAACTTCCTGTCGGGATGCAGGCCCTTCGTCACTCTCAACAAACGGCTGCGAAAGCCGCTGCCGCAAGGCTTCTGCCGCCGCTTCTGAAAAAGATGAAGACTCCTATGTCCGACCGGTTGTCCTCCGCAGAGGGAGGAGGTACGTACACTCAGAAGTTGCTGAAGGACGTTGAAGAGGCTGGAGGTGATTGGACTAGGTTGATGCAAAATTCTGCTCGATTAAGTAAGCAGGAGAAACAAGACGTTGCTGCTCGACTTTACGACAAAGTCGGTGCTATGGTAGAAGAGGCCTCTTTGCCACGATTTCCGGTGCGACGATCGTATAATGCGGCCTCTAATGCGCTCAAAGATGTAGAGGGACAGGTCCTATCTAATCCCCGTCTTTATAATAGACTACGCAGGATAGAGCAAGAGCTATGGAATCGAGACAGTCCTAAGAAAGCGAAAGAGGCTGGTGGATTCTCTTTTAAGCAGTTTAGGAATTTCCGGTCAGAGATGGGTGATCTGGTCAGAGAGGCTCCTTCTGGTAGTAAGGAACGGAGACACTATAGCATGATCAAGGAGGCAGTAGAGAAGGACATAGACGGTTATTTCGCCGCTTTAGAATCCTTGACGACCTACCCACGCTATTCACCTCGTGATACACCATCTCCAGCGAGTATAGCGAAGGCGTGGCGTAAGGCGAACGCTTTTTACCAGACCAACGTCGTTCCTTACAAAGACCGCCTTCTCAACTCTTCCCTGACTTCGGATTTGCCTGACGAGATATACGGGAAGTGGGTTCAACCTGGGAAAGGCGATCGTGCTGCGAAGTTCTATAAAGCACTCGACCCAAAAGGGCGTTCTGCTGTTCGGTATGGTATGGTCTCCACTGCCATTAATGAGGCAACCGAAAAAACTTCTGGCATATTCTCTCCAAAGAAGTTTGTAGACGAGCTCAACAAGATCAGTGAAGCAAAGAACGTGTTTTTCCAAGGGAAGGAAAGATGGGAGTTAGATGGTTTTGCCAAACTTATGAGTCGGGTTGAGCGAGCGGGAGCCTTTCATACGCAAGGCGGTAGTCAGCGAATACTTCCTTGGATGATTTCTGGTGGAGCCGTGGCTTACATCAATCCGACTGTAGCCGCTTCTGGGATAGCACTAGGAGCGTTTGCGAAGACTCTGTTTACTACAAAGGCCGGTATGCGCTTTCTACTGACTTCGTCAACTCTGGACCAGAAATCCCCACGGTTCGCTAAAGAGTTTGCCAAGTTCCTCAACAGCACGCCAGAACTTTCTGGGAAAGGTATTGGATCGGAATTATCTGGAGAATAATATGGCCGCCGTATTGATGCCCACACCGAGATTTAGAGCATTTGATGGGAATGGAACACCGTTAGCAGGAGGCAGATTGTTCTCTTTCGTGGCGGGTACGACTACGCCGCTCGCGACATATATCGACTCCACGCAGACCACGCAGAATACCAACCCCGTTGTGCTTGATGCCAACGGCGAGGCTGACGTGTGGCTCGCCTCGGCGACTTTGTACAAAGTCGTACTAGAAGATGTGAACAGTGTCGTTCAGTATACGGTAGATAACGTGGGAGGCTAGAATGGTATTTAATCTTTTTTCCAGCAGATCAACTGTGACCGCAATAACCCCTCAGCATTCTATAACTCTGCAGAGAGTGACCTTTAATGTGTTGATAGAGGTATCTTACACCAGCGCGGTTCCCCTAACAGCCCTCACTGTAGTGGTACGTCGAGGAATTACACGTATTGAGCCAAGCATAGGAGGGATATTCGCGACTATCACATTCGGAGCTACCGAACTTGTCGACAGATATGCGCTGAGAGCATTCACAGTTGTACCGGTCTTTGTGGTACAAGCAGACATAACGATTATGACTGGAACGGGGTCTGTGTCATGTTGGATTGCGGCTAGTTAGACGTGCGTAGGCGTACTTTACCTAGACCATAGAGCACCACTCTTCCCTCCACCCTAGTAGGTCTTTCACCCTCCTTCCTGCTAGCAATGACTCGGAGATAGGCGTCATTGATTGTTCGGAAAGCTTCTGCAGACCCGCCGGTGTCTGGGTGATGAACCTTCGCCAACGCTACAAAAGCAATCCGAAGTTCTTTCGTAGTACATTCTGGAGCGACGCCAAGGATTTTGTATGCTTCTCTAGAAGTTTCTTTCAGATTCATACCTCATCGCAATCTCAGATGATGTGCTGTCGCGGTACGCTTCAGCATTCTTAATCACCCACAACCTCTTATGACCAACTTTTGTACGCAAGGGGTTATCAGTCGCTTGTCGAAACCCTTCATTCTTTAATGCCCTTCCCATACCGTTAGATGTGACCTTAGTACGGTGTGATGGATCATACACTGCGCGAAGTTCTTCTGACGTCCATAGGTCGTAGTCGAGCTCCGATGTGCCAATTCTAAGAAGGTCAGACGGAGTCTCGAACAATGTATGCACCCAAGTCGAAAGTTCGCTTCGCCCTCTCTCTACCATTGAACTCTTTGATGCGGTCATTATGGCCGGAGCCGTGGGCTTGAACGTGCTAATGTCTATATTCAAGAGATGATGGAAAAGGTGTGCAACCCCTCCTCCATTCAACCAGTTAATATAGTCTAGGTAGAATGAGTGTTCGGCAGGCTTTCCTAATACTTCATGAATGAAGTATCGTCTGTCGGTATCCTCAATGAAGAATGCGTCCGAGTGTTGACTGGTGAAATAGTAGTTCACTGTATCTCTGGTGACGTAAGATGGTAAGAACTTGGCGTTTATACGTACCTCTTTCTGCGTAATCATGGACTTCAGCCTGTCAGACATGTGTCGCTTATCCCCTCCAACAATTTCATCTCCCACTACGAATTGCTTGTTCGAGATCCAATCATTGAATATGCCGTGTAACTCTCTGTTGCCAATCTCCGTGGAATTCTTTCCATAAATACGCATGAGAGTTTCGCCAATTAAGGATTTGCCTGTACCATGAGCCACTCCCCACACAACAGCAGTCGTGAATAATTTAGTTCCCGGGAATTGTAACGGATATGCGGCCCACATCTCGAACCATTTCATAGCTTCTTCTTCGGTCTTGAATATGAATTTCAGCAAGTTCGTCCACGGTTCTATAGATCCGGGAGTAGGGGCTACTCCCCAACCTTCCCAAAGATTGTATTTAGTACCGTCAACAAACTCTCCAAGTCCGGGTTCGTAGACAAAGGATGAGACCTCAGTTCTATGCGCCCACTTCAGCCATTCGGAGGCGGCGGCACGCTCAACGGCCTTCACTGATCCTTTCTTACCGTGGATGTACTCTATCCATCGGCGGTTGGCGTATGCGTGCTCGACAAACGCTCGTGGGTGCATCTTCTGCTTGGTACGCAATTCCATGACTATTCCTGGATCCTTTACATACAGAACTTCGCTGTTTAGTTGATGCAGGGATTCGACTGAAGCGTATAGACTACTTGCTTCTTCCAGTATAAGTTTTGTTGCCACAACTCCTTTTCTAACTATTAAATCGTCAAAGCCAGTTTTTAACAAGCCTTCTATATTAGCAAGACGAATGATATAGACGACAGCTCCCAGAAGCGTTAATTCTTTGCACAGGACATTCTCGGCATCGGCTATATTCGGATTGTGTCCGGCGTCGCTGTCGAAAATGACGTAGACGTTTCTAGCCTTCCATTGTATTTGACCAAATGTTGCGAGTAGTGGAACTTCCATACTTCGTGCACATCTAAACCCCCACACGCCGCTCAGTCCTATTGTAGGCCATCCGTTCAAAGATGCGCACGCCGCTTTTAGTTCGCCTTCCGTTATGTAAATATCTTTGTTAGTGTCCGCCGCTATCTTACTCCACTTGATTAGTGGAGGGAGGTATAATTCATTTTTTGAACCCGTTGGTTTGACATACTTGAGATGTTTCCTCCCCGACACATTCTTCCATGCCAACTTATCTTTCTCTAGTATTCTATAGTTCCACCCCTCCGTTATCTTACCGTATATGTCGAAGTAGGGAATCTTGAACCCTGCTTTTTGTACGACTAGAGGAAGAGAATAGACTTCGTCGCTTGAATACGCTGTATACGCTAGTTTATCTAAAGACAGTGCAAGACCAGAGTCGTTAAGTTTTTTTAACATCGCAGAATAGACTTCTTTATGATCCATAGAACTCCCCAATAGTTCTGTACTTCCTTATCGCATCAAAGAAATCCTCCTGCGCTACACCCTTCTTGGATAGGCTACGGTCTACAACAACATCCACGGTATCCTTCGCAATTATCTTGTGGACAACTACCTTCTCACTGGTGTTTCCCGATCTATGCAGTCTGAATATCGTCTGAACGAATTGTTGATAACTTTGTGGGAGTGTAAAGAAGATCACATGGCCGCATCTATGCTGGAGATTGAGCCCAAGTCCCATAGCCTGTGGATGTCCTAGCAGAATTGGGATCTCGCCCCTGTTCCAACTATTTGCTATAGAGGCCCTACTTTCCGGAGTAGTTCCTCCTCCTATGTAGGGAGTGGTTTCGCCGAACTCTTCCAACAACCTTTGCAATTCGTGCCTGTAGACGTACGAAATCAGCACTGGTTTCCCTGCACATTCCTCCACTATCCTGCGCACAGCCGCTATTTTTTCCGTGTGGAGCGTGTAGTAAAGGCGCACCGGTGCGCCTATTTGTGCGGCGGTGTAGTATACGCTACCCCCCGCCAATTGGCGGCATTTACCAAGCGCGGCGGCAATACTTACCGCCGACAATGTTTCGCCATTGTCTAGGAGTGTAGTTAGGGAAGTTTCTAATTCGTCATACACCCTACGGGCTTCGGCTGGAAGAACTACACTTACGACGTTTTCTACAAGTTCTGGAAGGTCGGATAATTCATCAATCCCTAGCCGCAACGTCAATGGGCCAATCTTCTCGTATATCTTTTCAGCAGCATCGGGCTGGAGAGTGTATTGGTAGCCTCCATAGCCAGTTTGATAAAAATATGTTCGGCGGAAGGTTGTGATGTTCTTACCTAACGCCTCGCCGTAGTCAAGGAGGTATATTTGGCCGTAGATGTCCAACAATGTTTCTGCTACAGGAGTTCCGGTAAGAATCCACCGAGTGTCGAACTTTTTCAGAAGGGATTTAAGGGCTTTGAACCGAACAGTGGTCGTATTTTTGAATTGTGTTGATTCGTCAACAACCAGCGTCGTCACGCTCTTATGAAGAAGGGTTCTGTTATCTACCAACCACGAAAGCCCTTCCGGG
>Ga0247727_10017960_pt1 | contig 11190 bp, 11 predicted proteins | sample WisWelCaveWW1625_FD_202498 | JGI IMG/M metagenome (GOLD analysis project Ga0247727, IMG submission 202498) | Biofilm microbial communities from Wishing Well Cave, Virginia, United States - WW16-25 | ecosystem: Environmental > Aquatic > Deep subsurface > Groundwater > Cave microbial mat | place...
ACATGGCCGGGGTGGTGCGCACCTTGGAAGCAGGCCTGCCACGGCTGGCTGGGGATCGAGATCGCGTGCGGAGCATCTGCGCCTGGCCCTGGATAGTTAGTCTCACCTTGAACGCGAACTAGAATTATCATAACAGGCAATTGCCTCGTTGCGCCGGTCCAAAGCACCGAGATCTATTCCCTTGTTGTACCAAATCTTCGGGTATTGTGGGTCAATACCCAGTGCCTCATCATAGTAAACCAAAGCCTCTTCCTTCCGCCCCAGAGTGGCGACCACTTTACCTTTGTTCATCCAAGCCAAGGCATCACGTGGATCGATGGCCAGTGCTCTATCGTAGCTCAAAATTGCTTCGTCACACCGGCCCAGCTCAGCGAGCGCGGCACCTTGGCCAACCCAAGTTGCGGCGTCTCGCGGGTCAATGTCCAATGCCCTTCTGAAGCAACGGATAGCCTCCTCATACCGTCCTAAGGCAACGAAAGACGCGCCTTTGTTACCCCAAAACACTACCGTTTCCGTGTTTGTGATTGGTATTGTGACCCTTCTTCCGGACAGATTCTGAAAAATCGTATCCAGCACATCACGCATTTCTCCGAAGTTGTAATAGCGTTTGGTCGGGTCTGGGACCAGACATCGTTCGATCACGGGCCGCAGTGGACCCGCCACGGGTGGTATGTGCCCTTTCATCTGTCGCTCGTATGCCTCGCGCATATAACATTCAACGTCGCCGTAGGAGGATTTGACAAAAGGTGGAGACACACTGCCTGTTGCCATCTGCCAGAGCACCAAGCCGAAACTGTAGATGTCACTTCGCACATCAGCGGATTCGCTACGATAAACTTCAGGAGGCATATAACCCGGAGTGCCGCAACGTATTCGCCCATCCGAGTGTGACATGCTGAACCCGAAACCGTCCACAGCACCGGCCGTAATGAGAGAACCACTCACCCCAAGCTTTTCCTTCCACGCCACTTCCGCCGCCGCTGCCAGCCCGAAATCTGTGATCTTGAGATCCCCCTTTGATATGAGGATGTTGGCTGGTTTAATGTCACGGTGGCATTTGACCCCATGCGCGTTTGCGTGCTCCATCCCTAAGCAAAACTGGATTGCCCATTCGAGAATTCGTTCGGCGCTCAGTGGGTGGCTGCCTCGCAAGTGATCATACAGATTGACACGCCCTTGCGTGTCAGGTTCCACGTAATCCATGGCGACGAACAGCTGGTCAGAAAACTCCACTACCCATCTTGCTGGTAGGATAGACGGGTGTTCGTCCAACTGCACCCACACCAAGGCTTCCTGCTGAAAAGCGCGTCGAGCGTTAACGTCTGCCAACAATTCAGCACGAATAGTCTTGAGCGCATACAAACTGCGAATTTCAAGATGATTTACGAGATACACAACTCCGAAGCCGCCCGCGCCCAATACCTTTCGCACTTGACACTCGCCACCGATGACATCGCCTTCTTTGTAGCGATGCTCGAAATTTCCCATATTGTTCATGTATGCTCGTTGGCTGGGTGCGAGTGGCTTGCGTGCTGAAGTGCTTCCAAGGCCGATCTTTGTCCGAGGCATAACCGCTGGTCGCAAAACAACGTTAGCTTCAAAAAATATTCCAAACCGGCACTGAGCGCTGCGGACGCCAGTTGTGGATCGGGAGTCCAGCGATACGTGAGATCATCCGCGATGTTGGCGCGGGCCGCAAAAGGGGTGCCGTGAACTACGGAACTACTGAAAAAATGCAGAATCTTATAATCCTTATCCAATTCTCGTTCGCCCAAGTCCTTGATCATGCATGGAAGAGATTTGTATGTCCACTTCTGCCTCAACACTTGCTTCTTCGTGATCCCCTGCCCAGGTTTCAGTTTGCAAAAGAGCGGCAACACACGAAAAAACTGGCCGCGGAGTTGAGACCTTCCTCCGGGAGCGACATGTCCACGTGCGAAGAACCTATTGTCAAATTCCCCCTTGATCAGTGCTGATTGAACCTCAGCAATGTGGCCGAACTCGATGAACAACTTTGCGCGCTCCGCCGGACGCGCAGCGAGCCATCTTGCAGTCACATAGTTCTCAAACAGCATACGGGAGAATACCATTCCTTGCAGTCCCCACGGTTCCCCAACATCGCAGACCTTAACCAATGCAGAGAAAGTCTTGAAGGCACTCGTCAGGATATAGCCCAGCGCAACACCAAGTACTTTCGGCTTTGCTTCCACTGATTTGTCTCGCAAGACCATGCGTACTGGATCAAAGGCAACTTTGAGCCGATGAGCGAGTGATTGGACATCTCGCAGTGACGCAGCTTCACCAACTCCGGTCGTCTTCATCACTTCGCCTTCGCACGGCATACTGGCCATTGCCTTCCTTCACTTGACATCCCATTTCCTTCTCGGGCGGTGCGGGCAGGGCGGGCGGGTCAATGATGTTCATCACGCGTTGGAGGATGGAGACGATGGCGGCATCATGGACATTGAGGCGGTCTTTCAAGTCCTTCTCCAGCGCGGCGAGTTTGCGGGCCAGTTCCCGGTTGTCCGACAACACTGCGCGCATCTTGATAAACGCCCGCACCACGAACACGCTCATCTGCGCCGCCCGTTTGCTGTTGAGGACGTTGGCCGCCATGACCGCGCCGTGTTCGGTGAATGCCCACGTGGGTTTGCGTCGTCCACCGTGCTCCAAACTTGAAGTACCAATTTGGCACTTCAAGTTTGTAACTTCTTGCCGGGTAAGCTGAAACGCGAAGTCGTCAGGGAACCGATCACGGTTTCGTTTGACCGCTCGGTTCAGTGCCTTCGTTTCGACGCCATACACCTCAGCGAGATCAGCATCAAGCATCACCCGTTGCCCGCGCACGGTGTAGATGCGCTCTTCAATACGTTCCATCGAGACCGCCGGCAGGGCGTCTTTCATACGATTTCGTGCTTTCTACACCGTGTACGACCGTGAAGTGGTGGTGCCGCCGCGGCCGGTCCAGTTGGTGTGGAAAAACTCGCCGCGCGGCTTGTCCACGCGCTCGTAGGTGTGCGCGCCGAAGTAGTCGCGCTGCGCTTGCAGCAAGTTGGCCGGCAACCGATCCGACCGGTAACCGTCGAAGTACGCCAGTGCGCTGCTCAGGCAGGGCGCGGGAAGGCCGAGCTTGGTGGCTTGAACGACGACACGCCGCCAGGCGGTCTGCCGGCTGCTGACGGCGCGCTTGAAGAATTTGTCGAGCAACAGATTGACGAGGTCGGGCTTGCGTTTGAAGGCCTTCTTGATCTCACCGAGAAAGACCGAGCGGATGATGCAGCCGCCCCGCCACATCAGCGCGATGCCGCCGTAGTTCAGATTCCACTTGTAGGTCTTGGCGGCGGCGCGCATGAGCTGATAGCCCTGCGCATAGCTGACAATCTTGGACGCGTACAACGCGCCGCCAAGGTCCTTGATGAACCTTTGTTTGTCGCCCTTGAACGTGCCGACCTTCCCCTTGATCTCTTGTGCCGCAGCGACACGCTCCTCTTTTACGGCGGAGAGACAGCGCGCGAACACCGCCTCGCCGATCAACGTCAGCGGCATGCCGTCGCCGAGCGCAGCGGTGACCGTCCACTTGCCGGTGCCCTTTTGGCCGGCGGCGTCGAGGATCAAGTCCACGACCTCCCGGCCTTCCTCGTCCTTGTACGCGAGGATGTCGCGCGTGATCTCGATGAGATAACTGTCCAGTTCGCCCTTGTTCCACTCGGTGAAGACGGCGTGCATCTCGGCGTTGGTCATGCCGAGACCGCGTTTCATCAGGTCGTACACTTCGCAGATCAACTGCATGTCACCGTATTCGATGCCGTTGTGGACCATCTTCACGAAATGGCCGGCGCCGTTCTCGCCGACCCAGTCGCAACACGGCTCGCCTTCGGGGGTCTTGGCGCAGATCGCCTGGAAGATCGGCTTGATGTGCGGCCACGCGGCCGGCGAACCGCCCGGCATCATCGACGGACCTTTCAACGCGCCTTCCTCACCACCGGAAACCCCGGTGCCGATATATAGCAATCCTTTGCTCTCGACGTGTTGGGTGCGACGGATCGTGTCGGTGAACAAGCTGTTCCCGCCGTCGATGAGAATGTCGCCCGGCTCGCACAACGGGAGGAATTGCTCGATGAGTTCGTCCACCGCCTTACCGGCCTTGACGAGCATGATGATCTTGCGCGGCTTCTTCAGCGACTGGACAAACTCCGGCAACGAATGCGCGCCGAGAAATTTCTTCCCCTTGGCGCGCCCGTTGGTGAAGTCGTCCACCTTCGCGACCGTGCGGTTGAACACGGAGATGGGAAACCCTCTGCTTTCGATGTTGAGGGCGATGTTCTCGCCCATGACGGCGAGGCCGATGAGGCCGATATCTGAGGATTGATTCATTGGAGTGATGGAGTACTGGAGTTATGGAGTGTTGGTCCCGGTCGAAGCCGGTTAAGCTGCCGGCACCGGCCCGGCGGCGACGAGCTTCTTCTTGCGCGGGTCCACGGTCAGGTTCAGACCTTCCAGAGTGCGCGCTCCCAGCAACGAGAGGTCGCCTTCTACGGCGAACACGACTTCGTCAATCGTGAAGTGACCGTTCACGCGCAGAATCGCAAAGCCGACGCTACGGGTGACCCGCGCGCCGTTGGCCATCACGAACGCGACGTCCTTTTTCTCCTGCCGCACGCCGATTTGTTCGAGTGTCTTCTCAGGAATCCACGTGAATTCGCTACCGGTATCCACGAGCAACTTCGTCAGGCGCGCCGACTTCGACCGCTGCACGTGGTTCTCGATGGTGCAGTCTGTGTAAAACGTTCCCATGGCCAATTCAGCGTATCAAAGAGTGTTCGCCTGCGCTAGCGGCTTCTCTCCGTGCAAAACGCGGATGAGGTTCTCGGTGGCCATCTTGGCTTGCCGGGCGACGCTCTCGTAGGTGCGGCTGCCGATGTGCGGGGTGAGGACGGCGTTCGGACACGCGAACAACGGATGATCTTTCGGGGGCGGCTCGACTTCGAGCACATCCGCGCCGTAGCCGGCGAGTTGACCGCTTTTCAGGGCGGCGACGATGGCGTTGGTGTCCACCAACTCGCCGCGGGCGGTGTTGATGAGGACTGCGCCCTTCTTCATGCCGGCGAGGCGCTGGGCGTTGATGAGATGCCGGGTTTCGTCGGTCAGGTTGGTGTGCAGCGTCACGATGTCGGAACCTTTGAGCACGTCCTCGACATTGCTCATTCGATTGACGCTGTGCTGCTGGGCGAACTTGTCGTCCCAGTAGATGTCGAAGCCCAGGACGTTCATGCCGAACGCGCGGGCGCGAGTGGCGACTTCCTTGCCGATGCGGCCGACACCGATGATGCCGATGGTCTTACCGGCCAATTCGTGGCCAGTGAGACGCTTCCAATTCCCCGACTTCACATGGTTGCACTGCGGGACGATGTCGCGGTAGATCGCCAGCATCAGACCGAAGACGTGTTCGGCGACGGTGGTGTGGTTGACGCCGGGGCAGAAGGTGACCGGCACTTTCAGTTCGGTCGCGGCTTTCACGTCCACTTTGTCGAGGCCGATGCCGTACTTGCTGATGACGCGAAGGCGCGGCAGGGATTTCTGGATGACGGCGCGGGTGATGGCGTCGTCGCCGATCAGCCAGCCGTCGAAGTCGCCTTTGGCGACGAGTTCGAGCATGCGGGTTTCCGGTAGCGGACCACGTTCGCGGACGATCTCAAAACCTTCCCTTTCCAAGAGCGCGTGGTGCTCGCCCGGCGTGTCTTGGAACGAGGTCGTCGTCAGCAGAATGCGTCTCATCGGGTTTCTTGGATAGCGCCAAACGGCGGCTGGAGGCAACCCTATTTACAAACCGGCGGTTTCTCCCTACTGTGCCCGCCCATGACCGCTGCCGCCCCCAACTTGCGCCTGCCGCACTACTTCTTGGTGGAAGGCGTCAACGCCGTCGCGGCCACGCTGTTTCTGTACTGCGCGTTCTTCTGGACGAAGGCCCGGTTCGGGTTCACCGACACGCACAACCTGCTGCTGACCGCGACGCACGGACTCGTGTACATCCTGCTGACGCGTTGGGGCGGGAAGCTCTCGGACCGCCTGGGCTATGACCGCATGTTGTCGGCGTGCCTGCTCGGAATGACGGTGACATTGCTGGCCGGCTGGCTGCCGCGCTGGTGGTTGACGCCGTTTCTGCTGGTTGCGCTCTACACCGTCTTCATCGCGCCGACCTGGCCGGCGTTGGAGGCGGCGATCCTGCACTGTCCCGGCACAACCTCCATGCCCAACCGGCTCGGCCTCTACAATGTGACGTGGGCATTGGGCGACGGTCTCGGGTTTGCCCTGAGCGGCGTGCTGTTCGCCTGGCGCGAGGACTCGATCGTCTGGGTGGCCGGCCTGTTTCATCTGTCGCAACTTGTCTGGATGAAACTGGCGCCGCGCCATCACGGCGACCCGGGTCAAACGGCGATGAAGCTCGCGCATCACGGCGACGCCGTGGCCCGGCCGCTCAAGCGTCGCTTCATGCACACCGCGTGGCTGGCCAATGGACTGGCTTTCATGATGTTGGCCGGATTCAGTGCGTTGACGCCGTTTGTCGGCGAGCGACTTCGGCTTGGACCGAGCCACACCATCTGGCTGGCGAGCACGCTGTTGTTCGCCCGGACGGTGGCCTTCGTTGTGTTCTGGAAATGGGAAGGCTGGCATTATCATCGCGGCTGGTTGCGGGCTGCGATGTGGTTGTCGCCCGTGGCGCTGGGGATCGCATTCTATGCCGTTCAGCCAGTCATTGTGTTTGGGGCGCTCGTCGTGCTGGGCGTCGCGATCGGGCTTTCGTACTCGGCCTCGTTGTACTACTCACTGGATTATGGCGAGAACAAGGGCGAGATCGGCGGCCAGCATGAGTCCATTCTCGGCATTGGCATTTTGGTCGGCCCGCTCCTGGCGGCGCTGGTGTCCGGCCTCGGCGGGGGAACGATCGGCGCGGAATGGACCATCGTCCTGCTCGGCGTCGCCGCGACCGGTATCGGTCGCCATCTGATTGACCGCTCACTCAAATCCAACTCATGAAGACAGCCTTCGCCATCATTCCCCAACCGGCCCGGCTGGAGCGCTTGCCGGGCACGTTTACGCGGCGGACCGCGACCGTCCGCACGACGATCAACAAGACCCGCGCCACCCGACTCGGTGAGGAAGGTTACGAACTCACCGTGACCCCGGAGGCCGTGACCATTGTCGCCGCGACCGAGCGTGGCGCGTTTTATGGCCGCAAGACATTGGATCAACTCGGCCCGCCGCCGATCCCCTGCCTTCGCATCATCGATCGCCCGCGCTTTTCGTGGCGTGGGATGCATCTGGATGTCGGCCGGCATTTCTTCCCGGTTCAACAGATCAAACGCTACCTCGACCTGCTCGCCCTGCACAAACTCAACACGTTTCATTTTCATCTCACCGAAGACCAGGGTTGGCGCATCGCGATCAAGAAGTACCCGCGTCTCACCAAGATCGGCTCGCGCCGCGCCGAAACGCCCCTGCCGGCAACTCCCGACCGCGGCGACGGCAAGCCGTATGGTGGCTTCTACACGCAGAAGGAGATCCGCGAGATCGTCGCCTACGCCGCCGCCCGGCACATTACGGTGGTGCCGGAAATCGAGATGCCCGGCCATTCGCTCGCGGCATTGGCGGCCTACCCGGAACTCTCCTGCACCGGTGGACCGTTCGCCGTGCGCACCAAGTGGGGCATCGAGCCGGACGTCTATTGTGCCGGCAACGACCGCGTGTTCACTTTTCTCGAAGACGTGCTTGACGAAGCGCTCGGGCTATTCCCGAGCGAGTTCATCCACATCGGCGGCGACGAATGTCCCAAGGACCGCTGGCAGCAATGCCCAAAGTGCCAGGCGCGCATCCGAGCCGAGGGACTGAAGAACGAACACGGGCTGCAAAGCTCGTTCATCCGCCGCATCGAGAAGTTCCTCAACGCGCGCGGCCGGCGGCTCATCGGCTGGGATGAAATCCTCGAAGGCGGTCTCGCGCCTAACGCCGCCGTCATGAGTTGGCGCGGCACCGAAGGCGGACTCGCCGCCGCCGCCGCCGGTCACGACGCGGTGATGACGCCGCACACACACTGCTACTTCAATTACGCCCAATCCGATGATCCCGCCGAGCCGCCCGCTCCGAAGTACGCGGTGCCGTTGAGCCTGAAGCAGGTTTACGACTACGAACCGATACCGGCCTCGCTGCCGGCCGACCAGCATCACCACATCCTCGGCGCGCAAGGTTGTCTTTGGACCGAATACATCCCCACGTGGAAGGTGGTGGAACACATGGTCCTGCCACGGATGTGCGCTCTGGCCGAGGTCGTCTGGAGTCCCACCACCGCTCGCGACTACGACGACTTCCGCGCCCGCCTCCGCCGGCGTGGTCAACATCTCGACCGATGAGAACGATTCTGCTCCTCACGATCCTGATGCCGCTGGTTGCCCACGCGGCCGGCCACCGCCTCCTGCTGGCCCACAACGGCCATTCCCGCTACCGCATTGTCGTGGCGGACAACGCCGCTCCCGCCACGAAACGCGCCGCCACCGAACTGCAACGATTCTTCAAGGAGATGACCGGCACGGAACTGAAGATCGTCTCAGACCGCGCACCAGCCAGTTACTTTCAGATTCACCTCGGTGACCGCGCGGCCGCGAAGACGCTGGGCGATGAAGGTTACACCCTGAAAACAGTCGGCAATCATCTCGTGATCACCGGCCGTGGTCCGCGCGGGACGATGTACGGCGTGTACGGCCTGCTCGAAGATCATCTCGGCTGCCGGTGGTTCACTCCGCAGGTCAGCCGGATCCCGCGTTACCGGACACTGCGACTGCGGTCGCTTGATGAGCGGGTCGTGCCGGTGTTGGAGTATCGCGATCCGTTCGTGTTCGACTGTCTCGATGCCGATTGGAGCGCGCGCAACAGGATGAACGGCTCGTGGCAGTTGACGACGGAACACGGCGGCGGCGTGCGGTTCGGGACGGGATTGTTCGTCCACACCTTCAACGTGCTCGTGCCACCGGACCAATACTTCGCCGCGCACCCGGAGTATTTCGCCGAAATCAACGGGCAGCGCGTCAAAGACCAGACCCAGCTCTGTTGCACCAACGAAGAGGTCATCCGACTGGTCATCGCCGCGTTGCGCGAGCGGATCCGGCAGGACCCGGACGCCACGGTCTATTCCGTCTCGCAAAACGATTGGGGCAACCACTGCCAATGCGCCCCCTGCCGGCAACTCGCGGAACAGGAGGGCACACCGGCCGCCCCGCTGCTGCACCTGGTTAACGAAGTGGCACGGGCATTTCCGGACAAAACCATCGAGACGCTCGCCTATCAGTGGAGTCGGAAACCGCCGCGGACGATGAAGCCGTTGGCGAATGTGATCATCCGGCTGTGCAGCATCGAGTGTTGTTTCTCGCACCCGCTCGATGAGTGCCGCCGGCAGGAGAACCGCGCGTTCGTGGCCGACCTCCAGGGGTGGACGCGCCTCTGCGACCGGCTCTGGGTCTGGAACTACGAGACGAACTTCGCCCATTATCTGCTCCCCTTCCCCAACTACCACGTCTGGGACGCGAACATCCGCTTTTTCGTCCGCCATCACGTCCGCGGTCTGTTGACACAGGACAATTATCAGTCGCCCAACGGCGAACTATCCGCGCTGGGCGGGTATGTCCGCGCCAAGCTGCTGTGGAATCCAGACGCCGATGCGCACCGGGCCACCGATGAATTTCTGGCAGGCGTTTACGGCGCGGCGGCCAAACCCATCCGGGCTTACCTCGATCTGCTCACGCGCAAGGTCGTCGCCGAGAACCTCCACATCCACATCAATGACCCGCCCGTCACCGCCTATCTGACGGAGGACATCCTCACCCGCGCCGATGCGCTCTGGGACGAAGCCGAAGCCGTCGTGGCCGGTGACGCCGCGACGCTGGAACGGGTGCGCGTCGCCCGCGCCAGTCTCGACTATGCGTTCATCGAGCGGGCCCGGCAATCTGGCCAGCCCATCTTGCTGGCACGGGTGGCGCGGTTTGCCCACGCGATTGAGACGGGAGGAATCACGCGGTTTCGCGAGGGAAACGGCGAGATGGAGTCGTACCTGAAAGCGCTCAAGCCCGTGCGAACATCGCCGCCGTGAGTTCTGTCGCCGCTGGCACGCAAGCGGCTTTTTCTCTGCCCCGGTGAGGATCGAGGACATTAACAACCGCCTCTATCACTACCGGGCGAGAGTCACCGATGTTTATGATGGCGACACCTGCACGGTGGAGATTGATCTGGGGCTGGCCACGTGGATTCGCGGCGAGAAGTTGCGCCTCCTCCGCATTAACGCGCCGGAGCTGAAAGGCCGCGACAAAACCCGAGGCATTGCCGCCCGCGATCATCTGCGGAAACTGGTGCTGAACAAAAACGTTCTCCTCCAAACCATCAAAGACAAACGTGAGAAATACGGCCGCTATCTCGCCGAGATCTGGATCGAGGCCGACGGTCACCCCGTCAACGCCAACGACGCCATGGTCCAGGCCGGACACGCGCGCTACCAACAGTACTAGCCGGGAGCCGACACATGGGACTTTTCTCTTCATTTGGTGCGCTGTTCGTCGCTGACGATTCCGCCAAAGAATCCACCACCGATCGAGAGGAGCAGGAAGGTCAGCGCCGCACCGTGCTGATGATCGATGACGACCTGGCCTTCCTCGACGTCACCGTGGCGCTCATGCGCGAGGCCGGCTTCAACGTCCTCAAATCCAACAGCGGCCCGAAAGGGCTGAACATCCTCCGCTACGCCCCGCAGGACATCAAAGTCGTGTTGCTGGATTTCGACATGCCGCATTTCGACGGCGCCGAGACGCTGCAATTTGTCCGACGACTCAGCCCCACCGCCAAAGTCATCGGCATCACCGGCATCGATCCCAAGTTTCTCCCGCCCGAATTCCGCGACGGGGTGGATGAACTCCTGCACAAACCGCTCGACCCGGCCACGTTCATCGACCACCTCAACATCTACTTCGCCCCACCCGCCCCCGCCCTCGCGGTAAAGTAGCGCCGACCTCGGGCGCGCGTTCTTTCGGGATGCCCCGGTACATCGTGACCCACCTTGGAGGTGAGAAGATGCTCCAGCGGGATGGGTGGGAGCAAGAAGATTGAGGGGGAGAGGTGGGAAGCTTTCTGCGCCAGCAACTCCACCGGGCTGCG
>Ga0247727_10017961_pt1 | contig 11189 bp, 9 predicted proteins | sample WisWelCaveWW1625_FD_202498 | JGI IMG/M metagenome (GOLD analysis project Ga0247727, IMG submission 202498) | Biofilm microbial communities from Wishing Well Cave, Virginia, United States - WW16-25 | ecosystem: Environmental > Aquatic > Deep subsurface > Groundwater > Cave microbial mat | place...
GCGCGCTCGCTGCGCGGATGCAGCGCGACAAAACGTTGCAGCGTGAGCGCGGCATGTTCGAGACGGCCTTGCAGCTTTTGGCTCTCCGCCATACGCAGCCGAACCTCTTCGATGCTTTGATGAAAGGGATAACGAATCTCAAACGTGCGATAGGCCGTCTCCGCCGCAGCGAAGCGACGCAACGCTAGGTTCGCCTCGCCGTCGAGTTTCCAAACTTCCGCAAGCTCCTGCGCGTCGGGATAACGTTCGCGAAACGCCTCGAGCTGCGCGAGGCAAAGATCGTGATAGCCTTCTTTGAATAGTTTTTGCGCGTAAAGAAAATCGTCGCCGGCGGGCGAGGGTTGCGCAGAGAGAGTTTGACGCAACAGAAGAAGGCAGAGCCAAATTAGAAACGAGAGTTGACGGAAGCGCATGAGTGGTGACGGAGGTTGGGTTTATGTTTATCTTTCGTAGTCGCGCTCCCTTGTGGGGCGTTATTGCAGCCAACAAATTCAAGGTTGCGACAATGCCCCACAAGGGGGCAGGGCTACGAAGAAACGGTGGATTACAATGCCGCAAGGGTTTTGAGGTCAAGACGATTTTCGCATGAGTTTTGAGGAGCGCGTTTCGCTAATGTTCAGCCACGGCTTGGCCGTGGCTTGCTCTGTTATGCTACAGAACAATTAAAACCACGGCCAAGCCGTGGTTGAACAAAAGATGATTGCCGAACGCAACAGTCAAAATGCCTCTGCAAGACGTTTCAGATTAAATGAGCCTCAGATTGCCATATTTGACGACGATCTTCTTTTGTCCGCGATCTTCGAAATCAACCGTGACTTTCATCTTTTCGCCTTTGCCTTCGACCGAAATAATGCGGCCGCGGCCGAACGAGGCGTGTTGCACCCAACGGCCTGAACGAATCATGTTGGTTTCTTGCGATTCGTCTTCATACGCGGGCATGCTCATATCCGGCTCGAGCATCGGCTCGGGCTCGGGCACGCGCGGCCGGCGCACCGCGGCTTGTTCGATAAAATCCGGATGCAGTTCTTCGAGAAAGCGCGAAGGCAAAGCCGAGTTGGTGTCATTGCCGAAGCGCGCGCGCTCGTAGGCATACGTGAGATAGAGCTTCTCTTTCGCGCGCGTCGCGCCGACGTAAAACAGCCGGCGTTCTTCTTCCAAATCCGAATCGCTGTCTTCTTGCCGCAGCAAGGGGAAAAGCCCTTCTTCCAAACCGGTGAGAAACACGACCGGAAACTCCAAGCCTTTCGCGCTGTGCAAAGTCATCAACGTTACGGCGTTGCCTTTATCATCCCACTGATCATAGTCCGTGATGAGCGCGACCAATTCGAGAAAGCCGTCGATGGTCGCGCCGGGGTTTTCGCGCGCGAACTCGCCGATGGCGTCGAGCAATTCGCGAATGTTGTCGATGCGTTCTTGCGCGGCCTCTTTCTTGAGCAGGGAAACGATGCTCGTATCGTCCACGAGAGCGTTGCACCATTCGGATAAAGAGAGCTTGCTCTTCAAGTCAATATACTTGCGGATGAACGCGTGAAAGCCGGTGACTTTTTCGCGCAAGCTGGCCGAAAGCGCGGTGACGCTATTCGCTTGGCCGAGCGCCTCAAAGAGCGAGCGCTTTTGCTCGCGCGCACGTTGCTCGAGCTTTTTAATCGTCACGTCGCCGATGCCGCGCAGCGGATAATTGATGATGCGCAGCAAGCTTACGCTGTCCGCGGGATTGGCGACGACGCGCAGATAAGCGAGAATGTCTTTCACTTCTTTGCGCTCATAAAAGCGCAAACCGCCGACGATGATATAAGGAATCCCGTTGCGGCGGAAAGCGTCTTCCAGCAAACGCGATTGCGCGTTGGTGCGATAGAGCACGGCAAAGTCGCGGAAGCTGCGGCTATAATGGCGGCCGTCGCCGTTATAGGTAAACGCGGCGCTGATCTTGTCGAACACGATTTGCGCTTCGTGAAAGCCCGAGGCTGCGGCCAAGACCTGCACGCGCTCACCGTCTTCGCGCTGCGTCCAAAGTTTTTTCTCCATGCGGGCTTTGTTGTTGACGATGACGGAATGCGCCGCTTCGAGAATGTTGCGCGTGGAGCGATAGTTTTGTTCGAGGCGAAAAATTTGGCAATCCGGATAATCCGCTTCGAACTCCAGAATGTTGCGCAAGTCCGCGCCGCGCCAACGATAGATGGATTGATCGTCATCGCCCACCACGAAGAGATTGCGGCTGCTGCCCGCGAGCGCTTTGAGCCAATAATACTGCACCCGATTCGTGTCTTGAAATTCATCCACCAAAAAATATTCAAAGCGCTTTTGATAGTGCGCCAGGACTTCGGGATAGCGGCGAAACAGCTCGAGCGGATAGAGCAAGAGATCGTCAAAGTCCATCGCGTTGTTCTCGGCAAGCCGGCGTTGATAAACCGCATAAACTTTCGCAATGAGATCCTGTGTGGGTTGGCTCACGGTCGCGGCATATTGCTCGGGAAATTGAAACGCATTCTTCGCGCGCGAGATGCAATGGCGCGCATACGCGGGCGCAATTTGATCGGCGGGAATCAACAACTCTTCGAGCACGCGGCGCAGCAACGCCGTTTGATCCTCGGCATCATAAATGCTGAACTGTCGCGAGAAGCCGAGGCGGTCGGCGTCGGCGCGCAGAATGCGTGTGCAGATCGAATGGAACGTGCCGACCCACAGGCCTTTCGAAGTGTGCGGATGGGCGAGCGGCAAATTCAGCAAGCGGCTCACGCGTTCGCGCATTTCTTGCGAGGCCTTGTTAGTGAAAGTGACGGCGAGAATTTTTTCCGGCGCGATGCCGTGCTGCTCGATCACATAGGCAATACGATGCGTGAGCACGCGGGTTTTGCCGCTGCCCGCGCCGGCTAAAACGAGCACCGGGCCCGCGTTGCAATCCACCGCGCGACCCTGCTCCTCGTTGAGCGCAGCCAAAATTTCTTGTGACTTTTTGCTGCTCAGATTTCTTCCTCTGGCGAAAAGTGTAAGGCCTCTTTTGCGGCCATAATTTCAGCACAATTTTGTCTACTCCAAAACCTCGCTCGTTGGCAATGCTTCACAGCTTCGAGGCTTGGTACAACTTGGGCTTTAGGACGAAGTAAAGATCTATTCTTCTATGTATTTCCTCATCTTTGTCTTCATCACCTTCTGGTTCGCCGTAGACGGGAAAAACTCTATCGCCAATATCCTCGATTTCAGCGGCAAACGCCTCTTTCAGGAATTTGCCCGTTTGGATCGCTCTCAGCTCCGGCAAGCGTTCGTTACCATAGTCCTTGCCGGCAACGTTCAAAGGAGCCAAAACGAGATCGCGTGTGTCTTCATTCCAATGAAAGCAGCGCTCATTCACAAAGTTTGCCAATTCCTTTTCCGGGGAATCTGCTTTGAATCTCTTTTTTGATGCGGTGCCTTTCACAATAAAGGCAATGTCATTAGTTGCAACTGCTTTGGCGTCAACCAGGTTTTCATGAATAGACTTAACGATCTCGGCGAGCTCTATAGGGTTCTCGTTTTGGGCTTGATATATCGTCTTATGAAAGGACCCGCTCTTAAATTTTATCAGGCCCCGGCTAAGGTCCGAATTATCGATATCCGTGAGCTTGTAGATTTTTACCTTGGCAATCTCGTCTTGGTCAAACAGCAAGAAACGTGCAGATAAGTATTTGACCCACAGACGAAGACGGAAACCCTCCTCTTCATCAGCAGACAAAAATTTTGACGACACCCGGCCCCACGTGAGCGTGGCATCGTTCGATTTTGACGCTTCTTTCTTTCTAACAGAAAGGAGAGCCGGTTTTGCGTAGAAAATACCACTGAAGTTGTTTCGTTCATCCCGGTAATGAATTCTGAGCGTTGTATACAGATAGTCGTCTTGAGCCGCATTGATAATTTCTTCGTACTTCTCCCGCTCGGCGGCGCTTTCAATGACCCATCCATCTTGCTCGGACTTGTCCGGGGCTAAGGCAATCAGATTCTCGTTATCATTCGAGTCTTTTATCAAAAAATCGATATCCGTTATTTTATGTTTATCACCCAGAAAATTGCCAATCCTGACCAAAAAATTCTTGAAGTCGGAAACACCCCGCTCCGTCCCCGTAATCTTTTGAGGGTTGTTAGCCCAAACAATCCAGTTATCACATATGATTTCGGATTTTGTTGGGAGTAGTGGCGGCGGTGGTGGCGTCCCAGCACACCCAATAATAAACAGGACGGGTAAAATCGGAAGCCTCTTCATAATTTGCTCCTCGGTTATGCGAATTAGAGAATCAAACTTAGAACAAAAATTCAACTTTAAAAAGACTATCGCGAGTTCTGCTTCGCCCTTTGTTCGCGCCGGACTTGCGCGCGCACGCGGTCAAAGTCGCGCTTGGCTTGCAAATGTTGCTCGAGCGTATAGCTGAAACGGTGCGAGCCGTCGCCGCGCGCGACGAAATAAATATACTGCACCGGCGCCGGATTTAACGCAGCTCGAATTGATTCCAGGCGAGGATTATTCACCGGACCGGGCGGCAAGCCCGCATTGCGATACGTGTTATAGGGCGAATCGATTTCCAAATCGCGAAACAGCAAACGTCGCGGCGGGCCGGGCACGGCATATTGAATCGTGGGATCGGCTTGCAGCAAGATGCCTTGGCGCAAACGATTGCGATAGACCGCGGCAATCACGGCGCGCTCGCTATCGACCACGGCTTCACCTTCGATGATCGAAGCGAGCGTCATAACTTGGTGCAACGTCATCCCGCTCGCTCGCACTTGCGCGCGCAGCGTTTCATCAAGGTGCTTTTGCAACTCTTGCACGAGCACGGTGAGCACTTCCGCGGCGGTCGCGCCCCAATAGAATTGATACGTGTCGGGATAAAGATAACCTTCCAAACGCGGCGCGGCCACGCCCAGCTTGCGCGCGAAGCTGGAATCTTCGGTCAATTTCAAAAATTCGGCTTGGTTGATTTGCAGCGCGCGCGCAACGAGCTCGGCATAATCTTCCGCGGTTTTGCCTTCCGGCAAAGTGACGCGCACTTGCACCACTTTGCCCGAGCGAAACAAGCGCAGCAAATCCACGTGCGTCAAACCGGGAGTGAGTTCATATTTGCCGGCTTTGAGCTGATTGCCCCAACCCGTGAGCTTGGCGGCGAGCAGGAAATGTTTTGGGTTTCGGATGAAAGCTTGTTGTTGCAGGCTGTCCGCGATTTGCGTGACGCTCATGCCGCGATGAATGATGAAGGCCGTGTGCGGCAAAGCAGCGGGCCCTGCCGGCGCCCAGAGCACGGGGTGCAAATACGCTCCCGCGCCGGCAAGGCCGAGCAGTAAGATGGCGGTCAGTGCGAGAAGAATTTTTTTCATGAACGCTGAAAGACTAAAAACAAATCATAGAAGGCGTGCGTGTAAGCCGCGATTCCGAGGCCGCGCCACAGAAAAATCACGCCGAGAATGAGGCCGGCATAAAAGCGAAAGAAGAATGCGCTCATGGTCATGCCGTCGGCGTCGAGAAAATGATAAGCGGAAAAGAGCGCCGCGGAAATGAAGAGCGCGAGCGCTTGCCGCACGATGAGCTTGGTGTGCACCAGCGTATGTTGAAAGAGAAACTGCAATGCGGTGAGAATGAAAAAACGAAAGAGCAGCTCTTCGTAAATACCCGCGCCCATCGCGAGCGCCATCTTGGTTGCGGGACTTAAGTCCGCGGAGACCTGGCCGAGGAACTTGAGGTGAATCACCGCGCCGCGCGTCATTAAATTGACCATGCTGCCCAAGATGAGCGCGTAGGTCAAGCTTTCGAAAATCGCATAGGGATAATACACCGGCTGCAGCGCGAGTAGTTGTTGCTTGCGCGCCGACAAAAACGCCCAGACGAGCAACGCGGCATAGATGAGCCAGGTGAGAAAATTATATTGCAAGCCGAAGAACCAGAACACACGCTTGATCATGACTTCCGCGGCGTTTCTTTTGATCGTGCCGGCCGCGTCATAATAGATCATCGCGCTGCTCGCTTCGTAAATCATCAACAGCACGAGCACGATGAGCAGGCCGAAGAACGGCGTGCGGCTATACTTGTGATAGGTTTTGACCGGTTCCGGAATGTGGTTGCTGATTGCGAAGGCCATGAGGCGATATAAGTTTTGCGAGCGCGTGTTCGGGAAGAGTTTGAAAAAGGCGAGAGCCAGCGTCGCACCTCCACACAAAAAAAATGCCGTCCATAGACAGCATCGTTTTTATATGACTAGATGTTCCGCGTTAGGTTTCCTCTCTCCTCAACGTACTTTTAAAACGGGCGCAATATAGAGAACGAGGCGTGGAATGTCAAGCTTCAGTTTGTGCTTCCGCCTGATGCTGAAGCATCGGGTTAGGAGATGAAAGCCGTCTAAAAACGGCTTTAGATGGCAGCCAACTTTAGTTGGCTTGCACCTTCTAGCTTGATGCTTCAGCACCAGGCTTCTTCGCGCGGATTGTGCCGAGGCGCGAGGTTACGCGATCACCGGCTCCGAGGGCGCGTCAGCCAAGGGCTTGGTATCCGAGGGCGGCTCACTCCATACGATGCGTTTGGAGGCAAGCACTTTGCGCAGCTTTGGCTCCATTTCCGGGGGCACCTCGAAGCGCAATTGCCGCCACGGATTCGCGGTTTTAACGAGGAGCCGGTTGTTGTCCGCGCCGTGTTGCACCGCGACAATGTCCAGCCAGCTTGCGAGCAAACCGTTGCTCATGATGCCGCGCTCGCTCACTTTCACGGCCGCGGAAGCGCAGAGCAGATAAAATCCGAGCAAGAGCGGAATGAGATAAGCCGGATCGAGCTTTAACGGGAAAATAAAAAACGCGGCCAGCAGCAACAGCGCGGCGCTCAAGAAATAATGCCGCGCTTGCGGCTTGCGCCAAAAGAGGTGATGCGGCTTCGTTTCATAAATCCACTTGAGGCGAATCACGATAAAGCAGCTTAATCCGAGGAGGAGTATCCACACCAGATACTCGAGCGCGCTCATAGATTCTCTCCCTACTCCAAAGGTTCGGACAGCAACAAAGAAGTCTAGGCGAATTAAAGAACCAAACGCAGAATAAAATTCTAAAAGTTTTTGGACCCACACACGGATCAAAAGCGCACGCGGAAAAAGCTTTTCAGTTTGTGTTATTGATTCGTGTGCGGCTTACTTTTTTGCGCAGACGGGAAGTCCGCGCTAGGCGCTACCCTTTCACGCTCCCCAACGTCAAGCCCGAAATCAACCAGCGACTCAAGATGAGAAACAGCGTCATCACCGGAAGGCACACGAGCACCGCACCGGTGGCGTACAAACCCCATTGCGTATCAAAATTTGATTGGAACAATTTCAAGCCGAGCGGCAACGTGAACAAGCTGCGGTCGCTGATGATCACTGCCGCGACTAAATATTCGCTCCATGCCGACATGAAGCTGAACAATGCCGTAATCACGAGCGCGGGCGCCGCGAGCGGCAACACGATTTGATAAAACGTTTTGAATTGGCTGCAGCCGTCGATGCGCGCCGCCTCTTCCAAGCTGAATGGAATCGTATCGTAATAGCCTTTCATTTGCCAAATCGTAAACGGCAAGGCCGTGGCGGAATAGGCGAGCGTGAGCCCGAGAAACGAATCGAAGATTTGCAGCTTGATGAGCATGAGAAAGAGCGGCAAGAGCAGCATCGTGGCCGGAAACATTTGCGTGGTGATGAGCGCAATCATGCCGGCGTCGCGGCCCACGAAGTGATAGCGCGAAAACGCATAGCCCGCGGTGCAAGCGAGTGACACGCCGAGAATCGTGACGATGGCCGAGACGATGGTGCTGTTGATCAACCACAGAATAAACGGCTTCTCGCGCCCGAGCGTGCGATACGCCGCCGCGATTCCGCCTTGCTCCCATGCTTCAGCGACGCGCGCGCGCACGTTCGCATCAATGCCGATGAGATGACGATAAGAATTGAGCGAAGCATTTTCAGGAATGATTTCCAGAGAAGTCGTGTGCAACGAATCTCCGGGTCGCAACGACACGCCGATGACTTGAATGATGGGATAGATCGTCAATAGCGTAACCACCGTGAGCACGGTGTAGATCGCGGCATAGGTCCAGCGCGAAACGGTTTTTTCAAATTTGGGCATAAGCTCTCTTATTGGATTGCCGGAGTTTTGGAGTAGTGGATTGTTGGAGTGCTCGGCTTCACGATAATTGCTGCTGATTGATTTATAACTTCGTCAACGTTGTCATACCGGAAGGAACTTCTCTAGAACTTGATACGTCACTTAAAACAGGCGGCGTCTCAAGCACGAGGGAAGGTTCTTACAGAATGACAAAATGGAGGCGTGTTGCAAACCAACCCGAAATGAACATAATCCAAAACTCCATCAATCCGACAATCCAAAGTTTAGTACACCGCCTTCGTTGCCTGCGTTTGCCTGATGAAACGAATGCCGAAGATGAGCAAGATGCCGAAGATCACGAGCGAGAGCGCGGCGGCATAGCCATAGCGATAGTAATTGAATGCCTGCCGATATACGAATGACACGAGAATGTGCGTGGAATCCGCGGGTTTGCCCGCGTCGCTCACCAGCCAGATCACGTTGAAGTTGTTGAAGGTCCAAATCACGCCGAGGGTGATGGCGGGCACCATCACGGGTTTGAGCAGCGGCGCGGTGATCGTCCAAAACTGTCGCCACGCGCTCGCGCCGTCCACTTCCGCGGCTTCATACAACTCTTTTGGAATGGATTGCAAACCACCAAGCGCGATGATCATCATAAAAGGAAAGCCGAGCCAGATGTTCGTAATCGTCGCCGCGGCATATGCGCCGAGCGGATCCGAAAGCCATTGCACGGGCGGCAGATTGAAAATTTGTTGGAGAATGAGATTGATCGAGCCGTATTCATAATTGAACATGCCGCGCCAGGTGAGCGCCGTGATATATTGCGGCATGGCCCACGGCAAAATGAGCAGCGTGCGAAAAATCGCGCGGCCGGGCAAGGGCCGATGCAGCAAGAGCGCGAGCGAGACGCCGATGCCGACGTGAAAGAAGAGATTCACCACGGTCCACACCACTGTTTTGCCGAACAAAATATAAAACACCGGTTCGGTAAAAACCGCGAAGTATTGTTGCAAGCCAATGAGCTTCCAATCGCGGAAGTGCGTGAGGCTCATGTTGGAAAATGAGAGGATGAGATTGTATACAAAAGGATAGATGACCACGAAGCCCAACAGCGCGAACGAAGGCAGGATGTACAAATAAGCGAGTTTGTTTTTGCGAAAATTTTCTTTGAGATCAGCGAGGGTCACAGCGCGCTCCGGTTTGCTCTCGGCTCCTGCACGCTGTCATTCTGGAAGAACCTTCCCTCGTGCTCGGCATAAATCTCAAAATAAGCACCGACGCAAGAACTAGGAAGGTTTCTTCCAGAATGACAGCGCGAGGGAGGAGTGCTCACACAATTCTTTGATTAACGACCTTATCGTTTTCTCACCACTCCAATCTTCGGACAACTTTTTTCCAACGGACACTTCGAACACCACGGGCTTACCGGCCGGCAAATGTTTTGGCCGAAAGTCACGAGCTGATCGTTGATGGCGATCCAATAGCGTTGAGGAAGATTCTCGCGCAGCGCCATTTCCGTTTGCTCCGGCATTTTCGTTTGCACCCAGCCGAGGCGATTGCTGATGCGATGCACGTGAATATCCACGCAAATGCCGGGCTTGCCAAATGCCATCGTCACCACGAGATTCGCGGTCTTGCGACCCACGCCTTTGAGCTTGAGCAACTCTTCGAGCGAGTCCGGTACGCGGCCATTGTGCTCATCAATCAGCTTGCGCGCAAGCTCGCGCAGCGTGCGTGCTTTGGTGCGATAAAAGCCTGCGGGGAAAATCAGCTTTTCGATTTCGCGCGTGGAGAGTTGGAGCAAAGCTGAAGGTGAATCAGCGCGTTCGAATAAACGCTTGCTCGCGAGGTTCGTCACTTCATCCTTCGTGCGCAAGCTGATGATGCAAGAAACGAGCACTCTAAACGGATCGCGTTCGCGCTGCGCCACTTCCGTCACTGCCGGCGTTTTGAACTTTGCAATTGCGTGTTTAATGCGGCGAATCGTTGCGCCGAATGGCGGCGTGCGCGTGCTCATATAGTGTTACTCGAAAAAAACCATCACGACCGTGAAGATCTTGTAGCGCCCCGTCACCGCGGGCTTAGTTTGCAGACTGGAAGTCCAATGCTGCTAACTTTTCAAAAAAAGCAAAACGATTGGGGGCAAAACTATTCAAAAGCAAAGACAGAAAAATGTAGGACAGAAATATGGGTATTGGGACTGATCAAAAAATATCCATAGTTGGACACCACTAGGTCATAAATATTTTTCTGTCCTCCATTTTTCTGTCATGCCTTTCTTAAAAAGTTAGTGACATTGGACTGGGAGTCTGCGCTACGACTAAAGAGACTTCGACATTCTCGTCTCAAACGTTCTCGCAGATTGCAATCATATCCATGGCATTCTCGATGCGTTCTCGTGTAATCCGAAACTTGCTCAAGTCCAAAGCACGATCCGCGGCTTTCTTGACGAAGCTTGTTCTTTTCAGGCGCCGTCCCCAACCATAGAATGGCAAGCGCTGCAAAAATCGCCTGGCCGTATTGCGATTGGCATAGACTACGCCAACGATCTCAAATTTTGAAAAATGCGCGCGCACCAAAGCGGAGAACTGGGCATAATCCATTTCGCTTTGATGAAAAGGATTGCCGCGCTCCATTTGTTTTTCGCGGGGAACGTTCAACGTGCCGATGATGATTTTGCCTTGCGGCTTCACGACGCGCTTGATTTGTTCGACAAAATTGTGGGCGTCCGCCACGTGCTCGATTACTTGAAACGATACTGCCAGGTCAAAGGCGTGATGAAAGCCCATGGCTGCGGCGTTCATTTGCGCGTATGCAATGTTGCCTGCCGCAAAATGACGCCGGCAATAACGCACCGCTTCACCATCGTAGTCAATGCCGCAAACGAAAGCCGCGGTTTCCGCCAAGAGTTTGCAGCCATAGCCGGCGCCACAGCCGACGTCTAAAACGAAACGCTGCCCGGCATATTGCGAGGCAAATTCATATGCGCAGCGATGGCGCGCGAATACGAAACTGACCTCATTCTCCGCCGGCGGAATCATGCGCTCGCCGGTATCGATGAGCTGCGATCCTATCGTCGATGGCATAGCGTTCGGTTATTTCTTCGCCCATGTTCA
>Ga0247727_10017962_pt1 | contig 11189 bp, 5 predicted proteins | sample WisWelCaveWW1625_FD_202498 | JGI IMG/M metagenome (GOLD analysis project Ga0247727, IMG submission 202498) | Biofilm microbial communities from Wishing Well Cave, Virginia, United States - WW16-25 | ecosystem: Environmental > Aquatic > Deep subsurface > Groundwater > Cave microbial mat | place...
CTCTCTGCCCGGCTTCCGCCGGCTTTCTTCAGTCGACTACATTGAACCTGATCGTCTGCACCGTTGCGTTATCCGTCAGGAACACCACCGAGATCAGGTACGTCCCCGGCGTGTACCCCTTCAATTGCAAGTCGTAGATATAAACTGACCCTCCGTTGCGGAACAGTGGCGGCGTGTTCGAGTCTCCCGATGGGTCGGCATCTATCCGCTGGTAATCCACATTGGAGAATTCGTCGAAGAGCTTCACCACGGAAATCAGCGCCCGTGCATCTGTTACGAAGTCCGATGGGCAGCCCAACAACGTGCTCAGTCGGAATTTCACCGAAATCGTCTGTCCCGAATTGAACGTGCTCGACCCATCCGGATTGAGCGGCGTCTCAAACCCGCAGAAGAACGCCGCCTGCCCTGGGTCCACGGCCTCGTCTACGAGAACAAACGGCGACCAGTTCGGGGGCGAGGGAGTTCCCAAACCGGGGTCCCCCGGCAGCGAACTGATGGGGTCATACCGGAAGAGCACCAGCTCCTCCGCAGGGCCCACGTCCGGGAAATGGATCATTCGCGGGTTCAGGCCTAACGCGTTCGCGATGTACGCCGCCACGTAGAAGCTCGTGTCGCTCGGGGGGAGGGAAAAGCATGTTGGCCGGTCCACGTCGAATACAATCACGAATCCACCTTCTCCCTTGAACGTCAGCGCCGTCGAGGTGGGGAAGTTCGCTTCCAGCAGAGCTGCAACCTCCGCCGGCGTCTTCTGCTGCGCCGTCACTGTCGCCACACACGTTCCTGTCACTGCTGCATTGGTCATCTCCCAGTAAAATCCACCAAAATCAAAGGTCTGCATCGTCGCGCTCGTGCTGAAGGGCAATGTGATCGAACGGCTCGTCGCTGCCAGCGCTAGTCCTCTCGCCGGCGGGAACTTCCCCTTCCGCTTCGGCAGCGCCTTCACGAGTGTTTTCGCCCCCGCTGTGTCTACCCTCCAAAGCTTCCCGTTCTGCATCGTCAGGTCGGCGGTCGCCACAAACAGCGTGTTGTCCAGCGCTATCTCGATATAGAACGGCCGATCATTGGGCCCAAAGCTCACAAACGTTGGGCATGGTGACTCGACATCACCGACATCGTCGCACCGCACGATGTTGTTCAATCCTCCGCCATTGGCCACATAGATTCTGCCGTTACGATTGGAGCCGTCGCCGCTGTCTCGCGCAATCCCTGTCGGATTGTCCAATCCACTCGTAATGATCTCCGTTGGTGCGCCAAAAACCGGGACCGGGGACGGCCCCGCCGGGTCCGGTGTTAGGTCTAGCGATCGCAGCACCCGCTCACCCGCCGCGTCCACAATCAGCAAATCCCCATTGTTCGCAAACGCCAGTCCTTCCCCGCCCGGACCTCCTATTGCGATCGGCGTCTGTTCGGGCGCCGGCGTCCGCACCGGCTCGGGCGGCAATATGCTTCCTCCATTCGCCACGTGCGGAATCCTCCAAATCCCGCCGTCCGTTGTCCCCTTCGCGTTAAAAAACAAGTCTCCGATTGCATTAAACCTCGGCCCTTGCGGCTGCAGCGGGGGCGACCCCAGGCCGAAGACCGTCTCCACGTTCGAGCCATTCTGGTTCATACGGATGATTCGGTTGTTCGACGGATCGCACACGTACACCTTATTGTCCGGCCCCACCGCAATGTCTTCCGGCCGGAACCCCGGGCTGCCTGTAAAGATCGCCTTCGTAGTTACCGTCGTTCCATTAATCTCAATCTTGAGGATCTGTTCGCCCGTATAGCTCGACACAAACACAGTTTGCCCAAACGCCGGCGCCGCTACGACTGCCGCACTCGCTGCCGCACACACCAGAGCTAAAATCTTGCGCTTTCGCATGGATTATCCTCTCCCCTTGATCTCGGGGTCCCGGGTTTATCTGCGGGGGCTTTACATTCCGTTGTTCGGCCTCGAATGTCAAGCCGAATTCCGATATGCCCAGGTACGCGTACTCCTAGAACTGCGCGGCAACAGTAGCGTCGCGTTGGCACGAAGGACTGCCGTCGTCTGGCGCATCCGTTCTCAATCAAGATTCTGCATCTGGTAGCTTGTTCCAGCGGCGACAGCGGTGGAGGAGGCGGTGGCGGCGGTGGACAACGGGGGACACCGCCCGGCACTTCGACCGTGGCCGCCAGCTCCGGCTCGGTGTCACACACGACGTCTGTTACTTTGACCGTCCAGAAGTCTTTCGCAGATTGAGTGGAGTGGTGAAGAGTTCCGCGCGCCGATTGTGCGCAAACCGGCGTTGAATTGTGTGCAATCGCGACCTTACCGCAGGAGGCGGAACGTCAGTTGCCCGCTCGCCCTCCCCTGCCTATTGAATGATGCCCCTGAGCATCAGCGACACCGGGAAAACTCCGGCCAGGAACGGCGACCCGGTCACTTCCGTCAGCGCCCCCGTGCTTGCATTAATCGAATAGACCGAGAAATCCCCCGTCCCCGCGTTCGTCACCAGCAAGTAGCCGCCGGAAATGTCCGTGGATGCCGCAAACGGGCTTATTCCCGCGGCAAAGGGCGAGCCTGCCAGCGGTGTCAGCGCTCCCGTGGTCGCATTAATGCTCCACGCCGAGATCGTGAACGATCCCGCGTTCGTCACATAGAGAAAACTCCCCGATGCCGGTATTGCCGGCATCACGGGAAAGATCTCCGTCGCAAAGGGTGACCCGGCAATCGGCGTCAGCGCCCCCGTCATCGCATTGCTGCTCCACGCCGACACGCTGTCCCCGAACGTATTGGTCACATACACAAACCGGCTCGTCGGGTCCACGATCACCGCAAAGGGTGATGGCCCCGTCGCATACGGCGACCCCGCCACTTCCGTCAGCGCGCCTGTCGAACCATTCAAGCTGTACACCGACAGGTTCTCGGAAATGTCGTTCAGCACAAAGACGTACGTGCCATTGGGCGACACCGCCACCGAAAACGGCCCGATCCCCGCCGCGAAGGGCGACCCCGCCACCCCCGTCAGCGCGCCCGTCGCTCCGATGCTGTACACCGAAACATCTCCCGACCCGGCATTGGCCACAAACAGGAATTTCCCCGAAGGGTCCACCGCTGCCGCAAACGGGCTGATTCCCCCGGCAAACGGCGACCCAGCCACGGCCGTCAGCTCACCTGTCGTTCCGTTGACGCTCCACGCCGAAATGTCAAACGAGCCCGCATTCGGCACATAAAGAAACGTCCCGGCCGGATCGAGCGCCCCGATCACCGGCAGTGTTCCGCCTCCAAACGGCGAGCCGGCAATCGGCGTCTGGCCGCCCGTGCCCGCGTTAAAACTCATAGCCGTCACGTTGCCCGTATCGTTGTTTGCCGCGTAGGTCTGCGTCGGCACGAAGCTTACTGCCGTACTGCCCGCGCTCACCACGACCGAAGCTGGCTGGCTCTGTGTCAGCGAGTTTCCCACCGCCGCCAACACCCCCGTCGTCGCGTTGATGCTGAAGATCCCCACTGTGTCGCTGTCTTTGTTCGCCACGTATAGGAATTGGCCCGAGGGGCCCACCGACACAAACGACGGCTCCAGCCCCGCGGCAAAGGGCGATCCCGCCATTACCGTCAATTGTCCGTTGGCATTGTTGATGGTGTACGCCGAAATGTTGTTCGAAACCGAATTGGCCACATAGAGGAATCTCCCGGTCGGCTCCACAACTAGGTGCAGCGGGTTCGTTCCTGCCGCATACGGCGACCCGGTCACCGCGGTGAGCCGCCCGCTCCCGTTGATCCGGTACGCGGAAACGTTATTACTCCCGAAATTCGCCGCGTACGCCCAGAATCCATTAGGCGTCACGACTACCGCCCGCGGCGACGTCCCCGCTGCGTACGGCGAGGTGCCCAACACCGTCAGCACTCCCGTCGTCAGGTTTACTCGGTATCCGGAGATGTTGTTCGCCGTCGAATTCGCCACATATAAGAATTCTTTGAACGCAGGGGAATCGTCGCCCACCGCGACTGGTTGGCTACCCGTCGCAAACGGCGACCCCGCCAGCGGTGTCAAAGCTCCTGTCGCCGGGTTGATCGTGTACGCCGAAACGTTGTTTGATCCCTGATTCGCCACATAATAGAAATTGGTGTCAATATACGCCTTCCCGCCTCGTGGGTTGGTGCCAGCGGCAAACGGCGATCCGAGCGCTTCCGTCAGCGATCCATCAGCATTCACTTTGTATCCGCAGATGCTGTTGCTGGTCGAGTTCACCACGTAGAGCAGCGTCCCCGAGGGATCCACGGATACCTCGTTTGGATTCGTGCCCGTCACCTTGTACCCCATGGCTCGGAGTTTCCCTGTCGCGGAATCCACGGCAAACGTGGAAAGTGTGTTGTCCACCGAGTTCGTCGCAAACGCGAACCGCGGCATCACCGGCGGTCCCGGCGGCGGCAGGAGTTTCTCTCCTATGGCGGCCTGCATTTGCGCCAACTGAACGCGCGGGACGTCGTTTCCCGCCTCCACGACCTCGCGCCTCAACACCTGGCTTCGAATTCCCTGCTTCCGGGCTTCGCTTCCCAACCCGGTCCCTTCTCCAACAGTGATGACTGCGGGGGGTATCAACTGTGACTCAGCTCGCACTTCTTCGCCCCCGTACCCTGCTCCGCTCAGCGGGATCGCAAGCTTCCGATCGCTTCCGTTCTCCACAAGGGTCAGCGTGCCCGCCTGCTTCCCGCTCGTCCACGGTTCAAACGTCACCCGAATGGTGCAGGTTGCTCCGGACTTCAGTCTCCCCTCGCAGTCGTTGCTTTGCGTGAATTCGCCCTCGATCTCCACGCTGCGGATCTCAATCGTCGTGTCCGCGAGGCTCTTCACCGTGATGCGCTTCTCCTCGCTCGTCCTGCCGAGTGCTTGGTTGGCAAATCGCAGTCGCGGGCGCGAAATCTCGAGGTCCAGGCCCTGCGCCCATATTCCCGCCGGCGCCAGTGACATCACCACCGACACCATCATCGCTCGTTTCATCTGGCCGATCATGTAGAGCCTCCGGAGAACGGCGAGCTGCGGGAATACACTCCCCCGCCTTGCTATTCATCTGCACGCTGGCTGGCTCGCTTCGTTTTGGGCGAACTGGGACTCCGACCCCACGCTTGTAGGTCGCTTCAGTTAGCATAGCGAATGCTCGTCCTCCCTCCAGGCCCAACTCCCCATCTGCTATTGCTCCATTCAACACACACTCCCGCTAACCAGGCCCCTTCCTAGGGCCAGGTACCTTCACTGATTCACTAACTCATTGGGAAATATGGAAGGTCTTCAGGGCCGGCGTTTCTGTTCGTTCTCGACGATCTCCAAAAGCCGGTCCACGTCGGCACGGTTGTTGTAAAAATGGCACGACACCCGCACCCCACCCACGCCGCTTGTGTACCGCACGCTCACCAGCACACCCGACTTCGCCAGTTTTTCCGCCAGAGCTACGTTTTCTTCCGCGCTTCCCACGCTAAACGTCACTATTCCACTGCGCTTCTCCCTCTCCCTCGGCGAAACGATAGCAATCGGTTCTCCGGCACTACCCAGTCCCGCCTCGGCCCCAGGTCTTTCCAGGCCCTCGATCAAATAGTCCGTCAGCTCGACGATGTACTCCTCGATCCTTCTGGGCCTCAGTTCCCGAAGCAGTCCCACCGATGCGCCCAGCCCCGCAGCTCCCGGGTAATTTCCTGTGCCACCCACTTCAAACGCCCTCGCTTCTTCCACCACCTTGAACTCGCCCATCGGCGATATCGTCGGCGTCTGAAAGAATTCCCCCCAACCTCCCTCCGGTGTCTCCAGGCTCAGGTATCCTGCCAGTGGCTTTCGTAGGGCCGGATGCAACTCACGCTTCACATAGAGAAACCCGCACCCGAACGGCGCATTCAGCCACTTGTGCCCTCCGCACGCCAGAAAATCCACCGGCGTCTCCTTCACATCCATCGCCAGCGCCCCCAACTGCTGAATCGCATCCACCACCAGCCACACTCTTCTTTCCCGGCAAAGCGCCCCCAGCGCGCCCAAATCCACACGATACCCGTTCGTCCACTGCACAGAACTGATGGCCAGCACCTTGGTCCGCGCGCCGATTCTCTCGGCAATGTCCTCGATCCACACCTCCCCGCCGCGGTTCGGAACCGCGTCCACTTCAATCCCCACTGTCTTCTGCATCTGCAGCCATGGCAGCGCCACCTGCAAAAACTCGACATCGGCCACCAGCACTCGGTCGCCTCGTCCCAGCGGCAGCGCCTGCGCCGCTAGAGAAAGTCCCTGCGTCGTACTTTCGACCAGTGCAATCTCTTCCTCGCCTGCGCCAATCAGCCCTGCCACCTCCCGCCTTGTCGCCGCTCGCAGCTCGTCCATGGCGATGTGGTTCTCGGTTGCCGTCCGCTCCGGACACAACTCCGCGCGCGTCAGGAACTCCTCAATCGCCTGGATCGCACGTCGCGGCGCCAGGCTCACACACGCCGCATCCAAAAACACCCTCCCCTCGAGCCCCCGAAACTCCCTTCTTGCCTCGGCAAAGGAATTCAGCATTTCAGGGCTCAACTCATCCCAAGATAATGCCTACCTATTCCTCGACGCTGCACACTCTGATTGTCAACCCCCTGCCCACGCATACGCCTCGCTTCCCAGCGTAACCTGCAAAAACCCTTCCGACGGCAGCACATCCACCGGCAAGCCGCCCTGCCAGAGCGCCACGCCCAGCTCCAACGTTTTCCGACCCGCTAGCGCCACCACAGGTCGCGCAATCGCCACCTCCAGAACTTTGTCGTACCCCACTTCCACCATTTCGTCCGGCCCCAGCAGACAAAAGTCCTTCGACTCCAGCAGGTACCCCGCCAGTTCCCCGCGCTCGATTCGCGCCACCACTCGCAATTCCTCCCTTCCCCGCAAGGTCACGCGAAATTCGAAGTCTCCCAGTTCCGCCAGCCGCTCCAGAAACGCATCCACTCGGACGTACAGAAATTCCTCATCAAACCCGTAATGCAGCTCGTGCAGCGTGTACGCCCGGCCGTGCATCGCCCCGCTGCGCCGGTCCGCCGAATACAGCCCCGCCCCCAGCCATTCGAAATACGAGCTCTCCCGCCCATCCACCTTGACCTTCAGATGCGATGTCGGCGCTGCCACCACGGCACGCTCCGGCTTGCGCTTGATGGGCTCGGCCAATGCGTCCGGAGCGTCCCCGCCCAGTGCCAGGTAGATCTCCGTCAGCAGCTTGCGGAAGAACGCATCAAACTCCGCGTCGTTCCCCGAACTATGTTCCGGCCCGTACCACCAATTCCAATCACTCCCCTCGGCTGCCAGCAACGCCTCATACGCCGCCCCCAGTTGTTCCGTCGTCACTCCTCCCGGCAGCCCCTTCTGATGTTGCCGTTCTGCATCTTGGTAAAACTCCCGCGCCTCGCGAAGAAGATTCCACGCCGTCACATCTTCGCTGTGCCCGATCCACACATCGAAGTTCGCATTGATCCACGACCCGGGAAAGATTCCTCCACACTCCGGAATTTCTCCCGCCGCGGCGATCGCCTCGCTGACCGTCAGCGCCCGGATGTCCGGATCATTCTCGATCCGTCGGTAGAACTGCCGCAGAAACTCTCTTCCATTCCCCGGGAAGTACTCCCACGCGTTCTCTCCGTCGAGGATGATCGAGACCGTCAGCGGCCTTTCCATCTTCACGCGTTCGCCGATGGCTCGCAGTCTTCGGTGCAGGTCTTCCGCCGATTCGCTGGCCCCCATCCGGCTGTACACAAATCCGATCAGATCCGACAAGTAGTGGTCGCGGAAAAATCCCACAATCTGTTTCTCCAGCAGATTCACCTTCAGCGGCGAGTACAGCTTATCCGCATTGGACGGCACTCCCGCCCCGTCCCGTCCAAAACCGATATTCAGCGTCCTCCCCAGCACTCCTTCGTCGGTTGCAAACCATCGGAAGCCGATCTCTGCCGCCAACGTCAGCGCCGCATCCGAGACCGACCCCTCCGACGGCCACAGCCCTGCCGGCACCTTTCCAAACACCCGCTCGTGGTATTTCCTGGCCCGGATCAATTGCTCCCGTGCGTCTTCCGGATAGCGAAAGGCTGGCAGGGGGAGGGGTGTGGACGGGTTTGCCACCCGGGCCACATCCGTGTCACAGACCAGCGGCAGAATCGGATGATAAAACGGCGTCGTCGAAAGCTCCACCTGCCCGCTTGCCGCCGCTTTCCTGTACTCCGGAAGCACTCGTCCCAGCAGCTCCAATTGTTTGGCCTTCAGCGCCTTCTTGTCCCCTTCGCTGAAGTTCGCGCCTTTGCGGGAAAGCGCCGACACCACCTCGTCCCACGTCAGGTATTCCTCATCCATCCACGCCAGTTGCGACAGCAGTTGCAGATCTCGCCAGTCCCTCTGAGCAAAGCTCTGTACCGCGTGCTCTGTGCCGGTCTGCTCGAATCGCTCAAACAGCTCCACAAACCTCGGCCAGCGCCGCAGCAGATGTTCTCGGTTCACCTGAAACGCCCGCGCCAGCACTTCGCTTTTGTCTTCGACGGTCAGCTCATCGGCCGGCTTGAACGCCAGCTCAAACCACGGCTCGTCAAACTTCCCGCTCGCGTACTCCTCGAGTTGCGCCCCCAGCGACGGCACCACGTTGAACGTCGCGTGCACCCCGGGAAACTCTTCGATCACCCGCATCATTCCCCAGTAATCCTTCAGCGCGTGCAGGCGCGTCCACGGCAGCACGTACCGCCCCGTCGCCGGGTCGCGGTATTGCGGCTGATGCATATGCCACAGCAGGACCAGGTGCACCCGGTTCATCCGCCCACACTCCCCCTTCGCGCATCAAACTGCATGCTAGAATGCACGCGGCGATGCGCCGACTCGATCGTTATATTGCCCGCGAAATCCTCTCCCACTCCCTGCTGGGGCTGGCTGTGTTCAGTTTTGTCTTTTTCGTGCCTCAGCTCGTTCGCATGATGGAGCTGTTCGTCCGTCACAATACTTCCCCTTCGGACGTTCTGATCCTCTTCTTCTCGATTCTTCCCGCCATCCTCACCTTCACCTTGCCCATCGCCGTCCTGCTTGGCGTCCTGATAGGTCTCGGACGTCTCTCCGCCGACAGCGAGCTCATTGCCATGAACGCTGTCGGGCTCAGCTTGCGTCGCCTGTTATTGCCCGTCGGCGCTCTTGCTCTTTGCGCCGCCCTGCTGACTCTTCTCTGTACTCTCGTCCTTGGCCCGATGGCCCTGCGCAAGTTTCGCTCTCTCGAAGACACTCTTCGCGCCTCGCTGGCGGCCTTTCAAGTCCAGCCGCGTGTCTTCGACGAACGCTTTCCCCCTCTCGTTCTCTACGTGCAGGATGTTGAGGCTGGGGCCGCACGTTGGCGCGGCGTCTTTCTCGCGGATTCGAGCGCGGCAAACGGTTCACGTCTCACGCTTGCGGAGAGCGCCATTGTAGCCGCCGACCGACAGAGCGGCAAGCTCGACTTTCACCTCGGTCGCGGCTTCTCCCACGAATTTTCCCGCCGCGACCCCACTCGCTATGCCGTTTCCACCTTTGGTGAATCCGGACTGAGCCTGACCGTCGGCGAACTCGCGGCGCCTCGTGCTTCCCCGCCATCCGATCAGGAACTTTCTCTTCGTCAGCTCACAACGTTCTCCGGGCAGCGCGCTCGCGAGGCTCGCATCGAGCTTCACCGCCGCTTTGCTTTTCCCGCCGCCTGTGTCGCCTTCGCGCTGATTGGCGTCCCGCTCGGCGCTCGACATCGTCGCGGCGGCCGAGCCGCTGGCTTCCTCATCACTCTACTTCTCATCAGCGCCTACTATCTGGTTTTCTTGGCGGGAATTGGCCTGGCACGTCAGGGCACCTTGCCACCCTGGTCAGGGATTTGGGCTGCCAACGTGTTCACGGTTGCATTCGGCCTTCTCCTCTTCCCTCGTCTCGAGCGCACCCCCAACGAGGGTCTTCTCTCTCGACTGGCCGATCTCCTCTCGCTCCGTTTCCGCTCCTTTGCTCACCCCGCGCGTCAGCCCGCCAGTTTCCAAAACGGCCCGGTCGAGCGGCGCCGCCTCTCTCCTTCTCCTCGCCCTGCGCGCACCGGCGGCTTCTCCCAGCTCCTCGACCTCTACCTACTCCGGCGTTTCACTTACTATTTCGTCTTGATTCTCGCCGCCTTCATTCTCATCTTCGAAGCTTTCACCCTCTTCGAACTCTTGAGCGACATCGCCCGCAATCGCAGCCCTTTTCTTCTCGTTCTCAACTACTTTCGTTATCTCGCTCTCTATCTCGGGTATCAACTCGCGCCTCTGGCCGCCCTGATTGCGGTCCTGGTGACGCTCGGCGTCATGGCCAAGAACAACGAAATCGTCGCCTGCAAAGCCGCTGGCATCAGCGTCTATCGTCTCTCCGTTCCTCTTCTGCTCGCCGCTTTGCTCCTGGCCGCCGGCCTTTTCTTTCTGGACGCCACGTATCTCCCTTACGCCAACCAGCGCCAGGACGCCCTCCGCAACCAAATCAAGGGCCGCCCCGCCCAAACCTTCTACCAGCCCCGCCGCCAGTGGATCTTCGGAGAGAACTCCAAGGTCTACAATTACGATTTCTTCGACCCTGACCGCAGCCTCTTCGGCGGCCTGCAAGTCTTCGAGCTCGACCCCGCCAGCTTCCAACTGCGCCGTCGCGTCTTCGCCTCTCGTGCTGTCTGGGAAATCCCCACCGAGACTTGGCGCCTCGAATCCGGCTGGATCCGCGACTTCAACGGCAGCGAAGTCCTCCGCTTCACTCCCTTCCAAACCCTGCGCCTTGCCGAGCTGAACGAGCCTCCCGGCTACTTCAACCGCGAAGTCCGCCAGTCTTACCAGATGGACGCTGTCGAGCTTCGCAACTACATCGCCGACCTTCGCCAGGCCGGCTTCGACGTTGCCCGCCTTTCCGTCCAGTGGCATCGCAAATTTGCCTTCCCGCTGATCGCTCCCATCAGCGTGCTGCTCGGAATTCCCTTTGCTCTCCTCGTCGGCACACGCGGACGCGTCGGCGGCATCGCCCTCGGCGTCGGCATCGCCATTGTGTACTGGGCCATCTCGGCCTTCCTTGAAGCCATGGGTGCCGTCGGTCAACTTCCTCCGCTAATGGCCGGCTGGGCTCCCGACGCCATCTTCGCCTTCCTCGGCGTCCACTTCTACCTCAAAATGCCCACCTGACTCCGCCCTCCGGTAGCGCCGGCATCTTGCCGGCCGGGGCAGAGCCCCGCTTGAG
>Ga0247727_10017963_pt1 | contig 11189 bp, 12 predicted proteins | sample WisWelCaveWW1625_FD_202498 | JGI IMG/M metagenome (GOLD analysis project Ga0247727, IMG submission 202498) | Biofilm microbial communities from Wishing Well Cave, Virginia, United States - WW16-25 | ecosystem: Environmental > Aquatic > Deep subsurface > Groundwater > Cave microbial mat | place...
TTGGAGATACTCTTTTCTCGATACTGGACTCATCTGCTTCCCCCCTCTGTTCTCGGTAAGGGGAATTGTGAGTCAATGATCCCTTTTTCGATACCCTTGGGTAAGGTTTAATGTGAGTCAATGCGCAATTCCCGCCGCGCTTTAGTTCCATCGTCGGGTGTGCTATAATCTCCGCTTACCATGTCTACCAAGATGAAAGGTGCCAAAATTCTGATCGAGTGCCTCCAACGCGAAGGCGTGGAGGTCGCTTTCGGCATCCCCGGCGGTGCCAACCTACCCACTTTTGACGCGCTGTATCAGTCATCAATTAACCTGATCCTCACCGTGCATGAGCAAGGCGCCGCGCACATGGCCGACGGCTACGCGCGCGCAAGCGGCAAAGTAGGCGTGTGCCTGGCCACCTCCGGCCCGGGTGCTACAAACTTGGTGACCGGGCTCGGCACGGCTTACATGGATTCGATCCCCATGGTAGCGCTGACCGGCCAGGTGCGCACATCGGTAATTGGAAACGACGCGTTTCAAGAAGGCGATACGATCGGCATCACGCGTCCGGTGACCAAGCACAGCTACCTCGTGAAAGACGTGAAGGACATGGCCCGAACCGTGCGCGAGGCTTTCTATATCGCCCGCAGCGGCCGTCCAGGCCCAGTTTTGATTGATCTGCCGGTTGATTCGACCGTGAACGAGACGGAATTCGTGTATCCGGAAAAGGTGGATATTCGCGGCTACCGGCTGCAAGCCGAGCCGCCGATTAGCCTCGATGCCATCCAGCGCGCAGCCGATGCGATCAATGCCAGTAAGAAGCCGGTGTTGTACGTGGGCGCGGGTGTCATCCATGCCGGGGCAGCGGTTGAGCTGCTTGAGCTGGCGCACAAAGCACACATTCCCGTGACGACAAGCTTGTTGGGATTGGGGGCTTTCCCTGAGACCGATGCTTTAAGCTTGGGCATGTTGGGCATGCATGGTTTTGAATACACCAACTACGCTGTGGCGCAGTGCGACTGCCTGATCGGCGTAGGCGCGCGGTTTGATGACCGTGTAACCGGCAAGCCCGATGAATTTGCTCGCAACGCCAAGAAAATTCATATTGATGTGGATCCGTCTTCCATCAACAAGACGGTGATGGTCGATTATCCCGTGGTGGGCGACGTAAAGCGCGTGCTGTGCGAGCTGATCAAGCTCGTGAAGCCGCTGGATACGCGCGATTGGCTGGGTACGATCCACGATATGAAGGCAAAATACCCGCTGGTATACCGTGAAAAGGAAAAGATTTTGCCGCAGTACGTCATTCAGCAGATTTCCGATGCCACCAAAGGCAATGCCGTGATCGCGACGGGCGTGGGCCAGCACCAAATGTGGACCGCGCAGTTCTATCAGTTCAACAAGCCCCGATCGATCATTACCAGCGGTGGGTTCGGCACGATGGGCTTTGGCCTTCCGGCTGCGATCGGCGCACAATTCGCGCGGCCCAACGAAGTGGTTTGGGATATCGACGGCGACGGCAGCTTCCAGATGACCGCCCAGGAGCTCGCCACGGCCGCGCAGCACAAATTGCCGGTCAAGGTGGCCATCATGAACAACCAGCACCATGGCATGGTGCGGCAATGGCAGGACATGTTTTATGAAGGCCGCCACGCCGCGTCTCGGCTCAACGCTGTGGACTTTGTTAAGTTAGCTGAAGCCAACGGTTGCGTCGGCATCCACGTGGAAAAGCAGCAAGACGTGCGCAAAGCGATCGACCAAGCGATGCAGATCAACGATAAGCCCACGGTGATTGAATTCATGGTGGAGCGCGCGGAGAATTGCTGGCCCATGATCGCCCCAGGAAAAGCCCACGATCAACTGAAGGGCACTTACGAGGAATTGATTAAAGAGGGCGGCCAGCCGCAGCACCGCCGCGCCGAAGCCGACGAAGAGTCTAAGTTGAGTTTGGGATGAGCGCAACCAATAAGTACACGCTTTCTTGTCTGGTTGAAAACCATTTCGGCGTGCTGGTCCGCATCGCGGGTCTAATCAGCGCCAGAGGGTTCAACATCGACTCGCTTTCGGTGAGCACAACGGAAGATCCAAGCGTTTCGCGTATGACGATTGTCGTTGACGCTGATCCGATCAAACTCGAGCAGGTGAAAAACCAGCTCAATCGCCTCATCGACGTGATTGAAGTCAAAGAGCTCAAGGATGGGCAGTTCCTCGACCGTGAGCTGCTGCTAGTGCGCATGAACGTTTCGCGCGAGCGGCAGGGTGATCTCGAGGCGCTGCTGAAACCATTCGACGGTAAAATCGCCGATGTTTTCAACGCAGGCGTTGTGGTCGAGGCAACCGGCAGCACCGCGAAGCTCGACCTTCTGGTTGAGCAGCTCCGCGCGTACGGCATTACATCGCTTGTGCGCACGGGCCGCGTCGCGCTTGAGCGCTGATCGGCTTGCTCGGCCATTGAGGAGCCGATGGATGGCAATGGAGACCCCCACCACTTTTTCAAATCCACCCAGCGGTATCCCCATCGCGGTTGCCGTGATCTCGGTTTACTACGCGGGGATCGCCACCTTTTCGGTGGGGGCGATTTGGAAAACGGCAATCGGCTCTTGGCAATTTCCAGTGGGTTGGGCGGTGATCGCGGCGGTGTTAAGCGCTGCCACGGCGGTAGGGTTAGCGATGCTAAAGACATGGGCGCGCAAACTTGGGCGCTTTACGAGCGCGTTGTTTGCGCTTCTGGGACTATGGGTTGCGACGGCGTGCGTCGCCACGAGCCAGCCCTTGCTGGGCATCGCGGCAAGTTTTTTCAGCGGGCTGCATATGGCGGCATACTATTACCTGCGGCGTCCGATGATTAAAGCCTTTTTTGTCTAAAACACACAAGAGGGAGAATATGGCCAGAATCTTTTACGATCAGGATGCGAATCTAGCGGCTTTAAAGGGTAAGACGGTAGCTGTTGTCGGCTACGGTATTCAGGGCCGCGGGCAAGCCATGAACTTGCGCGACAGCGGCGTCAAGGTCATCGTGGCGCAGCGCCCGGGCGGCCCGAATTACGACCTGGCGAAACAGGACGGCTTTAAGCCTGTTTCTGCCGCTGAGGCCGCGCAGAAGGCCGATGTGATCATCTTGCTCGCGCAGGATATGCTTCAGGGAGAAATTTATCAGTCGGCGATCGCCCCGAATTTGAAGCCCGGCAAGGTGCTGGGCTTCTCGCATGGCTTCGCGGTGCTGTATGGCTTGATCACGCCACCAAAGAACGTGGACGTGATCATGGTGGCTCCCAAGGGTCCGGGCAGCTTGGTGCGTTCGCAGTTTTTAGAAGGCAAGGGTGTTCCGGCGTTGGTGGCCGTGCAGCAGAACGCGAGCGGCAAGGCGCTGGATATCGCGCTTGCTTGGGCCAAGGGAATCGGCGCTTCGCGCGCCGGCGTGCTCGAGACGACTTTTAAGGAAGAGACCGAAACCGACAACTTCGGCGAGCAAGCGGTTTTGTGCGGCGGCGCCGCGGCTTTGATCAAAGCGGGGTTCGAGACGCTAGTTGAGGCCGGCTACCAGCCGGAACTGGCTTACTTTGAATGCCTGCATGAGCTTAAGCTCATCACCGATTTGATTTGGGCGGGCGGTATTCAGGGCATGCGCAAGCGCGTATCTGATACGGCTAAGTGGGGCGACGTGCACTGCGGCCCCAAAGTCGTCGACGCGCGCGTGAAGGCGAACATGAAGCAGTTGCTGAGCGATATTCAAGCGGGCACATTCGCCCGCGAGTGGATAGCCGAGCATGAAGCGGGCCGTCCTGAGTTTAACCGCCTTATGCAGCAGGATGAGAATCACCCGGTCGAGCAAGTCGGCCGCAAACTGCGCGCTTTGATGCCTTTCTTAAGTGCCGCCTCAGTCGGCCGAAAGTCAGCGCCGCCGAAGAAGCGAGCAGCCGGAAAACCAGTCGTGAAAAAGAGCTTGGCGCGAAAACGATCGAAGGCTCGCGCAAGCCGCTGACGCATGAGCCAAGAGCATTTGCATGATCCGGCCGCTTTCATCGCGGTGCTGCGACAGTTCCATTCGACGCCGCACGGGCAGCAAGGTCATCTGGCGAACCGGATGTCGGACGCCATCCTGCGCAAATATGTGGATCTGGCTCAAGTGCGCCGAGAATTGGTCGACGGCGGCGAGATTGAGCTGTACGATACGCTAGAGCAGTTGCTCAATTTGATCGAGCCTTATTTACAGGATACTGGGGATACGGATTAGGCGGCTAGGGAGAAAACAGCCATGACGCGACGCATTACGATCTTCGATACAACGCTGCGCGACGGGGAGCAATCACCTGGCGCTAGCCTCACGCCACCGCAGAAGCTGGAGATTGCGCGTCAGCTGGCTAAGCTCGGCGTTGATGTGATCGAAGCGGGTTTCCCGATATCTTCTCCGGGTGACACCGAGGCGGTCCACACGATTGCTAAGACGATAAAAGGGCCGATCATCGCCGCTTTGGCGCGCGCGCTCAAGCCCGATATCGATGTTGCTGCCAAGTCACTGGCTCCCGCCAAACGCCGGCGCATTCATGTGTTTTTGGCGACGTCCCCGATTCATCGCAAGTATAAATTGCGAAAAGCTGAAGAAGAAATCCTGCGCCTGGCTGTGACCGCGGTCAAGCATGCCCGCCGTTTTACCGGCGACGTAGAATTTTCTCCGGAAGACGCTTCGCGCACGGAGCCTGCGTTCATCTATCAGATTCTAGAGGCGGTTATCGATGCGGGAGCGACCACGGTGAACATTCCCGATACCGTTGGCTATGCCGTACCGGATGAATATGGCGCTTTGATCCGCGGCATTCGCGAGAACGTTCCCAATATTCACCGGGCCGTTATCAGCTGCCATTGCCAGAATGATTTGGGTTTGGCTACAGCCAACTCGCTCGCCGGCGCCAAAAACGGCGCGGGCCAGATCGAGTGCACCATTAACGGTATCGGCGAGCGCGCGGGCAACGCATCGCTTGAAGAGGTCGTGATGGCATTGAAGCTGCACGAAGATTTTTATCAAGTCACGACCGGCATCGACACGACTCAGATCTACAAGGCGTCCCGCATGGTCAGCAACCTAACCGGCATGCTGGTTCAACCGAACAAGGCCATCGTGGGCGAGAACGCGTTTCGGCATGAGTCAGGCATCCATCAAGACGGCGTGCTGAAGCACCGGCAGACTTATGAGATCATGCGCGCCGAAGACATCGGCATCATCGATGCGCAGCAGTTGGTGCTGGGCAAGCATTCCGGCCGCCATGCGTTTCGCCAGCGGCTGGAAGCACTAGGCTATCATTTGAATGAGCAGCAGATGGAGCGCGCTTTCGCGCGCTTCAAAGATCTGGCCGATAAAAAGAAGGAAGTATTCGACGAGGATTTAGCCGCTATCGTCGAAGAAGAGCAGCCGGCGGTTCAGGAGATTTATCGCCTGGCCTACGTCCACACCAGCGCCGGCAGCGGCACCGTGCCGACCGCCACGATCAAACTAGAAAAACAGGGCAAATTGATTCAAGACGCGGCATGCGGCGATGGCCCCGTGGACGCGTGCTACAAGACCATTAACCGTATGGTAGGTATCCATCCGGAGCTGCTCGATTACACGCTGCGCGCGGTGACTAAAGGTGAGGATGCGCTGGGCGAGGTGGCGGTGAAGCTGCGCCATCGCGGCAAGGAAGTCTCGGCGCGGGGAACCTCAACCGACATCATTGAAGCCTCAGCTAAGGCTTACGTCGCGGCCGTTAATAAGCTGCTTCAGTCCGTTAGCGCGCGCCGCATATCTAGGAAGCGATCTTAGGCCACCTATGGCCGCAGGGCCTGTTGCCGTCACCATCAGCTCGTTGCGCCATCCCATCGCGCTTGCTGCGCATTCATGACTCGCCTATTCGGTGTGATCGGCGATCCCATCGACCATAGCCTCTCACCGGTCATGCACAACGCCGCGCTGCGCGCGTTGCGCATCGACGCGTATTACGGCCGCTTCCAGACACCGGCGCCTGTTCTGCGCCAGACGCTTAAAGGCCTCTTGGCTGCCGGCTGCGAAGGCTTGAACGTGACCGTTCCGCTTAAAGAGCGCATCCTGCCTTTAATGGATCGGCTAGAGCCACAGGCTAAAGCCATGCGTGCCGTCAATACGGTGATCGTGCGCCGTGGCCGCATGCTTGGCGTCAACACAGACGGCATCGGTTTTCGCAAAGCGCTGCAGGAATTAGGCGCAAAGCCCGGGCCTATGGCCGCTGTGATTTTAGGCGCCGGGGGGGCGGCGCGAGCGGTAGCCTGGGAGCTGTCGTGCTACCCGGGGAGCCGGCTTTATATCGCCAACCGGCACGTTGAGCGCGCCCGGCAGCTGGCACGATGGTTGAGCAGCGAGCGCCGCAATCTGTCAGTTGAATCCCTTTCGCTGCACGATGTTCAACTGGATGAGGCGCATGTGCTCATCAATACGACAACAGTCGGCATGCAGCCGAAAGACGGCCTGCTGGTCGAGCCGGACCAACTGCGCAAGGGTTTGATCGTTTACGATTTGGTTTATCACCGCCAAACAGCTTTGGTAAAAGAGGCGTTGCGGCGGGGATGTGTTGCCGCCAATGGCTTGTCGATGCTACTATACCAGGGCGCAGCGTCGCTTGAGGCTTGGTTGGGAATAGATGCGCCTATTGCCGTTATGCGCCGCGCGCTTACAGATGCACTCGGCTTACAAACCTCAACACATGCTCAAAAGAAACTGCCCTCTAAGAGGTCGCGGTGACGTTTAGGTTGCTCGACAGCGCTGTGCCGAATCTTTTCTGGGCGGTCTTGGCGTTTGTTTTTGGATCGGTAGTTGGTAGCTTTTTGAACGTATGCATTTACCGCATGCCGCGCGAGGAGTCGGTAGTGTGGCCCGGTTCGCGCTGCCCCTCCTGCAAGAAACCGATCGCTTGGTTCGACAATATTCCTATTATCAGTTGGCTATCGCTTCGGGCGCGGTGCCGCCACTGTAAAAAACCGATCGCTTGGCGGTATCCGCTTGTGGAGGCACTCTCTGGCGCGGCCACGCTGATTGTACTGGGCAAGTTTGGCTTTAATCCGCATGGCTTGATTTATCTGTTCTTTGTGTACGCGCTGATCGTCGTCACTTTCATCGATTTGGATTTTCAAATCATTCCCGATGAGATCAGCGTGGGCGGAACAATTGTCGGAATGCTGCTGAGCGTGCTTTGGCCGCAGCTTCACGGGGTCGATTCGCCGCTTCAAGGCTGGCAAGCCGCTTCGCTGGGAGTGCTGGTTGGAGGCGGCTCGCTGTACCTCACGGGCATGCTGGGCGATTTTCTTTTTAAAAAAGAAAGCATGGGCGGCGGGGATATCAAGCTATTGGCGATGGCCGGGTCCATTCTTGGCTGGCAGGCTGTAGCGATCGCTTTTTTTCTTTCGCCGATGCTGGCGCTCATTCCCGGGCTTTTGCTTATTTATTTCAAGAAAGAGCATGTTATCCCGTACGGGCCTTTCTTGGCGATGGCGCTTTTGGTCGCGTTGTTCGCTGATGACTGGCTGTTGCGCACAACCGGCGTCGATGAGACGATCCGTCTGATCCGCGAATACCACCAATGGCATTGAAAGCTTAGGAGCAATATATGCTGCGATTTCTGACATCAGGTGAGTCTCACGGACCCGCATTGGTTGCCATTTTAGAGGGCCTGCCGGCGGGCATATCCATTGAGCCGGCTAAGATCGCGCACCAGATGCGCAGGCGCCAGCTAGGCTACGGCCGCGGGCCGCGCATGCAGTTCGAGCCCGACAGCGTCGAGTTCTTAGCGGGCTTGAGGCGTGGCAAGACGCTTGGCAGCCCGATCGCCATGCAGATCAAGAACAAAGACGCTTCCATTGATCGGCTGCCTGTCGTGACGCAGCCGCGCCCGGGGCATGCCGACTTAACCGGCGCGATGAAATATGACCACCGTGATATTCGAAACGTCCTTGAGCGCGCAAGCGCCCGCGAGACAGCCGCGCGCGTGGCTGTGGGCGCGGTGTGCCGAGAGTTTCTAACCGCGTTCGGTATTGATCTAGCCAGCCATGTGGTTAGGCTGGGCTCGATTCAAGCTTCAAGCAAAAACGTGACAATTGCTAAGCTGCGCGCTAAAGCTGAGCCTACGCCGTTGCGATGTCTCGATCCCAAGGCAACAAAAGCCATGATCAAAGCAATCGATGCTTGCGTGAAAGCAGGGGACACGTTGGGAGGTATTTTTGAAGTTCTCGTTGAAGGCGTGCCCCCTGGCCTTGGCAGCCATGTGCATTATGATCGGCGGTTGGATGCGATCCTCGGCTGCAGCATTCTTTCGATACACGCGGTGAAGGGCGTTGAAATCGGCGATGGTGTTTCCGGAGCTTCGCTCTCCGGCTCCAAGGTGCAGGATGAGATTTTTTATTCTAAATCGACGGGTTTTACCCGCTCCTCGAATCGCGCCGGCGGTTTTGAAGGCGGCATGACCAACGGGCTACCCATCATCGTGCGCGGTTTCATGAAACCGCTCTCAACGCTCAAGAAGCCGCTTCGATCGGTCGAGATTAACACCAAGAAACCTGTGGTGGCGACCGTTGAGCGCACCGATGTGACTACCGTTCCCGCTGCCGGCGTTGTGGGCGAAGCCATGATCGCTTTTGAGCTTTCCAAGGCGATGCTTGAGAAATTCGGCGGCGATAGCCTGCGCGAGATGCTGCGCAATCATCGTAATTATCTCAGCCAGGTACGCAAGTTCTAAAGCATGAACATCACGCTCGTCGGTTTTATGGGAACAGGCAAGAGCTCAACCGGCAAACGGCTGGCGAAGCGGCTTAACTGGTCCTTTGTGGATATCGACGCCGAGATCGAGCGTTCAGCCGGCAAGCCCATCAACCAGATTTTTTCTGAGCATGGCGAGCCGGTTTTTCGCCGCCTTGAGCAGCGCTGGGTCAAGCATGCCGTGCGCGGCAACCATCAAGTGCTCTCGACGGGTGGAGGCGTCTTCGTCAACGAAGAGCTTAGGGGCATGTTGCGGGCAAGCGGCCCGGTGATTTGCTTAACAGCCAGGCCGCAAGCCATCTACGACCGCGTCAAACACAAGGTGGCCGGACGGCCGTTGCTGCGCTGCGATGACCCGATGGCTCGCATTCGTACGCTTCTTAAAGAGCGCTCCCAGGCTTATGCCAAAGCGGATATGACTGTCGACACAAGCGACCTCAGTGCTGATCAGGTAGTTGAGCGCATTTGGACGCTTTTAAGCCCTATGCTTTGCAAGGGATGGCAGTACCTGCTCGAGCATGGCGAGCAGCTTTCGGCTAAGTACGGCGGCCAATACGTCGTTGTGCGCGACGGCCGTATCGTCGCCAGCGGCAAGACGCAGCTAGAGGCCTACCAGAACGCTCCTAGCGCAAAGCCCGGGTTGGTTACGCAGCCTATAAGCGCCCCGGAAGGCGAAACGGGTATTTACTATATCCCGCCGGCCGGCCGGCAAAGCGCTGCCGCCTGATATGGGTTCATCCCGCGGCCGAACGCCTGCGCTTTCACGCGCGGAGTTTCCCTACATGAAGGATGGACAAGGCCGCTATGCCCCGTTGGTCTATTTCCAATCTTGGACAGGTGACCACTGGCTGTACCTTCAAGCTTATGTCGACTCCGGCGCGTCGTGGAGCGTTTTTCATTTGGATGTCGCGCAGCTATTGGGGATCAAGTTAAACCGCACCTCCCGCCGCTTCATCGAACTGGGTAACGGCAATGTTTTGCCGATTTACCTGGCGAAGATCCGCGTGCGGTTTGCGGGGTTAGAGTTTATAGTACCCGCCGGCTTCTCTGAAGCGTTGCGCACGGGTTTTAACATGATGGGCCGCGCGGGTTTTTTCGACCGCTTCCTGATCTGCTTCAACGATCGCGCGCGCGTGCTGACGGCGACTCGGATCGGCCGTTCCTCGCGGCAGGGCGCGCCCAATGACCGCTAAACCCATCCCCAAACCGCTGGCTATCGTGGTATGCGATACGATCATCGACGACCGGCTTACGCATAAGAAAACGCTCGTCGGCACCTTCAATCAAATCGCGGCGACAGCCATACCCTGCCGGCATGCCGAGCTGCATGTGTATGCCGCGCTCACCGACGGGTATGGCGCTTACGCCGCAAAATTGGTTATCCATCACCGGGAAACCGGCAAGACGGTCTTCGGCATGCAAGGTCAGATTACCTTTGTTGATCCCAATCAGATCGTTGAACTTACGTTTGTGCTCAAGCGCATCGTGTTTCCGGCGGCGGGCGCCTATGATATCGAGCTTTTGTGCGATGAGCGGCACGTGATCGCGCGCAGCCTGACCGTCAACCTTGCCGGCCCCGAAGGGATGCCCCCGGCGGCTTCTTGAAACTAAGGTGCTGCTCCCGTTGCGTCTTTTGGAGTGATTGAAGGCGCCGACGGATTGCTTTATAATAAAACTAATTCTTACCCCGCCTTTTTTCTTTCCACGCTCCTCTTGTTTCATCACCAAGCGCTCGCTTCACTATGGATTTAAAATTATGACCGACCAAGAACGGCTCATTTTGCTTAACCTCATTCCGGATATCGGAAGCAATCGGTTACGTAAGCTGTTGGACGCCTTTGGCAGTTTGTCGGCCGTTTTTTCGGCTTCTAGGGTTGATTTTGAGCAGGTAAACGGTATCGGCCCCAAGACGGCGGCGGCTTTGGCCGCCGGTTTGCGGCAACACGCGTTACTTGAGCGTGAGCTCACCTTGGCCAAGCGCGAAGGCGTTCGGCTCGTGACCTTTGTGGAAGCGGATTATCCCGCTTTCTTAAAGACCATCCACGACCCGCCGCTGGTTCTTTATGTTAAAGGAAGACTGCCGGAGGCCGACGCCGCAACGATTGCGATTGTCGGCACGCGCGCCGCTTCCCACTACGGGCTGCAGGTGGCCCAGCGGCTCGCTTACGACTTAGCGCTGCGCGGGGTGACGGTGGTATCGGGCATGGCAAAGGGAATCGACGGCGCCGCCCACCGTGGAGCGCTCAAAGCCCAAGGCGCCACCCTCGCGATTCTAGGCAGCGGGCTTTGCCGTATCTATCCCGCCGAGCACAAGGCTTTGGCGGACCAGATTGCCCAAAAGGGCGCGCTGATCTCCGAATGCCCCATGGGTATGGCGCCGCTTGCCCACAATTTTCCCCGCCGCAATCGTATCATCAGCGGGCTTTCGCGTGGAGTCGTGGTCGTGGAAGCG
>Ga0247727_10017964_pt1 | contig 11188 bp, 12 predicted proteins | sample WisWelCaveWW1625_FD_202498 | JGI IMG/M metagenome (GOLD analysis project Ga0247727, IMG submission 202498) | Biofilm microbial communities from Wishing Well Cave, Virginia, United States - WW16-25 | ecosystem: Environmental > Aquatic > Deep subsurface > Groundwater > Cave microbial mat | place...
ACATCGCGAGCGGGCGGCGGCTCTGCCACACTGGCTCGACCACTACAACCGCGGCAGGCCGCACAGCTCGCTCGGAGGCCGTCCTCCGATCAGCCGCGTTCACAACGTCTGTGGGTAGGACATCTAGCATCTGCCCATGCCGCTCGTGGTCTGGATCCTCGCCGGCGCCTTCGGCGCAGCACTCGTCCTGAGCGCCGTCCTCGTTCTCGCGCTTCGGCGCTCGCGGGTTCGCGCCGCCCGTATCGAGGAGCTCGTCACCGAGGCACGCCGGGCCGTCCGCGCCGCAGCCGAGGAGGAATCCACGGTCCAGGCGGAAGAGCTTCGGGTAGCAGTCTCGCGCGCTCACGCCGACTCCCTCTCCGCCTACGCCGTCGAGGAGCGCAAGCTGGCGGATCAGCGACGCGGAGAGCTCGCCGTCCGGGAGCGGGAGCTTTCGGAGCGCATGGCGGAGACGCTCGCGGCCGTCGAGCGGCGCGTCGAGGAACGCCTTCGCGCCTGGGAGGCGGACCTTGAGCGGGCGCAGCGCGCGCTCGAAGGCCATGTCACCGCTCTCGAGCGGCACCTGAGCCAGCGGATCGCGAAAGTCGAGGTCCGGATCGAGAAAGAGGCGGCCGAGCTGGGGACGACCGTCGAGCAGCAGCGCACGGCGGCGACTGGGCTCCGCAACGAGCTCGAGGCGACAGCCAAAGATGCGCTGTCGCAGGCGCTCGAGGAGCTCCAGTCGCAGGCCGACGACCGGCGACGGGCGATCGAGGACATCGGGGAGCGCCTGCGCCAGCACGAGCACGCCGTCGCGGAGCAAGTGGACCGGGCGGAGGGTGAGACACGGGCGCGGATCGAGATCGCGTTCGCCGAGCTCGAGCGACGGCAGGTAGAGCATCTCGAGCGGGCGACCGCGCGCGAGGTCGACCGGCTGAGCGAGGCCGGCGCGTTGGAGTTCGAGAACCGGATGCGAGCGATTCGCGAGGAGGCCGCTGGCCGCCTGAGAGAGGAGGTCGACCGAACAGCGGACTCGTTTCTCCGTCGCGCAGACGCTCTGATCGCCAACCAGCTTCAGCAGGCGGCAGACGCGGCGGAAAAACGCCTCGACGATCGGATCGTGGAGCTTGCACGCCGTTTGGAGGCTGCACGATCGTCCGCCGGTGTGTAGCACCGGCCGTGTCCCCGTCGGGCAGAACGCATCGCGGCGGCGGAGCGGACGTCTTCAGGGATCTTCGCGCGACCGGGATCGGCGCGCACGGCCGGTCTTGCGCAGCGCCGCGGCCGCTAAGCGGCCGCCTTCAGGGATCTTCGCGCGACCGGGATCCGCGCGAGCGGATTCCGGTCTAAGCGCAAGAGAAGGGAACGTCTCAGTGACAACGAATCCACGCGCATGGCCGAGACGACCGAGGCACCCCTTTGGAACGAGAACGAGCCCGGCAAAGTGGAGAGCTGGCGCCTGCACATCCTCCTCGAGGCCGGCTATCCCGTTCACCTCGCTGAGCGTCTCGCCGGGAGCGAGGTCGATCTCCATGACGCGGTCGAGCTCGTAAGGAAGGGCTGCGATCCCTCGACCGCGACCGAGATCCTCTTGTAGAGGCGACCCCTTGGTCGCCCGGGCGAGGTAAGCCTCGCACCTACGGCTCAACTCGACCCGACGCTAACCTGCGGGCCGTGGCGAAGGTCGAGCCGATCCTCTACGGCGAGCGCAAGGTCTACTCCGTCTCGGCGTTCAACCGTGGCGTCGCGCGGTACCTCGGCAGACTGCCGTCGGTCTGGGTCGAGGGTGAGGTGACCGAGCTCCGCCGCAACGAGGCCTGGGCGACGGTCTTCCTCACGCTGAAGGATCCGACGACTGGCGCCACCTTGAAGACGACGATTGCTCGCAGGACGTTCGACCGCTTAGAGCTCGAGCTCGAGGAGGGCGAGACGGTTCACGTGGCAGGCCGCGCCGAGCTCTACGAGCTGAAGGGCGAGCTCGGCCTGCGGGCGACGACGATCGAGCGCATCGGTCTCGGCGAGCATCTCGTCGCGCTCGAGCGTCTGAAGCGCCAGCTCACCGCCGAGGGGCTGTTCGCGCCGGAGCGGAAGCGGGTGCTGCCGCGCGTGCCACGCGCGGTCGGGATCCTGACCGGTGCGGACGCCGCGGCGCGCGGCGACCTCGTGACCACGATCGGGAACCGTTTCCCCGCGACGAAGATCGTCGTCTGCGAGACCCGCGTTCAAGGTCGCGGAGCGCCCGAGACCATCGTCGCGGCGCTCCGCGCCCTCGCCATTCACCCGGAGGTCGACGTCGTCGTCCTTGCGCGCGGCGGCGGGAGCTTCGAGGACCTCCTCCCCTTCAGCGACGAAGCCGTCGTCCGCGCGGTCGCAGCCTCGTTGGTCCCCGTCGTATCCGCGGTCGGGCACGAGCAGGACGCGCCCCTCTGCGACTTCGCAGCGGATGTTCGCGCCGCGACACCCACGGCGGCCGCAGCACTCGTCGTCCCGGACGAGCGGGAGCTGCGCACGACGCTCGAGACGAGCCGGCGGCGACTGGGGCTTGCAGTTCGCGGTCTTGTCGAGCGCGATGCAGCACGTCTTGCCCGGCTTGGGGACCGCCTTCGGAGAGCTCCTCGGCTCCTCGTCGAGCGGCGCCGTTCGGCGCTCGACCACATGGGCGCCAGGCTGCAGGCGCTTTCGCCGCTTGCGACGCTCAACCGCGGATACGCGATCGTCCGTGCACACGGCGGCGCCCTGCGCGAGGCGGCCCTGGTCGCGCCCGGCGACCGGCTCGAGATCGAGCTTGCGTCCGGCGGGATCGGGGCTCGCGTGGAGGATCTACGAGCGTGAGCAAGGAGCGGTCATTCGAGGAGTTGCAGCGGGAATTGGAGGACGTCGTCGCACGGCTCGAGCGAGGCGACGTGGCCGTCGACGACGCGATCGCGCTGTTTCACAGGGGTGAGGAGCTCTACCGCGCCTGCGTCGAGCGGCTCCAGGGGGCGGAGCTCAGGATTGAAGAGCTCGCGCCGTCCGACCCTGGATGAGTGAGGCCACGATCTCGCGCGTCCCGATGCGCGATCTGGAGCGTCGGGGCCGCCTCCGCCAGGCCGTACAACGGCCTCGCGCCAGCGGCGCTTCGCGACGGGAGAGCGGCCCCGAGGCGTCCAGCATCGCCGCCCCTCTCCCGTCGCGCACCCGAGCGGCCAGCTCACGCCCCGGAGTAGGCGATCTCATGGCCTCACGCATCTCGCGTGACAGCGGGCATGCGATTCGTGTATGAATCGCCTCATGTCCAAGCCGACACCTGAGCTGCTTCGTAATGTCCCACTCTTCGCCGGGCTCGACGAGCGGGAGCTCGAGAGCCTCGCCGAGGAGTTCAACGAGCGTAGATTCAGCGCTGGGGAGAAGATCGCCCTCGAAGGCGAGGGTGGGCTAATGTTCTTCGTCGTCGAGAGCGGCGAGGCGACCGTCGAGGTGCACGGAGAGGAGGTCGGCCATCTGGGCCCCGGTGCCGCATTCGGCGAGATCGCCCTGATCGACCGACGTCCTCGCACGGCGACGGTGACCGCCGTCTCCGACCTGCGGACGTACGGCCTGCCCGTCTTCGTGTTCCGCCCGTTCGTCGAGGCCAGGCCGCAAGTGGCCTGGAAGCTGCTCGAGTCGATGGCGGACCGCCTGACGACAGCCGAGTCGCGGTAGCGGCTGACATCAAACGGAAGCGTCGCGGCCGCGAAGCGGACGCCTTTTAGGGATCTTCGCGCGACCGGAATCCGGGCTAGCGGATTCCGGTCTTGCGCCAGCTACAAGAGCCAAGCTTGCGACCGAGCTCGACGAGATCTGCCTCGGCACACGCCGGATCGCCTGAGAGCGAGATCGTCTCCGCCCCCGGCGTCTCGACGAGGACGCGACCGCCGAAGACAACGCAGCGAACGCCGGCCGCAGCGCAACGACTCGCGACCTCGCCGGGCGCCTTGCCCTCGGCGGTCGTCTCGTCAACCTGCCCCTCGCCGGTGACGACGAAGTCGTGCTCGAGGAGGAGCTCGTCGAAGCGGAGCAAGTCGAGCACGGCAGCAGCTCCGGATAAGAGCTCGGCGCCGAGAGCTGCGAACGCGGCGCCCAGTCCGCCGGCTGCACCAGCGCCGAGCAGCTCGGCGAACGGGCGGAGCTCCTCGACCGCAGCGAGCCGCCGCTCGAGAACGGCGACGTCGTCCGGCGACGCACCCTTCTGCGGGCCGAAGAGCCGGGCGGCGCCGTCCAACCGCGTACGCACGTCGCACAGTGCGACGGTCGGCACGGGAAGCGCCCGCAGGACCTCTCGCAGCCCAGCGCCGCCGTCGACGGTGGCGGTTCCCCCGAGAGCGACGAGGAGCGAGCTCGGCGACTCGGCGAGAGCTGCCAGAAGTAGCTCGCCGAGGCCTCGGCTCGAGGCCCGCAGCGGGTCCCGCTCCGCAGGGGCGAGCAGCGGCAGCCCGATGGCAGTGGCCGCTTCCACGACCGCTCGCCCGTCGGGCAAGACGAGCCAGCGCGCCGCGACCGGTCTCCCGAGCGGGTCGGAGACGAGCGCCTCGCGCCAACCACCGCCGAGCCCAGCTTCGAGCGCCTCGGCGCTGCCCTCGCCCCCATCCGCGACGGGCAGCTCCGTCGGATCCACGCCCACCTCCCGAGCGCCGCGCGCGAGGGCGGCAGCTGCCGCGCGAGCCGAGAGGACGCCCTTGAGGCTAGCGGGGCACAGCAGCGCCCTCACGGGCAGCCTCGTGCTCGAGCTCCTCGATCACCTCGCGACCTCCTTCCGTAGCGTCCTCCGCGGAGGGCTCGTCGTCCTGCATGCGCCGGAGCATTGCGAAGGAGACGCCTTCTCGCGTCAGCGCAATGAGGCCGAGCCCGACACCGCACGCAATCTCGATTGCCTGGAGCGCCAGGCCGTAGGCGAACCCGGTCGCGTACGGGACGCCGTAGTTTCGAAGCGGTAGTGCGACCGCGGCCTGCACGAGACCGAAATTGCCCGGCCACAGCGGGACGATCGTGGCCACGTTCATCAGGACGAGCACAAGCCCGGCAGCCGGCAGCGGAGCGTCGATGCCGAACGCCTGCATCGCGACGTACACCGCAAGGAGTTGCATGAGCCAGCCGAGACACTGGAAGAGGATGGCGCCCGCGAGCGGGACCGGGGCGTTCAGTACGGACAGCCCCTGGCGCGCCATCACGAGCAGGTGGCGGACCGAGCCGACGCCTTCGCTCATCATCGTCCGGTGGTGGCGGCGCGCGCCGAGCCAGGCGACGGTAAACAGCGCGAGCCCGACCGCCACTGCAATCAGCAGCGCGACGACCGCCCAATGCGGCACTTCAGCGGTCAAGAGCACCCAGATCACGAGGATCGTCGCGGGTACAAGATCGAAGAGGCGATGCGCGAACACCGTTCCGACGAGAGTCGCGGTTGTCCCCGGCGGCGCGTCGGGAAGGTGGCGGCGCAACGTCGCGACGCGCGCGAGCTCTCCGAGCCTCCCCGGCACCACTGCATTCGCCATCAGACCGACGCCGAACGACGAGAAGACGTGGATGAGGCGTGGGTGGTGCTGCGATGGGAGCGCCTGCCCGATCGTCAGCGACCACGACAGGGCGCGGAAGAGCGTGGAGACGACGTTCAAGAGGAGCGCGAGCACTACCCAGCTCCACACGACGAAGCGGAATGCGTCGAAGACGAGTTCCCAGTCCGGCCCTCGCCACCAGATGGCGATGAACGCCGCCACCACGACGAGCACAAGAACGGCTGCCTGAACCCAGCCGTTCCGCCAGGCCAGTCGTGCGGTGGTCACGCCGCGCGCGCCTCTCCGCTCTCGATTCCCGTAACGCGCTGGTAGATCCCGACGAGGCGCGGTGCGATTTGCGTCCACGAGTACCGCTCGACCGCGAGCGCTCGCGCCGCCTGTCCCATCGTCTCGCGGCGGGGCTCGTCTCCGACCAGCTCGAAGACGGCGTTCACGAGCGCGGAAGGATCGTCCGCGCCGACCGCGACCGACGCCGCGGGCTCGAGCACCTCCCGGTAGCCGGGAATGTCGGAGGCGACGACCGGAAGCGCGCAAGCGAACGCACGAGTCAGAACCATGCCGAAGCTCTCCTGCCCGAGCGAGGGCGCCACGAGCGCCTTCGCGCGGAGGAGGGTCTCGGTCAGTCCTTCTTGACTCAGAAACCCGACGACGTCCACGCCCTCGTCCGAGACGCGGAGCCGGGCGAGCAGGAGCCGCACCGCGAGCGGATCGGCCCCCGCGACCGTCAGACGCAAGCCTGTGCGCCTATGGATCTCCGGCCACGCGCGGAGCAGCACCTGCAAGCCCTTCCGCGGCTCCTGGCGGCCTGCGAAGACGACGCGATGCTCGCGGTCTCCGGCCGCTGCCACGTCCGGGATGAGCACCCCGTTCGGGATCACCTCGTAGTCGCCGGGAAGCCACCGCATCTGCGACACCCGGGCATGCTCGGAGACTGCGATCCGATGGTCGATGCGGTCGATGAGAAATCCCCACACGGGTCCACCGAACCTCATCCAGCCAAGCTCGCCGGACGCGTGAAAGGTGGCGACGATCGGCGTCCTCGCCATGACGAGGGTGAGGGTGCAGATCGCGGGCGTCATCGGTTCGTGCAGATGGAGCACGTCGAAGCGCTCTCGCGCGAGCACTCGCCGAATGCGGGAGAACGCGCGCGGCGAGAGGACGAGGTTCGGCAACGAGCCGTTCGCCGGGACGATCACGGACCTCCCGACCGGGATCACGTTCGGCGGCGGATCGTCATGTCGCCCCACCCGCGGGTGGAGCACGCGCGTGAACTGCCCGGGCGGGTCGTTGCCCATGATCAGCCGGACGTCGTGGCCCAGAGCCTCGAGCGCCGCCGCCTGCAGCTCCGCGTGCTCGACGACGGCACCCCAGAACGACCACGAGAACGGGACGACGATCCCGATCTTCACGGCGGGGACACTACCGCCCGCTAGGCTGCCGGCGATGCGCCTCGACGGCGTCCACCACGTCACGTGCATCACCGCCGACGCGCCGCGGAACGTGGACTTCTATACACGCGTGCTCGGCCTCCGCCTCGTCAAGAAGACGGTCAACCAGGACGACCCGACCGTCTACCACCTCTTCTACGGCGACGAGGAGGGCAGCCCCGGCAGCGACATCACGTTCTTCGAGTATCCGGGGACCCGCCGCGGCCGGGCAGGAGCCGGGATGATCCACACGATCGGGTGGCGCGTCGGCTCCGAGGAGGCGCTCGACTTCTGGGAACGGCGGCTGGCCGGCGAGACCGCGATCCTCTCGCGAAACGGCGAGGGCCTGACGTTCGAGGATCCGGAGGGCCTCCGGCACCGGCTCGCCGCGGTCGAGACGTCCGACGCACCGCTCCTCGCCGAGCACCCGGAGATCCCCGGCGAGCTCGCATTCCAGGGATTCGACGGCGTTCGCGCCTTCTCAGCGCACGCCGACGCGAGCCGCGGCTTCCTCGAAGACGCGCTGGACTTTGCGCCACAGGGCGATGCTGAATGGGAGGCGCGCGGCCCGATCCGCGGCGGTCTCTACGCGTATGACGACCCGCCCGCCGAGCGAGGGCAAGGAGGAGCCGGCACCGTCCACCACGTCGCCTGGGCGTCGACGATGGAGGAGCACGAGGCGTGGCAGGAGCGCGTTACCGAAGCCGGCATGCAGCCGACGCCCGTCATCGACCGGTTCTGGTTCCGCTCGATCTACTTCCGCGAGCCGAGCGGCGTCCTCTTCGAGATCGCCACGCTCGGCCCCGGCTTCGCAGTCGACGAGGATCCTGAACACCTGGGAGAGAGCCTCGTCCTGCCCCCCGCCTTCGAGCACCTGCGCGAGCAAGTCGAGCCGATCCTCACGCCGCTCCCCGCCCCGCGGCCGGCGATGCGCTCTTCCTAGCAAGGGCGCCGTCCACCACGCGTCAGCGCCTATTGCGCGCCGGACGTCTGCTTTGGATACTTCGCGCAATCGTCCCTGGAGGCTTCGATGGAGCTCGAGTTCGTCCGCGTCACCCACGATGGACCGGTCAGCCGCCTTACGCTGGCGCGCCCGGAGCGGCGCAATGCCCTCAGCCTTGCGCTCATGCAAGAGGTGATCGCCGCGCTCGGCGACCTCCCGGACGACACGCAGGCGGTCGTGGTCGCCGGCGAGGGGCCCGCGTTCAGCGCCGGCCACGACCTCGACGAGATGCTCGACCGCGACCTCGCCTTCTACCGCGAGCTGTTCGACGTGTGCACGCAGATGATGGCAATCGTCCACCACATCCCGCAGCCGGTGATCGCGCGCGTGCACGGGCCGGCGTATGCCGCGGGGTGCCAGTTCGTCGCCGCCTGCGACCTCGCCGTCGCCGCCGACTCGGCGACCTTCGCCACGCCGGGCGTGAAGATCGGGCTCTTCTGCTCGACGCCGATGGTCCCCGTCAGCCGAGCCGTGGGGCGAAAGAGGGCGATGGAGATGCTGCTGACGGGCGAGCCGATCTCCGCGCTCACCGCGCAGGAATGGGGTCTCGTCAACCGGGTCGTTCCGGCCGAGCGGCTCGATGATGCAGTCGACGAGCTCGTGGGGCAGATCACGAGGTACAGCCCGCACGTGGTCGCGATCGGCAAAAAGGCCTTTTACGCGCAGATCGAGCTCGACGAGCGCCGCGCCTACGACCTTGCCAAGTCGGTGATCGCATCGAATGCAGAGCTCGACGACGCTCAAGAGGGAATGGGTGCCTTCGTCGCGAAGCGGCAGCCGGCCTGGAGCAACCGGTAGCGGCATGGCCAGGGACAAAGTCTCGATCACGCAGCTCACGCCGCTCCTCTTCCTCGAGCGCTCGGCGGAGGTCTTCCCCGCGCGGGTCGCGATCGTCTACGGCGACCGGCGGCTGACGTATGCCGGCTTCGCCGAGGATGTGCAGCGGCTGGCGGGCGCGCTGAGTGCATCCGGGATCGCGCCCGGCGACCGCGTCGCCTATCTGCTCCCGAACGTCCCCGAGCTTCTCGTGGCCCATTTCGGCGTGCCTCTCGCCCAGGCCGTCCTCGTCGCGATCAACACCCGCCTCTCCGGTGCCGAGGTAGACACCATCCTCCGTCACTCGGGAGCCAAGATTCTCGTCGCGGACACGCAGTTGCTCGAGGCGATGGCTCCCGATCCCTCGAGCTGCCCCGACCTCGAGGAGGTCGTCGCGGTCGACGACGTCGGCCAGAAAGCTCCCTTCGAGACGACGCCCTACGCCGACTTCCTCGCGCGCGGCGACCGCTCGTCCCGCCCGTGGCGCGTGGACGACGAGGAGCGCGTGATCTCGATCAACTACACCTCGGGCACGACGGGTACCCCGAAGGGCGTGATGTACACCCACCGCGGCGCCCACCTCAACGCGCTCGCTGAGGTCGTCCACTCCCATCACGACACCGACTCCGTGTACCTCTGGACGCTGCCGATGTTCCACTGCAACGGCTGGTGCACGGCGTGGGGCGTCACCGCGATCGGCGGCCGCCACGTCTGCCTTCGCGCGGTCGACCCGGCTCTGATCTGGAGGCTCGTCGACGACGAGGGCGTCACCCACTTCAACGCCGCCCCGACCGTGCTCGTATCGCTTGCCAGCCATCCCGACGCCCACCTCTTCCAGCGCCCTGTGACGGTGACGACGGCAGGCGCCCCGCCCAGCCCGACCATCATCGACCAGATGAGCGAGCTCGGCGCGCGGATCGTCCACGCCTATGGGCTCACCGAGACGTACGGCCCGTACACCGTGTGCGAGTGGCAGAGCGAATGGCATGACGAGCCGCCGGAGGGACGCGCGCGCCTGCTCGCGCGCCAGGGGGTTGCGTACCTCGGCGCCGATCCGATCCGCGTCGTCGACGACGAGATGCGCGACGTGCCGCGCGACGGGGAGACGATGGGCGAGGTCGTTATGCGGGGAAACAACGTGATGGCGGGGTACTTCGCGGATCCCGAAGCGACCGAGGAGGCGTTTCGCGGCGGCTGGTTCCACTCAGGCGACCTCGGCGTCTGGCACCCCGACGGCTACATCGAGCTGCGTGACCGGGCGAAGGACATCATCATCTCGGGAGGCGAGAACATCTCCACAATCGAGGTGGAGCAGGCGCTCGTCAGCCATCCGGCCGTGCTCGAGTGCGCTGTCGTGGCGATGCCCCACGAGAAGTGGGGAGAGCGGCCGAAGGCGTTCGTCGTTCTGCGCGACGGCACCGAGACCGATCCCGACGAGCTGATCGAGCATGTGCGCGGCCGGATTGCGCGGTTCAAGGCGCCCGACGAGATCGAGTTCGTCGAGGCGCTGCCGAAGACATCGACAGGAAAGGTGCAGAAGTTCGTGCTCCGCGAGCTCGCCTGGGCCGGGCGCGAGAAGCGAATCAACTAGTGCCGCGTGCGCCATGGGCGCGCGCGTGGCCCTTCCCGCGCGCGATCAGCGCGCGGTTGACGAGGAACGTCGGCCCCCAGGCGACCGCGAGCGCAATTGCCAGCGAGACCCAGAAGAGCGCGTCGCCGAGACCTGCATCCATCGCGCCCGGCCAGAGGACGATGATGGCGTTGTCGACGAGCTCCATCGTCGAGATCGACAGCGTGTCAGCCACGAGAGCGATCCCGACCGCAGCACCCAACGCCGTCCCAGCCTGGAGCAAGGGGACGAGCGTCAGCACGTAGCCGAAGAAGAACGCGAGCACGACGGCGAGCACGATCGAGGGCGCGTCCTTCCACCCCCACCACGTCGCGAGCGCCAGACCGAGCGTCTCCCCGATCCCGCACCCCGTGAGGCAGTGGTTCGTGGCCCGGAACGCGAGCTGGTTCACCCCCACCGCGGAGGAGCTCACTTCGGGATGATCGCCCGTCGCCAGGCGGATGATGGCTGGCGTGAGGCGAGGACGCAGGGAGCGCCCATATCGAAGTAGATATGGGCGCGACTGAGGACGAAGCATCGCGCCAGGCAGCGCCGCATGGCGACATGGTCGCTCATCCTGAAGGGAGCTCCAACAGTAGACTCCCGCCCCACATGTTCCAGGGAGGTCTTGCGGAGCTCCACACGCACCTCGGGGGCTCGGTCGCCTCGGACATCCTCTGGAGCCTCGCGCACGAGCAGGGGATCGCTCTCCCGGTCAAGGACTTCTGGGAGTTCGACGCCCTCGTCACCGTCTCCGACCCGCGGGGTGTCAAGGGCCTCGACGAGCTCGACCAGATCTACCACTGGACGGAGCTGATCCAGTCGT
>Ga0247727_10017965_pt1 | contig 11188 bp, 9 predicted proteins | sample WisWelCaveWW1625_FD_202498 | JGI IMG/M metagenome (GOLD analysis project Ga0247727, IMG submission 202498) | Biofilm microbial communities from Wishing Well Cave, Virginia, United States - WW16-25 | ecosystem: Environmental > Aquatic > Deep subsurface > Groundwater > Cave microbial mat | place...
GGAGAGATTAATGCACAAAACAACCACCACAAAAGACAAAACAAACCGGATGGATCATTATCGAACCACTAAAATCAAACTAAATTATCCTGGAAAAACCGATATACAATAACTCGACGAATCACATTCGGGGAACCAGTGAAGAAATGGATTTCTGTATGTTGTCTGTCTCTTCTGGTATTGTTTCTTCTGCCACCCGGAGTTCAATCTCACAGCGGCGGCCTTGATAAGAACGGCTGTCACACAAATCGTAAAACCGGAGAGTACCACTGTCATGGTGCGCCCAAGACTGAATCCAATACTTCCGGCTCCAGCGATAAGGCTACTTCGAGTACATCCCCGACAACTTCGTCGCCGGTTACTTCTTCCGACCTCAAATACCTCAGTGCCGTAAATCCGATTGATCCAGCAAAACCTATCGATACCTTTTCCGCCAAAGTTACATCAATTATTGATGGGGACACCATTGAGGTCCTTCACGAAGGCAAATCAGAGAAAATCAGGCTGTATGGCATCGATTGCCCTGAAGGCGGCCAATCCTTTTCAAAGGAAGCAACACAGTATGCGTCTTCGTTGACGTTTGAAAAGAAAATAACAGTCCGTGGTTACGAGCTGGACAAATATGGCCGTACAGTTGCGGATGTAGTTTTGCCCGATGGAATAGTTCTAAACCGCGAGATCGTCCGGAACGGATATGGTTGGTGGTTTAGGAAATATGCGCCACTGAACCTGATTCTTGAAAAACTGGAATCAGAAGCCAAACAGGCAAAGCGCGGATTATGGAGCGGGAAAAATCCAACACCACCCTGGGAATACCGAAAAGAAGGCAACTCGGCAACGACTTTGACTGACACGAACACGACCACACCGAATCTCACGGCCCAAGACGATCAAGAAGAAACGGTCTATGTCACCAGAACCGGGTCGAAATATCATCGTCCCGGATGCCGGTATCTTAAAAGCTCAATTCCGATGAAGCTGAGCGAAGCCAAGACCAGATACAGTCCGTGCTCGGTATGCAGACCGCACGACTGAAGAAAAAAAGATGAACGAAAGAGATTCCAGGATGTTCATACCTGATTACCTGAACCACGAAATCTTACTCGATGAAGACGGCTTTACAAGCCCCAGGCAACTCATCAAGCTACCGAAGAGGTTACTGGCAGCCTACATCGGATATCTCGAGGTGAGACTGTACGAGAAAAAGAGAAGGAGAATCGTGCCCTCAAGAAAAACTAAAAAACCAGAGTTGTAATCCGTCTTGATTCGTGCAAGTGACTTGGAGGACCCGTTGACGCTTCCCAGAGGTTTGTTACTATTTATTCCATGGGAAGATTCCCGGAGGAAACAATTATGCCGGATATAACGTTCACTGCACATGTCTTCAAGGAAGACGATATGTATGTGGCCTACGTACGGGAGCTTGATGTTTCAAGTTGCGGACGTACGGCTGAAGAAGCGCGAAAGAACATCCAGGATGCTGTTCGTGGGTTCCTAAAAGAAGCGGAACAAATGGGAACGTTGTTTGAAATTCTTCAAGAAGGTGGGTATCGAAAAGATGGCGAGACCTGGCAAGCTCCTGAGTTTATCTCACTGGATCGTCTCACCCTGACTTTCCAATAGAATGCCACGCCTGAGGCCGGTCAGCTATCAGGTCCTCGTCAAAATCTTCGAAAAAGAAGGATTCAAGTATTCCCGCCAAAGCGGAGACCACCTGATTTACTCCAAGCCCGGGATCAATCGACCGTTAGTGATCCCCCAATACGATCACATCCCGGTGTTTATCATCAAGAACCTTCTCCGTACAGCAGGCATGCCCCGTACCCGTTACTTCAAGCTTCTTTCCAGCATCTGAAGTTCTTTCATTGCTGTGAGCCGAGAAATCGGCTCTTTTCTTTCCGACAAATTTTCCTATCTGGCATTATGTGGATAGTCTGTTACTAATATGGTAACAGGCCGTGGTTAACTCCATCGTAGTCATTCTTCGTGCTTTTACCAGCAAGTTGTCATTCCGAAGATATTCAGATTCCGTTTTTCAATTTCAATGTGCTCGCGTCAACAGGGTTATGTCAGTCACGGCAACTGGCAACTCGGCTTCAGCGTCATATATTTGCATACTGCCTCAGGAAACTTCCACTGTTTCCGATTCTGATCAATCCGGACTACCAATTCATCTGGGGAGACCGCCAGTTCATCTTGGGAAGCATAACAAGGATCACCCGAAACTCAGGTCCAAGAAACAAACCTTGAGTATTTTTTTATCTCAAGTTGAACTTGCCGCTCCCGGCAACTTTTGCTGACTGTGCGCTCGACTATTTTCAACAGATGATGAATCAAAGAGTAAAATCTTTTGCCACATAACATTTTCATGCCCCTCCGGAAACTCGACAATTATTTACGGACCTATCGCAAGTATGCAGACCTGACTCAAAATGAAGTGGCGTTTTTACTCGGGACTCAAAGCGGAACAAAAGTATCACGCTACGAGCGATTTTACCGGCAACCAAGTTTGAGTACCATCTTTTCCTACGAGATCATCTTCAATCTCCCAGCCAAAAAGCTTTTCCCAGGACTGTTTCAAAAGGTACAGGATAAGACCTTGAGACGAGCCGAATTGCTCATTGCAAAACTGAGTCGACATCCTCAGAGTAACCAGACCGACAGAAGGATTGGTTTTCTCAAAGAAATCATCAAGCGAGCTTTTGAAGAACAATGAACACTGAGAAATTCACCCAACATCGAATTTTGGCAATCAGCCCAACCAGCCGAGGTTTTGGTTATGCCGTGATGGAGGCCCCCCTCCGTCTTATTGATTGGGGCGTTGTGCAAACCAAGAAGGATCTCGACAAAAGAATCACGAGACTTTCCGATCTGATCCGGCGTTATGTGCCCACAGTTCTGGTTACCGAGGACTTCAAGAGCTTGCGTAAAGGCCCAAGAGCAAAAAATCTGATTCAGAGCATAGGCAAGCTTTCTTATGAACTGAAGATACCGATCAGAAAAGTTGGAGTCTCAAAAGTCCGCAACATTTTTCAGAGAAGCGGAGCTATCACCAAACTTCAAATTGCCCACACGATTGGTAGGTGGTTCCCAGAATTGGCCACTCGTTTACCCAAACCGCGTAAGATCGGGATGGGTGAGAACTACCGGATGAGCATATTTGATGCGATCGGTTTAGCCATATCCTTCTATCAATGAAATTTGACTTTACTGATTGCTTTGGCCAAAATATCTTAAAGGTTCAGATAACGGTTCTTTTGAGAATTGGCGGGCTGATATATATGGCAAATGGCAGTCTGAGTAGTGAGGTTGTTACCCGCACTTTGGTCCTTCAAGGTGAAGACCGGGATCCGGCCAGAAGGGGAAATAAGAAAATCGTAGCAAGATCGAAGTGCCGGTTCACTTGTCCTGATTCGGAAACGCTTGAGCGCTGCGTCGAGCATATTAAAGCGTCGGATGAACATCTCCGCAACAGACCGGAAGAAATGATGCTTTGGGACTGGGCAAGCACGTATGTGGAACGAACCGGGAATGAAGCAAATGGTGGGGGTGTCGTGATACTGGGAGTCGCCTGGTATGACGAAGCCTTTTTTGAAGCCAATCGCGATGCGTACTTGAATCTTTCTCATCTTTCCAAATATCTGACTATCGGCCTTACGAACGGAACTATTTCCGTTACCCACTGGAAGTTCGTTGGCTCTGGTTCCGTTTAATTCGTCCATACAAGTTTTCCGAAACTTCTACGGGCGGTCCCATTCATGTTCGATCTCAACCATCAAAAGGGTTCAAAAGGATTAAAAGCAATCACGGAATTGCACCACCGGTTTGTTACCGAGGGCAGTCTTTCCATTGCTGATTTATCCAAGATTGTGATACCGGCCAGCCGGCCGCTTCATTGCGATCTCTTTTACAAGAGTATCCGTCCGACAACCGGAAGCAGAATCACCGCTTTTCTCAATGGGCAGGAAGTAGCCAACATTGTTTATGATGGGAACAAAGGGACAAAAACAGTCCGTGTTGATCTGACCAAACGCCTTAAATCCGGAGTAAACGAGCTGAGATGCCGGTGTCTGGTTTCCAATTTCCCCCTTGAAAATCAATCCGATGAAGGCCTAATGTGGATCCGAAGGCATGATGACACAATCATACGAAAAAAGTACTCCACAATGGGAGTCTTGGAACCTTTCGATCAGATCTGGAAATTGTTTGTGCTGAAGGATTGACTTCCTATTTCAGTCTGAACACCTCTGTTGAACGCCGGTCTCGAGCGAATCATATTTTTCTTTGCAGGTTTCATCGCAACACTCGTGCGCGATCTTCCTACGAAACAATGAGATGAGCTCACAGTCTCCTCAAGATTTTGAGTTATATATTAGGCGCCGAAACTCTGGTTTCGAATCCGCAATTTCTTGAAGTTTGCGCGAATTGAACAGAGCTCCGTTTTTCTGTTTTCGGTGTGGTAAAATCGAGTACCAGCTGTTTATCGCTATTCAGCCGAAGGAGTCATTTGCCCTCTTGCGAAATCTTCTCTTCATAAGTCATGTTCAACCAGACGACAATGAGCGAGCGGTGTGGCTATATTCGAGACTCAGACTTCTCGGGTATAACCCATGGTGCGATTTGAAAGGTCTTAAGGGCGGTGAACGTGACTATTGGGATGATATACAACAAAGAATCGAAACGAATTCATGTAAATTCTTGCTCATCGTGACTGAACGCACGTTCAAAAAGGACGGCGTTCTTGATGAATTCGAATTTGCCAAGAGTGTCGCAACCCAACATCCTGAGCTTCGAGACTTTATTCTGATGTTGAAATTTGATGACTCGCCGTATAACACCCGGATAGGCCAGAACAGATACAACCATATAAATTTCAACACTTCATGGTCCACAGGTTTCAAGAACCTTGTAGAGAAGCTCGAGACAGACAAAGTTGACAAGAGCCAAGAAGTTCAAAGTGATGCAGCTCAACTATGGCACTCAGATATCGGAATTGATCGTCATCAAATAACGCCAAGCCGGTGTGAAAGATACTACAGCAACTGGTGGCCGATTGGAGGGACACCTGAAACTCTTTTTATTTATCAATATGCAAACGAGCCACAAGCTAATGCGATATTTGATGAATGCGTTAAATATCCAGTTCAGAAAATGGGTAGTCTGCTATCATCTTTTGACCAGGATATTCTTACGGTAAGTTCCAAAAACAATAATGCCGAAATCAAGCCACAAATAATGCATAAAATAAAAGTTAAGGATATTCTTAATGGATTCGAAGCAAAAGAATTCCCAACTCATAAAGACGCTGAGACGCAGCTCAAACGATTGCTGAATCGGTGTTTACATCTGATGATGAAACGAAGAGGTGTCCACTGGCATGAACTGGCTGGAAAATCGAACTGCTACTATTTCCCGACTGGTGTGATTGAGAAAGATAAGTGCACAGTCAATTATCACAATCGGAAGAAGAGTAAGAAATTGATTGGAAGGTTTCGCAGTTACTACTGGCATTTTGGCGTTTCGTTCAGAACCAGACTTCGTCCGGTCTTGTGTTTTAGCCTACAATCCCACATCGTCTTCTCGGATGACGGAAGGGAAGTATGGAAAGAGAAAACCGCGCTTCATTCGGCTCGAAGAACTAAGGGCAGGCGGATGTTCAACGAACAATGGCGCGATCAGCTATTTGCTTACCTTCAGGCATTGACCCAAGGTCATCAGGTCTTAAACATCGACCTAAACAAGGATTTCACATTGGAAATGCATCCATTTACCGCAACATATTTTTCAGCGTTTGGATATTCTGAACCAACGTCAAAAGAAAGACAGGACGCACTGATCGATGACTATGTAGAATTTGAATTCTATCAGAACGTAGATTCAGCGGACAAAGATGAGGAATAGACTTCTGTTTATTGAAGAGCCATCCTTGGTCTTCGGGTACAACCAACGAACGATAGATCCCAGGGATGGATTGCTATTGTTTGGTCCATTTGGCCGGGGCACAATCAACACCGCCCCCATTGGCATAATAGGGACAAAGATTGGCAATCAGAGGATGCTTACCTGGCTCAAAACAATTCAGCAACCAGTAATTCCGAAGAAGCCGGATGTCGCCCGACCTTTCTATCCGGGACTTGAGGCCGCATTTGATTTCTCAATAAAAGAAGACGCAATCATTCAGCTTGAAGTGGATCAATCTGATCTCAACACATTTTTACACTATACAGATTCGCATATTCGCGTTCATAAGCTCGCGAATTTATATGCGGAGCGGCTTATTCGATACTCTGAGGAAGAAGATTTTCCAGTGTCTCTTTGGTTTGTAATAATTCCTGATGACGTATACACATACGGCAGGCCAAGGTCCCATATCCCGGCGTCAAAGGACAACATTCGGGTGGGACTGAAGAAAGGAATTTCTCGTATTATGCCGATGCTATTCGATGAAGACCAAAAGCTCCAAGAAGCCTACAAATATGAGGTCAACTTTCATAACCAGCTTAAGGCTAAGTTGTTGGAGAAAAAAATTATTACGCAAATAATAAAGGAAAGCACAATTGCTTATGCAGAGACATATACGAGCCAAATGCAGATAGAATATGCCCAAAAATTTGACACCGCAAAGGCATGGAGTATTTCAACAGCACTGTATTACAAATGCGGCGGCTTGCCATGGAAGCTTGGTGCTGTCAGAGATGGGGTTTGTTATTTGGGTTTGGTTTATAAGCGCATTGAAACCGATTACGACCAGCGTAATGCCTGTTGTGCGGCCCAAATGTTTCTTGATTCGGGTGATGGTCAAGTGTTCAGGGCTGTTAAAGGCCCATACTACAACTCCGACAGAGACGAGTATCATCTGACCCATGAGGGCGCAACTGACTTGATTCGACGTGCGTTGAGGGCATTCCAAAGCAAAGGGATGCCATATCCGAAAGAAATGTTCATCCATGCTAAAACTTACTTTGGTGATGTCGAATGGAAAGCTTTTGAAGCTGCAACAGAAGGGAAGATTAAACTTACAGGAGTTAGAATTAGGGATGAGCGAGTATTCAAGCTTTACAGGGACTATGCTTATCCTGTTCCCCGTGGTTCAGCCTTCTTGGTTGATGATTCGAGTGCATTTCTTTGGACCCGTGGATTTGTTCCACGATTGCAGTCTAATATGGGACTCGAAACTCCCAATCCTTTGAGCATTCAGATTTCTAAAGGAAATGCGGATATTCAAACCGTATGCCGAGACGTTTTGATGCTGACAAAGCTGAACTACAACGCATGTATATATGGTGACGGTTTGCCGGTTACACTCCGTTTTGCAAATGCGGTCGGAGAAATTCTTACAGCTGGGCCGTGGAAGGATGAAGTTGAGACATTACCATTCAAGCATTACATTTGATTGATGAACTTTATGCTACTCAATTTTCGCTCAATTGTTGCATATTCTTCGCTCGCAATAGCATGATTTGCTATCCTCTTTTCCTCCGCAAGAATGACCGCACTTTTCCGGGTGTTAATCGAAAAAGATACCATAACGATCAAATTCAAAATCGCAGCATTGGAGCAGTAACTATTTTAACATCAGGCGCAAAATCAAGAGTGAAGCGCATTATGTTCACCGTCTTGCAAACTCTTCCTGTTTTGACTCCTTCGAAATCAAACAATAGGAATTCAGTACGCTGATTCTTCGTGCAAATCTGTTTGGATTTTTGTACCCAAATTGGTCTATTTTGAGCTTCCTTGGATATCATTTTTCGTCGTGTCGGCGAGATTGATGGATCTGTCACGTCGGGGGTCACGGGGTCGAGTCCCGTCTGTGCGAGCGACATATTCCCCAGACGTAGTTTGCGTGAAGTTTCACTATCAGGCTTCTTCTCCGAGTTGAATTTTTATCGCCGTTTATTTAACTTTCTACTATCGGGGGTACAGTCTTGAAACATAGCGAGAATAGCAACGAAAAATCCGTCGGCATCTGGATACGTGTTTCCACAGAGGACCAAGCCCAGGGAGAAAGTCCCGAACATCATGAAAAGCGAGGCCGGTATTACGCGGAATCGAAAGGCTGGCAAGTCTGTGAGATCTATCATCTTGAGGGCGTAAGTGGAAAGACAATTATCGATCACCCGGAATCCCAGCGCATGCTCAAAGATATCAAGGCTGGCCGAATTACCGGTTTGATCTTTTCCAAGCTTGCCCGTTTGGCCCGTAACACCAAAGAACTCCTTGAATTCGCGGAAATCTTCCGTCAGCACGATGCCGATCTTATCTCTCTTCAGGAATCGATTGATACGTCCACTCCGGCTGGCCGATTGTTCTATACTCTCAACTCGGCCATGGCCCAGTGGGAACGTGAAGAGATTTCAGAGCGAGTGGCTGCCTCAGTCCCAATACGCGCAAAATTAGGTAAACCTCTTGGTAGCGTTGCCCCATTCGGATACCAATGGAAAGATCGTCTAATTGTTCCTGATGCGCAAGAAGCGCCAATTCGGAAGTGGATATATGAGTTGTTTCTGGAACATCAAAGAAAGAGGACTGTGGCTCGCCTCTTGAATGAAGCTGGCCATCGAACCAGGAACGGTTCAAAGTTTTCAGACACAACCGTAGATCGACTTCTGCGGGATCCCATTGCCAAAGGCGTTCGCCGAGCTAACTACACCAAGAGTCTCGGTGAAAACAAGCACTGGGAACTTAAACCAGAGGAGGAATGGGTTCTAACTGAAGTTGAGGCGATTGTCTCACCAGAGCTATGGAATCGATGCAATGCGATTCTCGATGAGTTGCGCAAGAAAAATAAGAAGATCCCGAGGAAATCTATTCAGATCTTCTCCGGTCGTGCATATTGTGCCTGCGGGACCAAGATGCGGGTTCCGTCCCATTCAAAGTACATTTGCCGGAGTTGCCGGAACAAGATCAGTGTCGAGGACCTTGAAGGGATTTTTCAGGAACAGCTAAAGCGATTCATCTTTTCACCGGATGAAGTGGCTCAATATCTCCAGGGCGCCGACAAAACAATTAAAGAGAAGGAAGAGCTATTGACCGTTCTAAATCAAGAACAAAAGAAGGTCTCGAAAGACATTGACAGTCTCTACGAACTCTACCTTGCCGGCGAGATCCCCAAAGAAGGATTTGGTAAGAAGTACCAACCCTTGGATGAGCGACTTAAACAATTGGAAGAACAAATCCCCAGTTTGCAAGGTGAAGTGGATTTCCTGAAGATCCGGTACCTTTCGAGCGACGAGGTTCTCGCTGAAGCCAGAAGCCTCTTTAGTGAGTGGCCCAATCTGACTCCAGAAGACAAACGGAAACTCGTCGAGAACATTACAGATAAGATCATCATCGGTAAAGATGAGGTCGAGATCACCCTCTGTTATCTACCTTCATCCTCTGAAATTGCGGGTACTGAGCAACGCAACCTCATGGATTCATGGCGCCGACGAACATAAAGCGGCATGGATATTCCAGCGAACCGGATGCCCGTGCAATGCGGATCGATCCATTTTCCAGAGGCTGGCGTAAGACTTCCAGCACGCTTCTCCCGAATTCCGGAAGTTCGTCCAGGAAAAGCACTCCGTTGTGCGCCAGTGACATCTCGCCGGGACGTGGATTGGAGCCTCCGCCCGCAAGACCTGCATGACTGATTGTGTGATGTGGCGAGCGAAACGGTCGTAATCGCAATAATCCCTGTTGCCCGAGCACTCCGGCGATTGAATGAATCTTGCTGGTTTCAATTGCTTCATCAAGCGCCAGCGGCGGTAAAATCGTCGGGATTCGCTGGGCCAGTAAAGTTTTGCCGGAACCCGGAGGCCCGATCATCAAAACATTGTGACCACCTGCTGCAGCAACCTCAAGCGCTCTTCGCGCATGGTATTGTCCTTTCACATCTGCAAAATCAACAGGATAATGAACCTTTTCCATTCCGAAGCCGAAAGGCCCGGCTCGATATTGATCAACACCGTTTCCGTTTCGTAAAAATTCCACGGCATCGACCAGAGTGTCCATCGGGTAAATCTGCACGCCTTCAATCATCGCAGCCTCAGGAGCATTTTCACGAGGAATCAGCAAACGATGGATACGCATTCTACGCGCAAGGATTGCCATCGCGAGAACTCCGTTCAGCGGACGAACTCTTCCTTCCAGCGAGAGTTCTCCAAGCATCAGGCATTCTTCGAAATTCTGCAACGGCATTTGACCCGACGCTGCAAGAATTCCAATCGCAATCGGTAAGTCGAAATAAGGTCCTTCCTTGCGCAGATTCCCCGGACCCAGATTGACGGTGATTGTCCGGTTCGGAACATAGTATCCGCAATTGCTCATCGCAACGCGGACCCGCTGCTGACTCTCTTTGACCGCTGCATCCGGAAGCCCGACCGTAAACCATTTCGATTCAACCCCGGCATGACGTAACGCGACCTCAACATCCACCCTGTGCGCATCCACCCCATCAATGCAACTGGAAATCATCTTTGCAAGCATCGTTCTACCTCCTTGCAGGAAATTCAGACGAGGCGCCTGTCGCGCGCTCATTCATTCCCAATCTGACGGAGCACCTGATTCAGAAAATAAAAAAAGCGGGTTGTGCCGTTCCTGAGAACCGCACACCCGCCTTGAAATTCTGATTATTGATTACTTGGTATAGATTGTCAAACGTTCTCCCGGTTGGATTCCGGCTCTTGCTTTGTTGTTCCACTTCATCAGGCTTTCCACATTCGTATTGTAATTGCTTGCAATCTGATACAACGTATCTCCTTTTTTCACCTGATAAACGATTTTTTTGGAGTTACCCGAAGATGCGGATGCGGGACTGATACCATGAACAATCAGCGATTCGCCTGTATGCAATATATGACCCGGCGAAATGTTGTTCCATGCGCAGATCTGATCTACAGTCGCTCTGAAACGGCCGGCAATTCGGAAAAGTGTATCGCCTGCGCGAACACGGTAATACTTCTGCCGGCCGTAGGAGGCATAAGTGTTGCGCGGGGTATAGCTCGCCTGATTGGATCTGCCGATCGGAATGACGAGTTTTTGGCCAGTCGTCAGTGCTGTGCCGGATACAAACGAATTGACGGCGGCAATTGAGCTTTCGCTGGTCCGATAAATGCCGGCGATCGATCCCATCGTCTCACCGGATTTGACTTCATGTTTGCGCCACGTGATTCGTTTTTCTGCAGGAATACTCGAGATTTCAGTAACA
>Ga0247727_10017966_pt1 | contig 11188 bp, 9 predicted proteins | sample WisWelCaveWW1625_FD_202498 | JGI IMG/M metagenome (GOLD analysis project Ga0247727, IMG submission 202498) | Biofilm microbial communities from Wishing Well Cave, Virginia, United States - WW16-25 | ecosystem: Environmental > Aquatic > Deep subsurface > Groundwater > Cave microbial mat | place...
CGTCCCCGAAGTCGGAGCGTCGCCGACGAGCCTCTGCTCGGGTGGGATTCCGAGGAAGTTGTAGACGTAGTGGAGCTTGCCGTCCTTGACGAACAGGGAGTGGCCACCGAAGCGCGAGCCGTGGGCGAAGATCACACCCTCCGAGGCTTCGGTCAGCTCCACCTCGGCGAGGATCTTGTACGACACCCCGTGGGTGTTCGCTGCGGACCTCTCCGGAACTTCGAGCGTGCCGGGATAGTACGTGTACTGGCCGCTCGGCGGCACCGGGATGTTGAACTCCCACCCACCTGTGATGAAGTCGAGCGTCGAGAGGTCGTTGAGCGGTAGCACATTGAAGCGCTTCGCCTCCTCGACCCACAGGTCGACGAGCTCCTTTACCTTCTCGGGATGCTCGTCGGCGAGGTCGTGCGCCTCGGCGCGATCCTCGTCGGTGTGGAAGAGCTGCCAGTTGTCCTTGTCGAAGTTGCCGATTCCGGAAGGGAACGGACCGTGCTCGGCGACGACCTTCCAACCTTTGTGCCAGAGGGCACGCGTGCCGAGCATCTCGTAGTACTGGGTCTCCTTCTGCGTGTGCGCGTCGGGGGCGTCGAAGGAGTAGCGCATCGAGACACCGGGGAGGGGCGTCTGCTTCGCGCCGTCCACGACGCCCGGGAGTTCGACCCCACAGCAGTCGTAGATCGTCGGGACGATGTCCGTCACGTGGTGGTACTGCTGGCGCACCTCGCCCTTGGCCTTGATCCCCTTGGGCCAGTGGACCACCAACGGGTCGCAGACGCCGCCCTGGTACGAGTAGCGCTTGAACATCCGGTACGGAGCGGAGAACGCCATCGCCCAGCCGGTCGGGTAGTGGTTGTAGGTGGCGGGGCTGCCCAGCTTGTCGAGGTACGGGAGATTGTCCTCGATCGTGTCCGGCCACCCGCTGAAGAACTTGCCCTCGTTGACGGAGCCGTTCGGACTGCCCTCGCCCGAAGCTCCGTTGTCGGCCGCGTAGATAACGATCGTGTTCTCGAGCTGACCCGACTCCTCGAGGTAGTCGACGATCCTGCCGACCTGCGCGTCGGTGTACTCGGAGAACCCAGCGTAGACCTCTGCCATGCGCGAGAAGAGCGCCTTCTCTTCGTCGGACAGCGAGTCCCACGGACGGACCGCGTCACCCTCGCTGAACGTGCCCTCGGCCATCGGGTTCATCGGAGTGAGCTCCGTTCCCTCCGGGAGGATGCCCCTCTCGATCATCCGCGGCAGCACCCACTCGCGGTACGCCTCGTAGCCGTCGTCGAAGCGGCCTTTGTACTTGTCGATGTACTCCTGCGGCGCGTGGTGCGGCGCATGATTCGCGCCGGGACAGAACCACAGGTACCAGGGCTTGTCGGGCTCCGACTGTTTTGAGTCGCGGATAAACGCCAGTGCCTTGTCCGCGAGATCCTTGGAGAGGTGGTACCCGTCCTTCGGCGAGTACGGCTGATCGACGTAGTGGTTGTCCTCGGCGAGATCCGGATACCACTGGTTGGTCTCGCCCCCGATGAAGCCGTAGAAGCGGTCGTATCCCTGGGCGAGCGGCCAGCGCTTCTTCGAGGCGCCCATCGTCCACTCGTCTACCGGCACGTTATGGTTCTTGCCGACCCAGAACGTGCTCCAGCCGGCGTCCCGCAGGACCGTTGCCATCGTCGCGTTCTCAGGCGGGATGTGCGAGCTGTACCCGGGAAAGCCGGTCGCGGTCTCGGAGATGGTCGCGAACCCGTTCTGGTGATGGTTGCGCCCCGTCAGGAAGACCGAGCGCGTGGGTGAGCAGAGCGCAGTCGTGTGCCACTGCGAGTAGGTGAGCCCGTCGTCGGCGAGCCGCTGCAGCGTCGGCATCTCGATCCGCCCGCCGTACGGCGACCACGCCGCGCAACCGGTGTCGTCGTAGAGGACGACGAGCACGTTCGGAGCACCCTCGGGTGCCTTCTCCGGCAGGAAGGCGTCCCAGTCGGGTGTCGAGTCGCGAATGTCGAGGTTGATGACTCCCTTGAACGGCTTGGGCATGTTCGGCTCCTTTCGCGGCGATCTGAAGACTGCATCGAGCCTACCCACGAGCCGAGCTCGTCGCGGCGTCAAGCGTAGGCTCGACGCGCACGCGGGCCGCGAGACCGCTCCGCCCGAGTAGCTCACTAGCGCGAGCGTGCACCGACGCCAGCCGGAGCTCGATGCCGTCCGCCGCGAGAGCATCCGTCAGCTCGCCAAGCGTGTCGAGCACCTGGACGTCGAGGTCGTCGTTGTGCACCAGGTCGAGGACGAGCACGGCGGGCCTGGGCTCGGCCGAGCGAGCGAGAGCGAGCAGGTGCTCCTTCACGGTGACGGAGTTCGAATAGATGAGCGGGCCCTCGACTCGTGCGACCAGAACTCCCGGAACGCTCTCCCAGCCGGGATGCCTGGCAGCGTTCCCCCAGGCTCCCGTCGTGGGCTCGCGAACGAGGGTCCCCACGGGCGGGCGACTGAGCCGCTGGATCAGGGCGACGAGCGAGAGACCTGCGGCGAGAAGAAGGCCCGGGAGGACGCCGAGCGCGAGTACGCCGAAGAGCGCGACGAGCGAGAGCACGAGCGCGCTTCGCCGTAGGTGGGCGAAGCGCCGGAGCTCGTCGACGCGGAAGAAGCCGGCGATCGCGACGACGACGATCGCGGCCAGCGTCGCCTGCGGGAGGTCTTCGAAGAGGAACGCAAGGAAGGCTCCAGTCAGGAGGATCAGCCCCGCGGCGACGAGCGAGACGAGCTGGGTCTTGCCACCGGAGCGCTCGGCGGCCATCGTCTGGCTCGCGCCGCCCGACTGAACGAAGCCGCTCGAGAGACCTGCGAGGAAATTCGAGCCCCCAAGCGCCACCAGGTCACGGCTCACGTCGACGCTGTAGCCCTGCGCGCCGGCCAGCGAGCGGGCCACACCGATCGCCTCGGCACTGACGATCATGATTCCGAGCGCCGCCGGGAGGAGGTCGACGAGGTCGCGCCAGCCGACGTCCGGAATAGAGGGGTCCGGAACGGCAGACGGAAGGGCGCCGACGACATCGACGCCGTGCGCCTGGAGATCGAACAGCGCCGACGCCGCGATCGAGACCACGAGGACGACCAACGCTCCTGGGACCTTCGGAGCGAGCTTCGCGACGGCGACGAGGGCGGCGATGCTCGCGACGCCCACAACGACTGTCCACCGGTTTGTCTCGTCCAGCTCCTCGAGGAGATCGCTCAGGAGCTCGAAGAAGTGGCCACTCCCGCCGGGGACGCCGAAGATCTTGGAGAGCTGTCCGACCGCGACCGTGAGCCCGAGCCCGAACAGGAAGCCTGTCATCACCGGCTTCGAGATGAGGTCCATCACTCCACCGAGCCGAAGGAACCCAGCACCAACGAGTACGGCGGCCGAGACCAGAGCGAGCGCGGCCGAGAGCGCCGCGAACTGCATCGCGTCGCCGTCCGCGAGCGGGCCGGTGGCCGCGGCGGAAAGCGCCGAGGTTGCCGTCGTCGCACTGACGACAAGAGAGCGCGAGGTGCCGAGGAGTGCGTACGCGAGGAGAGCGCCGGGAGCGGCCGCGAGCCCCGCCGAGGGTGGCAGCCCTGCGATCTGCGCGTAGGCGACCGCCTGCGGAGTGACGACGCTCCAGACGATCAGACCCGCGACGATGTCGGGAACGAGCCAGGCTCGTTGGTACCCAGAAAGCCAGTCAGGTAGGAGTCTCACGGCGCCGGGCGAGTGTATTTCGCCGGTTGACGGCGACACGCGAGTGTGTGACAAATTGGCGCGCCGTGAGACTCCCGATCTTCACGTGGCTGCCCGGCTACGACCGTAGCTGGCTTCGCGGCGACATCGTCGCGGGCCTCACGGTCTGGGCCGTGCTCGTGCCGGAGGCCCTCGCCTACGCGTCGATCGCCGGCGTCTCGCCGGTGGTCGGGCTGTACGCGGCCCCCGGAGCGCTGATCCTGTACGCCGCCTTCGGGAGCTCGAGGCACCTGGTGACGGGGCCGATGGCGGCAACTGCTGCGCTCTCGGCGGCAGCCGTGGGCGATCTCGCCGCGCAGGACTCGGACCTCTTCCTCCAGCTCACGATCACCATGGGGCTCGTCGTAGGTGTCCTCGCGCTCGTTGCGGGTCTCGCCCGACTCGGCTTCCTCGCCAGCTTCATCTCGGAGCCCGTGCTCAAGGGCTTCATCATCGGTCTCGCGCTCACGATCATCGCGGGACAGCTCCCGAAGCTCTTCGGAGTCGAGAAGAGCGAGGGTGACTTCTTCGAGCAGATCTGGGGCCTGCTCGGCGAGCTCGGCTCGACGAGCGGGCTGACGCTCGCCCTCGGTCTCTCCTCGCTCGCTCTCGTCGTCGTGCTCAAGGAGGTCGCGCCGGTCGTCCCCGGGTCTCTCGTCGCCGTGCTCGGCGGAATCGCCGTCGTCCAACTCTTCGACCTCGGCGAGCACGGAGTCGCGATCGTCGGCACGATCGAGAGCGGCCTGCCGTCACTCGGGCTGCCGGACGTCGGGCTCTCCGACTACCTCGACCTCGCGCCGGCGGCCGTCGGCGTGATGCTGATCGGCTTCGCCGAGGGCCTCGGCGCGGCGAAGACGTACGCCTCGAGGAATCATTACGAGGTCGACGCGAACCGCGAGCTTCTCGGACTCGGCGCTGCGAACCTCGGCTCGGGGCTCTCGAGCGGCATGGTGGTCAACGGCAGCCTGTCCAAGACCGCCGTCAACGCGGGGGCGGGCGCGAACTCGCAGCTCTCGGGGGTCGTGGTCGCGGTCCTCACGGTCGTCACGCTGCTCTTCCTCACCGGGCTCTTCGAGGAGCTTCCGGAGGCGACGCTCGCCGCCGTTGTGATCGCGGCGCTCGTCGAGCTCGTCGACGTTCGCGCGCTGGTGAGCCTCTATCGGTTCCACAGGCGGGGAGCCGGGCGCGTGCTGGCGGTTGCGGCGCGGCCCGACTTCGTCGCAGCCATCGCGGCACTCCTCGGCGTGCTCGTCTTCGACACGCTGCCGGGCCTGTTCATCGGCATCGCAGTTTCCCTCCTGCTGCTGCTCTACCGAGCATCCCGCCCGCATGTCGCCGTCCTCGGGAGAGCTCCGGGTGCGCACGGCCAGTGGAGCGACGTCGAGCGGCACCCCGAGAACGAGACGGCGCCGGGCATCGTCGTCCTCCGCCCCGAGAGCGGGCTGTTCTTCGCCAACGCCGATGCGATCGGCAAGGAGATACGCGGACACGCGACCGAGGGAGTGAGGGCGGTCGTTCTCGATGCCGAGACGGTCCCGTCCATCGACATCACGGCGGTGAGCATGCTCGTCGAGCTCGCCCGCGATCTCATGCGGGACGGAATTCAGCTCGTGCTCGCCCGCGATGTCGGCGCCGTGCGCGACCTCGTTAGGCTTGGCGCGGGAGAAGCGGACTTGGAGACGTATCCCACGGTACGCGCCGCCGTCGAAGCACTGCAGAAGGGAGTTAGGAGTGGGGCAGGCAATCGGTGAGATGCTTCCCGCCGCGGTCGGGGTGGCCATCAGCCCACTCCCGATCGTCGCGGTCGTGTTGATGCTCGTGACGGCCAAGGGGCGCGTCAACGGCCCGGCATTTCTCGCGGGCTGGATCGTCGGAGTCGCCGCCGCTGGGACGGTCGTGCTGCTGCTCGCGAGCGTAGCCGGCGCGACAGACGAGGGTCAGCCTGCGGCCTGGGTCGACTGGCTGAAGCTCGTCCTTGGCGCTCTCCTCGTGCTGCTCGCGCTCAAGCAATGGCGCGGACGGCCTCATGAGGGCGAGGAGCCGGTTACTCCAAAGTGGATGGGAACGCTCGACGGGTTTACGCCCCCGAAGGCGGGAGGAGCGGGAATCGTCCTCTCCGCCCTCAATCCCAAGAACCTACTCCTCATCGTCGCCGGCGCCACCACGATCGCGCAGGCGGGCATTCCGGCCGGGGAGCAGGCCGTTTCGCTGGCCGTCTTCGTCGTGATCGCATCGATCGGGGTCGCCACGCCAGTAGTCATCTACTTCGCGCTCGGCGATCGCTCGCGGGAGCTCCTCGATCGGCTGAAGACCTGGATGGCCCGAAACAACGGCGTGATCATGGCCGTGCTCCTGCTCGTGATCGGCGTGAAGCTGATCGGGGACGCGATCTCGGGCTTCTCGAGCTAGCCGTCCGGCTCCTCGGCCTCACGGAGGAGTGCCTGGCCGTCAAGCGGCCGCGTGAACATGTCGACGCCCTCGCCGTCGGCTCGCATCGGCCACTCCTTACGCGGGCGGTCGCGGTACAGCTCGAGGCCGTTGCCGTCCGGATCGTGGAGGTAGAGCGCCTCGCTCACGCCGTGGTCCGACGCGCCGTCAAGGGGAATCCCCGCCTCGACGAGCCGGCGCAGCGCATCGGCGAGCGCCTTGCGATCGGGGTAGCGGATGGCTGCGTGGAAGAGGCCCGTGTGCCCGGCCGGCGGAGGCGTCCCACCTCGTGACTCCCAGGTGTTGAGACCGATGTGGTGGTGGTAGCCACCCGCAGAGATGAAGACCGCCTGGTCGCCGTAGCGCGCCTGCTCCTCGAAGCCGAGCACTCCGCAGTAGAAGTCGACCGCGCGCTGGATGTCCGCGACCTTCAGGTGGACGTGGCCGATGTCGACGCGCGGATCGATGCTCATGTCGCAACCGTAGATGATCACCAGGAGTCAGCGGGCGGGCTGTTGAGCTCACGAAACGCTCAGGAGGACGAGCTTGGCGACGCACACCGGTTTCTCGACACCTTCGCACTCGACTGTCGCCTCGATCGTCGCGCGTGCGCCCATGGCGGCTTCCTCGACGTGAAGGACCCGGAAGCGTCCGCGGATCCGGCTTCCACTCCGCACCGGCGCCGGGAAGCGCACCTTGTCGGTCCCGTAGTTCACGACCATTCCGTCCGCCGCGGGAACGACCTCGTACAGCATTGGAACGCAGAGCGAGAGCGTGAGGAAGCCGTGAGCGATAGTCGAGCCGAACGGCCCAGCCGCCGCGCGCTCCGGATCCGTATGGATCCACTGGGGATCGTCCGTGGCAGCGGCGAATGCGTCAATGCGCTCCTGCGTCACGGCGAGCCAGGAGGTTGGCCCGAGCTCGACGCCAACGAGCTCGCGTAGCTCACTCACTCGACGGCACCGGTGTCGTTGCCGAGGGCGTTCGCGCCTGGCGCGGCATCCCGAGCGCGAGCCCTGCTGCAGCCCACACGGTGAACGCGATCCAGTGGACGCCGATGACGTCCGTCTGCACGCCGAGCAGGAGCACCGCCGCGAACGCCGCCACGAGCCAGGCCTCCTTCCGCCAGAGCCCCACCAGCAGCGCGAAGCTCCAGAGGACGAACGCGGCGACGCCGGCGACGCCCGCGTCCACACCGAGCTCGGTGTACGTCGACTCGCCGGCTTTGATCTCGACCCCTGTGCGCTTCGCCACCACTCCGGCGTTGCCGAGCCCGTGGCCTTGCGGGTGTTCGACGACGAGGCGAACGCCGTCGCGCAGGTTCTGCCAGTGGCTCTGCGTCGACGCGTCCTCGGTAGGGATCGAGCCTCTGCCCACCGGCCCCTCCCGTCGCGCATTCTCCCGCAGGAACTCGAGCTCCTCCGGCGTGTAGCTCGTGGACGGCCCGATAGACGGATACGCGGCGAGGAAGACCGCCCCGACGGCGACCGAGGCGAGCGCGAGAACCGCGGGCACGACCCGCCGCTGGGCAAGCGCCAGCAAGACGAGACCGAAGGCCAGCGCTGCGAAGGCAGCTCGCGTGTGGGTGAAGAGGAGAGCGACATAGAGGAACGCTGCGAGGAGCGCCCACCACCAGCGCAACGGACGACTGAGCACGTAGATCAGCGCGACGACGAAGAGATACGCGCTTGCCAGCGGCGAGAGGAGGGTCGAGACGAGCCGCCTGATCGGGTTCTCCTCGTCACCCGTGTTGTAGACCCAGTTCTCGGGAAGGCCGGAGAGGCCCTCGTAATCGAGCCCGAGTTGCTCGCCGTACCAGCCGGGAACGCCCGAGTCGCGCCACGCCTGCAGCGAGATGAGGGCGAGATCGACCAAGCCGACCACTGCGACGACCACGGCTGTCAGCGCGACGAGGCCGCCGATCCGGCTCCGCTCGGTCCAGGCGAATGCGGCGAGCCTTCCGAGCGCGTATGCGCCGACCGGGAAGAGATGGTGGCGAAGCGCGAGCAGCTCTCCCCGTGCCGTGGCCTCGCCTTCGAGCCAGCTCTGAGGGAGGAGCCAGTAGACGACGATCACGAGCGCGTACGTCGCCGCGAGCACGTCCGCTGCGCGCACGGCGGGGAGGCGCCGCACCTTCCACGCGACGACGACGACAGCGACGAGGACGAGCACTTCTTTCCACGCGGCCGCCACGTCGAGGGCCGTTCCCCGAACACCGAGATCCCAGAGCTGCGCCATCGCGACGTTGTGCAGCGCCAGCCCGACGACGAGGACGGCGAGCGCGAACCCGATGAAGCGCTGCGCGCTAATCGACGATCGCCACCAGGGTCAGCCCGAGGTTGACGATGCGGACACGGCCGGGAAAAAGCGCTTCGAAGGTGCTCCTCGAGAGCAGGTGGATCTCGGTAGCGAAGCTCTTTCCGACAGCTCGGTAGACGCGGTGCGCGAGTCGATCGGGCAACCAGTGCACGATCGGAAGCCGTGTGTGCACCTCGACCGGGAAGCGGCGGTTCGGTGTCGTGATGAACGCGCGGCGGCCCACGCGCAGCGCCTCCGACACGAGCGCCCCCTGGCGCTCGCGGTCACCGACGTGCTCGATGACGGCATTCGAGAAGACGATGTCGAACTCGCCGTCCGCGAACGGGAGTGCGCACGCGTCGCCCTGCACGTACCGGATCGCCGGATAGCGGGCGCGAAAGCCGGTGCCGTCCTGCAATCCGAGCGCAGTGATGCTCTCGGGCCAGGGGTAGTGCTCCTCGAAGAAGTTGAGCGTCCCGCAGCCGTCGCCCTCGCCGAACGCGAGCTCGTCGGCGCCGACGTCCAGGACCGACGTCTCAGAGGTGGGGTGCAACTCGTCGAGAAAAAGACGAAGCTTTCGCCGGCGGGAGTGCAGGGAGACAGCGTCGACGAGCCGCACGGCGTAAGTATCCGGTCCGTGGACGCCAGTAGGCTGCGGTGGTGGTCGAAGCGACGCTCGAGCCGACCGGTCTCTACTCGCTGAAGCTGACAGCTGGGACGGCATGGGAGGCGCGACTGCCCGACGGGCGCTGGGCCTCCGCGGTTCAGCTCCAAGACCGGCGAGTTTTCATGCGAGCCTCGTGCGAGCGCGCGGTCGACGAGGCGCGGTTCATGCTCGCGCTGGACGACGACACGAGCGAGTTCCACCGGCGCTTCTCGCAGGACCCGCTGCTAGGCCCGTCGACGCGCGTTCTCCGAGGGCTTCGCCCTCGGCGGAAGTCGACGGTTGCGCACGCCGCGCTCCGAGCGATCTGCGGCCAACTCATCCAGTCGGGTCGCGCACTCGAGATCGAACGCGCGGTGATTCGGGAGAGCGGCGAGGATCCGCCGACGCGCGAGGCGCTCGCCCGGCTGTCGCCCGCAGTGTTTGCCCGGTGCGGGCTCGCCGGCAGCCGCGCAAGCACACTCACGCGGCTCGTCAGAACGCTCGATCTGGAGGGGCTGAAGCGGAACCCGGACACGGCCCTCGCTCGGCTGCGCAGAGAACGCGGGGTGGGCCCGTGGACGGTCGGGGTCATCTCGCTTCAGGGTCTCGGGCGCTACGACGCCGGTCTTGTCGCCGACCTCGGGCTCGTGAAGCTCATGGCCTCGCTGCGCGGACGCTGGCCCGAGCCGGATGAGACGAAGGACCTGCTCGAGCCGTACGGTGAGTGGCAGGGGCTCGCGAGCGTCTTCCTGATGCAGGGGTTCAAGCGGGGCTTGATCCCCGGCGCGAGCATGGATCGAGCCCGGCTCGTTCGCTCGTCACATCGCCCGGCCGCGTAGACGAGCCTGATCGATGCCTTGTGACAAAGTGTCACTTGGGCATCTCGACGCCTAGACTGGTGCGATGGTCGATGCGCGCAAGATCGCGATCCTCGGTGCCGGTCGCATCGGGGAATCGCTCATCTCGGGGCTCCTTTCCTCGGGTTGGCGAGAGGCGAGCGAGATCGCCGCGACCGGCCGCCGCGCCGAGCGCGTCGCCGAGTTGCGCGAGCGACACGGTGTCGACGCGACGCTCTCGAACCACGACGCCGCTGCGGGCGCAGCACTCGTCGTGATCGCGGTCAAGCCACAGGACATCGACGTCCTGCTCGGCGAGATCGGCGGCCTCATCCTCCCCGAGCAGACCGTTTTGAGCGTCGCAGCCGCGATCCCGACGGCGAGGATCGAGGGCCGGCTCTCACCGGGGGTCCCCGTCGTCCGCGCGATGCCGAACACGCCCTCGACGGTGCACGAGGGAATCGCAGGGCTCTGCGCCGGAGCACATGCGGGAGACGAGCACCTCGACCTCGCGGAGGAAGCTCTCTCCCACCTCGGTGGCGTCGTGCGGGTCGCCGAAAGCTCGATGGATGCGATCACGGCCGTCTCCGGGTCGGGGCCCGCGTACTTCGCGCTCCTCGCGGAGGCGATGATCGAAGCAGGGATTCTCCTCGGCCTCTCTCGCGAGATCTCGACGCAGCTCGTCGTCCAGACGATGCTCGGCACCGCGAAGCAGCTCCGCGACGAGAAGATGCACCCCGTCGAGCTGCGCGAGATGGTCACGTCCCCGGGCGGGACGACGATCGCGGCGATCCGGGAGCTCGAGATGGCAGGTGTTCGAGCCGCGTTCCTGAACGCGATCCAGGCCGCGATGGTGCGCTCGCGCGAGCTCGCCGCCGGCGAGCAGTAGGCCTCCGCCGCCGACGATCGCGATCGGCGCCGTCGGCGCCTCGCTCGCGGTCCTGCCGCTTGTCATCTCACCGCTTCGAAGGGACAGGGTGACTGCCGACGCCGAGGAGATAGTGCGATCGTACAACGAGCAGTTCGCAACGGCGACTCGCGCATGGCAACGCAATAGGAGGCGTGGAGTCAGGTTTCGCTGTCTCAGGTCAGCCCATTCGTGACGGGAGCAGAGGCGACTCGAGCCGCACGCCGAGCGACCGCTGGTCCGCGAGGACTTGCAGTGCGAGCACCGTGTCAGCAACCGGGATGTCCTCGAGAAACTCCGTTCTGGCTTCGAAGTCGCCGACGAGCGCCCCGATCGCCGCGTCGTAACCGCTT
>Ga0247727_10017967_pt1 | contig 11187 bp, 9 predicted proteins | sample WisWelCaveWW1625_FD_202498 | JGI IMG/M metagenome (GOLD analysis project Ga0247727, IMG submission 202498) | Biofilm microbial communities from Wishing Well Cave, Virginia, United States - WW16-25 | ecosystem: Environmental > Aquatic > Deep subsurface > Groundwater > Cave microbial mat | place...
GGCCAGAAGGTCGAGTTCACCGTCGAACAGGGACCCAAGGGCCTTCAAGCCAGCAACGTCATCGTCCTCAACTGATTGACTGACTTCTGACAAAAATCCCTGGGATGAAAATCTCGGGGATTTTTGATTCTATGGGATGTCACCCACCAAAAAACCGTCACAATCAGGTTGAGGGAGAATCCGTCTCCCAAATTTTCATCGCTACCCATCACCCGCCCCGACGTAAACGTCTGGGCTACACCCACAAAGTCCGCTAGAAGCGGACTAGCCGACTTCCAGTCGGCTTCGTATGAATAGCGTGGACGTTCACGTCCATGCGGGCTTCACCCCACTCCCTATCAGCGCAGGCGATTTGCTTCTCACTTTTTGCCTTTCATAATAATGCTGTATATTTTTCGAGATGCTTTTTCTGGGCTTTCATGTTCCCAAACCCGAATGACTTTCCACCCTGCTTTTTTCAATATCTGATTTGTGTTTGCATCACGTATTTGATTTTGCTTTATCTTATTCTTCCAAAATTCAGCATTGGCTTTCGCTTGCGTTCCATGAATCGGACAACCATGCCAGAAACACCCATCAACAAAAACTGCTACTTTCACATGTTGAAAGACAATATCTGCCTTTCTGTTCAATTCTTTGATAGGTTTTGCATCAATTCGATAGCGCAATCCTTTTTTGTGTAGAGCAGAACGAAGAGCCTTCTCAGGAGCAGTGTCTCTTGGCTTTGCCGCTTTCATTCTAGCCAAAGCTGTCTTAGATGATGGAGCAGGATTTCTAAATCTTCGCTTCGACTTCTTATCCAATTTTCTAATCATAGTTGTTAAACAAGGATTACTTTCCAGACAACAATATTCTTACTCTTCCCTTTATGTTCTCGTATACAGTTGAAAGTTTATTTTTGGCTATATCAGTTAATAAGGCTGTATGGGCGAGCGCATCTCTGATTGGCTTGTATTCATTTGCGTCTCGTGATAGACCAGCCACTTTTGTAGGTTCTGTTGCTTTATCAACTAAATTTGCAAGGTCGTCCATGGACAGATAACTTAATTCCGAACTGCTTTTCCTAATCTCAATACTTATATTACCCTTACCTTTGTTAGCCAGTTCTTTTTTCTTGAAGTCTTCAATGATTTTCTTGGCTTCTGGCGATAATGGAAATTTCTTATCCTCAATATACTTTCTGACAAGGTTCTCGGAAACAAAGCACTCGGCATAAGATGAAAAATTGAATTGAGCATCATCTGCTAATCCCTTTACCCATTGCCCAACTTTATCTTTATTCTCGAATTCTTCAGGCAACGAATATTCTTGCGAAACGACATTGAATAGCGCTCTAGATTTTCTTGCCTTTGGTGATATTCTCAAATTGTCGTCATCGCCTTCTCGCCCAATTTCTACTCTCCATATATCCCAATCTTCAATGATTTCTGGCAACAAAGTATTTCTAAGGTTGTCCAATAACTCTAAAAATTTTTCGTCGTCAGCAATAATGCCTTCTCTGCTACTTGTAAATCTATCTTTATCATCATCTCCATCAAGAGCGTTGAAATGAATTTGCCCATATAAATAACTTTCGACTATTCGAGCTGTGGGAATGTGCTTGAGAATATCCCTTTCCCGCAAACGACCATTAACCAGCAAATCAATCCCTGCTTTCTCTTCAGTTGAAGTAATCTTTAGATTTAATGGTTTTTCAACAGATGCAATAAATCCATTTATGGGTAAAATGGATGAGATGTCTTTCCTGTATTTCTTTTTGACTTTTTGAAGACTTATGAGATAGGGGTCGTTGATTCCATTGATTACCCAGACGAACTGAGTATTCTTTGCAAGACCTTCTAAATCATCATGTGTAATTAATTTATCGTCAAGCCAGATATTGAAGCTTTCATCTAATAGGGAAAAACGAAAATATAATGCAATTAGTTTTCTGAGATGGTCTATACTCTTTCTAATGCCCTCTTTTATACCTTCGAAATAAACGATGGTTCCGTGTTCGTGATTATTGGTTAGGTGTTCTACTTTACTATATTGAACGCGTCCTAATTGATATCGCTTTGAAGACAAGTCATCTTTTATTGCTTCATCTAAGTCCGTGTTGTCAATTACTCCACCCTCATATTCTCCGCCTTCTATTTTTGTTAAAACAGTAACGGTATCTGCACATGATAATAAAGCAAGTTTTCCTATGCCTTTCCGTCCAATAAAAGGTCTTCCTTTTTTAGCAGACTTCCACCCGTCTTTCCTTTTCGAGTATCCTATCTTTAGAAACTTATCTTGAAAATCCTCAGCAGTCATTCCTTTGCCATCATCCTTGATGACAAAAGAATTGTTTTCCTTATTTATATAAATCCAAACATTTTCAGCATCGGCATCCCAAGCATTGGAAATTGCCTCCCCGAGCACCGTCACAAAGCTTCTGTACAAATTTCTCCCTAGATGATTTAAAACACTTAAGGAAATATCAAAGGTGAATCGTTTGTTTTGTTTTGCCATGATAACCCTCAACATGTAGCTTGATTGACTTTCCAATCACAACGCCTAATTCAACTGGCACAGCATTCCCAATATGGACACCGAGCCGCTTGATGAAAACATCCTTTTCGTAAAACTTGTAGTTGTCGGGGAATGTTTGCAAAATGGCTGCTTCTCGGATTGTTAATGCCCGATTTTGTTTTGGATGTCCAAACCTTCCAGTTCCAAAATTATAGAACTGAGTAGTAATAGTAGATGATGGTTTGTCCCAAGCCATTCGCCCATAGACTGACTTATAAGTTTTGCCAGTGTTTTTTACATGGCAGGCTAATTTCAAATCCTCACTCCAGTCGCGCCATGTGCCATTAGGTTTCGATGCTTTCATCCTTTTCAGGTTTATAGGAGAAAGTTTCGTGGTTCTATGTAATGGATCGCTTTCGCAAACCTCACCTGCTTTCACTGGTGGGAGGTGTTCGATTGCTTCTCTCAATGTAACGTAATTTTCTTCGGAATGCGTTCTAGGAATCAGAGAAATTTCTCCATATTTCGACGCCAATAAAACCAGCCTTCGTCTCTTTTGAGGAATTCCGTAATCAGGGCAATAAACATTCGAATAGGAAACGAAGTATCCCTTTTGTTCAAGAAGGGCAACGAAATCCTCGAATATTTTTTGATTTGCCAGATTGGGAACATTTTCCATCGTTACTATATCTGGATTTGTTTCATCTACTAATCTTTTGAATTCACTTATCAATCGCCATTTTTTCGTTTGCTTCTTATTCTTTATTTTATTGGAATGGGCGGAAAACGGCTGACAAGGCGCACAGCCAGCAAGAATTTTTACTTGGTTTTTCTCCCGCCAATAATTTTTATTTACCTCATCCCCATGAAATTTAGAAATATCTTTCAAAATAAAATCTGCTTTTACATTCTCTTTGTAAGCAAATTCGGTTGATTCATCTAAATCAACACCTGCAACAACAGATATGCCAGCCTTCTGCAAACCATAAGAAAGCCCACCAATTCCACAGAATAAATCAATCGCGGATGTCTTCATGCCAATAATATACCACTATCTTTAGTGAATAGGACAGCATCTCCGTCGTCCCAATTCTCTAGTTCTCCAATCTCTAAAGCTTCGCGAACCTCGACACCACCTTCGCCGCCGTCGCCGCCCTATCCATCACTCCTCCCTGATGGATACCAATCGGCGTGCCTTCCTTTGCGTATGCCAAATCCACGAAGGCTTGACCTGTCAGGAATCTTTCACTATCAATCGCGCAAGAGGTGACAAAGCCAATGCGCTCGCCATTGACGTTCACCACGGGGTCGCCGTTATGCGCCATGCGGACGCGCTGTTCGTCGAAGCGGAAACGGATCACCACGCCCTTGCGTTCTTTCTCGCGCGCCACATAAGCATCCCGCCCAATAAACCACGGCTTGTATGTTTTGACATACGAACCGAATCCGCCTTCGGCAACACCTAAATCTCGTAATGCACCGCTGGTCGAGTAGTGGCGCTGGTCTTCGCGCCACGTATCGAGACCAGAAGGCATGGAACCCAATCCCATCTCATGCCCATACAACGGCAGACCCGCTTCCGTCCTCAACGAATCTCTTGCGCCCAAGCCAATCGGCTTGACCCCGAACGTCTCGCCCGCTTTCAGCACGGCATTCCAAAAATCAACCGCCTGCTCAGGGTGGACAAACAATTCAAACGCCATCTTCTCGCCCGTGTAACCAGTTCGTGACACAATTAAGTTGAACCCTCCAATCACCGCATCGCAAAGTTCAGTCCTCTTCAACTTCATGATGCGCGCGCGGGTTGCATCGTTCACACCCATCGCGAGTAGCGTATCGCGGCTCTTCGGTCCCTGCAACGCGATGTCAACTCGCATTGCAGAACCAGCTTTCGGGTCCCGTAAGTTGCGGATGTCGGCGTTATATCCATATGTCCGCGCCCATGGTCGCGCGTTGTCAATTTTCACTTTTCCATCGCGCACGCTCTCCAACCATGTGCGAACCTTATCATCGTTCGACGCGTTCACCACCACGAGATAATTATCCCAGCCGCGGCGATAGACGAGCGTGTCGTCAATCACGTCCGCATCGGGCGTGAGGAAATGCGAATAAAGAGACTCGCCCGGTCGAAGATCCCCGCAGTCATTGCCGCAGACCGTATCGAGGAACGAAGCCGCACCCGCAGGCGGTGCGCCGCGCACATCGTACACGCCCATGTGCGAAACATCGAACAAGCCCGCCGCATTGCGCGTGGCAAGATGCTCCTCAAAAATACCCGTGTATTGCACAGGCATTTCCCAACCCGCAAACGGGACCATTCTGCCGCCACTCGACTTATGGACATCATACAACGCCGTGCGCTTCAACTCACCTTCAGATTCCTTCCACGCAAACGGCGGCAGCGCCTCTTTCTTACCATCAGAGCTGATCCCGATGAAATAAGGTTTATCTACACTGACTCCCCCTCTCCCCGCGGGAGAGGGCTGGGGTGAGGGCACAACGTTTTTCTTCTTCACATCCATCACAACAAACGGACCAGGCATTCTTTTTGCGCTGAAATCTTTTTCGCCATCCAGATTGAACGACATGTATCCGTCTGACAAATCTCTCAGCCATGTGCCAACCACGCCCGCTTTGGCAGGCGGCACTTCCAGTTGATAGGTATTCGCATCGATACAGGTCAGCACACATTTCACAACACTCTTGGGCGTTGCAATCGTCGTCGCCATTGATTTATTTTTCTTCAACGCAGATAAATCGGATGAAGTAGCATAATCCAACACCTGACTCACGCGCTGACCTCTTAATTCAAACACACTGCTCTTGCTCTTATCATCAATATAATAGAAATGCGGATACTTGCTCTTCTCAACCTTGAAATCAATCCCAGCAGACTCAGCTAACTTTCTCACTTTCAACTTGGCTGTATTCAACACATTGAAATCCAATTTCGCACGACGTTGTTTTCCTTTTTTCACGGTATCCACCGAATGCGGCGCACAAGCCAACAACACATCCGACATGATGTCTGCAAGTTGACGCGTCTTCTTCTCATCGAAACCGCGTTGCGTGATCCACGGTGTCCCCAAACGGATTCCGCTTGGGTCCATCGAATTCTTATCGCCAGGAATCGTATTGCGATTTACAACAACTCCTACAATATCCAAAATACGTGAGGCTTGGTCGCCGCTTAACTTTGTGCCATCCTCCCCGACGATACTGGTGCAATCCACATTGACCAAGTGCGTATCTGTTCCACCAAACGGAACACGCAACCCGCGCTTCTCAAATTGATCTGCCATTGCCTGCGCGTTCTTGATCGTCTGCTCCTGCAATTTCTTGAATTGTTTTGTTTGTGTGAGTTTGAAAGTCAATGCCAACGCGGCAAACACATTGACGTGCGGTCCACCTTGCTCACCGGGGAATACGGCTTTGTCAATTTTCTTCGCAATCGCCGCATCGGTCGTCATCAAAACCGCCCCGCGCGGTCCATCAATGCTCTTGTGCGTCGTGGACATCACCACATGCGCAAATCCAATCGGCGAAGGCACCACGCCCGCGGCAACGAGTCCGCCGATGTGTGAAATATCTGCAAGGAAATACGCGCCCACTTCATCAGCGATCTCACGGAACTTCTTCCAATCGGGAGCCCACGAATAAGATGAATAGCCTGCGATCATCAACTTGGGTTTGTTTTCCAAAACCAACGCGCGGATGGCTTCGTAATCAAGTTTCTCATTCTGGTCAATCGTGTAATGCACTGCCTTGTAATATTTTCCGCTGCGATTGACCGACGAGCCGTGTGAGAGATGTCCGCCGTGCAGGAGGTTGAGTCCCATCACAGTATCGCCGATATTGAGTAAGGCTTGATACACCGCATTGTTGGCGGGTGCGCCTGATAAGGCTTGAACATTCACATAGATTTGGTCAGCTGTGATTCCGTTCGCGGCGAAAGTCTGTGCGGCGCGACGGCGAGCCAAAGCCTCGACCGTATCCGCATATTCCACGCCCTTGTAATAGCGCGGGTCACTGTTGCGGCGATAATGTGCCAGCCGCGCGGGATAATCAAGGATATCCTCGTCATCCATCCAGCGGGTGTCCTCATCGGGATACCCCTCCGCATAGATATTCTGGAACGCGGAAGACAACGCCTCCCGCACCGCCAGCGCCGCCGTGGACTCGGATGCGATCAAGATCAACTTGCGATACTGCCGCTCCTGCTCCAATTGCGTTAATTCATAAACGTCAGGGTCAAGCTTGGCGAGGTCCCCTCGGAATAAATAATCAGACATGCGAAATCTCCTATGAGATATGTTAGTGCGCCGCACCACATGGGTGGACTCATCTTCTTAAGCAGGTAAAACCCTGTGAGTTGGATTATCTCATTAAGTCAGGTGCGACGCACCCTCATGTCAAGAGTGAAGCGTGCAGTCCCCAAAGGGGATGTTATCCGATTGTAGAACGGTCAGGAAAGCGGGTCAAGTATATTTAATCCCCACATGCAAATTCAAGGTCGGTCTCAGCGGGTGATGGCGTGGTGTTGATGATGAGATGCGGGTCGGGCCATATCCCCTGCTGGAAGCGGTCAATATAGTCGCGCAGGACGTTGTACTCCGCATCCAGGACTGACGTTGTCGACTTGAGTTGTGGATCATATTGTTTTGCATTCTTGAACAGGCTGATGGGGAAACTGGCAAAGACCACATTTGTCCCATCCATTTGATTTGCGAGGCAGGCCAGTTGATTGATCTGCTCCACGCTCAAATCAGTTTGAACGTAACGTTGAAAATTCCTCACCAGTTGAGGAATGGCAGGCACGACCGCGGGACTGAGCAGTTTCTTGCGTAACGAGCACATGATGATGTTCTGATTTTCGGCGCGGCTAAAGGTATGGTACTGACGAATGCGCGCCACCCATAACGCCGTTTCACCATCGAAGTGATGCTGGCCCGCGTCCACAGAGAAGCCTCTTGGGTTTTCAGGCGACCTCACACTGACGTCATAAGGCAGGTACACATCAATCCCGCCGATGGCATCAATGATGGCTTCAAAGGTCAACATGTTGACCGCAATGTAATGATCGGGGCGCGCGCCGAAATTGAGGTTCAATGTGCGCGCCAGCAAACCGGGTCCCTCACCGGGACCGTCGTAATATCCAAGCCCTTTGTTGCCATATAGATAAGCCTGGTTCAACTTGCCGTGCGTGATTCCATAGTGGTCAGAAATTTCGGGGATCTCCACCCACAGATCGCGCGGGACTTCAAGGATGCTCACCCGCGCGTTGACAAAGTCCACGCGCACGAGGCGGATGATATCTGCCAGCCCGTAGAGATAATGATCTCCGCGCGCATCCGAACCGACGGCAAGAATGTTCATCACAGCAGGTCCACCGCACAAAGGTTTCGGTGTGGAGGTGGAAGTGTGTTGAACTTCGGTGGGCGTGCTGTTTACTGCAAGCGTCCCAATTGGAAATGTGGTGAGGGTGGGGTTTATGCTTTGTGTCAGTGTAGGCAAACCCAACGGGGGTCCCAGCGGCTGGCGATACAGCCTTAGCAGTTGTGCACCTGCAAGCACAAGAATGAGAAAAATCAAGCCCCGCATAGTTTTCTTTTTGAATGTCATAATCATTTCCTCCTTGCAATTTGATAAATTGACCTCTTGCATAAGTAAACCTTTGCCAAGTCACAGACTGCGCAAGCGCACTGAGACCTTTGAGAAAACTCTTTTTCTCTCTGTGGCGAAGAGACTTTCGCAAGATGTCTAATTAATTTTCAGTCTGAATATATAATGACGAGAAGTGTGTCAGGCAAAGATTAAGACATTAATAACCGCTTATTTGTTCCACACAATTTCTCTACAACCTTTTCACAGCCGCATAACACTCACAGACTAAGATATATATAGGTTGGTGGTACCCCAGCCACAAACATAAAAAATGGAGATAAAACAAACAATGAAAAAGAAAATTTCGATCTTGATCGGGGGATTGCTGGTGGCGCTGATGGTGGTCGGCGTGATTGGCGCAACGAACGCTTTTGCTCAATCCTCCGCATTGACCGCCCCGCTTCACGGACGTGGTCCGGGCGGCGGACGTGGTATGGGACCGGTTGGACTGGAAGCCGCCGCCAAAGTCCTTGATATGACGGCAGATGAACTGTCCACTGCGTTGCAAGGCGGAAAGACGCTCGAGCAATTAGCCGAAGAGGCTGGTGTCGATCTGCAGGATGTTCAGGACGCCATCCAGGCCGCGCATGAAACCGAATTGCGCGCACGCATCGAGCAGGCAGTAGCAGATGGCACGATGACCCAGGAAAAGGCTGACTGGCTGCTCGAAGGACTCGACAAGGGCTTCCTCGATGGATCCGGCTTTGGCTTCGGTTTTGGTCCTCGCGGACCCAAGCCTGGTGAAGCTCCGACCGCTCAACCCACCCAGTCCAGTGGCGGATAAATCCTTCAGAAAGGAGTAAACAAAAACAGGTGAAGCGAAATCGCTTCACCTGTTTTATTTGTGGGCGCTAAGGGACTCGAACCCCTGACCCCTTCCGTGTAAAGGAAGTGCTCTAACCAACTGAGCTAAGCGCCCGCGCCCGCAATTATACATCATGTTACACTTGGAGCATCTGATTTGGAGGAGTTCCCATGCGTATTGTTCGTTATGAAACCCAGGATGGCAAAAAGCCGAAGTACGGATGGCTTTTGGATGACAAGGTCGGCGAGATCGGAGGCAACATCTTCGGGCGTTATCAACGCAAGGAAGCCGAAACGCCTCTCGCGGACGTGAAACTGCTGGCCCCATCCGAGCCAACCAAAATCTTGTGCGTTGGACGCAACTATGTGGAGCATGCCAAAGAGCTGGGACATGAAGTGCCGAAAATTCCACTCATCTTCATGAAACCTCCCTCATCCATCGTCAACCCGAACGATGCAATCATTCTGCCGCCGCAATCCGCCCAGGTGGAGCATGAAGCGGAGTTGGTCGCGGTCATCGGCAAACGCGGACGACACATCACGACCGAGAATGCAAAGAAACATATTCTTGGTTATGCCGTTGGCAATGACGTAACCGCGCGCGACTTGCAAAAGAGTGATGGTCAGTGGACACGCGCCAAAGGCTTCGATACATTTTGTCCGTTCGGGCCGTGGATCGATACGGAGTTCGATCCTGCGGATTCAGTTGTCACCTGCCGCGTAAATGGGCAGATGCGTCAGATGGCATCCACGCGCGATATGGTATTCAATGTGGGTGTTTTGATCGCTTATATTTCATCCGTTATGACACTCGAGCCTGGAGATTTGATCTTTACAGGTACGCCTTCTGGTGTGGGGCAATTAAAAGATGGTGATGAAGTATCCGTTGAAATTGAAGGGTTGGGGGAGATAAAGAATAAAGTGAAGAGCGAGGGCAGGTAGATTGTGACATGACTCACTCCGCACTTAATCTTTCGAGCTTTTAGCCACGGATTTCACTGATTTACACGAAAAAGCCAGCCGATCCAGGGGATTGGCTTTTCGTCCAGTTCATTTCGGACAATAAATTCAAAAACTTGTACTGACGGTTCGTCTTTCGCTCACCGTGTCGAAGTATCTGTGATAATCCGTGTAACACCTGCGCTTGCATGCCGGTGCAAGTGTCTGTGGCTGATTCTTAGGTTCGGGATTAACCAGGTTTATTTTCACTCAAGAAGAGGGGGGATGTCAGTTGCTTACTAGCCAAAAGTATAGGTCTTCACATCTTGACCCTTCCTTTTCATCGCGATAATATTTCGACATCAAAGTATTTGACGTCGAAAGAGATTTGATATGCCCACCCATTTCACAGGTTCCCGCTCAGAGATACGCACGCTCGACACCTTTATCAAGTTGACCCGTTGCACCAATTCCATTTTGGCGCGGCTTGCTGAAAGAGGAACGGTTGGAGACCTGACCTATTCCCAATTCGCTGTGCTGGAGGCTTTGTATCATCTTGGCCATATGACTCAGGGCGAAATCAGCATGAAGATTCTGAAAAGCGGAAGCAATATGACGACCGTGATTGACAACCTCGAGCGCGATGGACTCGTACGACGCGAGCGTGACGCGAAAGACCGAAGGGTGATCCATGTCCATTTGACGGAAGCAGGCACAGTTAAGGTTGATGCGGTGCTTCCAGGTCATGTCGCGGCATTGGTCGAGGAATTCAGAGTCCTATCTGCAAGCGAACAGCAGACTCTCGGTGAGTTGTGCAAGAAGCTGGGCAAAGGGAAGGAGTCCAAATGAGTGTGCGCGGCGCGCAGGAGTTGATCACAAAAGCGGTCACATCATGGGCGGGCGTGACGGTTCAAGCGCATCGTTTCGGCGGCGTGGAGTATGTGATCGGCAGGCGCGAGATCGGGCATATTCATGGAGATCATCTGGTGGATATGCCCTTCCCGAAGAAAGTGCGCGATGAGATCGTTGCCGCAGAGCGCGCATTGCCTCATCACATTTTGCCTGAGACGGGCTGGGTGAGTTTTTACCTGCGCCAGGAAGATGATGTGGAGAAGGCGATCGCTCTGCTTCATGAAAGTTATGAGATCGCACAAAAACAAAAACCAAAAACCATGGAGGCACAAAATGAACAATAAGATCATTGCAGTGACCGGTGCAACCGGACAACAGGGCGGTTTCATTGCAAGACAAGTTTTAGCAGAAGGCTGGAAGGTGCGCGCACTG
>Ga0247727_10017968_pt1 | contig 11187 bp, 8 predicted proteins | sample WisWelCaveWW1625_FD_202498 | JGI IMG/M metagenome (GOLD analysis project Ga0247727, IMG submission 202498) | Biofilm microbial communities from Wishing Well Cave, Virginia, United States - WW16-25 | ecosystem: Environmental > Aquatic > Deep subsurface > Groundwater > Cave microbial mat | place...
GGCGTCACCGTTTTCGTAGTGTGAAACGCGCGGGTTGAGAAAGCGCTCGCTTATGCCCCGTTGGGCGATGCGCGCGCCCAGCCGGTATTTGAACCGGATGGTCTGCCGCGCCCGCTTGCGCTCGCCGCGGCGGGTGGGCAACGGCTCCGCTTCTCGTATTCGATCAATCCGGAACTCCAGCACCTTCCCCGCCTCCGGGCTGTAACCCAGGAGGTAAAAATGCTGGTTGAGATACTCTATATCATAAGGTTCGATGCGTCGGTGCAAGACGAGCGACTTTTCCCCTAACGGTTGGTAGCGAAAGCGCACTTGCCGTTTTTCGATGATGAGCTTGTTCAGCAAATGGAGGGTGTCAGTGTGTGGGCGATAATCCGCCGCCGGGCGCAAATTCATCACCAGTGGCGGAATCCGGAAAAATTGTGCTTGTTGCGTCTGTGGCAAGGCTTCTACGATTTTGTTCAGCAGGCGTTGACCCTCCTGGCCCGTCGAACCCAGCGACTCAAAAGTTTGTTGAAGGAGCGCCAGCGTCTCAATCTCCGAGTCATCCAATTCAAGATGGGAAGGTGATTGAAAACGATAGTGTCCGGCGCTACGGTCAAGGGTCACTTTGTCACCCAGCGCGCGTAGCGCCCTAAGGTCGCGCTGTATCTGGCGATCATTGGTTTTATCGGTTGCGTCAGGAGTATACCAGTCCGGGAGGCGACGCTTGATCTCTTCTTTGCCGATATTACCCAGACGGAGCAGAGCGCGCAAAGCCACCAGCCGGTTGACCAGCTTGGATTCGGCTTGTTGAGAAGTTGAGGGCATAGCTGACTTCCCTTCCACGGGCAGCAGACAAATTCCGCGCCAAATGGTCAGGCGGTTGGAGCCTGACTGACCGAACCGATGGCGAGAGTCTACTTGAAATGCGGCGCGGCGCAAATCATTCGACTCCCGAACAAAAATACCCAACAAGTTTGAACTCGTGATTTTGCCCGACGACGACGATGAGTTGCGCCGCTACAACCTGGATTTGCTGACCCGGTATGGAAGCGAGGGCCAGTCCGTCGTCTTTGTGCGTTTAATGTCGAGCCAGTCGGCCGGTTTTGAAACGATGCCTCCCAACGTCTATGGGCCCCTACCGCTGGCGGCGTGAGGCGCACCTGAAGCCAACCCTTACCACTTTCAGCTTTGTCTCCGCCGATGACCGCCTATTGAAAGTGGCGCAGGCGGTAGGCTTGTCCACCGACAACCCTAACCATCACTCATAAGGTAACGAAGCCAGCACGTTCGGCCCGTAATAAACATGAGAGGCGTCCAGTGGACGCCTCTCAGTCATTTGGCTTCTCGTTTTACGCGAATAGGCGGGCCGATCAGGGTAATCAACCGCGCTACCTGACTCATAAGCAAACGCCGAATGTCCGAGACGATTTTCTGTAATTGCGCTTAAAACAAAACCGCGTGGGGAAGTTGTGGGAGAGGGCAATTTGCGTTTCAGGGGCAATCGCAGTAAATTATCCGCCTTGTTGCCCAGTGTTCGGGGAAATGCCAATGTTGAGCAGATTGAGTTCATTGAAGCGCCAGGTGCCCGCTGAAGAGTGGAGGCTGGCGTTTGTGTGTTTTGTAGACAGGTGAGCGAGGATGAAATCATTTACTCTTCAACTGGAAACCGTAACCCCCTTGTTCCTATCGGGTGCAAATGCGCGCGGCGCGCCGGAACTGCGCCCGCCAGCGTTTCGCGGCGCGTTGCGCTACTGGTTGCGCGCCGCCTTGGCCGAACCTGATCTTAAGAAATTGCATGAAGCCGAAAGTGCTGTTTTTGGAAGCGCGGCTAATGAAGGAGACGCTGGCCCGAAGGGGCAGGCTTCGGCGGTGACAGTACGGATATCTCCGGGGTATCAGCTCAAGCCGCCTAACAAAGTTACGGACTTGAATCCGAATACAGGCTATGGTTATTTATATTGGGCACTGGCTGAAAGCGGAGAAGAAGAAAATTATCTAGGCTCCAAGCAATATTTTCAACCAGGCACGCAGTTCAAGCTTACACTCACGGCCCGTAGCTCCAACAATGAAAAATCTTTGAAACAAGCGGCGACAGCGGCTTGGCTTTTGATACGCCTGGGAGGGGTTGGGGCATGCTCGCGGCGGTTGGCTGGGAATCTTCAAGTATTGCAAGAGCCAACGGGTAGTTATGATGGGCCGAAAATCCTTTCGTCCGCCTCCTCGCTGGGTGAAGTGGTTAAGGAACTTAAGGCAGGACTTCACGGCATTTGGGAAATAATGGAGAAACGGAATTCGGATCCCCAACCAATGCCAGAATACGATGCTCTTCTTCCCAATCACTTCCGCGTATGGGTCTTGGGGGAATGGTCAACTGTCCGCGCCGCTCAGGACGCTTTAGGAAGAGCGCTAAAAGAAGCCCGTAAAAATATTGCCTTAGACCAACGCGCGCTGTTTGGCTTGCCTGCACAAAACATCGTGCTAACCGCAAAACCGAACCGCCAGACTAAAATTGATCGGCGGGCCTCGCCCCTATGGCTAACTGTAGCCCCGCTTAGAAATAGTGAGCGATGTGTCGTAGTAGCGACTTTATTTAAGTCGCGCTTTCTACCCAATGGCACTCAACTGGATCTATCCAGTAAGGTCATGGTTCAGAGACAAACAACGCGACAGACCATGACACAGCCTGCTCCCATCAATTATGCTCCAATAGAAACTTGGTTGTCAGGCTTTTCCAATAGCCAGGAGGTGACCTATGGCGACTAAGGCCCTCCTCATCTTGACTTTCGGCCCGGTGCAAGCTTTTATCGAAGAGGCTCGGCGGGCAGGCGATCTGTATGCAGGCAGTCAAATTTTGGTGGAGTTGGCCAATGCGGCTGGAAGCGTGTTCAAAAACAGGGCAACGCTCATCTACCCAGATGCTTCCACGCGCGATACCCCTAATCGGCTGGTAGCCCAAGCAGAGGACTATGACCAAGCCGAAGTCATTGTCCAAGCAGCCGAAGACGCGTTGCATGACCGATGGCAGATGTTGGCTGGAGATGTCTTTCCTGAATTGCAGAAACTAGGAGTAGATAAAGACCAATGGAAACAACAACTGGAAAATTATTGGGAAGTCTATTGGGCCGCCGCGCCGATCCCTGCTAAGTCGGCCGATCCCAAGAAAACCCCATATCAATTTGCCTATGACCAAGCCAGCGCCTTGCTCGAAGCCGCCAAACGCTCTCGTCGATTTGCGCCCGCTGAAGAAGTTGGCCCCAAAGATAGCCTGAGCGGGCAACGCGCGGCTTTGCGCCCAAAAGAATTGTGGGAGCGAGAGCAGCGTGGCACAGGCAAAGTGCGCGCTCAGTTGGGCAAGCGACAGGGCAAGATGCGCGCCTATTATGGCTCAGTGCTTTTGCGCCCAACGGAACGGCTGGATGCGTTGGGGGCCGTTAAGCGGTTAGGGGAGTGGCGCACACATCGCTTCCAATCCACCAGCGATGTCGCCGCCGCCGATTTCAGGAAACTCGCTTTGGAAAAGACCAGCTCGGCGCTGAGAGATTACCGCGATGCGCTGATTGACGCCAAAGTTGTTAATAAGCCTGAACATGACGAAGATTGGCACACGGATTATGACGGCGACCTGCTTTACCTGGAGACGTTGACCCCCAGGCATTTGAAAGACGATTACGGTGCCGAGGTCGGCGAATCTCAATGCGCGACCTTGCGAAAAAAACTAGCCGATGTTTACGATACCCTGCGTGAAAAACTGCGCGCTGATCACAAAACCGCCCATCACCGCCCCTGCAAGTATTACGCCATCATCGCGCTGGACGGTGATAGCATGGGTAAATTGGTCGGCCAGCATTCCCACAGCGCGGATAAGCACCGCGCGTTCAGCGCCACACTGTCTCAATTCGCCAGCGAAGCCCAGGGCAAAATCGCCGATATTTGGGGCGACGTGATTTACAACGGCGGCGATGATGTGCTGGTTTTCGCTCCCTTGTCCAGGGCTCTCGCATGCGCGCAAAGGCTGGCCGCTTTTTTCAATGCTACGGTCAAAGACGGCTCACTCTCTGGCGGCATCGCCATCGTCCATCACACATACCCCTTGGGCGCGGCCTTGCGCGCCGCCCGGCAGGCCGAGAAAACGGCCAAGCGCCAGGTGAAAGGTAAGGCCGCGGTGTGCGTCTCGGCCCTTAAACGGAGCGGCGAACCCATCCTCGCTCGTAGCGCATGGGAGGCCTTGGGCGATAACATGAACGCACTGGTGACGCTCTTCCAGGAAGACCAGCTCTCTTCCAAGTTCGCTTACGATTTGGCACGGGAGGTGGATGTCGTGACCACCCTGGAACCAGCGGCCCGCCAGGCGATGCTGACCCTGTGGGTCAAGCGCCACACCTCGCCCAGCCACCAAGCGGAGACCTCAAGCGTGCCTGGCTTGCTGGGTCAATGGAGCGTGACTTTGGATACCTTGTTGAAGGATGACTACCCCCAGCCCGGCCTGCGCGAGGTGGCCCGCTGGGCTCTGTTGGCACGCTTCATCGCGCAAGGGGGCGGCGGCGAATGACGACGCTCTTCATTCAATCTATGGATGTCTGGCTCTTCCGCGACGGGCGGCCTTTTTCTGCGGGCGACGACCATCGCGCCGAGAGCCTGTTCCCGCCATTTCCTTCCACTGTGTACGGCGCACTGCGTTCCTTCATCGCCGCGCAGAAGGGCCTGCTGAGTCAACCGGGCGAAATCATTCAGGCCGACCCGGATGTGGCTGGGCTAACGATGCGTGGGCCGGTAGTTGCTGGCCGTGACGCAACCGGCGCATTCACCCGCTATTACCCCGCCCCCGCCAACGGCGCGCCGCGCGCGCAGGGCTATCAGGCCCTGTGGCCCAGCGCGCCCACCACCGGCAAGACCAGCCTGTCCCATCGCAAGGGTTCGGCCAACAATCCACCGCCACATGTAGAACAAATCAATTTGACTCAGGTGTTGTATGACCCGCCGCCCGACTCGGACGAGCACAAACCTGAACCGGGCGAGTGGTTGTCTGAGGAATCGTTCAAGTCATTCTGGCAGGCCGCTAACCCAATTGTGCCCGGGACTCGGAACAGTGATCTGTTTGAGCCGGAAGGCCGCTTTGGTATTGGGCTGGAACTGGCCCAACGCACGGTGAAAGAGGGCCGATTGTACGAAGTGCAATTTATCCGGCCAAGCCCCCATCTTGGGTTGCTGGTGGAGGTGAGTGGGCCGTTTGCCTGGCCGGCGCGGGGCGTATTGCAATTGGGCGGTGAACAACGCGCGGCCACCTTTGAAAAAGTGGAGGCTGAAGTTGTGCCGCCCCGCGCGCGCTCCGGCGGGCCGTTTGCCGTGTATCTCCTCACCCCGGCCCGCTTCACCGAAGGCTGGCAACCAACGCACGGAGACTGGTCTTCCATTTTCGGCGCCCCGGTGGATTTGCAGTGCGTGGCCTTGCCGCGTTACCTGAGCGTGGGCGGCTTTGATTTAGCCAAAGGCGACCACAAATCCGCGCACCGCTATGTGCCGGCCGGATCCGTCTATTTCTTCAACCATCCGTCAAAAGCTTCGCTGGCCTTCACCGCCTTCACCGAGCATGACGCAACGACAGGCCTGGGACAAGCCGTCATCACGTTCAAGGAGCAGAAATAATGTACACCGCCAATCAATTGTTGATGTTGTATGTGGAATCCCCTTTGCACACCGGCAGTGGGCGCGGCGCGGGCGTGGTGGATTTGCCCATCCAGCGCGAGCGGATGACGGGCTACCCCATGGTGCAGGGCAGTGGTATCAAAGGCTGTTTGCGGGCCAATGCGCGCGGCAAAACATCCAATGGTGATTTGGAACTGCTCTTTGGCCCGGAAACCGAAAAGGCCTCAGAACACGCCGGCGCGTTGGCGGTGGGCGATGCGCGGCTGTTGCTGTTCCCGGTGCGGTCATTGGCCGGGGTGTTTGCCTACACCACCAGTGTGGATGCGCTGGAGCGTTTCCGCCGCGCCGCCCAGGCGTTGGGTCTGTCCTTCGATTGGAAACTGCCCGCCAGCGGGCCGGACGAGAACAAGGCCTGGGTGAATGGCAATGCCCTGCAGGTTGATGAGGTCGTGGTGCTGGAAGAATTTGCATTTGAGGTTGATGAGAGCCAGAAAGAGCAATTGGGCAAGTTGGGCCAATGGTTGCAGAAGGCTCTGCCCACTCTAGGAGAATATTGGAAGAATGCTTTATCCAGTCACCTGTGCGTCTTGCCGGATGATGCTTTCCGTGATTTCACGCAATTCGCCACCGAGGTGCAGACGCACATTAAACTCAACCCGGACACGAAGACGGTGGAAAAAGGGGCGCTCTTCACCAGCGAAGCCTTGCCCACCGACTCCATCCTATACGCCCCACTCATGGCCTCTGCGGCGCGCAAGAAGGATGTGAAGAAATCGGCAGAGGATATGCTAAAAATGTACGGCGACCTCAACATTGGGCGGGTGCAGTTGGGCGGCGATGAGACGACCGGGCAAGGCTGGGTGACACTGGCTTCTGTGCCAGCGCCCAAGAAAGAGGAGAAGAGGCCATGACCGCGCCCACCACCCCGCCTAAACTGAGTCTGCCGCAGGCGTTGGAACAGGCCCGCGCCAAACGGGCCTGGGAACTTGTTGACAAGCGCGTTATCAAAATTAGAGATACGGACCCCAAGCAAGCGCGCAAATATGCCCAGCTGGCACAGAGCGCGCCCACCCTCATTCAGACGAATGGCTTGGGGCAGGCGATGGCATTTTGGAAATCCAAATCAAAATCAGAGCAAGAGAAAGAACGTCCACATGGCGATTTATTAAATGACCTTTCCGATTGGTTGCGCCGTCAGTTAAACATTCCGGCGGAACAGAAAGATGTGTTGATATATCTTTTGCAATCGGACAACGTCACTCGTTATCGTCGCGCCACGTTGGAAACGCTGGCCTTCTTGCGCTGGCTTAAGCGCTTTGCCGAAGCCGAGATGCCGGAGGCCAAGCCATGACCGCGCCTCCCATTCCTGAGCGTTCTGTTGCCGCGTGGAGAACGTTCAATGCGATTCGGCCCGCCAACCCAGGGCTGATATTTGACCGCTTTATGCCCGAAGTGACCAACGATAACGCCAAATATGATGGGCTGAAAGATGTGCAAAATGCGGCTACCCGCGCCGACGAACAATTACTCAGAGATTGGAATGGGCGCTGGGAAGGTCTGGCTAAAGCCGCAAACGCAGGCAACGGTAGTATTTTCAACATGGCCGCCGATTGGCGTTTTATTACCGGGTTGGGGCGTAAGGGGCCGCTGGAGGTGGGCTTCACGTTTCACCGCTATGGTTTCCCCCTCATCCCCGGCAGTAGCGTGAAGGGCGTGGCGCGCGCGTGGGCGCTCTTATCGGGCGGCCAGGCCGAGACAGCCCCAGATTTTCAAACCATCTTTGGCTATGCCACCGACTCTGACGAGGGCGGCGCGGCGGGCCACGCGATTTTTCTGGAGGCCATCCCCAAGACGTTGCCTGCGCTCGATATTGATATTATGAACCCGCACTATCCCAGGTATTATCAGGGTGACGAGTTTCCCACCAATTGGCAAAGCCCGGTGCCGGTGCGGTTTCTTACGGTGGCGGCGGGCACGGTCTTTCGCTTTGCGGTGGGCTGGCGCGGCGCTTATAACAAAACACAGCACGATTTAGCGGTGACGTGGCTAAAAAATGGTCTGATGGAATTAGGTGCAGGAGCCAAGACTAGCGCAGGATACGGATACTTCATCACTGAAGATGAAGCGCAAGCCCAGCGCAACCCGAAACGCATACACTTTGGCGAGGCACCCGTACCGACCATTCAATCAGAGTCTTTAGGGCCAACCCAAACTGCTAATGGGAAGGTGCGCTATGAAAAGAACAAGCCTTATATTGTAGATGAAGCCACAGGTAAAGGCTATCCTGTGAACTGGCAACAACTCCACATTGAGGCTATAGGAGGCAAGACTCCGGTAATTTATGAATATCGTGAGTTGCCCGATGGCAAGCGGCGGATAGTGAGCGTCAAAAAGAGAATCGTTGTCTGAAGGTTACACTCCAACGCGGGCAGGTTATTCAGTTGCAAGCGACCGCCACCTGTTCGGGTTTAGCCGCAAGGCACCGAACGCGAAATGGAAGAAGAGCGTAAGCTGCAGGAACGCGCGGAGCGGAGGACGAGGCAACGTTAACACCGCTTTTGTTTGAGAAGATGGAGAGGCTCATGTATAAAGTTTTATTTCGCGCATCGGTTGTCGCGTTGGTCGTTGGAGTGTGTGGATTATCGTTTTTCCGTAGCGCGAGCGTTCAGGCGCAGACAGCAACACCAGCCGCTACTTCTCCCGAAATCCCTGCATTGCAAACGCAAGTTTCCGGGCAAGCCACCCAAATCGCGGCGCTTGAGGAATCGCAAAAAACAACTCAAACGACCATCACGATCGCCTCATTGGTTGTGGCTGTTTTTGCCGCCTTGGGTATTTCAGTTACGGCCTATAATGTTTTTAAGTATGCTCGAGAGCAATCTCAAAAACTGATTGATAAGGCCATTTATAAGATTGACCCGGCTAGCGCCATCATTCGAGTTCCCAGAGATGCTTTCACGACCGAGCTCAAACATTTACGGTGGCGAGGGTTTCACAAAACCCGCGAGTACAAATATTTGGACGAGTCCTGTACCGAAGACTGTGTGGTCGTGGTCGCCAAGACCGATCAAGACATCACGGACTTTCGGGCCTTCCTCCAACAATACAAACCTGGTGTGGAGAAAGTCGCTTATGTGATTTACACCCAACTACGGGTACCGCCGGATATTGTTAGTGACTTTCCTAACATTACATTTGCCAATAGTCTCGTGGCTCTCGGCACAAATGTCTACACCATTGCTCGAAGTTTAATCCGCTAAAGTGGTTGAACGGGCCATGGATCTTCATTCCTTCGACATCCACCTCCACAACCTTCACGGCCCCCTCCCCACCGCCGCCGTCCGCGCCCACGCCCTCAATGGCCTGTTCCACAACGTGCTCGGCCAGCGTTTCCCCGAAGTCGTGGATGACCTGCACCGCCCCAACGGGCCGATGCCATTTTCGCTTGCGCCTCTGTTCAATGGGGAAGTATTTCTTGGTTTTCGAGTCGGCACACTCAACGCCGAGTTCGGCCAGCGCGTGGCCGAAGTGTGGGGTGGGTTGGCTACACAGAGGGCCGAGGTGCAACTGGGTTCAGCGCAGTTGTATGTTGAAGAAGTCAAGCCGGGCCGCCCACGCGCCACCACTTATGAGCAGTTGTTGGCCGAAGCGCCCGCCGCACATGGTCTGCGTCTGCGCTTTGAGACGCCGGTGCGCCTAAAAACTTTTGGACATAGCGGGGTTCTGCCTACCCCTCACGCCGTCTGGCAGTTCTACGCCCAGCGCTGGGAAAAATACGCGGACGCGGGCTTGCCCCTGCCGCCAGAGTTCATGCGCTGGGCGGGCCACAACGTGCAGGCTACTGAGTTGGCACTGGAAACGCGATACGCCTACATCGAGAAATCCGTCGAATGGAAGGGTGTGATGGGAGAAGTGGAATATCAAGCCTTCACCGACGATAACAGCCTACCCGAGTCGCGTATTCCAGATTACTTGAAAGCCTGGCAAGCGTTAGCCCTGTTCGCCGAGTTTTGCGGCACGGGCGAAAAGGCCACCATGGGCATGGGCCGCACTCGGCGTGTCAAATCCTTTGGGGAGCATCGGGATAAAACTGGCTGATAGGTCGGTTCAACAAAAGCCCGCCCTCGCGTTGGAGAGGGCGGGCTTTTTGTTGTGGGAACGTAACGACCGATGCCCAATGTCCAGCGGATGATGCAAGCGGAAAAGTGGATAGCGCGCGGCCCATCCGCTTTTCCGCTACCTATCCGCTGAAAGCAAAACTGGCGGAGTCTTTAGGTGGGGACGACTATCGCCTCATCACGGCGCATCTTTATAGGGCTGCTCCCGTTTGACGCAGACAACCAAGTTGAGGAAGTTTCAATCGCCTCATCACGGCGCATCTTTATAGGGCAAACGGCTTCGGAGGCTTCGATCGCATCGTGCTCGTTTCAATCGCCTCATCACGGCGCATCTTTATAGGGCGGTCGTCACGAAAACCTGGTGGTTATCAGAGGCTTCGTTTCAATCGCCTCATCACGGCGCATCTTTATAGGGCATGCTGCTTGCAGGATGATCAACGAGCTCCGTCTTTGTTTCAATCGCCTCATCACGGCGCATCTTTATAGGGCTTGTTCAAAAAATTCAAAATGAAGAAGCAGTTGTTAGTTTCAATCGCCTCATCACGGCGCATCTTTATAGGGCATCGCAGCACAGATGCTGCAAGAGTCCGGTGGGGGTTTCAATCGCCTCATCACGGCGCATCTTTATAGGGCGGTCGACTTAGACCTCCTCGCCAAGGACGCGGACGTTTCAATCGCCTCATCACGGCGCATCTTTATAGGGCATTGGCCATGTCCTCGTGACCATGAACGACAAGTGTTTCAATCGCCTCATCACGGCGCATCTTTATAGGGCCCTTGAAAAAATAAGACCCAGTTTCACTCGCCAGCTCTTTTCTCCGCACCGGAGCGCTGGCTTGTACCAACCCCGCGAACCCCGCCCGGCTTATTCCCCAAAACCGTAATTTCCCGAAAAGACATCGCCAATCCGCCGGGCAGATTATCGCCCCGACCTCGCCTCAGCGCAAGTTTACGCCAGTCTGCCCCGTTTGCGAACTGCCTGCGCTTGGGGCGGGACAAACCCCTGTTTTTCCGGGTGTTGTCTGGCCCTTATTGTGGCTAAAGTGGGGCCATGAGTCAAATCTGGTTTCCGGCGCTGCCCAATAGCAGCGCCCTTGATCCCGCCCTGGCCGCCATCCACGATATTTTCACTTACCTGTGCGATTGCGCCCTCGCTCGCGCCCCACGCGCCTGGCGCTGGCACAACCCCGACCGTTACCGACTGCGCGCCCTGCGCCAACTGGCTCAGGCGGCGGGTCTGGTAAGTATGAGCGCCATACATGGCACATTGACCCCAACCCCACTCGCCGCGCACTGGTTGTACCAGCCGCCCGCCGAACAACTGGCGGTCTTGGCCGAGGCCTGGGCCGAACAGGGCGATACCGCCAACCGTCGCCAATGTCTTCGCCGGATGAGCGAGGCCGGACCCGACGCGCGTCTGACCCCTGAGCAGTTGACCAACCGC
>Ga0247727_10017969_pt1 | contig 11187 bp, 8 predicted proteins | sample WisWelCaveWW1625_FD_202498 | JGI IMG/M metagenome (GOLD analysis project Ga0247727, IMG submission 202498) | Biofilm microbial communities from Wishing Well Cave, Virginia, United States - WW16-25 | ecosystem: Environmental > Aquatic > Deep subsurface > Groundwater > Cave microbial mat | place...
AGAGGCATCGCCTAAACTCTGGTGTAGTGACAATGAAGTTTGGGCAAGGTGACAATATTGATAAAGATGGGTACGAGGTAATTTATTCAAATCGTCTCCAGCTTTGCACGAATCTCCTGCAATTGCGCCCTTTCCCAATCGGGATAGTGCACTGGCTCAAGAAGAAACTTATTCCATGCTGTATTTAGAATGACGGCGAGATTTATCTCCGTTGAAGTTCGTTGTTCGCCGAAGGAAATCAATCCGATGTTTTGGCAACCCTTAAAAACGTACTGCGCAAGCGTGGCAAGCAAATCATCGGGGTAGAAATAAACGTAATCTGCCGGCCGATTGCTCCCAGACAAGGATATAAATTGTTGCCACTTTTCATCAATGCCCTTTATTTCAAGATCAAGCTGGAGTTGTTTCAGCATGGCATAGATGCCCCGCATTCTGGCTTCATCGGATGGATGCTCCACGACGGAAAACTCATCCATGGCCGGGCCGAAAATATCAAATCTGGCTAGGCTATTTGCGGATAGCCTCAAGTTTGCCCACCCGTATGCCGGCCCTACCAGGTAAGTAGCGATCATATCGCTAACAAACTCGACGATCCAATTTTCCTTCCATTGAAATTTGACCTCTTCAAAAAGCTCTAAAGCCGGCTTTCCCTGATGCTCATCACCAGTGCGCTGCTTTTCTCTTCCCATAAATTTGTCCAGCTCCGTCGTGAACCCGCCAATCAGATAAAGCGTATATTTGGCATATAAAAAATGCGCCAGTTCGTGATAAAAATCGGCCAGATTGAGCAGAAGAAATTCCTCGCCTACCGGTACGACAATCAGATGATATTTGGGGTACGCCCAATAGTAATCCGTGCTGATCGCCGAAACCACCGGTGGGATCAGCGGGTAACCGATTTGTGCGCAAATCCGGCGGCACAGCTTGAAAAAATAATGATCAGACTCTGCATAGCGGAGAATAACCGGCAGGGGAAAGGCTTCCAGCAATTGCACTTCGCGTGAAAGCAAGCGGTACTTTTTGAAATTATTGACCAGCAATGACGGGATCAACAAATCACGATCTGCCTCCATAGCCATGAGCACCCCTTGCAACCGCTCTAAATTGCCCTTAATATTTAAGGCATAATTGGAGGCTAAATCACGGTGAATTGTCGTGCGATTAAGCTGTTCGATCAGAAGTTGAACCTTGTTGCGTAGATCTATCACCAAACCATGCAGGAATTGTGTCATCGCTTTCTCCAAAGTTTGCGAAAGACCGCCGATGCATCCGCATCCACCACCGACAAAAGCTCGTCGAGCAGATCGAAATCATCCGGTATCAAATCGCGATAATGCGTCAAACGATGGTGTAAATTCTTCAGCTTTTGATCGAAATCAGGCTGGTTTTGACACAATTTCTGAAAAGCGGCAGTGAGTGAGTACGGAATCGTTGCTTTCGTTGGAAAACCCTCGTCGAGCGTTTCAATGAGCTCGCCTAAGAATATGCCAAGAAACTCCCAGGCTTTGTCCGTTTCCGACCCCTCCCTCACCATCATTGCTGGCTCACTGGCTTTCAAAGCCGCTTTCTTGAGAAGCAGGATGGCCTCATTTAGCTTGCTTGAAAACTTTGAAATCGTGTCATAACGTCCGGAAAGAATGCTGATATCACTCATGTTTCTTTCTCCTTACTAGGCTGTGTGAAACTGGCTCACCGGCTTTCAAAGCTGCTTTCTTGAGAAGCAGGATCGCCTCGTTTAGCTTGCTTGAAAACTTTGAAATCGTGTCATAACGTCCGGAAAGAATGCTGATATCACGCATATTTTTTCTCCTTATCTGGCTGTGTGAAAATGTATCTTTTTCGGTTAATTTTTACATTTTCACACAATCTGCTTTGTTAAATCCTTTGTTTCAATTCGGCTAATTTTTGCACTTTCACACAATCTGCTTTGTTAAATCCTTTGTTTCAAATAAAGCTTCCAGCCTGCGCAGATAAATTTCCAATGAAGCATGGGCACTATATGGGTCTAAAAAATCACCCGCTGCGATGGCGACTGGACGCACTTTGCCGATTTTGTCAATTGCCCAGCGTCGCGCGAATGCCGGAGTTAACGATGAAATATTCTTGGCGTTTTGATTTTCAATGATCAGAGTTGCTGTTTTTTGCAAGGTTGTTTTCGCTTTGCCAAAAGAGAGGCCCAAAAACTCGATCAAACGTTTCATCAACAACACCGGTACACGATCCGGGAACAAATTGTCTTGTGACAACTGCTCAAGGGTTTCGTGTGACAATTCTATTGCCTCGGCCAGCATAGGTAGATCAAGGTTTTGCTGTTGCAGCGCGGATGAGAACAAATCTCCAAACGTTTCTAACTCGTTTAAGTCTTCCTGCAAACGCCCAAACAATTCTTGCCGTTTTTCATCTGGCGGCGAAACTTCTGGCGAGGTGCTAAAGACGAACTCGGCCAGTTGGTCGACCCATTCATCATCTGAGGAAGCAGTCACGCTTCGCTCCAAAACCGCCAAACGAAGCATTTCATCAAGCGCATCGACGGTCTTATGATTTGTGTTCATCGCGGTTTGCTCGCTGTTTCATGGTTTTATGCGCATCAGTAAAACGCCGCAGCAATTTCTTGCGCGCCCGTTGATGATAAACCTTGAGTTGGTCTGCCGGCTTATTGATAAAACGTGCAATTTCGGCGTACGGAATTTGTTGCGCGCGCTGCAAAAGTAAAACTCTTTCCCAATCTTCCAACCCGTCAAGAGCCGTATGTAAGCAATTGAGATTGGCTTTTGCCTCGTCGTGTCGAGGCTCCTCCCAGTGTGCTCGAACGAATTGCTCGACCAATTGAGCTTGCACTTCGCGTTCCGTTTGCAAGGACGGGCTGTCTTTCGATTCGTCGAATAACGCCTCGTCAAAACTCAGAAAACGAACTCTCTCCGCTCGTCTTTTTTCGTCTCGGTAAAAGTTGCGAAGCAAATTGCAAAAGACGGTAAAGACAAAGCTGCCGAATTTCTTTTCCGATTCAAATTCATATTGTTTGATGCTGGCGATGATTTTTAGGAGTGTTTCATACGCCAATTCCCACGCCTCGTCCTCGGAAAGCTGCCAGGAAGTTACGGCATAGCTATAGAGTTGCTTGCCATATCGTTCGTAAAGCAATTGCATCCCCGTTTGGCGGTTTTGTTGCAAAATCGTGTAGGTTGTTTCCTGGTCTGCTATGTTCATTGTTCTTACACTACGGTCTCCTTTCCCTCCTACTATAACTAACACTTTTCGGTAACACTCTGAGGCATAAATTGTCAAAAATTTTGCCTGATCCTACTGTCATCGCTCACCTCTCTTCCACAATCCTCCTCACCACGCTCTCCGGCGGCTGATTCGGCGGCGCTTCCTGGCCGACTAAAATCGGCGTGCATACGGTGGCGTCTTGATTGAGCGGAACGTGCAGCCAGAGATAGTAGTCGCCTTTTTCCAGCGTTTTGAATTGTTGCTTGCCGCGATTGATGAGCCGCCACTCGCCGTCGTAAAGGCGTGCTTGCACCACTTCCTTCTGTGTGCGCAGGCCGAGGCCGATGATCTTTTGCTCGGGCAGTGTGAAGCGAAAGAGGCGCGTCTCGCCGGGAGCGAGCGAAACGGTCGGCGGCGATTTCTCTGCCAACACGTCGATGCTCCGGAAACTGTAAGTGAGCCGCGCGCCTTCAGCCGATTCGCCGGCCAATCCGCGCACACCGAGAAAATACTTGCCGGGTTTCAACGGCATATCCCAATCGAGGGCATCAAAATCCGTTTTGTAGTTGATGACCCGCTCCTCAGCTTTCATGATCCCAACCAAGCCTTTGTCGGATTGAAAGCGCACATGAAGATTCTCATTTAAAGTGAAAGAGAACCAGTTCAATCCATCTTTGAGCGTCACTTCGACCGGCTTGTTCAAATCGACGGGATTTTGCGGGCGCAGATCGTATCCCCATTTGCGGGCGAAAGCGTTATCTTTTTCCGCAAGGTTGAACTTGATCCATCCGCCGCGATGTCGAATTTTCAAAAAGCCGCCGAGTCTGGTTTGGGAAACCGTCTCTTTTTCTCGCGGTGATGACAACAGTGATTCGCCGCTGGACAAATCCGTTTTTAAAATTCCGCCGGCGCTGTACCAACTCACTTCATCAACCGCGCCGTCGTAATAGAGCGCCACCGGCTGTGTCGCTTCGTCCGAGGCGAGCGGCACGATGAATTCTCCGTCGCTGGGAAACGATTGCTCCAATCCTTCATCCAGAGCCAGCGGCAACGATTCTTGCGCCGTTCCTTCGATGCCGATTAACTCCACAAAAAATTGCCTGCCGCCGGTCAAATCGGCCAAAAACAAATTGCCGGATACCGCGCTAAATTCGACAAGATGCAAATCCGTTTCGGCGGCGAAAATCTGCCGTTCTCTTTCCACCGGCTTCCAAATCGCGATACCGCCAGCAGGAATCTTCACGCGCAAGCGATACCGGCCTTTGTCGGGAAGACTGTATTGCATGCTGCCGGGCTGGGTGGACGACCATTGTTGATGACCGTATTTCAGCGTCGCACGATCATTCAGCGGAATCGTTTGCTGCCGAATTTTGGCATACGTGCGGCTGCCATCCCGCGACGACGAGGCGTTCCAAACGATGAGTTTGTGGAAATCTTCGGGAAAATCGGCGGTGAGACATTTGCCCGAGGCCAGATATTGTCCGGCTTGCACAGGAATGTCGTGCGGATAAAAATATCCTTTGGTCGTCGCCGCGATTCCAGCTATGGGTTGTCCGGGTTCCATTTCCACGGTGAATATCGAAAGCCGATTGGAAGGCGTATTCATCGAAAAAGCGCGGGGAATGTTGTCAATCAATTGGATCGTCATATCCTTATCTGGCACCAGCGAGTATGGCGTTAATTTAAATTCACTTTTTCCGGCTTTGGCAAACGCGACTTCCAACCACAGCTCGCGCCGCAATGATGAAAAATAATTGCCTTCTTCTTGTTGAAAAAGCGTGTTGGCGAATAACGCCGCGCGCACCGTTTGGATGGAGTTCGCTGCATTCTGCGGCGCTGCGACGAGATAATGAGCCAAGCTGTCGGCACGCATATCCACGCGAAACCATTTTTTGTGTGCGAGGGAATTTTGCGGTACTTCACCGGACCAATTGCGCAAATTACCCAAAGTGGTTGGCAACGCCGACGATTCTTCGTAGGACAACGAAATGTTTTCATTGAGATGATCTTCCGACCAGACGCGCAGTTGATATTGGCCCTCCGCCGGCACGGGCATCGACAGGGAGATTTGCTTGCCGCGTTCAGTGCCGCGAACACGAGGTGGGCCCGCAGATTTCATCTCTTCAATTGAAACGCCGACAAGCGATTGTCCGGTCACGCCGACGTGAATGACATTCGACGCCGGTGATTTTTGCAGCGGAATCGTGGCAATCTTTCCGGCCAAATCAATTGCAAGAGATTTGCCGGAAGCAATTGCGGCGAGCAGTGTGTCGGCGAGGCTTCTCATGCTGACGATGGTTTGGAGTGTTGCCTCACGCGCCGGCTCCGGCGTCGGCACATTTTCGCTCGCAGGTGTTGCGGCTTCAGATTCACTCTCGTCTTCGTCTGCTTCTTCCTCGCCTTCGCCTTCGTATTCCATCCCGTCTTCTTCGGATTCGCCTTCATATTCGGCTTCGCTCTCGGATGCGCTTTCATAAGCCGAAGCTGCAGTGGGCGTTGCCGCAGGCGCCGGCGCGAATGCGCCTTTCTCAGATTGAATTTGCAAATAGTACGTGCCGGCTGGCAGAAATTGCGAGACGTTGAAATTCCAATCCAAAAAAGCATCGTCATTTTCCGCCACCAAAGCTTGACCCGTAAGGGTTCTGCCATCGGCGACAAACAATTTCGCCGACACATCGGTTGTGCCTTGGCTGAACAACTCGACGACGGAAGATTTCCCCAAGCTGACTTTAAAAGTTTGCGGCTGCTCCATCACGTAGCTCAATCCCGGCGCTAAAACTTCGGTGTTGACCGCGAGTTGATAATCCACATAATTTTGCTCCTTCTCCGCCATAACCGCGATTTCGTATGGGCCCATCGCCAGTTGCTGCTCTTGAGCACCGCGCCACTTGAACAGGATGGTATCGCGATCAACGAATTTCAACGCGGCTTCAAATCCATCTGAAAGAAACAATTTGACTTTCATCGGCGCCGTGACCTGGAAACGAAAGACTGCCGGCTTGCGCTTGCTCTCTGCGACTTCTTCCACCCAAGTTGAATTAGCCAGCTTGTTGATCGCCAGCGCATGCGGCCCTTTCCCGGTGAAAGTCACCGCCGGCTCGATTTTTTCGAAGCGCGCAATGCGACGGCTCTCGCGATTTTCCGGCAAAGACAAAAGTTGATAGCTGCCCCGGTCAAAAATCATTTCGATGTCGGCTTCGAGTCCGGGTTTGAGAATCGGATAGCCGTCGTTGTCCTCGATTCGCGCTTTGAAATAGCCTTCTTGTCCCAGCGAAATCACTCGGTATCGTCCAGTTTCGAGAACCTCAAATTGATGCACGATACCGGCGCTGGTGGGAACTTGCCAGCGATTGTCTCGGCCAGGTTCTAGCTTGCCGCCTTGAATCAGCTCGTTGGTTTTTAGCGAGAGGCCCAAATGGCCGGTGGATTCGCCGAGGGTGTTGACTTTGATTTGATACTGCCCGGCGAGCAGATAGATCAGCAGCATCGCGTTGCGCCCCACGCCGTTGCCATCAGCCGATTCAAGATGGGTCTCGAATCGGCTGCGAATGGTCAGCGCGGTGTGCAACCTGCCGGTGGTTTCAAGCCGATAGATTCCTGATTGCGCCACGTTGAATTGATAAATCTTCGCCTCGTTGCGGGCGAGATCAAGGAAAACGGTTTGTCCCGAATTAAGCGCTGGAAATTTCGGAAGACTCGCCAATGTCGCGGGTGCCAGCGGTTTTGGCGGAGTAGCGGAAAGCAAATCCAGCGGCTCGGTTTTCGCGGAAACCCAAGCCGCTTTGTCGGAAGTGTTTTCAAAAATGAAAGTATGGCTGCCCGGCGGAACTACTAGAAGCGACTTGTGGCTGACGCCGTCGAGTGTAAAGGCGTAATGGCGATTGAGGATATCCTTAACGGAAAGTTGCGCTTCTCTGACAACGGTGATCGGAATTGTAATTTTTTGTCTCGGCGCCGCGTAAATTGGCAAAGGCTCATCGAACGACATCGGCAATTTCCGCAAGATGACGCCAGCCAATTCCGGCGCCTGGCTGTTCAAAATAAATGTGTAACCTTCGCGGGGAGAACTGACGAGATTAAGTAAGGGAAACTGAATTCGCGGCAAGCCTGAGATCCAGGTGGTATCTTGTTGTGACGTCAGCCGCGAGGCCATATCCTTGACAAAAGAAATCAACGAGCTTTTTTTAATGCGCAGACTGAAAATGCCTTTGCGATTTGGTGAAAGCTGCAACGTATGCAGGCCGGGCTCCAAATCCACCGCGCCTTTGCCTTGTTTGCCGGAGGGCGCCCGATAATTCGGCGGCACATTGATGAAACTGCGCTCGATTTTCCACGTCGCTTCGACGCCTTCCGGAACCACGTCATACGCGCCGGACTCGGCAACCCAGACAAACAAATTCGTCTCCGCCAGCAAATTGAAGCGCCGTTGCAAAGTCCGGTCACTGGCGAGCGTGTCGAGTTGTGCCGTGAGAAGGCGACTGTTTGAGTTGGTGATAACAAATCCCGCCGCGCCGATTTGATCGCCCGGCGCTCCGGTATGCATTGTGGAAAGCCAGTAATTGCCGGCCTCGTTGAGCGAACGCCGGCCGCTTGAAGGCTCGAGCGTTTGCAAAAGAAAAAATTGGCCCGGCTTGCCGGTGACTTTGATGAGATAATATGGCGCGCCACCTGAATATGGACTGATCACGCAACGCGGCGCGTTCGCTTTGGCGTGAATGGAGTCCGTTGCAACGGCGGCTTGAAAAGGTTGCTCGACGGAGAAAGAACTGGCTTCGAGTTTTAAAAAAACCTTTTTATCGGTCTCTATTAATATTCTGTTAGCTTGTTTCGCAACCAGATACTGGTTATAACCGGTGGGAGAAATGTCGTATAAACCTTCGCCGGTGGTGGCGAAGCGGGGGATTCCCCACTTCAAAAAAAACGGCTGCTTGGCGCTGTTCTTCGGCCAATCCGCTTCGAGGCCGGCATACGCGGTAGCGAGATAAAGACCGGCATCGACTTTCGCCGCCAAGCGAATTCCTTTGAGTGGCGTTTCGGCGCTGGGATAACTCCGGAAAGATTGCCATTCAGCTTCTACCAACCACGAGCCGTCTTTCCATAATTTCAAATCCGCCAGATTTCTCCCCAGCGCTTCTAAAAACACCGTCGTATCTTTATTGACGTTGAACCAATAAGAGATTTGCTGCAAATCCCGCAGCTCGGCTTCGTGCAATTTAAAGGGAATGCCGTACTGCGGATTGTTTTGGTTAAGCTCGTCAAAGCGAAAAATTTTGACGGTCGTATTGTTCTTGCCCTCGCGATGCGAGAGCGCAATGAGTTTGTATTCGCCCTCTTCCAGCAACAAATCCAAACGGCCGTTCTTTTCGCCGGGAATGCCATCCGTCGGTCCCGGCCCGGATTTTTTGTCCACAAGCTGAAGCGAAGTTCCTTCGGCATTGAACGCCTGAATGGAATATCTTCCCCAGATCTTGATCGTGAAGGTAAACGTGTGGCGGCCTTTGCCGGGAAAGGTCGTTTCAAAAACCTGTTCGGCGGCGCTTACGATTGGCAAAAGGCCGAAGAGCAGCGCTGCGGCGGTAAAAATTTTGCGAGACATGGAACAACTCCGTGTTATGCACTTTGTTCATCTGAAAGTGTTGTACTCCGGTTCAACTTCAAGGCCGGTGGTTTCTCGAGTTGCATGACTTCCTCCAAGTACGGATTGAGCACGCCAGTAGAATCAGTGAGCAAAGTCGGTTGAAAGTAAGAGACAAATTTGGAAGCAAGGTGAAAAGCCGGCTGATACTGAGGGTCGAGAATTTCGGTGGCGCTGACAAAAGTTCGGCGAGGATTGCGATACTTTGGCAGCGCGAAGACCGCGGCATTTCCCAGGCTGACCAGCTTTTGCCAGCGAGTTAAAAAATTTTTATAGCGTTGCAAGAAACCTGCTTCGTGGCGGATCACCGCGGCTTTGCGTTTTTTTAAACGGATAAAATCGGGCCAAAAAGCGGAGAAGGCTCTCATGCCTTCCAAGGGCCGCAGGCATAACGTATACGCATCCAGGTCGCGAATTCGCGTGTTTGGAAGAATGGCGCCGTTTTTTAAACTTTCAAAAAACAGGGGAGTTCCCAGTAGCGGAATGGGCAGGGTGAAATAACTGGGAAGCGGTATCTCATCATGCGCCAAAATATAATCCAGCTCGGCGGCGATGGAATGAAGCGTTCGGCGCGTTGGGTCGAAAATCAGCCCGTATAAAAACAGAATGCCTGCTTCCAAACATTTCCGAATGAGCGCGGTTTGATCCGTGACCACATTTTGGCGTTTGTTGAAAGACAACAGGGACTGAACGTCGAACGACTCCACCCCGCAAAAAAGCGCGGCACACCCGGCGGCTTTGGCCAGCGCCAAATTGCGATCCTTTAGAAAAAAATCCGCGGTCAATTCCGCTCCCCAAGCGGCGAGCTCGCCAGCGTTCTTCATGGCGATCATCATTTGCAATTTCCTGTCAAATTCGTGGGCATTGTTGCCATAAAAGTTGTTGTCGAGAAAGAAAATCCGCTTGAAGCCGGAGCGTCGAATTTCCTGGCAAACGTGCTCCGGGCTGTAGTTCAAATACGTATTGCTCTTGATCGATAAGGCGCAAAAACTGCAATTGAAATTGCAATGCCGGCTCGACTCGACCATACCGAGAATCTTGTTCCAATAGGCCAGATCGTAACGCGGCGCGAAAGCTTCAGCGACATACTCCGGACCAAAGGCTGCGGCGATCACCTCGCCAATCTCCTCAACGGCGCCGGTGCAGCAATAGTCAAAGAATTGCCGTGAAAATGCCGGCAGGATTTCAACCACAGAGCCGCCGGCGACGACGATGACGTTCGGATTGAGCGTGCGTGCATAAGCGGTCAGATGCAAAAAGCGGTCGAAATCAACTTGCAGTCCGGACAACACCAGCATGTCCGGCCAGGCCAAAAGTTTTTTGTTTTCCAGCGGACCGCTAAACAATTCGCTATAAACGCGCAGCTCGCACAATGCGGGATTGAATCCACCGGCAATGAAAACCGGCGCCATGCCCTGCGGCACTCGCCACGGCCGCGAGCCGCCGTTGCGGTCTTCGTCAAAGCGACAGACGACGATCAGCACTTTTTTAAATCGGCGCATCTTGCTCCAGTCTTCGTTTCAAGCCTCGCAGCGAGCTTAGAGACAATTGACTCGCGGCGAACCATCCGGCCAGCAGGCGTTTGCTAAAAAAGCCCAGTCCGTAGAATGTTTCTTCGTTTGACATCATGGTGCCGTGCTCGCGTGGCAGAAAGTGATAGGTGTGAATGCTCGTTATGCCGAATTTTTGCCCCTGCCAGGTGATCCGCGCCGGCGGATCGACCTCGATAACGTTTGCCTGAACATCGAAGGTGAATCCAAATACCTTCAGCCGCATCTGCAACGCGCAGCCGGGCTCAAGTTGGTCTCTGAAAGCGAGACGGCATTCACGGCAAATCGGGTTCCATGAGCGCCATTGTGTAATGATATTGCCATTTAATATTTTTATCAGTTGGTCGTTTTTTAATCCGTTGGGAATTTTTTTTAAAAAGCTTTTTTTGGGTTCCGGCTCGTCCGGCTTAGGGCCTTAAAGCTCGACCGCCTTCACCTCGTTGCTCATCGCTTTGCGAGCGCCAAAGCGATTATGAAAAAACATAGCAAGCGGAAGAAGAAAGCGATGCAGGCAATCGACCAAAGGTTCGATAAAAAGCAAGCCAGGAAGAATATAACGATTATAAGGATGCGTTGCAGGTTTTGACATGCCCCAGTGCCGAAACAAATATCCGGGCCCGAATCTTTGGTTGTACGAACGCAACACCCGTTCGATCTCATCGGCGTTCAAATAAAAAGCCGGTGGGTCGCAAATCAGAGTTACCCGATGGCTGCGGCCATTATTCCAGGCTTCGTGCAAACAACCATCTTCAAATATGACGACCTTGCCCTCGACACAGTCTTTGGACGACC
>Ga0247727_10017970_pt1 | contig 11187 bp, 6 predicted proteins | sample WisWelCaveWW1625_FD_202498 | JGI IMG/M metagenome (GOLD analysis project Ga0247727, IMG submission 202498) | Biofilm microbial communities from Wishing Well Cave, Virginia, United States - WW16-25 | ecosystem: Environmental > Aquatic > Deep subsurface > Groundwater > Cave microbial mat | place...
CCGCATGCAGCCCAACGCCTCTCCCCTGCCCGCGCGCCGCTCCCAGCCGGTCGCGCTGGCCCTCCTCGTCCTGGCCGGGTGCGCAGGAACCACCGACTGCGGCGGCTCCTGCGGCGGCGCCTTTGTCACCAAGGAGGCCGACGGCGGCGTGGTCGAGTGGGGCCTCCGCCAGAAGATCGACAACGTCGCCTCGGTGCGCGTCACCAAGGCCGGCTTCACTTTTCTGAATGCTGACCACCTCAACAAACTCATCAAGAACCTCAACGACAACGTGGTGCCCGTCAAGGTGCCCTGCACCGACCTGGGCACGCTCGTCGAGATCTGCACGCTGGTCGACATCAAGTTCAGCGCACTGGTCGGCGACACGAACTTCAACGGGGTCTGCGACGCCAACGAGGGCGCCAACGTCAAGATCGTATTCCGCGACGTCACCTGGGGCATGGACACGGTGAACCAGCAACTGCGCGCCCGCGTCGTCGCCCACATCGAGACCGACGACGTCTACGTGCGCACCAAGGAAGCGCACTCCACGCTCTGTGGCGGCAACTCGCCGATCCTGGGGCGCGTCTACTACAACGACGAATTGCCCAGCCTGACGGACAAGGGCACCATCCTCGATCTCGACCTCAAGTTCTCCACCGCGCCCGACGGCCGGCTGGAGATCAACTTCAGCGACGACTCGCTTTTGGCCAGCATCAAGAACTTCAACGCCTCGGCCGTGAACATCGACGGGTTCATGGGGAACGAGGTCTGCACCGTCGACGGCGACTGCCCCTCGGGCTGGACCTGCGCCAACGCTCCCGCGGGCGGCAAGCGCTGCCTCCCTCCGACGACCGCGAGCTACAACGGCAACGGGTGCAGCTCCGGCAGCGGGACGTTCGATCCGCTGCTGTCGCGCAGCGCCGATCCGCTCGAGCTCCGCTGCGGCGCCGTGTTGCGCGTGATCAATGCCAACTGCCCCGCCGACGATCCGAACCAGACCGGCCCTTGCATCATCTTCCAGAAGGTCCGCGAGTTCCTCCTCAAGACGCTCAAGGACCAGTTCGCGCCGCAGATCCTCGCTCTCTTCCGCGGCCAGTTCGACAAGATCAGGTGCCAGCAGGCCGAGGACCTCTCGCACGCCCCGCACGATTGCAACAACCTCAACTTCCGCTGCGGCAACGACGACGATGGCACGCCGCTCCACTGCGACGTGGCGCGCGGCGTCTGCCTGCCGCAAGGGGTGCCCGACAACGACCCGCAGCACCGCTGCGAGCCCATCAAGCTGGGCATCACCGGCCGCGTCGACGCCAGCGCGCTCACCGACCAGGTCGGCTTCCCGCCCAACAGCGGCCTGCTCCTCACCGTTGGCCTGGGCGGCAAGACGGCGGCGTCGACCATCGACTCCAACGGTCTCCAGCTCTCGGTGATGGGCGGGACGGCGCCCACGCGCGACTCGAACCTGATCTCGGTCTGCGTGCCGGCCGACCAGCCTCCCTCCAGCGCCAGCCCGCCGGCGCTCAACTTCGACACCGAGCGGCCCACCACCGTGCCCTCCGGGTACCACGCGGGCTTCTCCGTCGCCGGCAACATGCTGAACCGCGTCTTCTATGACGCGTACAACGCCGGCCTGCTCTGCATCACGCTCTCCAACAAGACCACGCCCTTCATCGCCAGCGGCCTGTTCCAGACGTTCCTGCCGTCTTTGGGCCTGCTCACGCAGGGCCACGACGTGCCGATGCTGATCCTGCTCCGGCCCAGCCGGAAGCCCTACGTCCGCATCGGCAAGAACACGCTCAAGCAGCTCCCCGACGGGACGTATTTCCCCGAGGACGCGATCATCAACGTCAAGTTCGACCAGCTCGCCCTCGACTTCTACGCGCTCATCGACGAGCGGCAGACGCGCATCTTCTCGCTGCAGACCGACGTCATGCTGCCCTTGGGGCTGCGCGCCTTCCCCGGCAACGACGCCGACCGGCTGCAGCCCGTGCTCGGCGACCTGGGCGCGGTGCTCACCAACATCACGGCGCTCAACAACAAGATGCTGGCCGAAGATCCGGGAGTGGTGCGCGACCTGCTCGGCGCGGCCATCCGCCTGGCGCAGCCGCTGCTCGCCGGCGTGCTCCAGCCCATCGAGCTGCCTTCGCTGTTGGACCTCAAGTTCTACGTCGACGGCATCATCGGGGCCGCGCCGGTCTCGGCCGACATCGCCGCCGACGGCTATCACCACATGGCCATCTACGCCTCGGTGGCGGAGTGCAGCGTATCCAATCCGTGCCAGCGCTACAGCGTCGATGCCGACGCGCGCATCGTCGCCCGCAACGTCCCCGAGATGTCGGAAGTGCGCGGGTCGCGGACGGTCCCGAGCGTCGAGATCGAGGCCAGCGCGCTCCAGGCCAGAAAACACGGCACCGCCGAGTTCAGCTACCGCGTCGACGGCGGTCTCTGGTCGCCGTGGATCGGTGCGCAGCGCTTCACCATCAAGGACCCCATCTTCCTCTTCCAGGGCCGGCACGCCATCGAGGTCACGGCCCGCGAGGCCGGCGACGACCGCACCCAGGATCTCGATCCGGTGCGCCTCGACTTCTTCGTCTCCTTCGAGGCGCCCTCGGTCGAGCTTGTGCAGCGGGCCGACGGCACCGTGGTCACCAAGGCGTCGAGCCGGGCGGCCCGGGCCGAGCAGCTCCTCTACAGCTACCAGTTCGGCGGCCGCGGCGGCTGGACCGAGCCGGGCGCGGCGCGGACCTTCACCGCCGGCGAGCTGATGGGGCGGAGCCTGTCGGTCACGGTCTCCGATCCGGCCGGCCGCTCGGCCCAGGCGCGCATCGGTCCCGACGACGCGCTCGCGCTGGCGTCGGTCGGCCAGGCCGGTTGCGGCACCTCTTCGGGCGGCGGCGCGATCGCGCTCCTGGTCGCGGGGCTCGCGCTGATGCTCCGGCGTCAGCGAAAGGGATCCAGCTCGGCCGGGTAGAGCACTTCGAGCAGGGTCAGCCCGTGGGCCGGGGCCATCGCTCCGCGCCACGGGCGCCGCATGCGGGCCAGCGCAGCCAGCGTCTCCGGCGCGGCCAGCCCCAGCGCCACCGCCGCCAGGTGGCCCGCGAGGTTCCTGATCTGGTGTTTGCGGAACGCGGGCGCCCGCACCTCCAGCGTCGCCGCGTCGCGGCCCGCCTCCAGGCTCCACGACGTCAAGGGCGGCGCCGGCTTGCGACCGCGCGACGGCGAGGCCAGCCCCGAAAGCTGCGGCAGCCCGTCGAGCCCGCGCAGCGCCGCGTGCGCCGGATCCCAGCGGGGCGAGGCGCCGGCGCCGAGGAAGAAAGCGTCGCGCGGCCCATCGCCCCACGAGAACCGGTAGCGGTAGCGTTTCGCCACCGCGCTCGACCGGGCGTGGAACGATGCCTTCGCCACCGCCGCGGCCCGCAGGCGGATCGAGGGCGGCAGGGGCAGCGCGGCCGCCAGCGCCGGGACGTCGATGGGCAGCCGTGCCGTGAAGTGCGCCACCTGCCCCTCGGCGTGCACCCCGGCATCCGTGCGCGAGGCGCCGAAGACCGCCAGCCGCCGCCCGAGGTGCTGTTCGAGGGCCCGCTCGAGCGCCTGCTGCACGCTGGCCTGGCCCGGCTGCCGCTGCCAGCCGCGGAAGGCGCCGCCGTCGTAGGCGAGGAGGAGCGCGACCGTCGTCTTGTCCAAGGTCCGTCGCTTTCTGGCGGGGTGCGAGAACGGCCCCTATATTCGTCTCGAAACCGCCAGGCGCGCGGGTTGCCGCCGGGCCGGGCCGGCGCGTAGACTGGAAGGGGAGGTGCGGAGTGAGCCGGAAGGACAGCCATCACCACGGCAATCTCTCCTGCTCGTTCTGCGGCAAGGGCCAGCGCGAGGTGCGCAAGCTCATCGCCGGTCCCACCGTCTACATCTGCGACGAGTGCATCAAGCTCTGCAACGACATCATCGCCGAGGAGAGCGAGCGGGAGGAGAACCGGCCCGCAGTCGCCTTGCCCGCGCCGGTCGAGATCAAGACCTTCCTCGACGACTACGTGATCGGCCAGGACCGCGCCAAGAAGATCCTCGCCGTCGCCGTCTACAACCACTACAAGCGCATCTACTCGCGCAAGCCGCCGCGCGCGCGCCCCGGCCTCAACCAGCCCCGCGCCAACGATCAGGACGTGGAGCTGCAGAAGTCGAACATCCTGCTGATCGGGCCCACCGGCTCGGGCAAGACGCTCCTGGCGCAGTCGTTGGCGCGCTTCCTCAACGTCCCCTTCACCATCGCCGACGCCACCTCGCTCACCGAGGCCGGTTACGTCGGCGAGGACGTGGAGAACATCATCCAGAACCTGCTCCACGCCGCGGACTACGACGTGGACAAGGCCCAGCGCGGCATCGTCTACATCGACGAGATCGACAAGATCGCGCGCAAGGGCGACACGCCCAGCCCCACCCGCGACGTGGGCGGCGAGGGCGTGCAGCAGGCGCTGCTCAAGATCATCGAGGGCACGCGCGCCAACGTCACCCCCCGCGGCGGCAAGAAGTACAACCAGCAAGAATACATTCAAGTCGATACAACGAATATCTTGTTCATCTGCGGCGGAGCCTTCTGCGGGCTGGAGACCATCATCAAGCGGCGCACCGGCGAGAAGGGGCTGGGCTTCGGCGCCCAGGTGATGTCGAAGGACAGCCGCGGCATCGGGGAACTGCTCGCGCTCTGCGAACCGCAAGACCTGATCAAGTTCGGCATGATCCCGGAGTTCGTCGGCCGGCTGCCGATGCTGGCCACGCTCGAGGACCTGACCGAGGACGACCTCGTCACCATCCTCACCACGCCCAAGAACGCGCTGGTCAAGCAGTACCAGAAGTTGTTCGAGATGGAGCGCGTGAAGCTCACGTTCACCAAGGAAGCGCTGCGCGCCATCGCCCACGAGGCGATGCGCCGCAAGGCCGGCGCCCGCGGCCTGCGCGCCATCATGGAGAACGCGATGCTCGACATCCAGTACGACGTGCCGTACCGGGAGGGCATCAAGGAGTGCAAGATCACCGAGGGCGTGATCCTGCGCGGCGAAGAGCCCGCCTTGATGCTGGAGAAGGACCGGAAGACCGCCTGAGGCCAGGGCGCGCGGTCTTTTCACCGGAGGGAAAACCATGATCGTCGTCCGTTTCAAGGTGCAGTGCCGCCCCGAGAAGGTCGAGCAGGCGCAGGCTGCGTTCCGCGAGGTGATCGCCGCCAGCCGTTCGGTGGAGGGCGTGGTCAGCTTCGACATCGGCCGGGACCTCAGCGATCCGCATTCGTTCGTCGCCGTCGAGGTTTTCGACGATCGGGCGGCGCTCGCTCGACAGGAATCGTTGCCCGCGGTCAAGAGGACCATCGCTCTGCTCGAGCAGGTGGTGGCCGCGGCGCCGGAGGCCACCATCTTCCACGTGGCCTCCTCGGAACCCTGGGGCTGAGGCCGGGCGGGCGTCCGGAGTACGGGAAGACGGCCTGACGAGCCGCCATACGGCCAGATGAGGACGCCTCCGCGCGCGTGCTCGCCGGCGAACGCGGCGGGTCCAGCGGTGTTGTCGGCGCGGGCCTTGCACCATTTCTCTTTGTTGCGCGTTAGAAGAGGCGAATCGCCCCGGCGTCTGGATCGGCAGGAGGTTCCAAATGATGTTCCACCGAGGCACCACCGCTTCTCTTGTGCTCGCCGCCCTGGCGCTGGCTGGCTCGGCCGCCGGCGCGCAAGAACCGCGCGACGACGAGGACAAGGTCTGGGCCGGCGACGACGACATCTGGACCGGCCAGCAGGACACCGACGCCGAGTCGAACGAGGGGTACGCGGCCGAGCCGACGGAGGCGGAGGCCGTGCCGCCGCCCGACGAGCCGGCCTCGCCGGCGCCCGACGGCATCCAGGGCTCCGGGGGAGACTCCGACTTCGGCGACGTGGCGCGGACGGCGCCCCGCTACCAGGACTTCCAGGAAGGCCTCGCCTCCCACGGCCAGTGGGTCGATACGCCCGAATACGGGCGCGTCTGGCGCCCCGGCAACGTCGACCCGGACTGGCGCCCGTATCTCCACGGCCGCTGGGCGTACACCTCGTTCGGCTGGACCTGGGTGGCCGACGAGCCGTTCGGCTGGGCGGTCTACCACTACGGCCGCTGGTGGCACTCGCCGGCCTTCGGCTGGGCCTGGGTGCCGGGGCGAGTCTGGGCGCCGGCCTGGGTGGCGTGGCGCTGGGGCGGCGGCGCGTGCGGCTGGGCGCCGCTGGGCCCGCGCGGCGTCGTCTACGTCGAGCCGACGCGCTGGGTCTTCGTGCGGAGCATCCACTTCGCCTCGCCCATCCGCACCTACGCCCTGCCGCAGGATCGAGCGCACGCCATCTGGACCCGCGTGGCGCCATTGCCGCTGAGAAGGCCGGGCCGTTACGCCGGGCCGCCGGTGGCGGGCGTGTCGCGCGCGGTGGGGCGTACCATCCTGCCCACGCCCATTCGCCGCGCGCGGCAGGCCGGCGTCTCGCGCGGCGGCTCGACGGTGGAGATCTACCGGCCGCGCGGCGTGCCGATGCGGCGCTGGCGGGAGGAGACGCGGCCGTACCGGAGGGCGGAGCCGCAGAGGCCGTGGCCGCAGAGGCCCGAGCCGCAGCGGCGCGAAGAGCGCAGGCCCGAGCCGCGCCCGCGCGCCGAGCAGCCCCGGCGGCCCATCTGGTTCGGCGGCGTGCCGTCGCCGGGCGTGATCGAGCGCAACAAGCGGCGCGTCGAGGAGCGCCGCAAGAGCGAGGAGCGCCCGCCGCAGAAGCCCAAGGCGAAAGAGCCGAAGCCCAAGGACGAGAGCAAGAAGTGACCGGCGCTGCTACGGTCGCGGCATGATGCTCCTGCTGGCACTGCTGGCCGCCGAGCCGCTGCTCACCTGCGACGGCACCGGCGCTGCGCTCCACGAGCCCGTGGCCCGCCCCTGGCGCGCGAAGGGCTGCAGCGCTGAACGGGTCAGTGCTGCGTCACGCGCACCGTGGTCTTCATCTGCTTGCCGGTCTCCGCGTCGCGCGCCGACATGGTCAAGATGCCCTCGATGTTGACGTCGAAGGTGATCTCGATCTTGACCTGCCCCTTGGGCCCCGCCTTCAGGCCGCTGAAGAGGAAGTCCCCGAGCAGCTCGTTGTGCGACACGTGCGGGTTGTCGCCCTGGTAGATGCGCATCGCCACTTCGGTCTGCCCGTCGAAGCTGGTGGTGGCCTCGATGGCCTTGGCGTTGGGGATGGCGGCGTTGCGCGGGAAGACCACCACGAACTCGCCGCCCGCCTTCTCCAGCCCGATGGCCATGGGGATGACGTCCAGGAGCTGCAATTTCAGATTCGTGTTGTCGGTGAGCGAGTAGGCGTAGAGCGCGGCCCCGATCGCCACCGCCTCGTCGGGATGGACGCCCTTCGACGGCGCCTTGCCGAACATCTCGCTCAGCCGCTTCTGGATGATGGGCATGCGCGTCTGCCCGCCCACCAGCAAGAGCTCGTCCACCTTCTCGAAGGGCAGGGCGGCGTCCTGCATCACGCGGTTGAGGATCTCCAGGCTGCGATCGACCAGGTCGCGGGTCAGCTCTTCGAGGAGCTTGCGGGTGAAGGTGAAGTCGATGTTCAGCGGCTGACCCTGCGGCGTCATGGTCACGAAGGGCACGCTGAAGGGCGCCGACTCGCGCGAGCTGAGATCGATCTTGGTGCGCTCGGCCAGGTCCTTGATGCGCTGCATGGCCACCGGGTCGGTGGAGAGATCGATGTTGTGCTTCTTCCTGAACTCCCCGATGACGTGGATGATCATCGCGTTGTCGAAGTCGATGCCGCCGAGGAAGATGTCGCCGCCGGTCGACTTCACCTCGAAGACGCGGTCGCGGATCTCGATGATGGAGACGTCGAAGGTGCCGCCGCCCAGGTCGTAGATGACGGTGGTCTCGTGCAGGTTCTTGCCGATGCCGTAGGCCAGCGCGGCGGCGGTGGGCTCGTTGATGATGCGCACCACCTCGAGGTCGATGAGCTTGCCGGCGTCCTTCACCGCCTGCCGCTGCCGGTCGGTGAAGTAGGCGGGCACGGTGACCACGGCGCGGTGGACCTTCTCCGAGAAGTAGTCCTGGGCGACGCCGCGGATGCGGTTCAAGATCTTCGCCGCCACCTCGGAGAGCCGGAAGCTCTTGCGGCCCACGTCGAGCACCACGTCGTTGCGGTCGCCCGCCTTCATGTCGTAGGCGACCACCTTGCGCATCGTCTCCACCACGTCGGAGGAGTACGAGCGCCCCACCAGGCGCTTGGAGGCGTAGACGGTGTTCTTGGGGTTGAGCTGCCACTGGCGCTTGGCCTCGTGACCGATCAGCTCGTTCCCCTTCTCGTCGATGGCGAAGATCGACGGAATGATGAAGTCGCCGCCTTTGTAGGGGATCAGCTTGACGGCGCCGTCCTCGTAGATGGCCGCGCAGCTGTTGGTGGTCCCGAGGTCGATCCCGATGATCTTGCTCACGGGGTGCTAGACTACCATGATGGACTCGCTCCGCTACTTGCAGCAGATCGGCGCGCAGGTCCAGGACACCTTCCTCAAGAACAAGTCGATCCTTTCCTTCCAGGAATACCTGGAGGCCTTCGCCGAGCGGCCGCGGACGCACGCGCGCTCGGCGGCGCAATACATCCGCGACTGCTTCGATCACTACGGGACCGAGACGCTCAAGCGCCCGGCCGGCGAGGTGCGCCGCTTCAAGCTCTTCGACCGGCCCTTCGATCGCGACGCCTCGGACCCCAACGCGCTGGGCGAGGGAAACAGCGGCGCCCCCGTCTCCGGCCAGGAAGAGGCGCAGAACGCCATCTACCGCATCCTCAACACCTTCGTGCGGGCGGGCCGCGTCAACAAGGTCATCCTGCTGCACGGGCCCAACGGCTCGGCCAAGTCCACCATCGTCGGCGCCATCCAGCGCGCGCTCGAGGACTACTCGCGCCAGGACGAGGGGGCGCTCTACCGCCACAACTGGATCTTCCCCTCCGACAAGCTGGGCAAGGGATCGATCGGCTTCGGCGACGGCAAGCCGGGGACCGACCTCCTGGCCAGCTACGCGCACCTCGACGGCGAGGAGGTGGACGCGCGCCTGCCCTGCGAGATGAAGGACCATCCCCTCTGGCTGGTGCCGCGGCGCGAGCGGCGGCGGCTGCTGGAGGCGGAGTGCAAGCCGAAGGAAGGCGAGGGCGGGTTCTCGCTCTCGCCCGCGCTGCTCGAGGGCGAGCTGTGCCACAAGTGCCGGCAGATCTACGCGGCGCTGCTCCAGAGCTACAACGGCGACGTGCTGCGCGTGCTGCGGCACGTGCAGGTCGAGCGCTTCTACGTCTCGCGCCGCTATACGGCGGGCGCGGTGACGGTGGAGCCGCAGATGTCGGTCGACGCCGACATCCGGCAGCTCACGTCCGACCGCAGCCATCACGCGCTGCCCGGTTCGTTGCAAAACCTTTCGTTATATGAACCCTACGGGCCGCTGGTTTCCGGTAATCGAGGGATTGTCGAATTCAGCGACCTGCTCAAGCGGCCCCTGGAGCACTACAAGTACCTGCTCGGCACCGTCGAGACCGGGGTGGCGCGGATGCAGACGTTCCTGCTCCACCTCGACGCGGTGCTGATCGCCTCGTCCAACGAGAAGCACCTCTCCGCCTTCAAGGAGATCTCCGATTTCCCCTCCTTCAAGGGCCGCATCGAGCTGGTGCGGGTCCCCTACCTGCGCCGCTACTCGCAGGAGAAGGCGATCTACGACAGCCAGATCGTCTCGGCGGTGGGCAAACACGTGGCGCCGCACGCCACCGAGGTGGCGGCGCAGTGGGCGGTGCTGACGCGCCTGAAGAAGCCGGTGGCCGATCGGTACAAGGGAGATCTCAAGAAGCTGGTCGATCACCTGACGCCGCTGGAGAAGATGAAGCTCTACGAGCGCGGCGAGGCGCCCGACCGGCTCAACAGCGCCCAGGCCAAGGACCTGCGCAAGAGCTTGCAGGACCTGTGGCGCGAGTCCGACACCTATCCGAACTACGAGGGGCGGAGCGGGGCGTCGGCCCGGGAGATCAAGACCGTCATCTTCAACTCGGCGCAGGCGCAGGGCCCCTGCCTGACGCCGCAGGCCATCCTCGAGGAGCTGGAGAACCTGACCAAGGACAAGTCGGTCTACGAGTTCCTGCAGCAGGAGCCGGTGGACGGCTACCACGACCACGAGGAGTTCGTGCGCGCGGTCGAGGGCGAATACCTGGACGCGCTCGACGAAGAGGTGCGCGAGGCGATGGGCCTGGTCTCGGCGCGGCAGTATGCCGAGCTGTTCGAGCGCTACGTCCAGCACGTGGTGGCCTGGACGCGCGGCGAGCGGCTGCGCAACAGGATCACCGGCGAGGCGGAGCGGCCCGACGAGGAGATGATGGCGCAGACCGAGGCCCTCGTCACCTCCGGCAGCGAGGACCGGCGCGAGTTCCGCCGCGGCCTCATCAGCGCCATCGGCGCGCACCGCATCGAGAACCCGACGGCGGAGATCGACTACAGCCAGATCTTTCCCGACCTCTTCCGCCGCCTGCGCGACCACTTCTACGACGAGCGCAAGCGCACGCTGCGCAAGAACAGCGAGAAGCTGCTCCGCTACCTGGGCGACGAGCGCGAGAAGCTGGTGCCGCGCGAGACGGAGCAGGTGGAGTCGACGCTGGCGGCGATGAAGTCGCGCTACGGGTACTGCGAGCACTGCGCGAAGGATGCCATCGGGCTCTTGCTGGCGAAGAGGTATAACGATTGAGTCGACAGTCGACAGTCGACAGTCGACAGTCGACAGTCGACAGTTTGCCGTCTACCCGTTCTTGGACTGTCGACTGTCGACTGTCGACTGTCGACTAACTCGGGAACACCAGGTGGAAGAACTCGGCGCGGCCGGTGACGCCCACCTTGGCGTAGACCTGCGTCAGGTGCTGCTTGATGGTCTTCTCGCTGTTGCCCATCATTCCGCCGATCTCGGCCGAGGTGAGGCCCTTCAACACCAGGCGCGCCACCTCCTCCTCCTTGCGCGTCAGCCGCGCGCGGGCCAGGGCGCGGTTCACCAGCCTGACGAGGTCGACGTCGACCGAGGTGACCCGATCGAGCACGTTGCGCAGCGCCTCGGTGGTGAAGGGCTTCTCCAACAGGTATGAGGCGCCGCCGTTGAGCGCCGCCTTGAGCCGCGGCTGATCGGCGAAGGCGGTGACCAGCACCACCGGGGCGCGCACGTCGTTG
>Ga0247727_10017971_pt1 | contig 11186 bp, 6 predicted proteins | sample WisWelCaveWW1625_FD_202498 | JGI IMG/M metagenome (GOLD analysis project Ga0247727, IMG submission 202498) | Biofilm microbial communities from Wishing Well Cave, Virginia, United States - WW16-25 | ecosystem: Environmental > Aquatic > Deep subsurface > Groundwater > Cave microbial mat | place...
TTTTGTTATTCGGCGTGCGTGCGCGCGTGCGCTTGGGCTTGGGGGTTGGTGGAAGACTGGTTTTTTTCTTGGTGCGTTTTTTCATACCTCACTTTATATCACAGGTTATTCGGATAGGCACTAAGCGTTAATTTGTTGATGCCCGCTAAATAGATGCCGCGCGCCGCGCCGCGCGGGTCTTGCAACGCGCGAAACGCGTGATATGCCTGTTGCGCCGCTTCCGCCGCGCGCTCGTAGTGTGCCATCTGCGAAAGCAACTCGGCTTGACGCAAATAGTACTGGGCTTGCAAGCGTTCACTGGGGAACTCTTGAAGCAAAACGCCCGCCGCTTGCACCACGCGTTGATATTCGTCCAACGGGCGCCCCACCGAGTCAATGAGCGCCGCGCGCTCAAGCAAAAGTTGAATCTCTTGCTCGATCATCGCCGCATCTACATCGGACGTTTGGCGCAGAGATGCAGCCATGTCGGACGCTTGCTCCAACACGCGCAGCGCGTCTCCGTAGGCATAGACCGCCATCGCGCGCTGGGCTTGTTGACGCAGCGCGTAGAGCGCGTTGCTTAAAGCGCCCGCGCGCAGCCAATGGTGTGCCAACGCTTCAAAATCATTCGGGCGCAGTTGTTGAATGGCGTCGGCGAGACGACGATGCAGATAGGCGCGGCGCGGCGCGGTCATTTCGACATACAGCGCGTCCTGAACGAGATGATGCGTAAAGTAAAATTGCGCCGCATGATCTCCCTCACGAAAAAAATTGCGCGCCAACAATTCTTCCACCGCCGCCAATGCCAGCTCATCATCCCAGTCCCCCGCGCGCTGCACGAGAATATGATCGAACACGCGTCCCGCCACCGCCGCGACGCGGAGAAACGAACGCGCGCGCTCGGTCAAGCGTTCCACGCGCGCATTGATCGTCGCGCGCAGCGAATTGGGCAAAGCGATCTGGCTTTCGGTTGGCGCTTGGACCAGCGCGCCTGTCCATTGTCCCGCGTGAACTTTGATCTGTCCCGCTTCGATCATGCCGCGCGCCAACTCTTGAACAAAAAAGGGATTGCCCGCCGATTGATCGTACAACCGATCGGCGATGGCTTGCGCGCCCACTTCGGGCAAGCGCGACAGTTGCACGACAAGCGCGCGATTCGCCTCCCGCGACAGCGGTTTCAATCGCAAAAGAGAAACTGCGCTCGTGCGGCGTAATCGTTCTTCGAGATTCGCCAACGCGCGTTCCATTTCAATTTCACCCGCGCGATGCGTGATCAAAACTAAAAGCCCATGCGCGCGCAAATGGGGCGCGAGATACAGCAGCCAATCGAGTGTAGATTCAGCCGCCCAATGCGCGTCCTCGATGATCAGAAGCAGCGGCTGGTTGCGCGCCAATGCGAGAAAACTCTGCGTCAGCGCTTCAAAGAATTGCGCGCGCAATTCACCGGGCACAACCTCTGGATCGGCGGGATTGCCGAACGCGCCCAACACATCGGGCGCGACGCGCGCCAACGCCGCGCGATACATCGGCTGCAATTCCGCGCGCCGCAGCAGATTCGCCGCCGCGCGCAGCATTTCCAGAATGGGCTGATACGGCAGGGCTTGTTCAAAGCCAAAACAATAGCCCGTGAGCGCGAGACCGCCTTGCGCTGAGACGCGCTCAGCGAACGCTTGCGCCAAATGTGACTTGCCAATGCCCGCTTCGCCACTGACGAGAACAACGCTGCCTTGGCGCGCCGCCGCGCGTTCCCACAACGTTCGCAATTCCGTCATCTCTGCATCGCGCCCGAGAACCTCGCGCGGCGCGTGCGGTTTGTTCGCGCGAACGGTTGGCGTGGACAAGGGAGCTGTCAAGGGCGCGCCTTGCGTGATGGCGGCGATCAACGCGCGCGTCTCTTCCATCGGTTCGACGCCGAGCTCGTCGCGCAATTGCGCGCGCACGCGTTCATAGTGCGCGAGTGCAGCAGCGCGGTCACCCATTTCGTACTGCAGGGCAATCATTTCGCGGTGCGCGGCTTCGGCAAAGGGATCAAGCGCGAGCTGTTTGCGCGCGCAGTCGAGCGCGGTTGTAAATTCGCCCAGTGCGCGATGATGCGCGGCGAGTTTTTGCAGCGCGCCCATTTGCAATTGGCGAAACCGTTCGCGTTCGCCCAAAATCCATTCGTCATCCAATTCGCGGACGAGATCGCCGCGATAGAGCGCAACGGCGTTGTAGAGGGCGGAAGGAGTTGCGTCTTGGAGCAGCTGCTCAAATTCTTGAATGTCAAGCCAGTAGGACGCGTTCGGATTCCACCGCAGCGCGCCGCTGTCGGAAAGAATCCATGCTTCCTTCGTCAGAGCGCTAAACGCGGCGCGCACATCATTGAGCGCGCGGCGCAGCGTGGCGAGCGCGTTGGGTTCCGTCAAATCGGGAAAGAGCGTGAATGCAATTTGTTCGCGCGTGAGCGCGCGGTGGCGATGCAAAAGGAGATGAACGAGGAGCCGCTGCGCGCGGGGGCGGAGCGGCGCAGTGGTCGTTCCTTGCGAACCGAGCGCTTCAAGATGACCGAACAGGTACAAGTGCATTGTCGCCATACGCGCAGAGCTCAATCACAACACCAACTCTGCTTCCACAATCGTCGGATCGTCCACGTTGCGATGCAAGGTGAATCCCAATTTTTTGGAAATCAGTTGCATCGCATTATTTTCGGGCGAGATGTAGGCAATGATGCGTTTCAGATTTTCGTCGCGTCCGATTTGGATGAGGAGTTTCAAAAATTCGCCGCCGAGTCCTTTGCCGTGAAATGAATCTACAATCAGCATCGAAAATTCCGCGTCGGATGTGCCATATATTTTCGATAAACGTCCCACGCCGACGATTTGTTTTTGATGCGTTTGCGGATCGGTGTATTCCGCGACGAGCGCCATTTCGCGATCATAATCAATATAGACGATGCGCGACAAACGATCATGCGCGATGCGCGTATCGAGTGCCATCGGATGCAGATAACGCAAATAGACGCTGTGTTCGGAAATATTTTTGTGGTATTCCACCATCAGCGGCTCGTCTTCGGGACGAATGGGGCGAATCGTCAAGGGTGTGCCGTCTTTGGCGAGCCACTGTTTCACATACTTTAGCGGATACGGACGAATGGCGAGGCGCGGCAATTTGTCGAGCGTGGTTTCTTGATCGTACACAATCACGCGCGCATCGAGCGCGATCATATTTTCGGATGACACGAGCAAGGGGTTAATGTCAATTTCCTTGATCCATCTTTGTTCCACAACAATTTCACTGAAACGCACCATCAATTGCGCGAGCGCGTCAATATCAACGGGCGCGCGTCCGCGTACCCCTTGCAGCGCGGTGTAAATTTTTGTGCGTTCCATCATGCGGCGCGCAAGCGTGGTGTTGAGCGGTGGCAAACCCAACGCGCGATCCTTGAACACTTCGACAAGTTGTCCGCCGAGGCCAAACAAAATCACGGGCCCAAATTGGGGATCGAGCGAACTGCCGATAATCAATTCATAGCCATCAAGTTTCACCATTGGCTGCACGGTGACGCCGCCAAAATGTTTCGCGCCGACTTTTTCCGCAACCGATTTTTGAATTTCATCGAACGCGCCGCGCACCTCCTCCGCGCTGTGCAAATTTAATTTCACGCCGCCCACATCGGTCTTGTGCGTGATCGTGTCGGAATAAATTTTCAAGACGACAGGATAACCAATGTCATTCGCCGCGTGTACGGCGTCGTCAAGCGTTGGCGCGACGCGCGTTTCGACGGTGGGAATATCATACGCGGCGAGGAGTTGTTTCGACTCAAATTCATTCAGCAGCGTGCGCCCCTCTTGGCGCGCAGTGTTTATAATTTCGGCAGCGTGCGCGCGATCGGGATCTGTGGATTCCACAAGCGATGGCGTTTCGTACACGCTCTTTAGATTTTCCGTGTACTGCCACAAATTGTTAAACATGCGTGCAGCGGTGTCGGGATAATGAAAGGTGGGGATGCCCGCGCGCGACAAGATCGCTTCGCCCGCTTCGACTTGGGTGCCGCCCATCCAACTGGCGAGAATCGGCTTGTTGGGAATGTGCGCGTACGGTTTCAACATTTCTGCCGTCAGCGTCGGATCGGTCATGGCTTGGGGCGTGAGAATGACGAGCAAGCCATCGGCGTTCGGGTCTTGCGCGGTGAGTTCCAATGTTTTTGCGTAGCGTTCGGGACTCGCGTCGCCGAGAATGTCAACAGGATTGCTGTGACTCCACGCGGCGGGCAAAAATTTATTTAGCGCGTCCAGCGTGTCCTGATGCATCGGCGTGAGTTCCCCCCCGCCCTCCACAAGCGCGTCCGTTGCGAGTACGCCAGGTCCGCCTGCGTTGGTGAGGATGGTGAGACGGCGTCCTTTCGGGCGCGGCTGTTTGCCTAACATTTCGGCGGAATAAAATAGATCGGAAATGGAATTGACGCGCAGAACACCGACGCGTTGGAACGCGACATCGAGAACATCATCGCTGCCCGTGAGCGAACCCGTATGCGAAGCCGCCGCATGCGCCGCCGCTTCGGTGCGCCCCGGTTTGATCACAAGGATCGGTCTCGTGTACGCGACTTCACGCGCGGCGGAAAGAAACGCGCGCGCATCGCCAATCGTTTCCATGTACATCACAATCGCTTGCGTGCGCGCGTCGTCGCCAAAGTATTGAATCAAATCGCCCCAGCCAACATCGAGCATCGAACCCACGGAAACGAACGCGCTGAATCCCACATTTTCGCGAAAACTCCAATCCAACACGCCCGTCAATAACGCGCCGCTCTGCGAAAGGAACGCGACTTTGCCCGGCTGCGCCATCGCAGATGCAAATGTCGCGTTGAGTCCATTCAACGGATTCATCACGCCGAGACAATTCGGTCCGATGATGCGTAGGGGCGGGGTCATCCCGCCCTTACCCCGCGCGTTTTCCATCACGCGGCGTTCGAGCTCTACGCCCGCTTCACCGATTTCTTTGAATCCCGCGCTGATAATGATCGCGCCGCGCACGCCCGCGTCCACACATTCGCCAATGAGATCGGGAACGGTGGGCGCGGGTGTGACGATGACGGCGAGATCCACTTTTGCGGGAACATCAGAAATTTTCGGATAACTTTTGATGCCGAGAATGGAAGGACGTTTCGGATTGACGGGAAACACGGTGCCGCCGAACGGATTGGAAATGAGATTCCACAGAATCGTGCGCCCCACGCTGTCATGCGTTTCCGTCGCGCCAATGAGGGCGACATTTTTTGGCGCAAAAATCGCGTCGAGGGGATTCGCTTCAAATTTGAGTACGTCGCCCGCGCGGTCAAAGGAGGATGAGGGAGTGGTGATGGGTTGAGCCATAGAGAAATCCTATCGGAGAGAGTTGGCGTTATTATACATGCGGATTGTTTTACTATGGAGAAAATCGCCTCCGTTTTCGTTGACACCCGCGCGCGTTTGTGATAACGTTGCGCGCAATTCTGCATAGAATATGCGCGGAATCGGAAAGGAAGCGATGTGTTGAACCTTCACCCTCAATTTGTAGTGAATCCCCGTGGGAAAGAAATTGCGGTCCTTTTGCCGCTGCATGAATACGCACGGCTGCTAGAGGAATTAGAAATGCAAGATGATGTGCGCGCGGCAAATGAAGCCAAAGCCAAAGGCGAACCAGCGATTCCTCTTGACGAGGCGCTTGCACAGCTTGATGGACGCATTGCGAAACGACGCTAGTCAAACGCGCATCAAAAATGGAATATCAAGTTCGCGTATTGCCGACTGCGCTCAAAGACCTTGCCAAGATACCCAAGCGCGAGCAACAACGTATTCGCAATACGCTTGTCGCGTTCGCACATTCGCCGCGCCCTCCAGGATGCGTCAGGCTCACGAATAGTACGTATTGGCGTGTGCGCGAGGGAGACTGGCGCGTTATTTATGAAATTGATGATACCGCTCGGATTGTTACTGTTTTGAGGATTCGTCACCGCCGCGAGGCATATCGTTAGATTTGTCATGCGGCGCGCGCGTTGGCGTATCGCGAATCGCCTATCGCCCGACCTGATTACTGACCACTGATTACTGACGACTGCTTCACTCCATCTCTCATGCCTTCCCGATCCCTCACCCTCGCCGCCCTCCTCACCACCGCGATTGCCGCGCCGCTTGCGGGTTTGTTTTATTTGTGGCGACGCCCATTGCCGACCATCACCGGACGTTTGAAATTACAAGGACTGCGCGATCGCGTCGAAATTATTCGCGACACGTGGGGCGTGCCGCACATTTCCGCGCACAATGACGAAGATGTTTTTTTCGCGCAAGGATTCGTACACGCGCAAGATCGTTTGTGGCACATGGAATTGAATCGGCGTTTGCCGGCGGGACGCTTGAGCGAAATTGTGGGGGAGATCGCGTTTGGCACGGATCAATTGATGCGGATTGTGGGGCTGGAACGCGCGGCGAAAAATGATTGGATGCACGCATCGGAAGATACTGTGCTGGCATTGAACGCGTACGCGCGCGGCGTGAACGCGTTTCTCGACACGCATCAAAATAAATTGCCGCTGGAATTTACACTGCTCCGCTTCAAGCCCGAACCGTGGCGTCCGCTCGATTCGCTATTGTGGATCAAAATGATGGCGTGGGGGCAAGGGCTGAATTGGGACGCGGAATTGTTGCGCGCGGCGATTCTCGACAAACTCGGGCCCGAACGCACCGCGCAATTATTGGGCAGCGATATTGCGGACACGAATCCGATCATTTTGAATCACACGCCTATTCCCGGTTTTGATCGTCTTGTGTCCGAATTGAATCACGCAAAAACTTTTTTGAACATCAGCGCGCCTGTCGGCATGAGCAACAATTGGGTGGTGGATGGAACGAAATCGGTGACGGGCAAACCATTGCTCGCCAACGATCCACATCTGCCGTTGCAAATGCCGTCGTTGTGGTATGAAGCGCATTTGATGACGCCCGAATGGCAAGCCGCTGGGGTTTCGTTGCCGGGAGTGCCGCTGATCGTTTTGGGACATAATGCCGAAATCGCGTGGGGCGCGACGAACGCGTTTGTGGACGCGCAAGATTTGTATATCGAACAATTCGATGCGAATGATCCGACGCGGTATCGTGTCGCGGATGGTTGGGAAAAAGCAGCTGTGGTGCGCGAAGAAATTCGCGTGAAAGGCGAAACGCATCCGCGTATTTTGGATGTGACGATCACGCGGCATGGACCCTTGATGAACGCGTGGTCAGCCCTCATGTCCGATCCGAATGCACCGAACCTTGCTCTCCAATGGGTTGGTTATGACGCGTCGCGCACGATTCACGCGGCCTTGCAGTTGATGCGCGCGAAAAATTGGGATGATTTTATTAAGAGTATGCGCGATTGGACCGAACCCGCGTTATCATTCGTGTATGCGGATCGCGCGGGCAACATCGGCTATCATCTTGCGGGCAATACGCCGATTCGCAAAAATGGCAAAGGTGCGACGCCCGTGCCGGGATGGAGCAATGAGTACGAATGGGCCGGCATTGTGCCGTTCGACGAATTGCCGCACAGCTATAATTGCGCGGAACATCTTTATGCAACGGCAAACAATTGCGTCGTCGGCGCGGAATATCAGCATCATCTTTCGCTCGACACAATGAATGGTTTTCGCGCGCAGCGCATCATTGATTTGTTGAACGCGCAAGAAAAATTGTCGGCAGACGATTACGCGCGGATTCAAAAAGATGTGTATTGTATTCCTGCCGAAACATTTCAAAAATTGACGCGCGCGTTTTATGAAAAATTTGTGACGCACGACGCGCTGCGCGGGCGCGGCGCGTCGGCGCGTGATGCGTTGGATTTGCTTAACGCGTGGGATTGCAATCTAACGCCTGATTCGGTCGCGGGCGCGTTGTATGAAACGACGCTGCATTTTGCGATGGAGCGTTTGTACAAACCGTGGTTGGGTGAACTGACCGCAACATTTATTGGCATCGGGTTTCATCCTTTATTACATCCGATCAACGGCGCGTACATTGACCGCGCGTATCTGATCGCGTTACGTATTCTGCTAAATGAAGAAAGTGAATGGATGCGGGACGCAGAGGGAAATCCAATCACGAGTGTTGACATTCTCGCGCACGCGTTGAACGACGCGCTAAATTTTTTGGAAACGAATGTGGCGTTCGACATGCAAAAATGGCAGTGGGGCAAATTGCATCGCGCGAGTTTCAATCATGCGCTCGGCGTGGTCAAGCCGCTCGACAAAATTTTTAATCGCGGTCCATTTCCGTATGGCGGCGATACTTCAACCGTATGGCAAGCGGCGTTCATTCCGAAATTGCCCATTCCCGATGAAGCGGTGTTCACCGCGTCGTGGCGACAAATTATGGATGTGAGTGATTGGGACAATTCGCGCGGGATTCATCCAACGGGACAATCGGGACATCCCGCGAGTCGGCATTATGATGATATGATGCAGGCGTGGTTAAAAGGCGAGCATCACCCGCTGTGGTGGTCGCGCGAAAAAATTATCAAGAATCAAGAGGGGGTGTTGATTTTGGAATGAAGGTGGTAGGACAAATTTGTAATTTGTCCCCCATCAGACAAATTACAAATTTGTCCTACGTTCATTTCAGAATCCGAGTTGAATATGAAATCAAAACAAATTTTTCTCTTTATGTTCGCGCTCGTCGCTATCGTTGCATTGAGCGGGTGCAGTATGTTGGGCATTGGACAGGACCCGGAGGCAAAGCCAACGCCGACATTACCGTTCCCGACGAATGTTGTTGTCGCCACAGCTGCGCCAAATGGTGGAACCGCCGCCGCGCCGCAGGAAGGCGTTGGCATTGGCGGACAGGTATTTATTGATGCCAATGCGAATGGCGCGCAAGATGCGGATGAACAAATCATCGCGGGCGTGCTTTTGAATTTGGGTACGGGCAAATGTCCCGGCACGCCCGTCGCGGAAACGACAACTACGGCGGACAAACCATCGTACCAGTTCGCGGGTTTAGTCGCGGGCGATTATTGTGTTTCGATTGATGCGAACGCGCCGCAAAACGCGGCGATTCTCGGACCCGGCGAATGGACCGCGCCGCAAAAAGCGCAAGCCGTGATCGCCGATTCGGTGACACTGAAAAAGCAACCCAAAAACAATGTGAATTTTGGTTGGACGTTTACGGCAATTGGACAGGGGACGCCTATCCCGCCCCAGCCGACAGCAGTCGCCAATCAACCTACCGCCGAAGCGAATCAACCCACGCCCGAACCTGTGATTGCCACGCCGACGGCGTTTGTGGAGTCAACTCCTGCCCCGCAAGAGTGTGTCTTTCGCGCGAATTTTCTCCAAGACATCACCATCCCCGATAACACGGTTGTCGCGCCCGGCGCGACATTTGTGAAAACATGGCGCGTGCGGAATAGCGGCACATGCTCGTGGGGTCCAGGCAGTGGTTTATCCAATCTCGCATTCGTTGGTGGTGATCCAATGGGCGCGCCGAATATCGTCCCAATTCCAAATGCCATTCCTGCGGGTGGCACAGGCGATCTTTCGATTCAACTCGTTGCGCCCGCGCAAGCGGGGCGGCATCGCACTGAATGGAAATTGCGCGCGGACGATGGCACATTGATCGGTGTGGGGCCACGCAACGCGGCGTTGTATGCGTTGATTCGCGTGCAAAGCAATGTGCCGCCGACAGCGGTGCCGCCACCAACAGGAGCTCCGCCTGCGAGCCAAGCGATTCAATTTTCGCCCGGCGCGACGGAAGCGGAAGTGCAAGGACAAATGCCGGCGGGTGAGATTCGCGCGTACAGCTTGAACGCGTTGGCGAATCAAAATATGCAGCTCTCGCTTTCGTCCAACAGCAACACCGCGCGCATTGCCGTGCTTGCGCCCAGCGGCGCGCCCTTGCCGCCGCAGCGCGGCAATCCTGAAGGCACGTACTGGCAAGGCAATTTGCCCGCGAATGGCGATTACACGATTCAAGTTCTCGCGGGCGACGGCGCGCCGACGGCAAATTATTCGCTCAACGTGACGATTCCAGTACGCATAGTGTTTGCGCCCGGCGCGATCTCGAATCAGCAACAAGGATTGACGAGCAACGGACGCATCGTGACATTTTTGTTGAAAGCGAACGGCGGGCAAACGATGACGGCGAATCTGCTTGCGCCGCCGAGCAGCGCGGGCATCACAATCTATGGGCTTGAAGATGGGCAGCCGTTGATTCGTTCGCAAAGTGGCGCGACCAGTTTCAACGGACAACTGCCTGCGACACAAGATTATGTGATTCAGGTGGTGCCGTTTGGGAATACGCAGGTGAATTTCACGTTGGACATCACAGTTCAATAGCGCCTCACCCCCCCCCTCTCCCCCAAGAATTTTGGCGAAACTCGTTTCGCTGCAAAAAATTTTGGAGAGAGGGGGAGTTTTTTTTTGCGATGACGCGGAAGATGATCATTGACACCGACACTGCCTCCGATGATGCCGTTGCGATTTTGATGGCGCATCGGTATCCAGAGATTGAGGTGTTGGCGGTGACGATTGTTGCGGGGAATATGCGCGTGGAAGATGGATCGCGGAATGCGCGGTACACGATTGAATTGTGCGGCGCGCAAACGCCTGTGCACGTGGGATGTGAGCGTCCGTTGCTGCGCGAACCCGCGCACGCGTATTGGTATCATGGCGCGGATGGGATGGGGGGGATGCAATACGGAGAACCGAGAATACGAGAAACGAGTGGGAATGGGGTTGATGCGATCATTGATCTGATTCGCGCGAATGAAAATGATGTGATGGTGGTGACGTTGGGTCCATTGACGAATCTCGCGGCGGCGTTGATCCGCGCGCCTGAAATTGCAAAAATGATTTCGCGCTGTGTGGTGATGGGCGGCGCGGCGAATGTGGTGGGGAATGTGACGCCTGCGGCGGAATACAATATCTGGTGCGATCCCGAAGCGGCGCGCGTTGTGTTTCGGAGTGGGATGAATTTGGAAATGGTGGGCTGGGAAGTGGGACGCGGCGACGCGGCGTTGACGGAGCAGGATATTGCGGAGGTGTACGCGTTGAATACACCCTACGCGAAATTTGCGATGGATTGCAATATGCACGCGCTAGCAGTTTGTCGGAGAGGAATTGCTGCAAGCGTACTCTCTGACAAAAAGGTAGCGATTTCCTTTAACAATTCATTCCGCGGACGCGTTCCTGGTCTCCTGCGGTTCATTTTTCCGAACAACAG
>Ga0247727_10017972_pt1 | contig 11185 bp, 12 predicted proteins | sample WisWelCaveWW1625_FD_202498 | JGI IMG/M metagenome (GOLD analysis project Ga0247727, IMG submission 202498) | Biofilm microbial communities from Wishing Well Cave, Virginia, United States - WW16-25 | ecosystem: Environmental > Aquatic > Deep subsurface > Groundwater > Cave microbial mat | place...
GTCGTGCCCCCCACACGGCCATTGAGATCGGCGGTCATACGGACAAGTACGGCGCGCCGGACTATAATCTTCAACTCAGCCGCCGCCGCGCTGAAGCCGTTCGGCAGTACTTCATCAGCCACGGCCTGACCAACCAGTTCACCGCCGTCGGCTATGGCGCCTCGCGACCGCTGTCCGTGGTGCAGACGCGGGCCGGCCTACAGCACAACCGTCGCATCGAATTGCGCGTGAAAGGAGTTGGTGACTTATGATCCTACTCATCGGCCAGATCGTGGGATGTCTCCTTGTTGCCGCAGGCATCGGCGGCGTGGTCGGATGGCTGCTGCGACAGCTGTCCGCCGGCCGACTCGCACAACGGTTCATGGACGTCACCGCCACCCTGCGCCTCAAAGAACAGACGCTGGAAAAGATGCGGTCTGAGCTGAAAGTCCAAGCCGCTGAGATGCAGATTCTCGAAAACAAGCTGATCGAATCGGAAGCACTCGCCCAATCCACCCGACAAGAACTCTCGGCACGAAACGAGCGCCTTCAGGCACTTCAAAAAGAGTTGGCCGTTCGCACGCAGCGGCTGACGATCCTGGAAGCAGAAGAAGCCTCTGTTCGCCGCCGCGCGAGCGAGTATGACGCAGCTGCCGCTGCACAGGCGGAAGAAGTCCGGCAATTCCATCTCACACGTCAGGTTGCCCAAAAGGCACTCGATTCTGAAGCGCAAGAACGGCATAATTTTCAATCTCGCGTCGCCGAGTTGGAAGCCCGCGCCGCCGAAGCCGATCGGCTACGTGCGCAGGTGGAGGAACTCGAACCGGCCCAAGGACGAGTCCATTGGCTGGAAGTGCAACTGTCCGATCGAGACGCCGAGCACCGAGCCGCACTGCACCAACTCGAAGGCGAATTGGCCGACCGGGAGAGACGAATCAGCGAGCTGGAGCCTTACACCCAACGGCTTCAGGAGCGAGAGGCAACGCTGACACAGTGGGAAACGAAATATGCCCGCACCATCACGCAGCACGAAGCACAGATCGCCAAGTTACAAAAGCAGCTCGTGGCACAGGACCAACTCCGAGCCCAGCTCTTGCTCGATGAACAACTCTTGCATGAGCGAGACGAACGGATCGACGGCCTGCAGCACCAGATTCAAGAGCTCGAAGCGCAACAGCAAGACTTGGCGGGTCAGGTAAAGATGACGGGAGAAAAGCAAGAGGAGATCACCCGCCTCCGGAAACGCCTGGTCGAAATGAGGGCCGCACTCCGCATCAAGACCGATGGGGGGGCCGTGGTTCCTCGCCAGACCCGTCAGAATGGAAGTCAACTCAGCCTGCAGATGGAACAGGCGAAAGCGGCAAAAGACGGACAGAAAGACGACCTGAGTAAGATTCGCGGGATCGGTCCCGTCTTTGCGCGGACCCTCAACAAGATGGGATTGCACACCTTTGTCCAGATTGCGCGCTGGAAGCCGGAGGATATCGCCAAGGTCGCGAAGAAGCTCTACACCGCCCCTGACCGGATCAAGCGGGACAAGTGGGTCGACGAAGCCAAAAGAGAGCATTATCGCAAGTATGGCGAGCGGCTCTAGCAGGATGCTGAAAAAGTCCGCCAGCATCGTTCTCGCTTCGCTCTCAAGGACCGTGAAACGTGAGGCGTGAAACGTAAAACGATGGTTAGCCGCAGAGCTGCGGTCTTGCTTGGGATAGGGCGCGTCTCGGCGCGCCAGGGTTGGGCGGGTGAGATGCCTGGCCTTTTTGAGCATCCTGCTCACGAGGCGCGCGCGATTGATCTCGAACCCGCACCTTTTCTCGTCCCTCCGGCGGGAAACGGGGCGGCAGAGCCCTTCAATTTAGCCCTCATTATTCCCGAAGACTTCTACTGCAATCGCTAGCTATCTGGCGAGAGCCAAGTGCCTTTATCGTGAGGTGTGATATGCGCTGTCCAAGATTCAGATATTGGAGAGTTATTTTGGCTAAGAGCGGCTCCTGCCACCATTTTTCCACTTATGTGGTACGTTTTACTGAGGCATGCAGACGTCCGTCCGTTCAAGAGGTGAACCATGAAGAGTGCAGCGATTCTGGCTGTTGGTATTGTTGCACTCGGCCTCCTTTCCGTTCTCTGCCTTCCACGCCACGTTTCCCCGTCAAAGGCAACGGGCCCAGCCGCCCCTGCCAACTTTCATGCACGTGTAGAGCATGGAATGCTGATACTACGTGGTTCACTTCCCAGTGAGACCAGCAAGGCCGCAATCATTCAGCGAGCCCGAGAGCTCTACGGAGCAGCGCCAGGCAATGTCGTTGATGAGTTGGCGGTGGATCCGAGAGTGGAGTCTGTCGCCTGGACCGATAACGTTTCCCAGGTCCTCCCCCTCTTAGCGTACATGACGGAACGAAGCTCCATCATTATCGACGGCCGCACGATTGTCCTCAGCGGGAAGGTCGACGGCAATCGTGTCAAGGCTTCCGTGCTACAAGCTATTGCCCCTCTGACGCAGACAGGGCTGGAATTGGAAGATCGTGTTCTGGCGAGCCCCTCCACGGCGGGTCGGTCCACGAAGGCTCCCTCTCCCACAGCCCCATCCCAGAAGACTCCATCTTCGAAGGTTCCGTTTCTGGTGGCGGCTACTGTTCCTAAGGCTCCCATCCCGGCTGTCCCATCCCAGAAGGCTCCCGCTACGAAGACCCCCACCCCGGTGGTGGCTCTATCCCCGAAGGCTCCATCCCTGCCGGTAACCCCATCCCCGGCCGCTGCATCACTGACTGAGGTCACCCCCTCCTCGCTCCAGAAGAAATTGAATGGGATCCTCTCGCGTTCGTCCATCGAGTTTGAATCGAAGAGCACATCGATGACTCCCCCCAGCCTTGCCACACTGAAACTACTGATTGACCAATTACGACATGCCCCTCACACGGCCATTGAGATCGGGGGCCATACAGACAAGTACGGTGAGCCGGAGTATAACCTTCAACTCAGCCGGCGCCGCGCTGAAGCCGTGCGGCGCTACTTTAGCACGCACGGCTTGACCAACCAATTCACCGCCGTCGGCCATGGCGCTTCACAACCGTTGTCAGCTGCGGGGAATCGGGCCGGGCTCCAACGCAACCGACGAATTGAACTACGATTGAAAGGACAACCCGATCTATGACCATGTTCATCAACCAAATGTTGGGATGTCTTATCATCGCGGCTGGAATCGGCGGGGCAGTCGGATGGCTGCTCAGAAACGTATCCGCCGGCAAACTCACACAACAGATCACGGACGTCACCGCCATGATGCATCTGAAAGAGCAGATGCTGGAGAAGGCGCGGCGTGAGTTGAGAGACGCCGCCTCGAAATTGCAGGCGATCGAGAATCCGATGACCGCACTCCAAGCAGAGGACAACGAGGCCCTTAAAGCTGCACCCACCCAAACGGTCGCGCAGCAGATCGACAAAGCGGCCTGATCTTACCCCGCATCATCCACAAAGGCTTCTATTGGAATCCCCGATGTCTGACTCATGCGGGACGGTCAGGGATCGTTCGTCGCAGTAGAACCATCGATGTCTGGTAGACTCCTTGCCGAACCCCCATTCCCAGACCGATCCTGCTTGAATTCAGTCTCAACCTCGATCTCAGCCGACTGTGGGACTTCTTTCAGATTTTGTGCGTCTCTCCACTCCCTATCTTCTGGAAATCGGAATCCGTTCGTCCGAAAGTTTTGCCCCGTTTGGTTGAGTTTGGGGATCACATCGTGGCAGGTCGAGCAGGGTTTTCCCGTCTGTCGGCTAAATACAGGAATCGCCTCCGCCTTCTTGAGCGCGACGGCTGCCCACACCCCCGAGACAGCAAGAGTCAGCATACATGCAGACACTATCATTCGAAGACGCATTGATCCTTCCTTGTTACCTTTGTTACGTTACGGCGCGTAATGAACCAGTGCCCATACCTGCGCTTCCGTAGATTGTTGCTTGTAATCTTTCATCGCTATTATATCCGGATCGATCCTGTTTAGGATAATCCAAAGTGAAAGGTCTGAGGCCGCGCGTTGCGCGAGCACAGGGATCATCAGCCTCCATTCTACCTCTGCTCCGTCGTTTGACTCCATCCCTCCGACCTCACTACAATCCCTTCATGGCATCGCAATTCATTCATCTCCACCTTTATGCCCAGTTCAGTCTCGCAGGAAGCCAGCCAGGCTCTTCTTTACCGAGTTGGTTGGGCGGGTGTTCAGCAAAAGTATTTTAGCTGGAAATGCCGCCGCCGCGGCGCTTAGCGGTAACGTCCAATGATTATTCCCCGTGCGAACGCAAGGAGGTGAGGTTTTGCCTGAAGAACGGAAATACAAAGGTAAAGTTCCCCTGCATAACCACTATGGTCCGGAGGCGAAATACGCTGTCGAAGCGGAGGCGCTGCTGCCGACCACGAAGCATGAGGAAGAAATAGCCAGGGGTCTTGAATTAGGCCTACCCGGTGCCGATTCCATTCAAGACCGCCGGATTCCCACTTTCAGTCGGGGAGAACTACCCCACTTCGCCGGGATCAACACGTTTGTCAAAGCACCCTACATAGAAGACGTACGCAAGTGCGGCCAGTACGACGTGGCCATTCTTGGGGCCCCGTTCGATGGCGGCACGACCTATCGGTCCGGCACGCGGTTTGGCCCTCAGGGCATTCGCCAGATCTCGGCTCTGTATGGGTCCTACAGCTTCGAACTCGGCGTGGATCTGCGGGAGTCAATTTCCATGTGCGATCTCGGCGACGTGTTTACCATCCCGGGCAACATCGAAAAGACGTTCGATCAGGTCAGTAAGGGCGTCTCGCACGTCTACGCCAGCGGCGCATTTCCCGTGGTGCTCGGCGGGGACCATTCCCTGGGCTTCGCGACGGTGCGGGCGGTGGCCCGGCATCTGCATGGGGGCAAGCTCGGCATCATTCACTTCGACCGGCATGTGGACACGCAAGACACCGATCTCGACGAGCGTATGCACACCACACCATGGTTTCACGCAACGAACATTCCCAACGTACCGGCAAAAAATCTCGTACAGATCGGGATCGGCGGCTGGCAGTCACCGCGGCCCGGCGTGAAGGTCGGGCGTGAACGCCAAACCACCATCATGACCGTCACCGATTGCGTGGAGATGGGGATTGAAAATGCCGCCAAACGTGCGCTCGAGGTGGCCTGGGACGGCGCCGACGCGGTCTGGCTGAGTTTCGACGTGGATTGTTTGGACGCCGCCTTCGTGCCTGGAACCGGCTGGCCGGAGCCAGGCGGGTTCCTGCCGCGCGAAGTGCTGAAGTTTCTGCAGATCATCGCGGACAGCAAGCCCATCGCCGGAATCGAGATCGTGGAGTGCGCTCCTCCCTACGACACAGCCGAGATCACCAGCCTAATCTCCACTCGCGTGATCTGCGACGTCCTGGCCTGCCAGGTGCGCTCCGGCCATCTGCCGACCCGGAAAAAGCCCTAATCCGCATTGTCCATAGTGGAGTGGGCGGGCTACATGCTACCGATTTTTCACTGGGATCTGAATACTGATCGCGCCGGCAAGATCGCCTTCCTGGGCGCCTTCCCGCGGATAGCCCGAAATATCCAAGATGCCTTTCGGGTCGCCATGACAGGCCAGACAATCTTTCGAATAATATATCGGGGTCAAGGCTCTCAGGGTCGTATCATTATCAATCCATTCGATAATGGAGGTGTTCGAGGCTGGTTGCGTGGCCAGCCGTTTCAACGCGTTTTCTTCGTACGCATCAGGCGTGTTTTTTAAATTCCTTGGATTGAGTGTAGTTTGCTTGATTTTCACGTGAGACCGATTAGAGAACTTTCGAGCGGCTTGGCTGCCGAAGGTGGCCGGAACGAAATTCTTATAGCCAATACCTTTTTGATTAATCACGAGTTGCGCATCGGCCACCACTTCCTTGCTCGACTGAAGCAATACCGGCAACAGTTCTTTCGCAAGAGAGGGAAGATGCGAGGGGAGATTCTTCAGATCAATATGTGTCTGACCAATAAACTCATCGACAACCTCATGCTCAAATACTTCAGGCGTAAATCCCTTATCGCCTCTCCGGGGATCATTAATAAGTGTTTGATTGCGTTCGATAATAAGGCGTCCCACATTGAGCAGTATCGCTAGATGTTGGGCGGTGATTTCGGCATCTTCACGAGGTGCCTGGGCCCGGCCAATATTGGGCCACGTAAGAAAGAACACAAGGCTTAGGGATATAAACAGAAACGCGCGAGACTCCATCAGTATGTCTTTCTTGCTCACCTTCCGGTTGCGAAACGACACTGGCCCTGGTCATAATGTTCTGGCACTTTTGAAACTTCAAACGGTAAACCTTCTGTGGTTGCCCGTCGAGTCGGCGCATAGTCTTCTTCCAGCCAACGCCTACGCATATGCTCCAACCGCCCTGATTCTTCCAACCGATACAGCAGGTTGTTGAGGAACCACTGCAGACGTTTGTGTTCTTCAACCGTGACAACGGAGAAGGATTCCTGCGTCAGAATCAAGGGTGTTCCGTCATTTCGTGTGAGGAGGCGCCAGTCCGGCCACACGTGCTTCGTCACATAATCGAGGATGGCATGTTTGGACAAAATTACATCGATGCGTGGGTCCCTCGTCTCCACAGCGGCGGGAAGCGAATCGCAGATAAGCAGCCGGATATTCTTCAGATTGGCTTCTGCATAGAGGTGAGAGGTTCTCCCCTTTTGAGCGGCAACGGTCAAGCCGGAAAACCCTGTTTGGATCGCAGCAAGTGTGTCGGGATTCCCAGTTTGTTTCTGAAACTGCGCCCGTACGCTTTCAGACACTTCCGGCTTTTGGATCATGGCCCCGATGCCGCCATTATGAAAATAGGGAATTGAATACCACAGGCCTGCAGGTCTTGCTCCCGGCACATTCCCGCCGATCGATGAGACAAAAAGATCGAGGTGCCCTTCATTCATCTCGATGAAGAGATCACGGAACCGGGTGAGATGCAATGTAGGAACGACGGGTTTCTGTCCGCCACAATATATAGTCAGCGCGTCGGCCACCTCACGGATCAGCTCCACATCGAGGCCCGTGACGCGAACTCCTTCATCGGTATACACGGCCGGAAAGACAAAGGGACGAAAAGGTTCAACAGAAATTCCAACACGCAACTGCCCTCGCGAGCAGATAGCAGACATTTCATCGCGTGCAAGAGGCTGCACAAGTTCCACGGCATCGAAGACGAGTCCGCATCCTTGCAGAAAGAATCCGAGCACGATCAGGAACGGGACGATGCCTTGTGAGCCCAATTCCTTCAGGCAGTGCCGCAGCCTCCGTGTAATCGATCGTATGCGTATGATGGATCTACTCATAATCATACTGTTTAGAATCGAACTCCGGTTGTAAAGAGCCATTGTTCTGATAAGTCAGATTTATTCTTGAAGTCAATTTCAAGTCGTATGTATTGGAGCCCCATATCGACAGAAAATCCTCGCGCCACAGGGAATCGCACTCCCACCTGACCTCCATAGAGGTAGCCTGGAGAATCAGCATCTCGGCCCGGGATCGTTCCTCCAACGAGTGCTCCAAGATATGGCACTGCCCGGTCTTCCAGCGGCCCAAAGAGAATATGTCGAATCATCCGATTGATCGGGTATTCTTTTGGAAAATCCAAGACATCAATGAAATTATTCCAGCGAGGATTCAGATACAAAGAATTTTGGTCTGTAATAAATGTAGAGGTATGCTGGCTATAGTATTGATAGACTGTTCTCACTTCAAGGTTGCCGTAGCGAAAGGCAGTGAGTCCAGCCTGGACAGCAATGACTCTGGTCTCCGGCGCAAAGGTCCGCTGATTAAACGAAACGTCAAAGTTAAATGGACGAAGTGGGAAAAACTCTGGAATCGAATCTACGGCTACCGCCTGAGATGGAAGCGCCGTGGCCAATATGATACTTCCAAATACCAATGCAGCGTGGCTTAGAAATCGCCGGATGTATGTTCGCAGCCACTCTCCGCTCCTATCGGATAAGCTCTTCATCGAATTCTTTCGAACAATATCTCACGGGGCGGCCCATCAGCAAGGTACGTTTCTGAGTGCACGGTATAGAATATTCGGCGAAGGAGAATAATTCGTTCTATTCTGTTCGGCGGATCTTGATCAGAACATGCAGCGTGGTGACACCTAGAATACTGCCCAAAACCAGTGGTACTGCCCAGAGCTGCCACCAGGGTGCATTGGATGATACAGCATAGGCTCGCGGCCAGGCGATGTTGACGAATTCAAACACGGACCAGAGGAAGGCCGCTACATTGATCACCGACCCCCAGACACCCAGCTTCAGCTCACCCAGCGCCGGGTTCCAGCGGCCCGTAAGGCGGGTAAAGAGCCCGACCCCGGTGGTCATGACGAACATGGCGTACAACCCGCCTGTGCCGAAGGCCAGCACCGTGGCCACCGCCCCGTCATTCAGCCCGAACAGCAGTCCGAGTCCCGCCAGCAGCACGACGCAGATCACCGCATTGCGCGGAGTCTTGGAAGCTGTCACCAGGCTGAGCACAGCAGGCATATTGCCCTCGCGGGCCATGGAGTAGACAATGCGCGACGTGTATTGCACCACGGATGCTCCGCAAGCCAGGAACGCAACCATGACGATCGCCAAAAAAGGCTTCTCCGCCCAGGTTCCGAAGCTACTGGCAATCACGGGCGTGATCGGATCAGACGAGGCACTCGTATTCACCAGTGTGGCGCGGTCGAAGCTCAGCGTCAGGGCGGCGGAGTTGAAGAGCACCACACTTCCTACCATGCAGAGGGAAAAAAAGATCGCGCGTGGGACCATCCGTTTGGGCTCATGGGTTTCTTCGGCGATGGTGGAGCAGGCATCAAAACCGATGAAGGCCCAGCCAGCAATGGCAAGCGCCGCCAAAAAGGCGGCCGTCTGGCTGGGTGCGGTCCCCGTGCCCAGATACTGAAACAATTCGGAAAATGAATGTTGCCTGAAGAAAAGAAACAGCAGCAACGCCACGCCGACCGAGCCGACCATTTCCGCATACACACCCAGGGAAATGACCAGCTTGAACACATTGACGTGAGCCAGGTTGAGCACCGTGCAGATCGACGAAAACACTGCGCCCCACATCACTAACGTGGCCCCTCCCCCACCCGCCAAGCCGAAGAAAATGGACAGCCAGAGGCCTCCGGTATAGGCGGTGGTGGTCAACATGGAGATCGTTGAACTGATGTAGATGACCCCGGCGAATTGTCCGGTCGCGGCCCCCCCGAGTTGCCGCGCCCACTTATACGCCCCGCCCGCAATCGGAAACTGCGAGGCCAACTCAGCGTAGACGGTGGCCACCAGTAGCTGCATCACGAGACAGAGCGCCAGCGCGGCAAACCAGCCGCCTCCCGTCACCGCCGTCTGCACCCCAATGATGGCGTAGAGCCCCACCACCGGCGACACGACCGCGAAGCCAATGGTCAGGCTGTTCCAGACCGTCAGGCTGCGGTTCAGTGTATCGGGAGCCGTCGTGGCGGTTGCAGGGGGAAGAGAATTCAGACTACTTGTGGTTGACATGTTCGCCAAGGGGATTACATTCCAAGAAGGAAATAGAATACCTGATATTCTTCTGAGAATTGAGTACGGCCACAGACTGTTGGTTGAATGGTTTCCTGAGGGGAATGCTCACGAGCCGCGCCCTTCACCCGCACAGCTCTTCCGCACGACACAGGCAAGCCGCTCATCCTTCCAGGCCTCCTCCCACAAGCGAAAGCCGCCGATAAATGCGTGCTTGTTGTCGCCGAGACGGACACGTTTCGGTAGACGCTTCAACTTCGTTGCATTGCCGCCGCCGAGCACCACATAGTCGGCTTGCAGCGCATCGCGGAGCGCCGCCACCACATCGGCGACGTACCGTCGCCATGTTTTCTTGCCGTACCGTTTGAGCCCGTGCAAGCCGACGTGATCCTCATATGTGCGACCATTCCTATATCGCAGGTGCGCCAACTCCATCGGCACCAACACACCATCCGTGATCAGCGCGGAGCCCAAGCCGGTGCCCAGTCCCAAAAACAACATGCGTCCACCGTCGTAACCACCGAGAGCCTGCATCGCAGCGTCATTGATCACCTTGACCGGACATCCGAAGGCTTTTTCGAAATCGAATCCTACCCATCCATCGCTCAGGTTCTTGGGCTCAGCAGCCGGCCTGCCGCCGAGCACCGCTCCCGGATATCCCAGCGAGATGACATCATAGGGCCAATCGGCGGCGAGCCGACGCACCGCTGCTACCATGCCGGACGCGGTCATTCCAGGACCAGAAGGGACCTTGCGCGGCTCGCGTTTGCCGGTGACCAGAATCTTCACGTTGGTTCCTCCCACGTCGATGACCAACACCTTGGTGAGACGGTGGGGTCTCTTTCCATCGCCCTTCGCTCGCGTCGCCTCCATTTTTCCCCCTCCCTCTATCGTTACACCGTAATGAGGGTCTTTAGCACCCTTGAATTACACCCACCGGCGGCCTTTAGACTACGGCGCGGGACCGCCTCTCTGGCTCGCCATGAGGCACCCCCGAATATGAATGACAGATGCAGGGCCGAATGGGACCCCACCGCGGCAGGATTGTTTTCCCAAACTGAAGCGCCTGCGTGAATGAGCAATCGCACAATCTCTCGATGTCTCGGTCCCCCATCACCGAGAATGATCGCTTCGAGCAACGCTGTCCTTCCAAGCCGATTCACGTGATCGACGTCAATCTCCTTGTTGAGCAATGCCTCAACCTCCTCGACGTGTCCTCGTTCGCATGCTGGCCAAAACTATGGAGTCTTCACACAGCGGAACCCGTAGTCCTTGTGCCGATGCCCCGATCGGTGGAAGTACCGGAGCGTGGATCGCAGTTGCTGCGGATCGCTGTCCCAAGAGCCACCCCGCAACACTTTGGATTCGCCCGATGACGGTCCTGTCGGGTTTTGCAACGGACTGTTCTTGTAATAGTCATTGTCATACCAGTCGCTGACCCATTCCCAGACGTTCCCGGCCATATCATAGATGCCATAGGGACTCTTGCCGTTTTCCAACTTCCCCACCGGCGCCAATGCCCCCTGGTTGTGCGACCATGTTTTCCCATAGTTCGCCTGGCGAGGAGTCGGAGGATCGTTGCCCCAGGGATAGAGGCGGCCATCCGTTCCCCGTGCCGCCTTCTCCCACTCCGCCTCTGTCGGCAAGCGTTTGTCGGCCCATTTGCA
>Ga0247727_10017973_pt1 | contig 11185 bp, 11 predicted proteins | sample WisWelCaveWW1625_FD_202498 | JGI IMG/M metagenome (GOLD analysis project Ga0247727, IMG submission 202498) | Biofilm microbial communities from Wishing Well Cave, Virginia, United States - WW16-25 | ecosystem: Environmental > Aquatic > Deep subsurface > Groundwater > Cave microbial mat | place...
TGGCGGCCATCTTCAGCGTCATCGGCATCCTCGGCGCCTACCTGGTGGGCGTCGGGTTCAAGGGCCTCGACGAGGGCACCTTCTGGGGCCCGATGCGCACCACCGTCGACTACTGGGACGACGTGGACGGCGGCATCATCAAGAGCGCGGCGTTCGGCGTCGCGGCCGGCATGATCGCGGTGCGCGAGGGCTACACCGCGCACCCGACCGCCGAGGGCGTGAGCCGCGCCACCACTCGTACCGTCATCAACACCGCGCTCGCGGTGCTGCTGTTGGATTTCCTATTGACTGCTTTCCTGCTGGAGGAGTGAGCGCGATGCGGCACAACGGATCGGTGGACGTGGTGACGGGCTTGTTCGTGTTCCTGGGGATCGCGGCCATCTTCTGGCTGGTCCTCTCGACCTCGAACTACCGCGCCTACAAGCAGACCGCGGGCTACACCATCACCGCGCGGTTCTCGGACATCGGCTCGCTCAAGGTCCGGGCGCCGGTCAACGTCGCGGGCGTGACCGTCGGGCGGGTGGTGCGCATCAACTTCGACAAGGAGCGCTACCAGGCGGTGGTGATCATGCGCATCCGCGACATCTACGACACGCTGCCGGTGGACTCGAGCGCCAGCATCCAGACCGCTGGCCTGCTCGGTGAGAAGTACGTCGGCATCGAGCCCGGCGGCGACACCGAGTACCTGCGCGACGGCGCCGAGATCCACTTCACCCAGTCGGCGGTGGTGATCGAGAACCTGGTCAGCAAGTACTTGTTCAACAAGGCCGAGGAGGGTCAGAAGCCATGACGCGCGCGCTGTTGACCGTCGCGGTGCTCGCCTGCACCGGCCTGGCCGGCGCCGGCACCCCCAAGAACCCCGAGACCGTGGTCCGCGAGACCGCTGACGCGCTGTTCGGCGCGCTCGACGCCGACCGCGCCAAGTACACCGCCGACCCGAGCAAGGCCGAGGTGCTGGTCGAGCGCATCCTGCTGCCGAACTTCGACACCCCTTATGCGGCGCGCCTGGTGCTGGCCAAGCACTGGCGGATCGCGACCCCCGAGCAGCAGGAGCGGTTCCAGAAGGCGTTCATCCGCTTCCTGACCCGCAGCTACTCGAAGTCGGTGGTCGGCTTCACGCGCGAGCGGCTCACCATCCATCCGACCCGCGGTGCTGACGATCCGAAGGCGACCACCGTCCAGACCGAGATCGCGCGCGCCGAGGGCGGGCCGATCCCGGTCGACTACGTGCTGCGCCAGACGCCCGAGGGCTGGAAGGTGTTCGACGTTGTGATCGAGGGCATCTCCTACATCCGCAACTACCGCCAGAGCTTCGGCGAGGAGATCGAGCGCGAGGGCCGCGGCGATCCGCAGCGCGGGCTGACCGCGCTCATCGAGCGGCTCGAGACCGGCAAGGTCGTGCCGGTGCCGGTCAAGGGCGCCAAGTGAGCGCGACGCTCCGCGAGACCGTGCCCGGCGAGTTCGCGCTCAGCGGGCCGCTGCGCTTCGAGACCGTCCCTGGGGTCTACGCCGCAGCGCGCAAGCCGTTCGCGGCCCACCGGCAGCTGGTCGTGGACCTGGCCGAGGTCAGCGCCTGCGACAGCGCCGCGCTGGCGCTGGTGCTGGAGTGGGTGCGGATGGCGACCGCGCGCGGCGCGGTGCTGCGCTACCGCAACCTGCCCGCCGCGCTGCTCGCCATCGCCAGCATCAGCGACGTCGACGGGCTATTGCCCACGGCCTGAGCGCCGCGGGCCCGAAGGCATCGCGACCTACAGGTCGCTCCTACACGCAGAGCGTCGGCGGTTCGCCTAGGCACAGCGCTCGCGGTCCGCAGGTTGCTGTAGGAGCTCGCGTGCGGGCGATTCCTTCCCGCCACGCCGTAGATCGCCTGCCAGCAGGCTCCTAAGGGCAGATCGATTGCGGATCACCTGTAGGAGCGGCGTGCACGCCGCGATCCCTCGTTCAATGCGGCGGCGGTTCCATCGCCGGGGCGTCGGCGCGTCGCGCGTCGCCCGCTTGTGGCTCGACCGTTTCCTCGTCCTCGAAATCCTCGTAGTCCGACGCCGCCGGATCAGGCGCGCCGTCGCGCACCTGGTAGGCGCGCCGGTCGAGCAGGGCGTTGCGGACGAACGTGTAGGGGTCGTAGGCCTCGTCCACCAGCGCGTCGTAATCGAGCACCCGCTGGCGCGCGTCGACCATGTCCACCAGCTTGAGCGCGACCCGCGCTTCCCCGTCCTCGAGGTAGGTGAGCGGGTCGGCGCGGTTGTCGGGCGCCATCGCCACGCCGTCGCGCAGCGTGGTCGGTGGCAAGAACGGCAGCACCAGGTACGGGCCCGGGCCGACCCCCCACTTGCCGAAGGTCTGCCCGAAGTCCTCGGTGCTGCGGCGGAGGCCCAGCCGCGTGGCCGGGTCGAACAGCCCGCCCAGGCCGATGGTCGAGTTCACCACCAACCGCAGCAGGTCGTTGCCGGCGCGCAGCGGCTTGCCCTGCAGCGCGTCGTTCACCAGGTTCAGCGGTTCCTCGAGGTTGTCGAAGGCGTTCGAGACCCCGCTGCGCAGCGGCGCGGGCATCGCCTGGCGGTAGCCGCGCGCCACCGGCCGCAGCAGCTTGCGGTCGACCTGCAGGTTGAAGCGGAACACCGCGCGGTTGTAGCCCTCCCAGGGATCGCGCGGGTCGCGCGGGTCGGGTTCGGCAGCGCCGGCCGCGCTGGCGAGCAGCAGGGACACCGCCAGGGCGGTGGCGCGGGCGGGGCGGGACGGGGCGGTCATGGCGTGCGGCGGGTCCTCGGGCTCAGCGACTGCGCTCGAGCGCAGTGCGCTGCTCGCGGCTCATGGTCGCGACGAAGCCCAGCAGCCGGTCGAGGCTCGCTTGGTAGCGCGCGCGCTGGAAGTCGCTGATGCCGGGCTGCGCCAGCGCCTGCTTCAACTGGTCGACTGCGCCGAACAGGTCGCCGTCGAGCAGGTACTGCTCGCCGGCGTAGTAGCGCGCGTCGCCCGGCGACCCGGCGCCGTCGGCGGCCAGCGCCAGCAGGCGGTAGTGGCGCGGCTCGCCCGGCACTCGCAGCAGCAGCTGGATCACGGTCTCGTGGGCGCGCGCCGGTTCGCCCTGGGCGATCAGCCACTCGGCGTGCGAGAGCGCGAGCGCGGTGCTGGTCGGGAACAGCCGCTGGGCGCGCTGGTAGGAGAGACGCGCCGCGGCCTGGTCGCCGGCCAGGGTTTCGGCCTCGGCCAGCGCCACCTGGAACGCGACCTGGCTGCGGTCGCGCTCGACCAGCGCGCGCAGCGCCGGCAGCGCCAGCTCGGGCTTGCCGGCCCGGGCCTGGGCGATCGCCAGGCCGTAGCGGCTGGCATCGTCGCGCGCGCCGCGCGCCTCGAAGTGCGCGACCGCATCGCGCGGCTCGGGGGTGGTGAGGACCCGGGTCCGGGCGACCATCAGCGGGTAGAGCCGGCTCTCGGCGTTGGCCGTCACTTCGAGGCGGCGGACCCGCGAGCGGGCCTCGTTGAGGCGCGAGGCCGAGACCGGGTGGGTGCTGACCAGCTCCGGGCGGCGCGCCTCGGCCCAGGCCGACGCGCGCTGCATCTTCTCGAAGAACTCGATCATCCCCTGCGGGTCGTAGCCGGCGTCGGCCAGGGTCTGGATGCCGATGCGGTCGGCCTCGTACTCGTTGGCGCGCGTGAAGTTCAGGCGCTGCTGGATCGAGTAGGCCTGGGCGCTGGCGATCGCCGCCTGGGCCGCGTCGGGCCCGGCGTTCGACATCCCGACCGCGATCGCGCCCAGCAGCACGGCCAGGCTGCGCAGCGACATGCCGGTCGAGGCCTCGACGTAGCGCGCGATGTGGCGCTGGGTCACGTGCGCGACCTCGTGCGCCACCACGCCGGCCAGCTCGGCCTCGTCGTCGGTCATCAGCAGCAGCCCGGCGTTGACGCCGATGAAGCCGCCGGGCAGCGCGAAGGCGTTGACCGAGCGGTCGGCGACCGCGAAGAAGCTGAACGGCAGCTCGGCACCGTCGCTGTGGGAGGAGATGCGGTGGCCGAGGTCCTGGAGGTAGTCGCGCAGCAGCGGGTCGTCGAGCAGCACGTTGTTGCGTCTCAGCTCGCGCATGATCTGCAGGCCGATCTGGTACTCGTCGCCGAGCGCCAGCGAGCCGCCGCCGGCCTGGCCCATGCTCGGCAGCCGCTCGGTGTCGCTGGCGACGGCGACCGTGGCGGACGCCGCCAGGGCGGCGGCCAGGAGCAGGATGGCGGGTCGGTGCAGCATCAGGTGGTTAGTCTACGCGCCGCGTCCGCGGGTTCCCCTACAAAGGAAGACCCCGGCCGGAGCCGGGGTCCTCGGGAGCGTCCGGCGCTACGGCTCAGAGCTTCAAGCGAACCTCAAGGCCGACGATCTCCGCGTCGGCGGTGTAGGTGCCGGTGATGTGGTCCTGGGCCGGGCCGAACTGGTCGAAGTTGATGGTGTCGCCGGCTGCCAGGTCGAGATGCGCATACCCCGCGTTGAACTCGAGCGTATCCGACCAGCGCCAGGTCGCGCCCACCGATATCCAGGTGCGGTCGCCGTCCGGCAGCCGCGCGGTGCGGTCGGCGTCCTCGATCGGAGTGTTGTCGTAGCCGTAGCCGGCGCGGAACGTCCAGGCGTCGTTGAACTTCCAGTCGACGCCGACCGAGGCCTTGTACACGTCCTTCCAGTTCTCGGGCTGCACGGTGTCGGGCTGGTTGGGGTTGGCGTAGACGATGCGCAGCTCGCGGAAGGTGTCCCAACCGGTGCGGGTGATGTCGAGCGACACGGTCCACGCGTCGTTGAGCTCCTGCACCAGACCGATCGACAGCAGCTCGGGGGTGTCGAACGAGGCGCTGATCGCCGAGTCGGTGAACAGCCCGAGGCCGGTGAACACCACCGGCACGCGCTCGAAGTCGGCGCTGCCCTCGAGGTCGTGGCTGACCTTGCTGCGGTAGGCGATGCCGAGGCGGGTGCCGCCGTTCTCGACCAGCACGCCGGCGTTCCAGCCGTAGCCGATGCTGTCGCCTTCCACGGTGGCGCCGCCGTCGGCGCCCTGCGGGATCAAGCTCATGCCCGTGCACGGCACCGGGCCGATGAAGCCGAAGCAGATCGAGCCGAAGTCGATCTCGTTCTGGAGCTTGACGCGCATGTACTGGACGTCGACGCCGAAGCCGACCGAGATGTTGTCGTTGATCCGGTAGGCCACGGTCGGCTGGATGTTGATGATGGCGACGTTCGAGTAGGTCGCCTGGTAGCGGAAGATCGAGTCGCGCTCGTAATCGGTCGCAAGCCCGAACGGCGCGCCCACGCCGACGCCGAACGCGACCTTGTCGCTGTAGGGGCGCACGTAATAGAGCGTCGGCACGCCACCGAGCTTGCCGACGTCCCCGCCCTCACCGCCGCTGAGGTTGCCGCCGATCGGGTCGACCGCCAGCGTCTTGTCGAAGTCCGCGCCCAGCGAGATCAGGCTGACGCCGTTCTGGACCTCTTGGTCCTTGAGGCGCATCAGGCCGGCGGGGTTGTAGTAGATGGTGCTCGGGTCGTTGGCCCAGGCGGCGCCGCCGGCGAACGAGCGGCCCAGTCCGGCGACGCTCTGTTCGGTGAGCGAGAAGCCCGCCGCGTAGCCGATGGTCGGGACCGCGGCGACCGAGCTGACCAGCGCGGCCTTGACGAGCGAGCGGAGCATCTTGGATTTCATGCTGCATCCCCTTGGATGACGGTTGCGTGATGGTGCGGGCCGGCCGACCCGACGGGCGCCCAATTGAAGCACACCCGGGACGCGAACGGCGAGCCGGTCCGGTCCCGGCCCAGGTGGGGCGTCGGGCCCATGCCCGCCAGGCTGGTCACAGCAGCTCGGAGGCGTGGTCGGCCAGCCGCGAGCGCTCGCCCCGCATCAACGTGATGTGCCCGGAGTGGGCCCAGCCCTTGAACCGGTCGACCACGAAGGTCAGGCCCGAGGTGGTCTCGGTCAGGTAGGGGGTGTCGATCTGCCCGACGTTGCCCAGGCACACCATCTTGGTGCCCGGTCCGGCGCGGGTGATCAGCGCCCGCATCTGCTTCGGGGAGAGGTTCTGCGCCTCGTCGATGATGATGAAGCGGTTGAGGAAGGTCCGGCCGCGCATGAAGTTGAGCGAGCGGATCTTGATGCGGTTGCGGAGCAGGTCGTTGGTCGCGGCCCGGCCCCAATCGCCGCCTTCCTCGGACTGGGTCAGCACCTCGAGGTTGTCCATCAGCGCGCCCATCCACGGCGTCATCTTCTCCTCCTCGGTGCCGGGCAGGAAGCCGATGTCCTCGCCGAGCGGGACCGTGACGCGGGTCATGATGATCTCGCGGAACCGGCTCGACTCGAGCGTCTGGGCCAGGCCGGCGGCGAGCGTCAGCAGCGTCTTGCCGGTGCCGGCGGTGCCGAGGATGGTGACGAAGTCGACCTCGGGGTCGAGCAGCAGGTTGAGCGCGAAGTTCTGCTCGCGGTTGCGGGCGTTGATGCCCCACACCGTGTGGCGCGGGCCGCGGTAGTCCTGCAGCACCTCGATGACCGCGCTCTCGCCGTCGATGCTGCGCACCTTGGCCTCGATCGGGCCCTCGTGCTCGGCGTACAGGCACTGGTTCGACAGCCAGAACGAGACCCGCGGGCCGCGGATCCGGTAGAAGCTGCGGCCGCCCTCCTGCCACGACTCCATGCCCTTGGAGTGCTCGTCCCAGAAGTCGGCGGGCAGCGCCTCGATGCCGGTGTAGAGTAGGTCGAGGTCGTCGAGCGCCTTGTCGTTGTAGTAGTCCTCGGCGTGGACGCCGATCACGCTCGCCTTGATGCGCAGGTTGATGTCCTTGGAGACCAGCGCCACCTGTGCTTCGCCGTCCTCCTTGGCCAGCGCCAGGGTCACGCTCAGGATGGTGTTGTCGGCCGACGAACCGGGCAGCGTCACCGGCAGCAGCGACTCGAGCGGGCGGGTCTGGAAGTACAGCCGGCCGCTCGGCAGCGCGGCGGCGCCCGCGCCCTGGCCGATCGAGGGCAGGCGCAGCCCGGCGTCGATCTGCTCCTTGGTCGCGTCCTTCATCAGCTCGTCGAGGAAACGCGACACCTGGCGCACGTTGCGCGCCGATTCCGAGACGCCCTTCTTGTGGGCGTCGAGCTCCTCGAGCACCACCATCGGCAGGAACACGTCGTGCTCCTGGAACTTGAAGATCGCCGCCGGGTCGTGCATCAGCACGTTGGTGTCGAGGACGAACAGGCAACGCTTGGGGCGGGCCTTGCTGCGTCGGGTCATCGTCAGGCTCCCTGCCGCTTGGCGCGCGGCTTGCTCTTCCCGTGCTGCTGGACCGCCGCCAGCACCTCTGCGGCATGGCCCGCGACCTTCACCTTGCGCCATTCGGCGAGCAGGGTGCGGTCGGCGCCGATCAGGAAGGTGCTGCGCTCGATGCCCAGGTACTTGCGGCCGTACAGGCTCTTCTCCACCCACACCCCGAACGCCGCGCATAGCGCGCCGTCCGCGTCGGTGAGCAGGTCGAAGGGGAAGCCGTGCTTGGCGCGGAACCGCGCGTGTTTCTCCAAGGAATCCTTCGACGCGCCCAGCACCAAAGCCCCGGCGCGTGCGAAGGCGCGGTGGTGCGTGGCGAAGTCGAGGCCCTCGGCGGTACAGCCGGTGGTGTCGTCCTTGGGATAGAAGTAGAGGACCAGCGGCTGGCCGAGGTCCGTAAGGCGGATGGTCCGGTCGCGGGTGGCGGGGAGCGTGAAGTCGGGGACCTTCGTGCCGAGGGCGGGAAGGCCGGCCTTTGGTTTCCGAGGAGGGGTGGGCTTGGAAGCCGTGCGCTTGGCCTTCGTCATGCTCGGGTCATCCTTTCACGGGCTCCAGTATCGCGTCCAGGTTGAGGTGGTCGCAGAAGTCGAGGAAATCCTCGCGCAGCATCGGGATGTGGACGCTGGCCGGGACGCTGACCGTCATGTAGAGCGAGAACATCGGCGCGCTGGTGTGGGCGGCGAGGTAGGTGTGGGACTGCACCTCCTCGATGCCGATCTGGCGCGAGGTGAAGAAGTCGGTCAGGTTGAAGACGATCCCGGGCTGGTCGGGACACACCACGTCCACCGAGTACGGGATGAGGTCGATGCGCGGCGCGCGCTCCTGGGTGCGGTGGGCGGTGATCTTGAGGCCGAGGTCCTTCTCGAGGCGCGGGATGGTGGCCTCGAACTTGGCGACCATGTTCCAGGCCCCGGTCACCAGCGCCTGGAGCGCGAAGTCGCCGCCCAGCAGGTGGACGCGGCTCTCGGCCACGCTACAGCCGCAGTCCTTGATGGTCCGGGTGATGGTGAGCAAGGTATCCGGCCGGTCTTCACCGATCGCGGACAGGACGAGCAGTTGCTTCATCAGTGGGGGAGGCGCAGGGGCCGTCGCGTCATGGGGCGCAGTGTAGCGGCTCGCGCCCCGGCGCGGAACCGCGTCGCGCCTTGTCCGGTCGGGGAGGGGGCAATAGACTAGCGCCCCCGCCGGACCCCGGTCCCCCGCTCGGTCACCGATCTCATGTTCTCAGGCAGCATGGTGGCGCTCGTCACCCCGATGCGGGCGGACGGCGCGCTCGACCTCGAGGCGCTCGCCGCGCTCGTCGAGTGGCACGCCGCGGAAGGCAGCGACGCGCTGGTGGTGACCGGCACGACCGGCGAGGCGCCGACCCTCGACGCCGCCGAGGCCAGCGCCGTGATCGCGACCGCGGTGCGCGTCGCGGGCGGTCGCATCCCGGTGATCGCCGGCACCGGCTCGAACTCGACCCGCCACGCCATCGAGCTGACCCGCGCGGCGCGCGCCGCAGGCGCGGTCGCGGCGCTGGTGGTGGTGCCGTACTACAACAAGCCCGGCCAGGAGGGTCAGTACCTGCACTTCCGCGCGGTCGCGGAGCAGGGCGGGCTGCCGGTCATCCTCTACAACGTTCCGGGGCGCACGGTCGCGGACCTGGCGCCGGCGACGGCGGTCCGGCTGTCGCGGGTCCCGGGCATCGTCGGCATCAAGGAAGCGACCGGCGAGGTGGCGCGGGTCGGCGCGATCTTGGCCGAGGCGGCGCCCGGCTTCGAGGTCTACAGCGGCGACGACGCCAGCGCGCGCGAGGCGATGCTGGCCGGCGCCCGCGGCGTGGTCTCGGTGACCGCGAACCTCGCGCCGGCGGCGATGCATCGGATGTGCACGGCGGCACTGGCCGGCGACGCGGCGGGCGCGGCACGCCTCGATGCGCCGCTCGCCGCGCTCCACCGCGACCTGTTCTGCGAGGCCAACCCCATCCCCTGTAAGTGGGCGCTGACCGAGCTCGGTCGGGTCCCGCCCGGCATCCGCCTGCCCCTCACCCCGCTTGCCGCCGAGTATCATGCGCGCGTCCGCGCCGCCCTCGCCGCCGCTGGTGTCACCCGATGAGAACCCGTCCGCTCCTGATCGTCCTGCTCGGCCTCGCCAGCGTCGGTTGCTCCGACATCGGCTGCACCGCGCCGGTCGGCTTCCGCCAATCCCAGCTCGAACCGCAGCTCAAGACGCCGGCCGGCCTCGCCGAGCCCAAGCGCTCTGACGAGTTCGTGGTGCCGCCGGGTGAGGTCGCCGCCGAGCAGCCCGCCAGCGCCTGTTTCGTTAGGCCGCCCCAGGTGGTCGCGCCCCCGCCGAAGGATTGAGCGCCCCTCGCGTTCCGGCTTCCGCTGGGCTCCGGTAGAATCGCGCGCCCCGCCTGGATGCGGGGCTGAGCGACGGGTGCGGGCCAGGATGGCCCGCATCAGGGCGCACGCCTGGAAAGCGTGTAGACGCCAAAAGCGTTTCGGGGGTTCGACGGCTGCGCCGTCCGGCGCGGAGCGACGCGGATGCCGAGCGTAGAGCACGAGGTGCGAGGGGCGGTCTGGCTCCGAGCAATCCCGATCTCTCCGCCATCGGCGATGGTGAGCACGGTCCAGTTCAGGTTTCAGATGTGGAGAGGTGGCCGAGCGGTCGAAGGCGCACGCCTGGAAAGTGTGTAAACGCCAAAAGCGTTTCGAGGGTTCGAATCCCTCCCTCTCCGCCAAACTTCGGGGTCTTACGAACATGGTGATCCGCATCGGCCCCTCCGCGGCGTCGCCCCGCGAACCCCGCCAGGCCCGGAAGGGAGCAACGGTAGCGGTGAGCGGCGCACGCCGGAGCCAGGCTGGTGCGGGTCACCGCCACTCCCGAAGTCGCATGCTAGAGTCCCCAGCGATCGCGTCGGACCCCGTCGGATGACCTACCAAGCACTCGCGCGCAAGTGGCGCCCGCGGCGTTTCGCCGAGATGGCGGGGCAGGAGCACGTGCTGCGCGCGCTGATCAACGCGCTCGACCGCCAGCGCCTGCACCACGCGTTCCTGTTCACCGGCACCCGCGGCGTCGGCAAGACCACGGTGGCGCGGATCCTGGCCAAGAGCCTGAACTGCGAGACCGGCGTGACCTCGCAGCCCTGCGGCGAGTGCAGCGCCTGCCAGGAGATCGACGCCGGGCGCTTCGTCGACCTGATCGAGGTCGATGCCGCCTCCCGCACCAAGGTCGACGAGACTCGCGAGCTGCTCGACAACGTCCAGTACTCGCCGGCGCGCGGTCGCTACAAGGTGTACCTCATCGACGAGGTCCACATGCTCTCCGGCCACTCCTTCAACGCCCTGCTCAAGACGCTCGAGGAGCCGCCCCCGCACGTCAAGTTCCTGCTCGCGACCACCGATCCGCAGAAGCTGCCGATCACGGTGCTGTCGCGCTGCTTGCAGTTCTCGCTCAAGCGCCTGTCGCCGGCCTTGATCGGCGCGCGCCTGACCCAGGTGGTGGCGGCCGAGGGCGTCGCCGCCGAACCGGTCGCGGTCGAGCTCATCGCCCGCGCCGCCGACGGATCGATGCGCGACGCGCTCTCGCTGCTCGACCAGGCGATCGCCCACGGCAGCGACGGGCTGACCGAAGTCGAGGTGCGCGCGATGCTCGGCACCATCGACCGGCGCCGGGTCCACGAGCTGCTGACCCAGCTCGCCGCCTCCGACGCGCCGGCGCTGATGGCGACGGTCGCCGCGCTCGACGAGCACGCACCGGACTACGAGGGCGTGCTGGGCGAACTGGCGGCCGCGCTGCAGCGGGTCGCGATCCTGAAGGCGGTCCCGGACGCCGCCGCCGAATGGCTGGATCGCGCCGCGCTCGAACCGATCGCGGCGGCGCTCGATGCCGCTGAGGTCCAACTGCTCTACCAGATCGCGATCACCAGCCG
>Ga0247727_10017974_pt1 | contig 11184 bp, 9 predicted proteins | sample WisWelCaveWW1625_FD_202498 | JGI IMG/M metagenome (GOLD analysis project Ga0247727, IMG submission 202498) | Biofilm microbial communities from Wishing Well Cave, Virginia, United States - WW16-25 | ecosystem: Environmental > Aquatic > Deep subsurface > Groundwater > Cave microbial mat | place...
CTACCCGCGAGGCGATTGATCCGGTCCGATTTATTTCCAATCGCTCCTCCGGAAAGATGGGATATGCGATTGCCGAAATCGCGCGGCAGTGGGGCGCACAGGTAACGCTGGTGAGCGGTCCAACGGCTCTCGCCGCGCCGCAGGGCGTGACCCGGATATCCGTTCAGACGGCGCATGAGATGAAACAGGCTGTTGAGCGCTATCACCCAGAAGCGACGATTTTTGTGTCGGCGGCCGCTGTCAGCGACTACCGTCCCATGGAGAGCGCGCGCAAGCTGAAGAAAACAGGGCAGCCCATCTCCCTACGGTTGGAAGAGACGGACGATATTCTGGGCTGTTTGAGGGCGCGCAAGGGAAACCGATTTTGGGTTGGTTTTGCGGCAGAAACAGAGGCGCTCATGGAGAATGCCCTAAGAAAAATAAAGCAAAAGGGGCTTGACCTAATTGTCGCCAACGACGTGACGCAAGCCGGTGCCGGATTCGATGTGGAGACAAACATCGTACAGTTGGTGGACGCGGTCGGTCACGTCACGCCCCTCCCGATGATGTCCAAGCGTCTGCTGGCAGCCCATATCTTGGAAGCGGTCCTCGCCCTACGCCCTTAAAAAGTGATGGATGCTTCTCGAATCGGCACTATATCGTTATGAAGATAGCGTGGGCCTCTCAAAATGGCTGAAGATCAGATCGAACAGAGACGTCGCAAGTTGGCCGGGTTGCGCGCGCAGGGTGTCGCACCGTATGGGTGCCGTTTTCAAGATCGCACCGCGCTTCTGGAAATCACCGAAAAACACAAGGACGACACCGGCGCTTCTTTAGAAACGACACCGGCAATCTATGCTGTGGCAGGTCGGATGATGTCGCTGCGCCGTTTTGGAAAGGCGGCCTTCGCGCATCTCCAAGACGCGACAGGGCGTCTCCAGATATATTTTAAACAATCCCACCTGAGCGCTTCAGACTTTAGTCTCTTTGAAAAACTGGATATGGGCGATCACATTGGCGTTAGGGGGCCGCTCTTTTTAACCCAAACCGGGGAGCTAACACTTCAGGCGCGACAGTTGACGCTCCTGGCAAAATCCCTCCGTCCCCTCCCTGAAAAGTGGCATGGTCTGACCGACGTTGAACTCCGCTATCGGATGCGCTATCTGGATCTGATCACCCATTCCGAAGTGCGCCAGGTATTCGTGCAACGCGCCAAAATTGTGGACGGGATTCGGCAATTCCTCAGCGCGCGCCAATTTGTGGAGGTGGAGACGCCGATGATGCACCCCATTGCGGGAGGCGCCGCGGCCCGTCCCTTCACGACCCACCACAACACGCTGGATATGGACCTCTATCTGCGTATTGCGCCGGAACTCTATTTAAAACGACTGATCGTGGGGGGATTCGAGCGGGTCTTCGAGATCAACCGAAATTTTAGAAACGAGGGGGTCTCCACGATCCACAACCCTGAATTCACGATGCTCGAGTTTTATATGGCCTATGCCGACTACCACGACATGATGGCGCTGACGGAGCAGTTGTTCTCCATGATCGCGCAGGAGATGAAAGGTAGTCTCCTCTTGCAGTACCAGGGGAAACAGATTGACCTGACACCGCCGTGGCCACGTCTCTCCTACCTGGACGCCATCGCGCAAAAGCATCAGATAGAACGCGCGTCTTTGGATGAACCAAAAACAGTCATGGCGCTTGCGAGAAGCGCCCATCTTACAGTGCCGGAACAAGGCCCTTTACCCGCCCTGTGGGAGGCATTGTTCGAAGCCACCGTAGAGCCGGCGCTGACGGGACCTGTTTTTATCACGGACTATCCGACCGACATTTCCCCCTTGGCCAAGCGCCGGGCCGACGCACCACAGCTTACCGAGCGGTTTGAGCTCTATATTGCCGGAAGGGAGATTGCCAATGCCTTTTCGGAATTAAACGATCCGGACGATCAACGCGCCCGGTTCGAGGCCCAGGCGGCTGCGCGGCGCGCAGGGGACATGGAGGCCCATCAGATGGATGAAGACTATCTTCAGGCGCTGGAGTATGGCATGCCGCCGACCGCTGGCTGTGGAATCGGCATTGATCGTTTGGTGATGTTATTCACCGATCAGAATTCGATTCGGGACGTGATCCTCTTCCCGCAGATGAAACCGTCCGCAAGATTCTCCGCCCCATAAACCTACATGAATCCGCCGTATGAGTTTCTCATCGGGCTGCGGTATCTGAAGGCCTCACGGCATCGAGGCGCTTCGCTCAACGCAGTCATCTCAATCGGTGGCGTCACCGTGGGGGTTGCGGCACTCATTGCGACGCTGGCCGTCATGACTGGCTTTTCGGAAGACCTACGCCAAAAGATATTGGGCACCACGTCGCATATCGTGATTACCGATCGGGCCGGCGCGGAAATCAACGCTTCTCCCTCCCTATTACGCGACATCGAACGGATGCCCCATGTGATGGCTGCGGCGCCCTTTATCTTTCGACAAGTCCTGCTGGCCTCGGAAGGGAGCGCGTTTGGGATTGTGCTACGCGGGATTGATCCGGCAGCGGAGGGGCGTGTAACCGAAATCGGACGCAACATAGTACAGGGGAGCTTGGCCGACTTAACACGACCGACGCGTGGGTTAGAACCCCCGGATGAACCGGCCCACCCCGCATCGGAAGTCATGCTGCCCGGTATCGTGATCGGGAAAGAGCTGGCGGGACGGTTAGGGGTCTTCCTTGGAGATACCCTTCATGTCATCTCGCCCGTCGGAATGGCGGAGACAACGGCCCGGAGTGCCATGGGTATCACACCCAAGATTCGTAGATTTCGGGTCGCCGGCATCTTCGACTCGGGGCTCTTGGAATACGATACATCGCTGGCCTATATTGCGCTCCAAGATGCCCAATCTTTTTTTGCCCTGTCGGACCGCATCACCGGCATTGAGGTCAAGGTGGATGACATTTTTGTGGCCGATCAGGTGGCGCGTCAGATTCAATCTCGCCTGGACGGAGCCTACCAGGCCCGAGACTGGATGCAACTTAATAGAAACCTTTTTTCGGCATTAAAAATGGAAAAGACGATGATGTTTATTATCCTGGTGCTGATTGTCTTGGTGGCCTCGTTTAATATTGTCAGCACGTTAACCATGAACGTCATGGAGAAGGGCAAGGAGATCGCCATCCTGAAGGCCATGGGCGCGGATAGAGGCGCGATCATGCGCATCTTCATGTTGGAGGGGGTGGTGATCGGGGGCGTCGGCGTGCTCCTCGGTATTCCGCTTGGCATTGCCGTTTGTGTGCTACTTCAACAGTTTTATACGCTACCTGGGGACGTTTATTACCTAAGCTATTTGCCGGTTAAAATTCAGATATTCGACGTGATCCTTGTGGCCTGTTCCGCGCTTTTGATCGGTTTCTTGGCCACCCTCTATCCTTCCAGGCGGGCGGCAAGGCTCGACCCTGCGGACGCCCTGCGTCACGAATAACACGCTCCGGTTACGCGATGCAGATCACGCGCATGTAGCGCGCTGGCGCAACAGGCCACCTGCGGGTCAGACAAAGAGGCCATCACGATGATCAGAATCAGTGCTGGCCTCAGAAAGAGGGGAGAGGATGAGACAGGGCAGGAACTTCGTGAGAGAGCCGGGGGAGCCACTGCGGAAACAGACCCACAGGGGCTCCCCTCCATGAATCAACGGAGCAACCGATACAATGCTACGGCGTTGCTGCTGGGGCTTCCGCTGCTGGGGCTTCCACTGCTGGGGCCTCCACTGCTGGGGCTTCCACTGCTGGGGCTTCCACTGCTGGGGCCTCCACTGCTGGGGCTTCCACTGCTGGGGCTTCCACTGCTGGGGCCTCCACTGCTGGGGCTTCCACTGCTGGGGCTTCCACTGCTGGGGCTTCTTCTTTGGGACGATCATACGAACAGGCCGCAAGGCCCACCGACACAACCAGAACTAACATGCTCCATTTTTTCATCGCTTACCCACCTCTCCTAAATGTCACAACAGGGACGACCGACACCGCCGCCCGCTTCCATTGAGCCGCATTTCTAACACACGTTTTTTGGGGAAGTCAATCATCTGCGCAGGGTAGCGGCAAAATTGCTGATGCAACGTATTCCCCTCCCCACCTAACGCCAGGTCTGGTTCCCATGCAGGCAAGGTGCCGATTCCTTACCGGATATAGCCCATCCCTTCCAGCTTGAGGAGGATGCGTTGGGCCGCTTCGTCGGGGGAGCACGCCTGCGTGTTGATCGTAAGCTCCGGCCGCTCCGGTACTTCGTAGGGGTCGTTGATGCCGGTAAACTGCTGAATCAGGCCCGCCCGCGCCTTCGCGTAGAGCCCCTTCCGGTCTCGGCCCTCGCAGACGTCGAGCGGGGTCGCCACGTAGACCTCGACAAATCCCCCACCCTCCGAAATCATCTCGCGCACCTTCCTTCGGGTCGCCTGGTACGGCGCAATGGGGGCGCAGAGGGCGATGCCGCCATGTTTTGTAATTTCGCTGGCCACATAGCCAATGCGCAGAATGTTCAGGTCTCGATGTTCCCTGGAGAAGCCCAGCTCGCTGGAGAGGTGTCTGCGAACTTGGTCGCCATCCAGAAGCGTCACCGATCGGCTGCCCATCTCCATCAGCTTGACCATCAGGGCATTGGCAATCGTGGACTTTCCCGCGCCGGAGAGTCCGGTGAAGAAAATGGTAAACCCCTGCCGGTGCCGCGGTGGATAGCTCTTGCGCAACTCGGCCACGACCTCCGGATAGGAGAACCACTCTGGAATCTCCAGCCCCTCGCGCAGCCTGCGCCGAAACTCGGTGCCGGAGATATTCAGCACCGTCTGGCCGGGCGCAATCTCGTTGTCGGGCAGGTATCCGGCTAGATCCTGTACATAGACCATCTCCTGGAACGGCACCATCTCGATGCCCAACTCTTCCTGATATTTGGCCACCATCGCCTGCGCGTCGTACGGCCCATAAAAATCCTGCCCGTTACGGTCTTTGCCCGGTCCGGCATGGTCTCGGCCCACGATAAAGTGGGTGCAGCCGTGGTTTTTTCGGATGATCGCATGCCAGACCGCCTCGCGGGGGCCCGCCATCCGCATCGCCAGGTGCAGCAGCGATAAAATCGTCGTCTGCTCTGGATAATACTTGAGCAGGTGCTCGTAGCAGCGGGTGCGCGAATAATGGTCAATGTCACCCGGGCGGGTCATGCCGACGACCGGGTGAATGAGCAGGTTGGCCTCCGCGCGCTGCGCCGCGCGAAACGTGAGCTCCTGGTGCGCCCGGTGCATTGGATTGCGCGTCTGGAAGGCTACGATCCGATGCCAGCCCAGTTGTGTGAAGCGGTCACGAATCTCGCGCGGGGTGGCCCGAAGCCGCTTGAAGTCGTAATGCAACGGTAATTGAATCCCTTCCACCTTCCCACCCAGATAGACCGGATGGGTCTTATCCAGAATAAACGCCACGCCCGGATGAAACGGATCGTTCGTCCCATAGACCTGCTGGACTTCCAGCGTCCGGTCGGGCGTCCAGAGGTCGGAGACATGCAGGACGGCGACGGGCACCCCTTCAGGGTCGCGCAAGGCAATGCGGGCGCCCACCGAGATGGTTTTGGAAAAGGCCTCGGTCACATCCAGCACAATCGGCATCGGCCAGATCAGGCCGTTTGCCAGCCGTATATTTTGCACGACCGCATTGTAATCGTCCTGCGTCATAAAGCCTGAAAGCGGCGAGAAGCCGCCATTGAGCAACAGTTCCAGGTCGCACAACTGGCGCGGTGTGAGGTCCCACGAGGGGTCGTTCTGTGCCGCGCGCTTGAGGGTTGCGGCGGCATCGGGCGGCAGTAAGCACTCGCGCAGTACGCCGCCATGCGGGGTAATCAGTGTGGACATCAGACCATCTCCTTATGCACTAGGGGGTAATGTACTGTCGCCATGGAAACGCGGGCCACCCGGTCACCATGAACGAGGGGTTGTGTAAATCGGGTTTATTATAACGAAGCGGCACGCCGTCCAAATCGGTGACGTTCCCACCCGCAGCCATGACCACGCACTGACCCGCGGCGGTATCCCATTCCATCGTTGGTCCAAGTCGTGGATAGAGGTGGGCCGCCCCTTCGGCCACCAGACATAGCTTCAACGAACTGCCGCGCGAGACCCGTTCGGTCGCGCCGATTTGGTTCAGAAACCGTTCAAGTGCTTCCGAGCCGTGCGACCGGCTGGCCACTACCTTGAGGTTCGTGGCGTGATAGGCTGCCACGGTGATCGGCACCGGCGTCTCCCCCGTCTGTTTGAACGCGCCCTTCCCGACTTCTCCATAATAGGTCACGCCCAGCGCCGGGGCGTGCACGACGCCCAGAATCGGCACGCCGTCGTCAATGAGGGCGATGTTGACGGTGAAGTCAGCACTTTTTTTGATGAACTCCTTGGTGCCATCCAAGGGGTCAACCAACCAAAACATTTTCCATCCGCCACGGATGTTGTAGGGCACGGTTTGCGACTCTTCGGAGAGGACGGGAATCTGCGGCGTCATCTTGCCAAGTTCAGAAACGATGCGATGATGGGCGGCCATGTCCGCGCGCGTCAGCGGCGAGTGATCGTCTTTATAGGACGCCTCGATCCGACCTTCGGCGTAGACCTGCATAATGTCGTCGCCGGCCCGGCGCGACAGGCCAACTACTTTCGGAAGATACACGGAGCCATCAAGCGCCATCGCGTTATAGCAGAAAGCGGAGACCCACCCGATATTGCCCGTGCCGCAGCTCAACCCATCGGCACTCCGCCAGGGTGGGGGTGGTAATCGGTGTGCCCACGGGTGCACCGCAGACCGGAAGAGCTAATCGGATAATCTGGAACGGACTCAACCGGACGGTTGTCCTAATGCAAAGGCCACCCTGGCTGATGTCTACCCCTTCCGCCGTGTGCAGCCGCGTCCCACGATGCCCCTGCCTCGACGGACCATAGTAGGCAATGCGGGTTACTAGCGGGACTCGCCTTGTTCGTCTGCTTTCTGGACTGGGTGCACGTGGCATTTTCCCGCCTCCACTTATTTCGATGTTGTGATACTCGCTGGGCACGATATCCCCACCCACACGACTCTGGCCCAAATCGTAAAGAGATTAGGGCGGCGCTGCAATCCCTACGTAAGGGGGGGGGTTAGTGGGACTGTAGGATTTTTGCAACGATGCCGGATCGGGTACTCACCGCAAGTTTGCCCATAATGCGCTTGACATGGTCTTTAACCGTACACTCACCAATGTCTAGAGAAACTCCGATCTCTTTGTTTGTCTTTCCCTGGACGATCAACTCGGAGACTGCCTGTTCCCGTCGCGTGAGTTTCGTGGCGCGGAACACCTTTTCGACACGCATCCCCTGAGATATTCTCTCGATTAGGACAAGGAGTTTCTCATCCTGGGGTGCCCCGTCTTCTCGATCTAACGGCATGACACGAAAAAGGTAAGTTACGTCGCCCTGTAGCGTATCTTGCATGGTTACAATATGGGCACCGGGGTCGGATACTGGGCGAACCCCTTTTTTCTGGGGCATATTATATCCCGTGTAGATGCGACGGATCAGCCCGACAAGGGCCATGTCTCGACGCTCTAAAGAAGGACGCCGTCCCCCAGTATGAAGATCGTCAAAGATGCGCCGCGCGTTTTCACTGATGTAGAGCGGTCTGCCTCCCGAACCGATAATCAGAGCGGCGGGAGAGGCCCGCTGATTCGCCAGCGCTTGCACTTGCGTTGCATCCGATTCTGAGAGGTGCGCGGAAGAGACCTGCCCGTTTGTGGTCGTCCGTATTATCCCTCCCGCAACGGGCGCCACAGAACGGGCGAGGGCCATTTCGTGATCCGAAAAGTCTCCTTCCATCCGCCTTCTCCAGAGCACAAGGCAATCTCCGTAGGGACGTTCATCGTGGCATAGGGCGATAACCAATGCGAAGTGGAGCTTGGCCGGTTTAAGAATTTCCCGATAACAGGAGCTCGTCTGTAACGTCTCGGCACTCCAGATTTCCTGTCCCCGTATAACAGGGCATCCTATTTTTAGGACTTGATCCGGGGATGGAAAACAAAACGGTTGCCCTGGGTTAGATGTCTCGATGCGATGATGCAGAGGTTGCGCCAAGGGCATATGGGCCTTCCACACCTCAAAAAATTCCACCGTTTCTGGCACAACGGAGAGCCCCACCCGAAACGCCTGTTTCGCGGACCGGCCCTGACCCAACAGGCACGCATCTAAGCTCGATGCAACGGGGCAAAACCACCCCGCATCAAATGCGACGATTCCATGAATACTTGAAAAGAGGTGGATTAACCACGCGTCCAACCCGACCTGAATTGGGTCTACCTGTCCCAGCTTCAGGCTCATCCTCTGCGTACCGCCGCGATCCAACATCCAAGCCCCCGTCCCGTTTCGCACGCACCCTTTATTGAAGGCCCAGATCGTAGTGCCTGTTTGACGAAGATGTCAAGATTTTAGGGAATTTCTATCAATTCTGTGGTAGGCTGCGGGTGCGTTGAGGGAGGCGGGGTGAGGGGGCGTAGGGTATTTCATCTCTCGTTTTATCTTTCAGGGGGGGCGCCATGCAGAGGGGATCTACAGGACCTTACGGACCTTACGGACCTTATAGAAGTACCCTAATGAGTCACGGAGATGTCCACGACGCACCTGCCCTCAAAAAGGACGGTTCAAAACATCGCGATTGATCTTTCCGCTCCGGCCCCATCGGTGCTTTTTCGCATTGCGGGCTGCCTTCAAAACGGAGGGATCGCGGCCATCCCCACCGACACCTGTTATGGCCTGGCGGTCAATCCCTTTCATGCCACGTCCGTTGATCGTCTCTTTGTTCTCAAAGGCCGTGATCGCTCAAAACCTATCCCGCTGTTGATCTCCCACATGGACATGCTCCGCCCGCTCGTGCGGGAGGTCACGCCCCTGGCCGAACAGATCATGACCCGGTGCTGGCCAGGCCCCCTGACGTTGATTTTTAAGGCTTCCGAGGCGGTCCCCCCCATCCTAACCGGGGGGACGCACACCATCGGTCTCCGCCTTCCGAACTCCCTCTTTCTGACGGGGCTCATCGAGGTGATGGGTTGCCCTATCACCGCAACCAGTGCAAACCGATCTGGCGCTCCCCCCCTCCCATCCGCTGAGGCGATCGAAGCAGTACTGGGCGGGTTCATTGATCTCATCGTGGGGGGTGGAGAGTGCGGTGGTCTTCCATCCACGGTGCTAGATGTTCGATCTTCCAGAATTAAGGTCATCCGGGAAGGGGCATGGGCGCTGTCCACTTTCGCGAGGATCATGGGGTGGGGCCCGGACTGGGCAAAGTCGTCCCCCCTGGATTAAAGCCGAGAGGCAGACGATCGCAGGCGGGACTTTTAGGCCCTGCGGACAGAAGTTCCGCGCGCGGGACGGGCTTGGGTGCGCAACGTCATATCTTTTAGAACATTCATAAATGCAATAAACGCTTCGTAGGGCGATTCATACGGGCTAAAATAGGCATGTACGTCTCCATCGGTGAACCACTTCGTGCACATGTAATAAAAGTGATCCGATGTTTGCAGTGCCCGCCAATCTTTTAGGAGCTGGGGATTTCGCTTCTTCAAAATCGCAGACTCCAAGTCGTAGAGTCTCCGAAGGGCGCTCTGCTGCATTGCGTTGGCGGTCCAGGCGGAAAGATCGCGTTCAATATCCGCCCACGAAATAAAATCGTGGATATCCAACTCCCCCACCGCCTTGTAACGCAGAAGCGCCTCGGAAGGGGTTACAAAATCGTTGTCGGGATGTTTTAAAATCTCTCCTGGCAGGGCCCGCAGAAAATCGAAGATGCCGGTCTCGGCCCATTGGTGTTCGCCGAACGTTTCATAATCCATGAAGAGATTGATGACCTGACCATTCCCATTGTGCCGGGAGAGCCAATCCGAAAATTTTGGCGCCATGAGTGGGTAATCTTCCCACCCGCAGTTTGAAAAACGAAACGCAATATCGTCGGAAAGCCGGTAATTTCGCAACAGTAGGCCCATTTTATGGGTCCCTGCCGGGGTGTAAATGAAATTGGGACTCCGCCCCCTCAACACATGATCGGCACCTTCGGCCAGAATACCCGTGTAGCCCATTCCTTCCACGACTTGTGCCAGCTGGTTGTTGTAAATCAATTCGGTGTTGCGAAAGACGCGGGGCCTCTGTCCGAAGTGTGACCGAATGGTCTTTACATGAAGGCGAACCTGCTTTTTGAATTCATCCATCGAATAAAGCGCCGCCAGCGAATGATGGTAGGTCTCACCCAGGACCTCGACCTGCCCGGTTTCGACCAGCCGCTGAAAGGATTGAAGCGTTTCGGGAGAATATTTTGTCAGTTGATCGAGCAGCACCCCGGAAAAAGAAAAACCGATCCGTAGGCTGGGGTGTTGATTGAGCAACGTAAGGAGCAGGGCGTTTGTGGGCAGATAGCATTTTTGGGCTACTTTTTCCAGAATTTTGGCATTGTCGAGACGATCCCATCCATTGAAATAGTCGGCATCTCGCCCCACGTCGAAGACGCGGTAGGCCTTGACCCGAAGGGGTTGATGAACCTGAAAATAAAAACAGATGGACGGCATGAAGGGACTCCGTCAGATAGGGTGAGTAGTGGTCTCCGAAACGCGGCGGTAAACAGCCATGCATCCTTCGGCGGTTGTGTCCCAGGAGCATTGCCGCGCCTCCCGCTGCCCCTGCGCCCGTAATTCGGTCTGCAGCGGAGCATGTTCCAGAACGGCCAACACCTGGTCACTCATTTTTTCGATGTCCCAGAAATCCACTTTTAGCACATGAGAGAGGACCTCGGAGACGCCCGATTGCCGGGAGAGCAGAACCGGCGTGCCGTACATCAGGGACTCCATTGCCGTCAGGCCGAAAGGCTCGGACACGGATGACATGACAAACAGGTCGGCGGCCCGATAGACGGCCGCCAGGGCACGGCCCCTTAAAAATCCGGTGAAGTAGATGTGATTGGAAAGGCCGGAGGCTTCGGCTTCGTCCCGAAGACGTCCCTCCATATCGCCGGTGCCGACCAGGACAAAAAGGACCTGAGGATCGTACTCCAAAACCCTTCGCGCCATCCGCAGAAAATAGTCTGGACCCTTCTGCAGGGTCACCCGCCCGACAAAGAGGACAACCTTTCGATTGCCTTTTTGAAATGGCAGTGCCACGTCATCCGTAGAGATGTCGTACGCGCCGAGAT
>Ga0247727_10017975_pt1 | contig 11184 bp, 10 predicted proteins | sample WisWelCaveWW1625_FD_202498 | JGI IMG/M metagenome (GOLD analysis project Ga0247727, IMG submission 202498) | Biofilm microbial communities from Wishing Well Cave, Virginia, United States - WW16-25 | ecosystem: Environmental > Aquatic > Deep subsurface > Groundwater > Cave microbial mat | place...
AGCAGGCCCACGCAGCCCATGTAAATGACCAGCGAACCCACCATCGTGATCCAGAAGCCCAGATGGTTCAGCGCGACGATCATGAAGCCGACATAGGCCAGCCAGGGCGGGACGAACCAGAGAAGGTTCTTGGCGTAGATCAACGTGGCATCGTAGCCGCCGTTCAGATAGATCAGGACGAAGGTCACACCCGTGATCGCGGGGAACGTGCTGGCCAGGGCCGCCAGAAACCCTTCGCCCTTCGCTCCGAGATATGTCGAAAGACTGACGACCAGCCCGCCGATCAGAAAATAGAGTCCGTACTTACTCAGCTCATTCATTCGTTCCCCCTCCGTTCAGATGTCCCCCTCACCCTCCCCTCTCCCACGAGGGGAGAGGGATGTAGAGAAGAGACCTTCAAACGCTTCGCGCGCTTCTTTTCTGATCTCCTCGCCCATGCCGGTATACCGCGGCGAGAAGTGGAAGACGACCAGTTCGCGCACCCCGGCTTTCCTCGCCAGCACGCCGGCTTGGCGGGCGGTCAGGTGATAGCGCTCCTGCGCCTTGCCCGCGTCACGGTTCATGTACGGCGATTCGCAATAGAACACATCGGCGCCTTGCGCGAGTTCCACGATCCTGGCTTCGTTCTCCGCGTCGTAGCGGACGTCCACCACGTAGGCGATCTTCTGGCCTCGCGTGATCGTTACAAAACGCTCTTTGACCTCGCCGAGCACGAATTCCAATTCCTGCCGGTGATGCTCGAAATACAGCGTGGTGGTGAACCTGAAGTCGTCCGGCTTGCCCTCCCAGAAATGCTGTTTCACGTCCTTGAGCCACGAGCCGACCGGCAGGCCCGCCGCATGCAGTTTCTCTTTATTGAAGTTGACGTGGAAATGCTCCTGGAGCGCGTAGCCGAATGAGGGCACGCGGTGGTTCAACGCGATCGCCTGCACGGTGAGCATCGGATCGTCGAGCACGGGGAACAGGCCGGAGGGCGACGCGAGTGCCAGGGGCTGGGCGGGCAGTTCGCGCAGTTGGAAGCCGTCGGTTGCCAGGAAGCGAGCCGGCCGCATCTCGCGCTCGTGGAACTCACGAACCTCGATGGTCAGGGGATAGCCGTCCACCAGGTTCCAGGTATAGCCGCGCAGCTTGCCCGCGACGTTGGCGATCAAGCCCGGTGGGCCGTGCAGCGTGAGCGTTTTGCCTCGGCCCAGAGCGACCCGGAGCACGCGGTCGAAGCCGATGAAGTGATCCATGTGCGTGTGAGAGACGAAAATCTCGGTTGCGCGCAGGAGCCGGGTCGGGCTCAGCGCTGTGTTGTCGCCCAGGTCGAACAGGAGGGCGCGACGCGCCCAGCGGACCTCGACATAGAGGCCCGGATCGCCAAAGGGCTCATTCACGAGGTAAGTGGAAAATGACGGGTTCATCTTCGTGATTGACTCATTGAGTCATTGGGGCATTGCTTCATTGCGGGATCGGTTCATTGGGGGATTTCAATGAATCAATCGTCAATGGACAAATCGGCAATGGTTAGCTCAAAACGACCCTCACAACACAATACATCACCATGACCTCGACTGCGTGGGCAACGATCGGCGCATAGAGGTTTCTCAGGTACAGCCAGAGCGCGCCCCACACGAGCCCGTCCCACAGGGCGATCCAGTGCAGATGGTGAAAGGTTACCACCAGGAAGGGGTCGAAAGAAAAGGTCAGGGCAGTGGTGGCGACGGCCATGCCGGATGCGAGCGGGGGAGAGAGGGCGGGGGCCATCCGTTCCATCAGCGCGAGGAGCCGGCCCAGGAGGAATCCACGAAAGTTTACTTCCACGAAGACGGCGATGGCCCCGATGAACCAGGGCAGCATGACGGCTGCGGGAATCCTGGCGTGCGGCGTGTCGCGGAGAAAGGTGCTGTCGCAGCCCAACGCCGGGACAAGCCAAAGGATCACGGCAACATTCAGCGCGCCCAGGACCAGCCCTGTGGCCAGTCCCCACCGGAAACCCTGGCCGAAGCGGGCCGGTTGGAGCCCCAGCCGATCGATAACACCGGCATTCCGCGCGCTCCAGATGAGGAGCGCCGCATAGGCGAGCGCTTGCGGCAAAAATTGAATGGCCCGGTGGCTCTGGAAGTCGGAAGGGAGCGAATAGAAGAGGGCGGTGGCGGCGACCGGCAGCCACGCCAGCCACGCCGACCGCTCAGGAGGAAGAGCCTGATTCAAGCCTGTTACTGCAACTGAATGTTGTACCGTTCGAGCGTGGTTCCCTTGTTGCGGGCGAGGTTAGACAGGGATTTATTGTAGTCCACGATCGCGCGCAGCTCGTTGCCTTGCGAGGTCGCGAGGTCGCGCTGGAAGTCCAGCACGAAGCGGGTGGTGCTTAACCCCACGTTCAACCGCTCCCGCTCGGCCTGCAGTTGCTTCTCGGACATGATGCGCGCGGACCGCGTCGTCTCGATCCGTTTGAAATCCGTCTGAACGCGGCGCACCGCTTCGCGCACGGTCACGATTACCTGCTGCCGCGCGCTGAGGAGGGTCATCTTGGCGTTCTGCCCCTCGAGCTGGCGCTTGTTGTACTGGCTGACGGCGGACCGGTTGCCGAGCGGGTAGCTGAGCACCAGACCCGCGCCGTAGTTGTAGTAGTCACCGCTGAAATTCCTGTTGAACATGTCGTCGGCGTTCTTTCCGAGCCCCGCCATGCCCGAGGTGCCCTGGAACGAAAGGTTGGGCAGTAACTGGTTCTTGGCGAACTTCGCGTTTAGCTCCGACGTGTCCACATTCTTCTTGGCTTGCATGATTTCCGGCCGCCGCTCGAGCGCCGCATCGATGGCTTCCTCCGCGCTGATCGCGTCCAGCGTCTGGGAGGGCTTATCCAACGGCGTGAGGCGGAGGTCCTGCCTCAATTCTTCTTCACTGGGGTTCAGGAGACGGCGGAACTGGTCTTCCTGGTCGCGAATGGCTTTCTCGGCCACCAGCACCTGCTCGATGCGGGAGGCGACCGCGGCTTCCGCCTGCAAGACGTCCACGATGGACATGACGCCGGCCTTGGCCTTGGCGCGATTGCTGGCGAGCAGCTCCTGGGCCGCCTTCAGGGCCGACTCGGCGACTTTGAGGTTCTCGTTGACGAACACCAGCTCCCAAAACGTCTGCTCGATCGTGGAGATCACCATCATGACGCGGTCGAAGAAAACGTGCTCTTCCACTTTCGCGTTGTTTTGGGCCACCTGGATGAACGTCCGGTTGACGTCGGTGCCGAAGTTGCGCAAGAGCGGCTGGGTAAACGTGAACGCCAACCCGCCGCTGTAACCGGGATTGAATAGGAAGCCGCTCGCCACGTCGGCGTTCACGTTCACTTTTTGGGAACTGTAATTCAGGTCGTAATTCGCGCCGGTCAGGAGGTTCTGCGTCATGTCGACGGTCACGGAATGGTTCCGCTGATCGAACGTTTGGATCGTGCTGAGCACGTCGCCGGTGCCGCCGAAGACCGGCCGATTGAGCGGGCTGACCGTCCGGTTGAACTGGCCGTTGAGGCTCAGCGTTGGGTCGAACTTGGCTTGTTCCGAGACGATGTCCGAGATCCGGCTGTCCTTGGTCTTGCGGCTGATGGAAATGTCGAGGTTCCGCTCAAGGGCCTGCACGACCGCGTCGGCCAGCGCGAGGGTGTACCGCCGTTCCTGGGGCGGTTTCGGCGATGGGTCCTGGCTGATCGCAGACCCCGGCGCAAGCAGCGCCGCGAGCAGGGGGATCAGGAACGCAGTCAGAGATGCCGGATGTCTGAACATGGCGGACTCCTTGCCTAATTCGCGATGTCGAGCCATACTATACTCAAGTATGTTAACACCTGTCACGCGGAAGCAGGAAATCCGCATGGCCGCTCGCCGTGCCTGGGGTGTCGCGCTGTTACTGGCGCTCGGGCTGCTCTGGAGCGGAGAGGCTGCCTGGGCGCAATCCGTCTCCGGTGTTCGGGGATTCAACGGTGGTGTCGGCGCCTTGTTCAGCTTGACCGGTCCCGCCAACCTCTACACCGACAGCCCGAACAACGTCGGCTACATGTATAACTTCGGCAACAATTTCGAGTCGTTCAACTTTCGGCTGGCGAACGGGCAGGCATACAGCGGCGGCATCATGACCCTCGGCCCGCAATTGACCATCGGCTTGATTCAGGGCGCCAACCAGATCGGCTCGCCGCTCATCTTCCCGCGCGCCCCCCGCCTCACGACGCCGCTTCCGCCGATTCAATCTTCTGTTCTCCAGGATGCCTTCTTGGACGACACTATTCTTCCTTAACAAGGACGTCTGAAAGTCATCAAGTCGTAAAGTCTTAAAGTCGTTTCACGCCTCACGTCTAACGTTTCACGTTTTACGGGCTGTTCGCGAGCTGCCACGCCAAGGCCAGCACAAACCGGGTCGTCGTTTCTAAAATCTCCGGCTTGACCTTGTCGGCCGTGTCCGTCGGCTGATGCAAATCAGGATGCGATCCTCCGCTCACGACCGTCACGGTCGGCACACCGGCTTCCTTGAACGGCACGTGGTCGCCGCCGGGAAAAAATCCGAACAGATCCAGCTTGTCCGCCAGGCCAGCGGCCTTGCCGGCCTTCGCGACCGTTTCCTTGGGCAGATCGGTGACGCCGACTGTGAGCCGTCCGGTGCCCACTCCCGCATGGTCCACGTTGAGCATCGCCCTGGTAGCCGGCAGGGGACGGACCGGCTGGCGGACGTAGAGGCGTGAGCCCAGCAGGCCCTGCTCTTCTCCGCTGAACGACACGAACACGATCGAACGTTTGGGTTTCATCTTCGACAAGGCCCGCGCGACCTCCAACAGCACCGCCGTGCCGGAGGCGTTGTCGTCGGCGCCGGCGAACAACAGGCCCCCCTGCCGGCCGAAGTGGTCCCGGTGTGCGCCGATCACGATCGTCTCCTCGCGGCGCTTTGGGTCGTGGCCGGGGACCATCGCCATGAAATTGTAGAAGGCCGCCGTGGTTTGCCAACTCGTCCATGACAAGTTCGCAACGACGCCGGTATCAAGTGAGTGGGCTTCCGCCTTGCCGTTGAGCTGTGCCTGCAGGTCCCGGAGCGACCGTCCCTTGGCCGACAGAATCGCTTCGGCGAGGGCCGTGCTGATCCACACGCCGGCCAGGCGGCGGTCCTCTTTGGAGAGGCTGTAGGAGCCCATCGGGGCGCCGCTCAGACCCCGCCGCGTTTCATACGCGCTCTGGATCGGCCCCGTGGCGATCAGCATCGCCGCCGCGCCTTTTTCGCGCGCCACGCGCTCCTTGTCCGCTTGGGACACAGGTCTGGAATAGTGGTCCGGTTTCCCCCGCAACACCAACACCACGCGCTGCTGCACGTTGACACCGGTGTAGTCGTCCACACCATGCTCCGGGTCGGAAATCCCGTACCCCGCGAAGATCACCGGTGCGACCACCTTCATGCTGGAGGAGTCCAGAATCGGCAGGTAGTCCGGTCCGAGACGGGCGGGGATGGGGGTCTCTCCCGCGAACAGCTCCAGCGACGGGCTGTCCTGGATCCGCGTGGTCAGGACCTGCTCCGCAATGGCCCATTCCCTCACGACCGGATTGAGCTGTTTCGTGGTGATGAGCGCAGGCCGGAGGCCGAGCGACTTGAACCGGTCCGCGACCCAGAAGCCGGACCGGAGATCGTCCACCGAGCCGGCCTGCCGCCCGTTGAATTCAGGCCCGCTGAGGTGCACGACATCCTTCAGCATCCGGGCGCCGGACACCTGATTGAGCGCCTCGGCCAGCGTGTCGCTCGAGCCGGCCGAGTCGGCTGGTCCCGCCATCGCGATAGCAACGAGGGCCGCGCCGGACAGAACGGGAAGACTGTGTCCGATCCACCGAGACGACAGCATGGGTGCACGCAGTGTTGCATCGGTTCCTGGTGAAGTCAATCGGCCTCTGTTATATTGCTCGGACCAAAATCCGAGTCAGGTCACCCATGACGCGAAAAGATTTTTACGACATCCTGGGCGTTCCGCGCGACGTGTCCGACGAGGACCTGAAGAAGGCCTACCGGAAGCTCGTCCTCAAGTACCACCCGGATCGCAACCCCGGCGACAAGACGGCCGAAGAGAGAATCCGCGAGATCAACGCGGCCTACGAGGTGGTCGGCGATCCGGAGCAGCGGCGGACGTATGACCGCCTGCGCTTCGGCGACGAGGTGCGCGACGAGGCGCCGGATCCGTCCGTCATCCTCGAGCAGATGGAGCAGAAGCTGTTCGACGAAGGCCGCAAGGAGATCTTCGCGCGGCTCATCAAGGACACGAAGCGGGTCAAAGCGGAGCTGGCGGTCGTGCGGGAGCGGACGGTGGCAGCGCAGGGCTACGACACGTTCAAGGAGAGCATCGTTGCCGAGCGGGCGGGCGAGCTGCTCGGCGAGTACGTCACGCCCGAAATGGACGTGCGCCGGGATCGCCTTCTGGACGTGGCGGTGCAGATGATGGCGTCGCAGGGGGTGGTGAAGAAGGACGATGCGGCTGCCGTCAACGCGCTGCGGCAGCGTTTCAAGGAGACGTTCCAGAAGGGCCGGATCGGCGGCGTCGGCGCCGCATTGGAACTGTTGTACGTCAGACGATAGAAACCGTGATGAGTTACGAGTGATGCGTGATCAGCGAGGACACATGCCCCTGCTCGTTACTCATCACTGATCACTCGTCACTGTTTTTGAGCGAGCGGCCCCGCCACCCATTTTCCCGCCTGCATCACGCCGACGATTCTGGCGCGGTCTTGCAAGAGTGTGATGCGCGATAACGGATTGCCCTTGACCAGCACCAGGTCGGCGAGCTTGCCCGGTTCGATCGTGCCGGCCTGATCGTCAATCCCGATAAGCCGTGCCGCCGCCGCCGCAGCAGATACGATAGCCTCCATCGGCGTCATGCCCAGCGCCACCATGCGCTCGAGTTCCTGCGCGTTCTCCCCGTGATAGTTGAACGGCGTGCCGGCGTCGGTACCCATCGCGATCGGGATACCGGCCCGGCGCGCCAGCTTGAAGCTGGTCTTGTGGCGGGACACCATGGCTGTGGCCTTGGCCACGGCCGCCTCCGGCACGCCGCAGGCCAGGCCGCACCCGGCCGTCGTGGCGAGCGCCGAGAGGGTCGGCACCATATAAACGCCGCGCGCCTTCATGAGCCCGGCGGCTTCCTCGTCCATGAGCGTAGCGTGCTCGATCGAGTGCGCGCCGGCCCGGATCGCGTTCTTCATGCCCTGCGCGCTGTGCGCGTGGGCGGCCACGCGCCGTCCGGCCCGGCGCGCCGCGGCCATGCCGGCCGCCAGTTCCTCCAGCGTCATCTGGGCGCTGTCCGGCGAGGTGCCTGACGTAAGCACGCCGCCCGAGGCGATAAACTTGACGACCTCCGCGCCCGCGTCGAGCTGTGCCTGCACGGCCGCCACCACGGCGTCGGGGCCGTCGGCCTCCTGGCCGATGAACCGGGCGTGGCCGTTGGGCATGCAGATCACCCGGCCGGCCGCCGCGATGCGGGGGCCGGGGAGCAGTCCGTTAGCGATGGCCTGCTTGAGCTGGAAGATCGCGTGGTCCCGGAAGCCCACGTCCCGGACGGTGGTGAAGCCCGCCTCCAGCGTCTGCCGGGCGTAGCGGGCGGCTTTGAGCAGGGTGAGCGAAGGATCGTCTTGCTGGATAGTCTGTACCACGTCGGCGTCGCCGCAGAGGCACAAATGGACGTGGCAATCCATCAGCCCGGGCAGCAGCGTCAGGCCGCGGCCGTCGATGCGGACCGCCCCGCGCGGCGTTAAGATCTGCTTGGCGTCGCCCACCGCCGTGATGCGGTCGCCCCTGACGAGGACCGTCGCGCGCGACACGGTCCCGCCGCCGCCGTCCACGACGAGTACGTTTCGAACAGCGTAGGCCGTCATTTGTTGCTGACGGGGATGGTGATGATGATGCCGCCCATCACATCATTAAGCTGGTAGTCCTTCTTGGGACTGTTGAGATGGGTGTTGTGGCACTTGACGCAGGCTTGCGAGACGGCCCGGTCCGCGTAAATCGCCTGGAAGAACCGGTCCCGCCCGATGCGGACGAATCCGGTGAACGGCTTGTCCGGACTCTTGGTGACCGCCTCCAGGCCCTTCCGCTCGAAGTCCGTCGCCGGCGCGTTCCAGACATAAATCGGCGTGAGGCTGGCCAGCCGGTACTTGATGCCAATGCCTTTTTCGGCGACGAGCCGGCCGCCGTCCAGGATCATCTGCGCCGGCAGGGGCAGGGCCTTCTGCTGTTTCCAATGCTCTTCGGCATGGATGCCCTTGCTCTCTAGAGCGTCCACGACGTTGGTCGTGTACACGGTCCGCTGCGCTTCGATGACGGCATGGAGATAGTCGGCCACGGCTTCCGGCGCGAGCGTCACGGGCTTTTCCGCGCTCTCCATCCATTCGTGAATCGCCCAGTACGTCGCGCCGGCGATCAGGCCGACGGCCAGGCAGGCGGTCATCCATGTCATGGCAGATTTCATGCCGGCAGCGGCACCCTTCTGGCGACGGTCCTTCCGGCGACGTTCCTGGTGTGTGGTCATAGGCGCGTCAGTATACCGAACCGACCGGATTCACGCCACTATTGGGCCGTGGCGGGCGACACCTTCCACGGTGCTCCGCCGGGCATCGGATGTTATACTGCGGCGGCTTGAATACGGACCTTGCTCATAGTCAGCCCCTCGACCAGCCCCCGGCTCCGGTGTCTCCTTCCGTGCCTCCGGTCCGCCGGTTTGCACTATTTCCCACCATCCTCGCCGCGTTGGTGCTGGCTGGCGGTATCCTCGCGTTGGCCAATCTCGTGTCCTCCATGGCGCCTCTTGAACGAGTGGCCGAGCAGGACCGTGACCGCGCCCTGGCGCTGATCGTCAACCGCACGATGGATCTGGAATATGCCATCGCCCAGACTCCGCCGTGGGAGCACGTCTTCTACGAGGCCACGACCGGCTGGATGGACGAGCTGGCCCAGGCCGTCACGTGGTACGAGGAGCTGGCGGACGTCTCGAGCGAACCGCTGACACTGGTGTACCTCGCCGTGCTGGAAGGGGAGGCCGGCCGTCTCGATCGGGTGCAGGACGAGATCAAGGGGTGGGATCAGCTGCCGGAACCTTTCCCGACCTACGCCGGCCTGTTGCAGGCGGCCTATTTGGATCAGGTGCCGCTCGATGACGACCGGGCGCGCACGCTCCGGGACGATTTGGCCGATACCGTGCCGGCCGGATGGTTTGCCGACCGGTTGACGATCAGCCTGGCCACGCATGCCGGCGACCGGGCCTGGCTGTCGGAAGCCCAGGAAAACCTGGCAGCCAGAGCCCAAGCCTTGCTCTGGCGGGCGCGGGTGATGCTGGCGATCGATCTGGGGATGATTCTGCTCGGCATCGCGCTGGTCATGCTGCTGCTCGCGCATCGTGGGAGTGGAACCGCGCTGGCGGTCGGAGGCGCCACGGTGCCGCCTCCCTGGCCCGGCTCAGTGGGGGCGGTCGTGTTGATCCGGGGCGGCGCGCTGTGGATCGCCTCGATGGTGGCCGTGCTGTATCTCGGGTCCACGCTCGTCCGGGTGCTCGCGGTCCCGCTGACCTATCTGCCGCTGCTCGCGCTCGCCAAGCGGCACTTGCTGGAACCGGCCGGCCATGGCCTGCAGGACGGGTTCGGTCTCGTGCCGGTGCCGTCCGGATGGAACCGCTGCTGGCGGCTCGTCGGTATCATGGCGGGCGCGGGGCTGCTGGGCGAGTGGCTGCTCACGCTCGTCGCGGAGCCACTGGGATTGTCCAGTCACTGGACGGAGGGGTTCGACGACGCGATGATCTGGGGCGACCTGCCGGACCTGGCCGCCAGTCTCGTCGAGACGATCGTGTTCGCCCCGGTGTTCGAGGAAATCGTCTTCCGCGGGTTGTTTTTCGCCACGCTGCGCCGCCGGTTCGGGTTTGTACCGTCCGCGCTCATCAGCGCTTCCGTCTTTGCGATCGCGCACGGGTACGGCGTGCTGGGATTTGCCAGCGTGCTGTGGAGCGGCGTGCTCTGGGCCTGGGTTTACGAGCGGAGCGGGAGCGTGCTGCCGGGCATCCTGGCGCACATGGCCAACAACGCGGTGGTCTGCCTGTCGGTGATTCTCTTTCTGCGGTAGATGGTCAGAAAGTCATCAAGTCGTAAAGTCTTAAAGTCGTGGGAACGTCCAAGCTTTCGTTTCAGGTGGCTCGGAAGAAAAAACCGGCCAGGCTGACATGGGTCAGCCCGGCCGGAAAAGAAGCGAGCAGATCTAGTTGGCGGAAGGCGCCAGGAGCTGATTGAGCGCCACCAGCATCTCGGCCGGCGTCGTCTGCTCCGAGCGGATCAGCGTCGTGTAGTGGGCCTGCGTGAGGGAGAAGAAATTCGCCTCATGTGCAGGCGCAATGCCCATCAGGGAACTCAGTGACGCCAGGTACTCGCCGTGGCCCGCGGCCATGTCCTGCTTCAGATTCTCGAAGTTCAGGTCGGCGAAGGCGTTCACTTCCTGATCCTTCTTCACCAGGCCTCCCTCGAACCACGATTTGCCCGACGTCGTGCCGGTAATATTTGAAGTGGTATCGGTGGTTTGATTGGTGGTGCCTTTGAAGGTGCAGGCCGGCAGAACCAGCACCAGCGCCGCGATCGAAACGAATGAGACCCATCTGTTCATGGTCTGACCTCCTGGTTGTCGAATTTCAGCGTCGCTCCACAAGCCCATTGACGAAGCTAGCAAGGCTGCCCGCGCCTGTCAAGCAGAGTGGTGAGGGCGGGCCCGCCCTGTTATGATACGCGCGCGGATAACCCCATGATTTCCGAATGGATTGAAGTCCAAATGCCGGCAAGGAGGAGCATGACGAGCAAGGCGATCCGTCCGTATCTCCATCAGATCAGCGTCTCGAACGGCGGGGTGCCGAAGCTGGCCGTGCCTCAGGCGCGTGTGACCAAGGACGGCGTGGAGGGAGACCGCCAGCGCAATCGCGAGGTGCATGGCGGTCCCGATCAGGCCGTTTGTCTCTACTCTCTGGAGAGCATCGAGGCGCTTCGGAAGGAAGGGCACTCCATCGCACCGGGGTCCGCCGGCGAGAATTTCACCATGGCCGGCCTCGATTGGAAACACATCGGTCCCGGCACCAGAATCAGCGTGGGGGACACCGTGAAGCTGGAAGTGCTCAGCTACACGGCGCCGTGCAGACACAATGCCTGCTGGTTCAAGGACGAAGACTATTCCCGT
>Ga0247727_10017976_pt1 | contig 11183 bp, 8 predicted proteins | sample WisWelCaveWW1625_FD_202498 | JGI IMG/M metagenome (GOLD analysis project Ga0247727, IMG submission 202498) | Biofilm microbial communities from Wishing Well Cave, Virginia, United States - WW16-25 | ecosystem: Environmental > Aquatic > Deep subsurface > Groundwater > Cave microbial mat | place...
GTCCAAGCTCTTGCGCAGCGACGTTAAACGGCTCTCGATCATCTCTTGAAAAATATGCGAAGCCTTGCGCACGTTCAGCTTCAAGCCCAAATAGCTCGCGGTTTGAACGATATCGACGCATTGGCGGTACGCGCTCTCTTTGGTGACGTTGCGCAAGCGCTCAATCTCGCGCAACAGGCGATGGCTGAGAATGTGACGCGCCGGCACCGCAAATTCTTCCGGAATCGGCAGATGCAAAGCGCGCAGGTTTTGTAAAATGCCCTTGTGGCGGGCGTAGATTTGCGCGTAGCTCGCCGTGATCTGCTCGAGGCGATCTTCCAGCACCAGATCGATGACGGATTGACGTCTTTCAAAAAACATGTCCGCCATCGTGAACACCTCGGCATTCCAGGCTCGCCGGCAATTCTCAAAAAACTCGGCGCTGCCCTGTTGGGCAAATTGATCGAGCAACGCCGGCTTCGATTTAGCATAGGCCTCGACGCTCTCCGCCCCGCCGACAAGAGTGCGCACCCATTCGCCGCGACCGCGATGCGTGAGCGCAAACGGAATCATTTGCTCCTCGGTGGTGATCTGCGAGGCAATCTTCACCAAGCCGACTTCGAGATTCTCGTTGCCGCGCGTCGCGGTTTGGCTCTCCACCCGCTCGACGACGTGTTGATAAACCCGCACCCGCTCCGGCGTCTTCTCGAACAAGCCAGCGATAGCGTACTCGTTGACGATACGCGCAAACGAGACCGCCGCCGGCTTGACGAATTTGCGATAAATCTCTTCGCCGTTTTTGTGCTCCCGAATGTTGCTGCGCGCCAGCCGCAGATCATCGAGAAAATCCCCCTCGAGCGAACGCCGGCCGACGGCTTCGGCCAGCTCGATGGCGCGCGCCGCATACTGGATGATCTGCAAGGTTTCGATGCCGGAGAGCTCGCTGAAAAACCAACCGCAACTGGTGTACATCAATTGCGCCTGGCGCTGTATCTCCATCAGTTGGATGGCCGTTAGCTGTTGCTCACGGGCTCTCTCTCCTTTCATGTGCTTGTCGAGAAAACGCCCGAGGCTTTCCGACGAGCGATCGAGAATCACCTCGATGTAATCGTTGCGCGCCGCCCAAACGTCGTTGAAGATTCTTTCTCCATACTGCATAGTCAAGCGCGCCAATTCGTCGCGCAAATTGTCGAGCGCCGCGCGCAACGGGGCGCGCCATTCTTGATTCCAATCCGTCCCGCCGCCGGAGTTGCAGCCGCAATTTCGCGCCCACCTCCCAACGCCGTGCGCGCAGCTCCACGCCGTGCCTTCACCGTTGGGTCCGTTTTTGATTTCAACCTCCATGGCCGGCGGATGCTGGGCGAGATAGGCGCCATAATTGGTCACCTCGATTCCGCGGCGCGGCGCCTCGACGTGCAGCAAATACGCCAAGCCCATATCGCCGAATCGTTCGTGATGACCATAGGTTTCGCCATCGGTGGCGATGGACACCAACTGCACCGGGCGACCGTTGTGGCCGCTAAACGCTTCATCGACGCGCTCGGCAAACACGCCGGCATCGTGCAGCAAATGCTCAAACCCAACCCCGCGCGACAGGACGCCATGATAGAAAAAAATGTCAATAGAGCGTTCGGCGATTCGTTTCCCCTGCGCGTCTCGATCAAACCAACGGTAGGGCATCGAGCTATCGATGTCGCCGTGCTCGACGGAAACCCAACCGCTCGCTTCAGCCGACGACAGCAGCCGGACGGATTGCGCTTGATAAGGCGACAGGATGACGTACTTGAGGCCGAAATCGATCAGCACGCGCAAGGTGTCGGCGTTCACCGCGGTCTCGGGCATCCACATGGATTCCGGCTCACGCTGGAAACGGCGTCGAAAGTCGGCGAGCCCCCACAGCGCCTGGGTCACTTTGTCGCGCGCATTAGCCAGCGGCATGATGACGTGATTATAGGCCTGGGCGATGGCCGCGCCGTGGCCGTCGAAGCGTTTCAAGCTTTCGCGATCCGCATCGATCAAGCGCTGATAGGTGATGGGCGCGCGCAGCTCCAGCCAGCTCAACAGCGTCGGGCCGAAGTTGAAACTGATTGACGCATAATTGTTCACGATGTTGGCGATGCGGCCGGCCGCGTCCTTGGTTCGCGAAAACGCGTTGGGCGTGTAGCATTCGGCATTGATGCGCTCATTCCAATCGTGAAAAGGATGCGCGCTGTCTTGCTTTTCAATGGTTTCGGTCCACGCATTTTCGCGCGGCGGCTGATAGAAATGGCCGTGGATGGTTAGAAATTTTTGCATGAAAATCGTTGTCAAGTTTCTACTGACCGGCGCCGCCCGGCTTCAACAGAATAATAGGGAACGGAGCGGGGTTGTCTCCTGCCCGGTGATTTGAATTTCCGAGCAAAGATAAAAAGCGGCCGATCAGTTATTTGATAGTGAAGATAACCGCTGAGGAAGAAACTTCAAAGAAAAAAGTTGGGAGGTTGATGGCGAAGTTTCGTTAGGCGGCAAAACGGCGCTCGATAAAACTCCAAATCACTATCTTCGAATAAACTACTTGGTTTTTGGTGTTTGTATTTAAAAAATTCGCTTCTCCCACCCCACAACAGTCACAGACCAACTGAACCCTTCCTTTTCAACGATCCCGCAAATACCGGCGCACACCGAAAAAGCTCGCGGTCATCGCCAAGAAAATCCCCGCGCTGATTAAGGCGATGTAAAAAATGTTTGGAATAAATACCATTCCGCTGACCTGAATGTGCAGGAAACGCTCGATGGTCTTCAGCACCAGCGCGGCGCACAAACCGCCCACCATGCCTTGCAAAAAGCCCTGCACTAAAAATGGCCGGCGCACGAACCCATGCGTCGCGCCGACGAGCTGCATGGTCTCGATAATCCGCCGCTTCGCGGAAATCGTCAAGCGGATGACGTTCACCACGAGGGCAAACGAGCTCAACATCACAATCAGACCGAGGATCAAATCCGCGGTCACGGCGAGGCCGATGTATTTGTCGAGCGCGGCAAAGAGCTCTTTGCGATAAACTACTTCGTCAACGCCGGAAATATGTTCGATGAGGCCGGCGATGCGCAGGGCGGCTTGGGCGTTTTGCGCTTCTTTTTCGAGCACGATGCGATAAGACGCCGGCAGCGGATTATTTTCAAGCACGTCGAGAAAATCCTCGCCGAACTGCTCCTGAAAAATCTTCCGCGCCTCGTCGCGCGAGACGTACACCGCTTCCTCGACGCCGGCAATCTGGCGAATCTCCGCGCCCACGCGCCGCAGGCCGCTTTCATCGAGGCCGTTGTCAACAAACACCTCGAATTCGACGCGGCTGCGCAGCGCTTCGACGAGACGCGCCACGTTCAGCGTGCCGAGGATGAAGACGCCGAGCAGCACCAACGCGATGGTGGTCGTCAGAATCGAAATCATCGTGGCGGTGCGCGACCGGCGCATGCCGTCCAGGCCTTCGCGAAAGGCGTAAAAAAAACTCAGCTTCAACCGAGCGTAACCCCTCCTTCGACGCGCACGACGCGCTTGCCCATCTGCTCGACCAGCGTATAGTTGTGCGTCGCCATCAGGACGGCCGTGCCGCGCTCGTTGATTTTCTCCAGCAGGTTCATGATGTCTCCTGCCGTGACCGGATCGAGGTTGCCGGTCGGCTCATCGGCGAGCAAGATAACCGGCTCGTTGATCAGCGCCCGCGCGATGGCGACGCGTTGCTGCTCCCCGCCCGACAGCTCGTGGGGCATCTTGTAGCGTTTGTGGCTGAGGCCGACGTTGGCCAGCGTGCGCAGCACCCGGCGCTTGAGGTCTTTTTGTTTCGCGCCGGTCACCTGCAAGGCAAACGCCAGGTTGTCGTACACGTCCCGATCCTCGAGCAGCTTGAAATCCTGAAACACGACGCCGAGCTGGCGGCGCAGGTAGGGAATGTCTTTCGGCTTCATTTGCAGCGACGAATACTTGCCCACCATCACCTGTCCCCCCGTCGGGCGTTCCGCCATGTAGATCAATTTCAGAATGCTGGTTTTGCCGGCGCCGCTAGGACCGACCAGAAAAACAAACTCGCCGTTGCGCACCGTGAGATTGACGCGTTTCAGGATTTCGCCTTTTTCATGATGCAGGCGCGCATTGAGCAATCGTACGATGGTCATCGTCGCTTCAAGATGAAATGCACCCGGTCGGAGCTCTCGCCGCCGGGGCGCCGGGTGAAGCCTTCGCAAACGTCGAGCACACGCCACGCCGCGCTGTCGCCAAGGGCGCGCAATTCGTCAAGGCGATACATCTGCTGCTCGTGGCGCTCTTGATAGCGCAAGCCCTCGCGCTCATCAACGACAAAAAAATCATTTATCTGCCGGCGCGAATGCGCATCGAAAAACGCACGGCGGGTATATGAAAAATGCTCCGTGCCGTCGCGCTCGACGTAGTTGGCAAAGTATTTTCGGCAATTGCCTTCGGTGCAGACGTCGAAAATCAGCAGCCCGCCCGGACGAACAGCGCCGGCGATGCCTTGTAGCGTCGCTTCCACGGTAGAAAGGGTCGGGCAGTAATTGATGCTATCATAAAGACACAAGGCGACATCAAACTTGTATCGCATTCCGAATTCGCGCATATCGCCGCACCATAGATGTCCACCGTTTACCGCTGGATCGTTCGTTGCTTCACCGGATTCTAACAACCAGCCGCGCGCCTGCAGCTTGCGCCGGGCCTGGCGCACCATCGCCGGCGAGTCGTCGAAACCGCACACGCGATAGCCCGCGCTCGCCAACTCGACCAGCAAACTTCCCGTGCCGCAGGCCACCTCCAACACCGATTGCACCGCGCCCTCGGCGTGGCCAAACCAACCGATGACGTAGCTCGCCCAGCGGAGATAATTCACGTGGCGCATCAAATGATCGTAGATTGGCGCGATGGCGACGTACGGGGCAACCCGTTCAACGCTTCGCCGCCAGGGCAACGGCAAGGCGGAGGGCTTCCACCATGCTGGTTGGTTCAGCACGATTGGTTCCTGCAATGTCGTAAGCCGTGCCGTGATCCGGCGAGGTGCGAATGATGGGCAGGCCGGCGGTGTAGTTGACGGCGCGACCGAAGCCGCGCATCTTCAGAGGAATGAGCGCCTGGTCATGATACATCGCCAGGTAGCAGTCGTACCGTTGGCGATCCACCCGGCCAAACAGCGCATCGGCGGCAAACGGCCCCTCCACGTCGATGCCCATTTCTTGCGCCTGCGCCAGCGCCGGCACGATCAGGCGCTGCTCTTCATCGCCCAAGAGGCCGCCTTCGCCGGCATGAGGGTTGAGCGCGGTCACGACCAGACGCGGTCGCTCGATGCCGAAACGCGAGCGCAAATCGCGATCGAGCGTACGCAGCTTATCGACGATGCGCTCCATGGAAATGGCTTGGGCCACGCGCTTGAGCGGCAGGTGGATCGTGGCCGGAGAGACGCGAAAATCGCCGGTCAACATCATCATGGCGAAATTGCCGACGCCAAGCTTGTCGGCGATCAGTTCGGTCTGGCCGGGAAAATGATACCCGCCCATGTCGAGGCCTTTTTTGGAAACCGGCGCCGTCACCATCGCCCGCAGCTTGGAGTCTTTGCAGAGCTCCACCGCGACGTCCAAGGCTTTCCCGGCGATTTTTCCCGACTCGCTGGTCAACTGGCCGGGCAGCACCGCGCCGGTTTTGGGAAAGACATCAAGAATGACGATCGGATCCTTTGCCAACGTTGCAAAATCCTCGACCGCCGGGTAGGTACGGCGCACACCCAGTTTCTCCATCCAATAGAGAAAGGCCCAGTTTGGCCCGATGAGCACAATCTGGCACTCGGCCGGCGCTTTCCATTCCTGAATGGCCTTGAGCGTGACTTCCGGGCCGATGCCATTCATATCGCCCACGGTAATGGCAATCTTGTATGACGCGGACATGGGATTCGGCTCCCTCAGGTTTTGCGCTTCTTTTTCTTGGCTGCTGGGAAAAGAATGTTGTTCAAAATCAACCGGTAGCCCGGCGAGCTTTTGTGCAACGAAAGCTGCGTCGGCGGATCGTACACCATGTGTTGATAATCCTCCGGATCGTGGCCGCCGAAAAAGGTAAACGTGCCGCGGCCTAAATTGCCGTGGAGGTATTTGACTTCTTCGCTGTTCGGCACCTCGGCAAGAAGCGTCACGGACTTCTTGATCATCGACCGCCGGTAGCCGGTGGTCTGGCCCATGAAACCGTTGACTACCGACACGTGATTTTGCGTCAGCATCGTCGGCACCGGATCATACTTGGCCGAAAACTCGAACAGCGTGAAAAAGTCGGCATCGGCGCTGCGCACCCGGGGACTGTTGCTCGGTGGAATATCGATATTTGAAAACTCATAAACCAGAGGATTCATTTCGAGGACAAAATTTTCAAAGGCCAAGGTCTGGGAAAAGTCCAGCTTGGTCTGGCAATCAGGCTCCGCCGGATCATAATCGTAAATGGCGCCGACGATGTCGGTATTGGCGCTCGCCAACGCCAGATCAATCGTATCGGTGGCCGAGCACATGGCAAAGAGAAAGCCGCCGCGCAGCACGTACTCGCGCACGGTCATGGCCACGGCGCGCTTCAGCTCCGAGACTTTCTTGAACCCCAACCGCTTGGCCAGCGCTTCGTTGATCGCCACTTCTTCTTGATACCACGGTGTGCCGTGAAATGAAGCGTAGAATCGCCCGTACTGTCCGCTAAAATCCTCATGATGCAAATGCAGCCAGTCGTATTTTTCCAACTCGCCCTGGAGAACCTGTTCGTCCCACAGCGTTTCGTACTCGATTTCCGCGTAACTGAGCGCGAGGGTGACGGCGTCGTCCCATACCTGCTTGTTCGGCGGCGTATATACGGCAATGGCCGGCGCCTTTTCGAGCAGCACGACTTCCATGTTGTTGCTTTCCATCTCGGCAAAGATCTGAGCCGTCTCGCCGGCGGTGACCATCGAGTACGCCACGCCGCGCAAGCGCAGCTCGCGCTCGATCTCACCGTGATGATCGATCAAAAATGACCCGCCGCGATAATTCAACAGCCATTCCACGTTGATGGAATGCTCCAGCGCCCAAAACGCCACGCCATAGGCTTTCAAATGATCGGTCTGGCGCAGATCCATGTAGATGAGAATTTTCTGCGCTGAGGCCGGGGCCGCCGCACCGCCCACCAAGATAAAGATGCTCAAAAGGATAACGCGAAATTTCATGGCTGTTCTCTGCTGTCGAGGCTCAATTATTCATCGCCGAGTATCGCCGAATTTATGTCACCGATTCTCGCTGAAATGCTTAAATCGGTTTTAATCGCGCCATCTGACCATAGCCTTGTTCTTTAGCGATATTCAGCGATAAAATAACAGCGCGTATCAGCGATGAAAACTCAGTTCATCACCGGCGCCGGTTTCTCGGATAGTCGGCGAATATGCTGCCGAGCGTCATCAAGAAAAAGACTCTTGGGATATTCTGACAAAATGCGCTCGTACGTTTGCTGCGCCAACATGCGGTCTTTCAAATTGTTCTCGTAAATCTCGGCGATGCGCATGATGGCGCGATCGGTCCGCATATCCGCCGGATGCTCCTTCACCACTTGCTGATAGGTCATCAGCGCCTGCTGAAAATCGCCAAGCTCGAAATAACGCGCGCCGAGGGTAAATAATGCCAATGGAGACATCGACGATTTGGAAAAATCCGCCAACAAGGACTTGAGCGTATCGACCGCCGCCGCCGGGCGGCCCTGCGCTGCCGCCAGCTCCGCATGCGCAAATCGCCGCAGCGCGCCGGATGAATCCGCCAGATGCGCGTCGATCAGCAATTGCATTTCCAGCGCGTCGTTGACCATGCTTTCATCGCGGCCGGCCGGCTCCGGCGCGCCGGAGATCGTGTCGAGCAACTTTTGGGTCTGGCGAAAACGGCCTTGATAAAATTCCAGACGCGCCAAGCGATAAGTGGCTTTGTCTTGAACTAAACTCGAGGCGCCGCCTCGCGCTTTCGCATACCACTCGGCGGCTTTCGTAAACTCATTCAGCGCGAGATGGCAGTCGCCCAGGCGAAAAATTGCTTCCACCTGCTCCGGCTCGCCGCCGTATTTTTCATAAACTTTGGAAAAGGCGGCGACCGCTTTTTCGATCATGCGTTGATGGGTGAAATAAATCTCCCCTTCCTGAAACCAGGCGCGCATGGCCCATGGCGAGCTGGGCTGGCGCGCTTTGACTTTTTCATAGGCTTGCAACGCCTCGGCGTAATGGCCGCGGGCTTGCAGAGTTTGCGCCAAGCCGAATTGCGCCGGCAACCAAAACGGCGAGGCCGGTATTTCCGAGGCGATGGCCTGATAAGCCGCTGCCGCGCTGACCTGCGCGCCGGCTTCGCGCGCCTGCTCTGCAAAATTATACAGCTCCGAGCCGGGCGTGGTCTTGTCAAGCTCGCCGGTCAATTGCAGACGTTCGACCGTCTTGAACGCCTCCAAGGCGCGCGCATAATCCTTCGCTTGCATGTGCACCGCCGCCAGCAATCGGTGAATCAAAATCGGCGGCTTGAAATGCGGCAACGCCGCGCTCAACGACGCCGCTACGCGCGGCATGGCTTCTTCAACCGTGAGCAGCTCGCTGATTTTCCCCTGAATGAAAGGCAATTGGCGCGGGTTGCTCGACAAATAGCGCAGATACTCGTCCGTGGCCGCCTCAAATTCCTTGCGAGCGCCGTAAATGCTCGCCAGCTCAAAAACAAACGCGCCCGGCTGATGGAGCGAGCGCCGTCCTTGAAGATAAACTTGTACGGCGTCGTTGATCAATTGATTCTCCACCATCGCCGCGCCAACAAAGCTGTACGCCGCGGCGGCGGGGCTGCCGGCAAGCATCTCGTTCCAGACGGCGCGGGCCTTGGTTTCATCTCCACTTCGATAATAGGCCTTGCCAAGCTCGGCGCGCGTCTGCAGCTCGCCGGTGGCCGCAAGGCGCCGCTCGATCAAGGGAACAAGCTGATCGAATCGCCGCAACTGGGTGAAGGTGCGCAGCACGCCCTGGTAATAACCCTGGTGACGCGGGTCTTCCTGAAAAAGCGTGGCATAAATTTCTGCGGCGCGATCGATGGCGCCGTTGCGTTCGTAATCTTGCGCCAGCAACCAGCTTCTCGAGCGTTGCGCGTCTTGTTCAATCGTTCGTAATGGCGCGGAAAAAATCGCGCTCTTTTCCGCCGTTTGCGCCGAGGCGTGATCGCTCAGAAAAACCGGCAGCAGCAAGGCGGCGAACGATAAAATATTCACCGTGCGATGCCATAGCGCAAGCGACGTTGTGTCTCGCCTTCTCAAAATCTCGTCACTCCTTCGATGTTGACCTTTATCGTATCAGCCCCAGTTGTCACGCCGGCGCCAAAGCGGGAAGCCCTGGCCACGAGAAACCTCTCGCCAACTAAGCCTTCAATGCTCCACGGTTGTTGGTAGGGCGGCACGTTGTCAATGCCTAACGAACTACCGCCGGCAAAAAATTCCACTTCGCGAATGCCATTGGGATGCGAGGCGATGGCTTCGATGGTGATCACACCGAGGCCGGGCAGAAAAGCGCCAGCCGCCGGTTTGATGATCTGTATCGTCGGCGGCCCGGTGCTGAGCACGGAGACGGTGACCGCGGCCTCGGCATCGCCGCCTTTGCCGTCGCGGACTTTTACGTTGATAGAAAAATTGCCCGCCGAGGCCGGCGCCGTCCACACGACGCGCGAGCCGCTCGTCGTCGACAGCGCGCCGCGCTGAGCGCTCCATTCATAAGAAACCGCATCGCCTTCCGGGTCGTGCGCCCGCGCCTGCACGATCGTGGTATCGTTCGGCAGCAGTTGCGGCCGCGCCGCAAACACCGCATCGATGATCGGATCTCGATTGGCCGGCGGAAATAACTTTTCGAGACTTTCGCAGGCAGCGAGCATCCAGAACGCGCCGAGAAGAAAAACGAGGTGAACGGCTCGCGTCCCTCTGATTTTAATTCGCCAATGCAACTTGCAGCACCTCCCTTCCGGTTCCGCCGATCTGCTCAACCAGAACGATCACGGAGAGACGCTCGGCATTGGCGATGGCGCTAACCGCAAGCTGCGCGTTTTTTCTTTCTCCGGCGCGAAGGCCGCTAAAATTCTGCCGCGGGAAAACTTTTCGCGTCACGCGATGGTGCCCCGCCTCGCGCAGATCCTCAAAGGCTATCGCCAGAACGGAAAACGAGCCGAAGTCGCTGCTTCCAAGACGCGCGATGGCGACATCGACAGTCAACGCACTGCCATTTACATTTTTCTTTGCTTCAATGGTAAAGAACGCGGTCTTGCCGGCTTCCGCATCGATGGCGTTGCGATAGCGCAACAGCGCGTTCGCCTCATTGGACGCGCCCTGCACCCGCACCGCCGTGCCATTCAAAAAAACATCCGGCACGCCCAGATCCGTAGCCGTCAAATCATGGTAACGATCGCGGCTCTCGGCCAGCGCATAGGCGTCGGCAAAATTCGGATGCGGCAGATGGTGCTCGACAATCACCACTTGACCGGGTGCGGTGCGCGAAGATAATGTATCCAGCGCTTTCAGCGCATGTGAGCTGAACGGCGTTCCATCATTCACAAACGCCTCGACGAGAATGAGGCGATTGCGCTCACTGCGCGGATTGCGCGGATCCAAGGGATTGTTGCGCTCGAGATCTTCGCAGGCGCTCAAAAAAACCAGAACGGCAACGAGAACCGTATGTAATCTTGGAACCTTCAACAACGGCGGTCCTTCAACGTGTGTCACATCGGTGCGTCAGAAGTCCAAGCGAAGTTGCAGTCCCATTTTATGGTTCGTGGCATAAAAAAGAATGCGCGGCAACGGCTCGGTCGCGGCAATTATTTGATTATCCGCCGAGCGCTCTTTCAACCAAAAGACCAGGGTAGTAACGCCCATCACACCCGTAGCAATTGCCAAGCCGTTGCGCACATTTCGAAATGTAACGGAGCGATCGTAATTCTTGTCAAAATCATCCAACCGGGTGGCGGATTGATACTTGTCATAAGCATCACGTGATACCCAATGCGTGACCCCCGTGGCCGCAGCGGTTGCCGCGCTCGCCCACAAGAACCACGCAGTCGGATAATGCCGCATTTGCCGCTTTTCGATGTAGCGGCCTTCGCCAAGCAGGTTGAACAAAATATTGGCAGCCAGCAAATTGATCATCTCGCTGATCACGTGACGATCCCGGCCAATGACTTTC
>Ga0247727_10017977_pt1 | contig 11183 bp, 10 predicted proteins | sample WisWelCaveWW1625_FD_202498 | JGI IMG/M metagenome (GOLD analysis project Ga0247727, IMG submission 202498) | Biofilm microbial communities from Wishing Well Cave, Virginia, United States - WW16-25 | ecosystem: Environmental > Aquatic > Deep subsurface > Groundwater > Cave microbial mat | place...
CTGCCATCCTGGGGGATGAGCAACGCCGCCGCCACCCTGGTGGGCCAGAACCTCGGCGCCCAAAAGCCCGACCGCGCCGAGCGCTCCGTGTGGTTCACGGGCTTCTGCAATATGGTATTCCTGGTGGGCGTGGCGGTGGTGTTCATCGTGTTCGCCGAGCCGCTGGTCCGGATCTTCACCTCCGACCCGGCCGTCATCCCGTACGGCGTCGACTGCCTGCGCTACGTCAGCTACGGCTACGGCTTCTACGCCTACGGCATGGTGATGGTGCAGGCCTTCAACGGCGCCGGCGACACCGCTACGCCGACCAAGATCAACCTGTTTTGTTACTGGCTGTGGGAGATCCCGCTGGCGTGGGTGCTGGCGATGGTGGCGGGCCTGGGGGCCAAGGGGGTGTTTCTGGCCATCACCATCGCGGAGTCCACCCTGGCGGTGGTGGGGGTGCTGGCGTTCCGGCGGGGAAAGTGGAAGCAACAGCGGGTATGACGGAAGTCTCCAGGGAAGTGGTTTTCCAAGCGCGCGGCGTGACCAAGGTCTACGACATGGGGGAGATCCAGGTGGAGGCCCTGCGCGGCGTGGACCTGGAGCTTTACCCGGGCGAGCTGATGGTATTGCTGGGGCCTTCGGGCAGCGGCAAGTCGACGCTGCTGAACATCCTGGGAGGCCTGGACCGCGCCACCGGCGGCACGGTCGAGTACCGCGGCTGGGACATCACCCGGGCCGGCGACCGGGAGCTGACGCAGTACCGCCGCCGGCACGTGGGTTTCGTGTTCCAGTTTTACAACCTGATCCCCAGCCTGACGGCGCGGGAGAACGTGGCCGCCGTCACGGAGATCGCGGAGGACCCCATGGGGCCGGCCGAAGCCCTGGGGCTGGTGGGGCTGGGCGACCGTTTGAACCACTTCCCTTCGCAGCTTTCCGGAGGCGAGCAGCAGCGGGTGGCCATCGCGCGAGCCATCGCCAAGCGGCCGGCGGTGCTGCTGTGCGACGAGCCCACCGGAGCGCTCGACTACCAGACCGGGGTGCTGGTGCTGGAGGCCATCGACCGCGTCAACCGGGATCTGGGAACCACCACCGCCGTCATCACCCATAACGCCGACATCGCCGGAATGGCCGGCCGGGTCGTGCGCATGAGCAACGGGAACATTGCCGGCGTGGAGCCCAACGCCCGGCGGCTCAGCCCCCGGGAGCTGCGGTGGTAGCCATGCGCGTCCTGGACCGCAAGCTGTTTCGCGATATCCGGGCCATGAAGGGCCAGGTCTTCGCCATCGCGGTGGTGGTGGCTGGAGGGGTGACCACCTACGTCATGTCGTCGAGCACGCTGGATTCGCTGCGGCAAACCCAGGCCCGTTTCTATCGGGAGTTTCGCTTCGCGGAGGCCTTCTGCGTCCTGAAGCGGGCGCCCGAGAGCGTGCGGGCGCGGCTCCAAGCCCTCCCCGGCGTCGAACTGGTCGAAACGCGGGTGGTGGCGCCCGCCCTCCTGGAGGTGGCGGGCTATCGCCACCCCATCATGGCGCAGATTGTTTCGCTGCCGGACGGCGGCCAGCCGGATCTGAACCGTCTGTACCTGAAGCGGGGCCGGCTGCCCGAAGCGGGCCGTGACCAGGAGGCGGCGCTCAGCGAGGCCTTCGCCCAGGCGCATGGCCTGGAGCCGGGCGAGCCCCTCCAGGCCACCATCAACGGGCGCCGCAAGCGGCTCGAGATCACCGGCATCGTGCTGGCGCCGGAGTTCATCTACCAGCTGCAACCCGGCTCGATTGTGCCGGACTTCCAGACCTACGCCATTCTGTGGATGCCGCGCCAGCCCCTGGCGGCGGCCTTCCGCATGGAAGGCGCCTTTAACGACGCCGCCCTGCGGCTGGTTTCCGGAGCGCGCCTGGAAGACGTGCTGGGGCGCGTTGACGAGGTTCTCAAACCCTACGGAGGCCTGGGCGCCTACGGGCGCAAAGACCAGATCTCTCACCGCTATCTCTCGGAAGAGTTCAAGGGGCTGGAGCAGATGGCGACCGTATTCCCCGTCATCTTTCTGGGGGTGGCGGTGTTTCTGCTGAACGTGGTGCTGAGCCGGCTGATGGCCACCGAGCGCGGGCAGATCGCCATTCTCAAGGCGTTCGGCTACGGCACCGGGGCCATCGTGACGCACTACTGGAAGCTGGCGGTCCTGATCGTGCTGGCCGGAGTGGCCATGGGAATCGCCGGCGGCGTCTGGATGGGGAAAAACCTCAGCCAGATGTATATGTTCTTCTACCGATTCCCTTACCTGGACTACTTGCTGCGGCCAGAGGTGGTGGTAGTGGCGGCGCTGGTGAGCGCCGCGGCGGCGCTGGCGGGGACGGCTCACGCGGTGATCCGCGCCGCCCGGGAGGCTCCGGCCGTGGCCATGCAGCCGGCGTCGCCGGCACGCTACCGGGTCAGTCTCGTGGAACGGCTGGGACCCGGCCGATGGCTGGCACAACCCTCCCGGATGATCGTCCGCAACCTCGAGCGCCGGCCGCTGAAGGCCCTGCTGTCGACCCTCGGGGTGGCCATGTCGTGCGGCCTGCTGGTGATGGGAGGCTTTTTCTGGGATTCGGTGGACTACATGGTGTTCGCGCAGTTCCGGCAGGCGCAGCGCGATGACCTGACGGTCACTTTCACCGATGCGGTTTCCCGGCGGGCGCTCCACTCGCTGGTGAGCCTTCCCGGCGTGGAGCACGCCGAGGGGTTCCGGACGGTTCCGGCGCGATTGCGGTTCGAGCATCGCGTCTATCGCACCATCGTGCAGGGGGTCGAACCCGCCGCAGAGATGCGCCGGCTGCTCGACTCGAAGCTCGATCCGGTGGACTTGCCGCCCGAGGGAGTACTGCTGACCGATTACCTGGCGGGCCTGCTCGGGATCCAGCCGGGCCAGATGTTGACCATCGAGGTGTTGGAAGGCAGCCGGCCGGTCCGGCAGGCCAGAGTAGCCGGGGTAGTAAAGGAATATATTGGGGTAGCGGCGTATATGCGCCTGGAGGCCCTGAACCGGCTGGTGCGCGAGGGGGACTCCATCTCGGGCGTCTACGTGGCGGCCGACCAGGGCGTCATAGGAGGAGTCCACGCCAGGCTGAAACAGATGCCGCGGGTGGCGGCGACCTCGGTGCGGCAGCGGGTGCTGGAAAGTTTTTACGAAACCCTGGCGAAGCAGATGCTGACGTTCGCGCTCTTCAACACCGTGCTGGCGGCCAGCATCGCGATCGGGGTGGTTTACAACACCGCGCGGATCGCATTGAGCGAGCGAAACCGGGAGCTGGCCAGCCTGCGGGTGCTGGGCTACACGCGGGGCGAGATCTCCTACATCCTGCTGGGCGAGCTGGCAGTGATCACGCTGGCGGCCATCCCGGCGGGATTCGTGATCGGCCGCGGCCTATGCGCCGTGCTGATCCGGCACATGCAGACGGACCTGTGGCGGATGCCGCTGGTTATCGCACCCTCCACCCTGGCCTTCGCCGCCCTAGTGGTGCTGGTGGCGGCGGCGCTCTCCGGGGCCCTGGTCCGTCGTAAGCTGGATCACCTGGACCTGGTGGCGGTCCTGAAGACCAAGGAGTGACGGCGCGGTGAAATGGAAACGCTGGGTGGGGATGGTGGTGGTGGCGGCGGCCGTGGGGCTGGGCCTGTTCTTCGGGTTCCGGCGGCAGCCGCCCATGGCCGAGGTCGGCGAGGTCAGGCGCGGGCCGCTGCGGGTGACAGTGGAGGAGGAAGGCAAGACCCGGGTGCGCGATCGTTACGCGGTGTCGGCGCCGGTGGCCGGGTTCGCTCGACGGTTGCGGTGGAGGGTCGGCGACGCGGTGAAGTCCGGAGATGTGGTGGCGGTGCTGGAGCCGCTGCGAGCCGAGGTGCTGGATTCTCGCAGCCGGGAACAGAGCGTCGCCCGCGTGAAAGCGGCGGATGCTTCCTGGCGGGCCGCCGAGCAGCGGCTGCGCTCGGCCGAAGAGCAGGCCAGGGTGTCCCAGGCGGAGGCCGCCCACGCCAAGTTGGAGCTGGAGCGCGCCGAGCGCCTGCACAAGAGTGGTGACGTTTCTCTGGACCGCCGGGAGCGCGCCTCCACCGACGCCCGGCGCACCGAGGCGGCCCTGAAGGCGGCCGAGCACGCCGCCGGCACCGCGCGCGCCCAGGTGGAAACGGCGCGGGCTGAGCTGGAGGCGGCACGGGCCGCGCTGCTCGACTCGGCCGCCTCCGACGGCGTCCAGGCAGCCGAGCTGGTCACGGTTCGCTCCCCGGTGAGCGGGCGCGTTCTCAGGCTGCTGCACGAGAGCGAAGGCGTGGTCCGCGCCGGCGAGCCGTTCCTCGAGATCGGCAACGCCCGGGCTCTGGAAGTGGAGGTCGAAGTCCTCTCGGCCGACGCCGTGAAAATGGGGCCCGCCACGCGGGTGCTATTCACACGCTGGGGCGGGGAGCGGGAGCTGGAGGGGCGGGTGCGCCTGGTGGAGCCGACCGGCTTCACCAAGATCTCTGCCCTGGGAGTGGAGGAGCAGCGCGTCAGGGTGATCACAGATCTCACTTCGCCCGAGGAGCAGTGGCGGCGGCTCGGTGACGGCTACCGCGTGGAGGCCAGCTTCATCGTGTGGGAGGGCGATCAGGTGCTTCAGGTCCCCGCCAGCGCCCTGTTCCGTTTCGGCGACAACTGGGCCGTATTCGTGGTGGAAGGCGAGAGCGCCCGGCGTCGGACGGTCCAGGTAGGGCATCGCACCGGCCTGGCCGCGGAGGTCCTCTCCGGAGCCCAGCAAGGCGAGCGCGTCATTGTTCATCCGGACGACACCATCCAGGAGGGGCGGCCGGTGGCGGTGAAGCGTTGAGCTGGTGGTTTGCCACAGAGGCACAGAGGACACAGAGGAAGGGGGGATTGCCGAGAGTATTATCGGCTGCGCCGTGATGGGCAGAGTATAGTACCATTGGCCGGAGGGCAGCCGGTGCTGACAGCAAGGACGCCCTCCATGTAGGGCTCCGACAGCAGGTAGCCCTTCTCATGTCCCTCACCCTGAACAAACCCAAGCTCGACAACCTCGCCGGCGACATCTGGAAATCCGCCGAGCGCCTGCGTGGCAAGTTCAAGGCTTACGAATACCAGAGCGTCATTCTGCCCATCATCGTCATCCGGAATTGCGCTATGCGTGCGAGGTCAACTACGGCATCACACTTCAACTGGAAAAAGGCCAAGGCGAGGGCGACGGCGTGCGGATTCTTACCGTCAGCAACATCACCATTGATGGCAACCTCGACCTTGAAGACGAATACTACATTGACCCTGCACAACTAACGTCGGCTGACTATCTGCAACGGGGGGACCTACTGTTCAACTGGCGGAACGGCAGCCAATATCATGTCGGCAAGACAGCCTTCTTCGATTTGGAGGGTGAGTTTGCCCATGTTTCATTCTTGCTGCGCATCCGGTGTGGGCGGCACATGTATCCCTTCTTCCTGCGCAGCTACCTCGGGGTCTTGAAGGATGCAGGCTTCTTCTCGGGAGCAAAGGACAAGGTGAACAAGACTTTCAACTCTACCGAGTTGAAACGGCTTCGAGTCGTAATCCCACCCATGGACGAACAGAAGGAGGTTTGCCGCGAGATCGAACAACGCGCCAAGGAAGTCAACGACGTGAAGGTGTCTATTGAAGCCCAAATCGCTACCCTCTCCGCCTACCGCAAATCACTGATTCATGAGTGCGTCACCGGCCAGCGGCGCATCACGGAAGAGGATCTGCTGCGTGCGGGGCGTGCCGGCAGCATCCGCCCCCTGGAGCACAGGCCGTGACGCAACGAAAATCAACCAGGCGAACTAGCGTTGCCGCCTTGCCGCCTCCAGAGCCAACCTTGTTGCTGGCCGACGTGCGGGAGCTGATCGTGCAAGCTCGCGAAGGCGTGGCGCGCGCCGTTGACTCGGGGCTTACCACGCTTCACTGGCACATCGGACGGCGCATCCGGCAAGACATCTTGAAGGGAAAGCTGGCCGATTATGGCGGACAGATTGTCGCCGCGCTGGGGCGACAATTGGAGAGAGAGTTTGGGCGCGGATTTGGGGAGAAGAACCTCCGCCGCATGATCCGGTTCGCCGAAGTCTTTCCCGGCCGGGAGATTGCCGCATCACTGATGCGACAATTGACGTGGACCCACTTCATCGAGCTGATGCCGCTGGATAAGCCGCTGCAACGCGAGTTCTACCCGGAGATGTGCCGCGTGGAGCGTTGGAGCGTGCGCACGCTGCGGCAGAAAATCAACGGGATGCTCTTCGGGCGCACGGCCCTGTCGGGCCAGCCCGCGAAGCTCGCGGCGATGGAGCACAGGCCATGACGAAGCGAAAATCAACCAAGCGAACGGGCGTAGTTGTCTTGCCGCCTCCAGAGCCAGCCGTGTTGCTGGCCGACGTGCGGGAGCTGATCGTGCAAGCCCGCGAAGGCGTGGCGCGGGCCGTTGACTCGGGGCTTACCACGCTTTACTGGCAGGTCGGGCGGCGCATCCGGCAAGACATCCTGAAGGAAAGGAGGGCCGATTATGGGGAAAAGATAGTGCACGCACTGAGTGCACAATTGGTAGCGGAGTTTGGCCGCGGATTCACCGTGCGAAATCTCTTCAATATGATCCGCTTCGCCGAGGTCTACCCCGATCTCAAGATTGTGTCCGCATTGCGGTCACAATTGGGCTGGACGCATTTCCGGCAGGTCATCCCGATCACCGACCCCCTCAAGCGAGACTTCTACGCCGAGATGTGCCGCGTCGAGCGCTGGAGCACGCGCACGCTGGAAAAGAAGATCGGCTCCATGCTCTTCGAGCGCACGGCCCTGTCGCGCAAGCCCGCGAAGCTCGCGGAGATGGAACTCAACCAATTGCGCGAGGAAGATAAGGTCACGCCGGATCTGGTCTTCCGCGATCCCTACATCCTCGATTTCCTCGGGTTGAAAGACACCTATGCGGAGAAGGATCTGGAAGCCGCGATTCTGCGCGAGATGGAAGCCTTCATCCTCGAACTGGGGGTGGGGTTCTGTTTCGTGGCCCGCCAGTGGCGCATGCAAATCGACGACCGGGACTACTACCTCGACCTGCTGTTCTATCACCGCAAGCTGCGCCGCCTGATCGCGATTGATCTCAAGATTGGCAAGTTCGAGGCCGCGGACAAGGGCCAGATGGAACTCTATCTGGGCTGGCTCAAACGGCATGCTTGCGAGCCGGAGGAGGCCGAGCCGCTGGGCATGATCCTTTGCGCGGGCAGGAACGAGGAACACATCGCCTTGCTCCAGCTTCAGAAGAGCGGCATCCACGTGGCCAGTTACTGGACGAAGGCGCTACCTAGGAAGGAACTGGAACGCAAACTCCACGAGGCGGTGCGCCTGGCCCGGGCGCGGCTGGCGGCGGCAAAGGACTGACTGTGCCCAAGCGAAAGAAAGCCCCCGAGCTGACCTTCCAGCAGCACATCGCGGATTTCCTCGTCCGCGAGCACAAGTATGGCGTGCTCGAACAGTCCGACATCACGGACACCGAGCACTTCATCGCCGAAGACCAGCTCTGGGCCTTCCTGAAAGCCACGCAGGGCGACACGCTCCAGAAACTCGCGGACGACTATGGAACGGACGCCTGGGACGAGGTGTTCAAGGCCCTGCGAAAGGAACTGGCGCACACTCCGCTTTGGATGCTGCTCCGCCATGGGCTGAAAGTGCGCGGGCTGGAGTTCCGGCTCTACTACCCCAAGCCCCGCCCCGCCGAGAGCGCCGCCGCCGGCAAATACGGCGAGAATCGCATCACGTTTCGCCCGCATTTCTACTTTGGTGAGAGCAACCAGGAGATCGATTTCGTCTTCTTCCTGAACGGTCTGCCCATCGCGGCGTTGGAGTTGAAACACGAGAAGAACCAGACCGTGCATGGTGCCGTCGCCCAGTTCGCCGCCCGCGACCACGCCCGCAAGATATTCCAACATCCGTTCCTCTACCTCGCAGCCGACACGAGCGACGTCATGGCCGCCACCGACCCGCGCCGTGAACAGAACTTCCGCTGGCACAATACGGGCTTGACGAACACGCCGCAGACGGCGGGTGAGTACCCGGTGGAGTTCCTTTACCGCGAGGTGTTGTCCAAGCAGCACTTGCGCGAAGCACTCTCGTTCTTTCTGGTCCGGGTGCCCCACCGCGAGACGGAGGGCGACAAGCCGGAGCGTCCGGCCTCCACGCTGTTCCCCCGCTACCACCAAAGCCGCACGGTGCGGAAGGTGGCGGATGACATCTTGGCGCACTTCGCCGCGAAGGGCGACATCGGCCGCAAGTATCTCGTCAACGACTCCGCCGGCAGCGGCAAGACGCTCACCATCTGCTGGCTGGCGGACCGCCTCCACAGCCTGTTCAAGCCCGGCACGAGCGAGAAGCTGGTGGACCTGGTGTTCATCCTCACCGACCGGAAGTCGCTCGACACGAATATCAAGGACGACATCGAGAAGTTCACGCACCTCCAGGAGGTCGTTGGTCTGGCCCGGAAGGCCGCCGACCTGCCGCGCTTCCTCGCGGAGCGCAAGCCGATCATCGTCACCACGCAGCAGAAGTTCGCCTCCTCTGGGTGCTGGAAGAGATCAAAGAGAACCCCGAACTGAAGAAGCTGCGGGTCGCCTTCCTGATCGATGAAGCCCACCGCTCGCAGGAAGGCCAGATGGGCGCGGCCATTCGGCTGCCGTTCCGCAAGACGGACGAACCCGATGCCGACGCCCCCGAACCAGATCCGGAGGAGCAAATCGCCAAGGTCATCCGCGAGCACGACCTTAACCAGCTTTTTGTCGCGTTCACCGCCACGCCCGCGCCGGCCATCGTCACCTTGTTCGGCGAGCCGTTCGACACTTACTCCGAGGCCGAGGCCATCGCCGAAGGCTATATCGTGGACGTGGCGGCCAGCATCATTTCCTACAAGACGCTCTCCAACCTCCATTGCCCGGTCGTGCCCAAGCTGGACGAGGAGAAGCTGTATCCCAAAGGCGTGGTGTCGAAGGCGCTCCAGAACGTGGCCTTCCAGGACGACGGCCTCATCCAATACAAGTCCGAGGTGATGCTGCGCATCTTCGAGAAGGACGTAATGCCGCTCATTGGCGGGCGCGCCAAGGCGATGATCGTGACCACCTCCCGCGCCGCCGGGCTGCGGTATTTCCAGATCATTAAGGAAAAGCTCAAGGAGCGCGCCGCTGACTACAAGGTGCTCTATGCGTTCTCGGACTTCGTGCATCCGGAGACCAACGCGCCGATCAGCGAACACGCGGTCAACGAATTGAAAGACGGCGAGTTGATCGAGGAGCGGTTCGAGGGCGACGACTACCGCCTGATGATCGTGGCCAACAAGTTTCAGACGGGTTTCGACCAACCTCTGCTCGCCGGCATGTTCCTCGACAAGCCGGTGCTGGATCGCAATGCCGTGCCGACGGTTTCACGGCTGAACCGCTGCCACGAGGACAAGAAGGACGTCGTGGTGGTGGACTTCACCAACAACGCCAAGGCGATCCTCACGGCGTTCGCGAAATACCGCAAAGGTACGCCGCTCGAGCCGGAAGAGCCGGACCAGGGGCTTTGCCTGAAACTGCACGCCGGCATTCTCGCGGCTGGGGTGTTCACGCAAAAGGATGCCGCCGATCTTGCGAAGCTGCTCGCGGCGGGCACAGATGCCCAGGTGCAGTTCTTCGTCAATGCGCTTCGGACACGCTTTCAGGGGAAGCTCACGGACCTGGAGGCGCGCAAGGAGTTCGTTTGCCTGCTCGCCCACTTCGTGCAGACCTTCCACTTCCTGACCTGCTTCTTCACCTATGCGCCGGAGATCAGGGAGTTCGCCACCTTCGCCGAATACGTCGGCCCGCAGCTCATCAAGGAAGGCAGCGTGTCCGAGCCGATGAAGCAGATTCGCCGGACGGAGGTGATCAAGGCTGCCGTGGAGTTTCAAGGCGAAGTCCGCAGCGGTGGCCCGGTGAAGTTGAAGCCCGGCGCGGGCAAGAAGGGCTCTGGCCCGCCGCCCAAGAAGGTTTCCGTCCAGGACATGATCGCGGAGATTCGCGCCAAGTTCGACATCAGCGACGAGGAAGCGCTCTACATCAAGGAAGTCACCGAAGAGAAAGCCGCCGACCCGGACATCCGCGGCACGGTCACCGCGCACCGGGAAGACCGGATCTACCTCGAGGGCGCTTATCGCGGGCAGGTCAACGGCGAGATTCAGACGGCCTACGACGAGCGTGGACGTTACGAGGAATTGGCCGACCCCAAATACACGGACACTGGCGCCATCTTCGACATCATGGCCGTAACGGTAATCGAGCGCCAATTGGCATTCGCCGCATGAGGCTATGAGCAAGTCCATTGATCAGATTCCCGAAGCCGACCGCCCGCGAGAAAAGCTTCTCTGCAAAGGCGCTCCCGCCTTGAGCGATCAGGAACTGCTGGCGGTTCTGTTGGGGAAAGGCACGCCGGGGAGGGATGTCATGACGCTCGCCGGAAAGCTGGCGCGGCTCATGGACGACAAGGGTCTGAAGGTCACAGCCGAAGAACTAAAGCAGTTTGAAGGCGTGGGCGATGCGAAGGCTACGTTGATTCTGGCGGCGATTGAGTTCGCCCGTCGCCGCATCAAACCCGAGGGCGCGAAGATTGAAACACCTGCCGACCTGCTGCCTCACGTCCGGCACTACGCTGACCGGAAGCAGGAACATTTTCTCTGCGCCACGATCAACGGAGCAAACGAGATTTGAACATCCGAGTCGTTTCGATTGGTCTGATCGACCGCAGTCCCGTCCACCCGCGGGAAGTGTTCGCCGATGCGCTTTCCGACCGCGCCTCGGCAGTCATCGTCGCTCACAACCACCCCAGCGGAAGTCTCGAACCGTCCCCCAGCGACATCAACATTACCGCCCAGCTAAAGTCTGCGGGCGCAATCGTAGGCATCGAGCTGCTGGACCACATCATCTTCAACCGGACAAAATACTTCAGTTTTCTGGAAGACGGAAAGCTGTAGGGAGGAAGCTAGTGATTTGCCACAGAGGCACAGAGGACACGGAGAAAGACAACCTAACCGCGCAGACACTTCGGCGTCGCGGTAGGGATGGTGCAGTGGAAGTTGCTCCGAAGCCGGCCACCTGAGGAGTTGCCTCCCCAGATGACCGGGGTGTTGAAGGTCTGACTCGGTCCATCCGGCGGGAAGAAGTTAATCGACGCCCAATCCCACTGG
>Ga0247727_10017978_pt1 | contig 11183 bp, 8 predicted proteins | sample WisWelCaveWW1625_FD_202498 | JGI IMG/M metagenome (GOLD analysis project Ga0247727, IMG submission 202498) | Biofilm microbial communities from Wishing Well Cave, Virginia, United States - WW16-25 | ecosystem: Environmental > Aquatic > Deep subsurface > Groundwater > Cave microbial mat | place...
GTCCTCTCGCCGCGCTCTCAAAGCCTCTTATAAATTGGGATAACCCGATCACGCTCAACAATTTTCTGCGTCTGTTGACCCGCGCCGATTACGGCACTTTTTCGCTGATGGCTTCAGAAGTCACACAGAACGTCTCGACCTCACGGTTTGATCAGTTGCTGATTTTTCTTGCTGATCTGAATCGTCAATTTACGGCGTTGGGAGTTGTCCTGGCGCTGTTGGGTATTCTTAATTTCAAGCGGCACAAAATTTTCCAAACGTATCTTGCAAGCGCATTTTTCTTCAGCGGAATATTTTTTGTTCTCTTTGCCAAAGTGCCGGCAGAGAATGCTTTGCTCTTGGGAGTTTTCCATCGTTTTTTTATTTTACCCGCGCTGTTCTTTGCGCTATGGATTGGACTGGGGATGGACGCCATTTTGGTTTGGATTGAAAAAAGAAAGTTACCACGTTTCGCTGTGTCATTTCCGATTATTCTCGCTTTCGGATTAACCGCTTGGCAATTCAAAACGAATGTCGACGAAGCGGATTTTCGAGAAAATTACATGGCCGAGGATTTCGCTCACAACATCCTCTCCAGCCTTCCCGAGAATTCTCTCTTCTTCGTTCGCGGCGATGTGGCATCGATGGGCGTGGATTATGTGCAGATGGTTTTGGGCAAGCGGCCTGATGTGATTTGTCTCGATCAAGCGAAATTGACTTATGGCTGGTTCTATCAAGAAGCGAAAGAAAGATTTCCGAATCTGAATCTTCCCGGCGAACGCTATGAGGGCCGGCAAATTGTAAACAAAGATTTGATCGCCGCCAACATCAGCCGCCGTCCGATTTCATTCATGAGCTTCAAAGAAGAAAGTTATCGAGAAGAATTTCGCGCCGTGCCGGTTGGATTGGTTTATCGAATGCTTCCAAAGTCTCAGAGTTTTTCTCTGGAAGAATTGGAGAAGCACAACGAACAACTTTATGCGAGCTTTGCGAAGCGAGGCTGGGAGCGAAAATATCCGGCGACAAGTTTTGAAAACGAGGTCATGCAAATTTATGCCGAACCGTTTTTCAGGCTGGGGTTCGAATTCGAGCAAGCTGGACAGTTTGTCAAAGCCGATCTTTACTATAATAAAGCGCTGGCGATGAATGCTCTGAATCACAAAGTCATCAAGAATCTGGCGGTGTTATATTTTTATAAAATGAATAGGCAAGCCGCTGGCGCGAGGCTGTTTGAAAATTATCTCGCGCTCAACCCGACAGATGCAGAAGCTGGAAAGATTAAACAGCTTATCGAAGGATGGAGAACGACTAAATGATTCCTTGAGCCAATCGTCCACAATATCTCTGTTCCTCAAATTTCCCTCCCAAACCTACTTCATGCTACCGATTCAACTGTTCGCTGGTGAACACTTTTTGTAATGTCAGCGGACACCGCCCCTACCTCTTCCATCTAGTTAACTCTCTGTAAAACAATATCGGCACGGTTATTGACTGAGTTCAAAACGCCACGTGGCTTCTTTGGCAGCCACGGATGAACGTTTACCTTATTTGCAATCATGCGAGAGAATTGAAAATGGCAATGGATCGAGTCATTGAAAAAAAGAAATGGCCGCCCAGGAAGATCGTGGCAATTTCCGGCGGCGGTCTTTTCTTCCTGGTGGTGATTTACTATTCTCTGCTCGGCGACACCAGCAGCAAGTTTAGAGTGGAGGAGGAGAAGATCACCGTCTCGACCGTCACCCGCGCGCCGTTTCAGGAATTCATTCCGGTGACTGGCAACGTTTTGCCGAGAACGACTATCTATCTTGATGCTGTCGAAGGCGGCAGGGTGGAGAAAATTTTCATCGAAGCCGGCAGCATGGTGAAGAAGGACGACAAGATTTTGCAATTGGTCAACACCAATCTTCTCCTCGACATCATGTTTCGTGAAGCGCAGTTCTTTGAGCAGAGCAACAACCTGCGCAACACTCGTTTGTTGATGGAACAAAGTCGCCTGAATCTGCGCCAGCGTCTCCTCGAACAGGAATATCAGCTTCAACGCCTCAAACGCCAGCATGAACGCAGCTTGGAATTGTTTAAGAAGGGCCTCATCTCACAACAGGAATTCGAGCAGACCAAGGATGAGTACGAGTATTATGCCCGACAGAGGGAATTGGCCACAGAATCGTTCAGGCAGGATTCGTTGTTCCGCGATATTCAAATCCAGCAGTTGGAATCTTCGTTGCGGCGTATGCAAAACAATCTCGAAGTGGTCAAACAAAAGCTGGACAATCTTACTCTCACGGCGCCGATAGCCGGGCAATTGACCTCGCTGAACGCGGAGAACATCGGCGAATTGAAATCGCCGGGCGAGCGCCTTGGGCAAATCGATGTTTTGGAAGGTTTCAAAGTGCGCGCCGGAATCGATGAGCATTATCTTCCGCGCATCAATCTCGGGCAAACCGGCGAGTTTGATTTTGCCGGAAGCACTTATGAGCTGATCACCAAAAAAGTCTTCCCGGAAATTCGCGACGGCAGATTCGACGTCGATCTCGAATTTGTCAGCGATGAGCCAACAGGGATTCGCCGGGGGCAGACTGTGCACATTCGTCTTGAGCTGGGAGATTTGACCGAGGCTGTGCTTTTACCGCGCGGCGGCTTTTATCAGAAAACCGGCGGCCAATGGGTTTATGTCGTGGACGAATCCGGTTCGCTGGCCAGCAAGCGGCCAATCAAACTGGGGCGGCAGAACCCGCAAGTATTTGAAGTGTTGGAAGGTCTCGAACCCGGCGAGCGTGTCGTCACTTCATCGTATGATACTTTTGGGGATAATGATAAACTGGTCTTGGAGAAATAGTTTCTTACTCGAATCGCTCTTACTCTTACTCGTACTCCTACTCTTACTCGCCTTTAAGAATCAAAAGCGAGTAGGAGTACGAGTAAGAGTAGGAGTAAGAGAATACTCAAGGAGTAGCCGCACATGATCAGAACCAACAATCTGAAAAAAGTTTACACCACCGAAGAGGTGGAAACCACGGCGTTGAACAACGTCAACATGGAAATCAAGCCGGGCGAATTCGTCGCCATCATGGGACCGTCGGGCTGCGGGAAATCGACGCTGCTGAATCTGCTCGGCCTGCTCGATAATCCCTCCGACGGCGAGTTTTATTTTCTCGAGGAGGAAGTGTCGAAATACAGCGAGCGCCAGCGCGCCAACACTCGCAAGAAAAACATCGGCTTCGTTTTCCAGAGCTTCAATCTCATCGACGAATTGACGGTTTATGAGAACGTCGAGCTGCCGCTTTTGTATTTGGGCTATTCGGTTGCCGACCGCAAGAAGCGCGTGAATGAAGTGTTGGAGACTATGCAGATCATGCACCGCAAGAATCATTTTCCGCAACAACTCTCCGGCGGTCAGCAGCAGCGCGTTGCCGTGGCCCGCGCCGTCATTGCCAAGCCAAAGCTCATCCTCGCAGACGAACCGACGGGAAATCTCGATTCCGCTCATGGCGACGAAGTGATGAAGATGATGACGGATTTGAACGAAACCGGCACGACCATCATCATGGTCACGCACTCGCCGTCATACGCCGAGTTTGCCCATCGCATCATCCATCTTTTCGACGGCCACGTCGTCACGGAGAATTTCATGGAAAAGGCTAGAATCTGAGTAAGCAGTAAACAGTAATCAGTATGCAGTAATCAGTATGCAGTTGACTGATCACTGATAACTGAACACTGATTACTGATCACAGGAGTCGCCGATGTTCAAAAACTATCTCACCACCACCCTTCGAAAGCTCAGCCGCAACAAAGCCTACACGGCGATCAACGTGTTCGGGCTGGCGCTCGGCATCACGTGCAGTCTCATGCTTTTCTTGTTGATCAAGTACGAGCTGAGTTTCGACAATTTCCACGCCAAGGCCGCTCGGCTCTGCCGCGTCAATACGATCTACGTGCGCGCCGAAGGAGAATCGCACGACACCGGCACGCCATTTCCATTCGGCCCGGCGCTTCGCAAGGATTTCCCAGAGCTGGAAAAAGTAGCGATGGCCGATTTTGACGAATCTTACGGCTTGATCACGATCATAGACGGCGATAAGGCGCCCGTGCGGTATCGGGAGAAGGAAGGTATTGTTTTCATCGAGCCAGATTTTTTTGACATGTTCGACTTCCCGTGGATTGCGGGAAATCCCAAAACGCTCGCGGAGCCGAACAATGTCGCGCTTACCGAAGAGCTTGCCCAAAAATATTTTCCAAATGAAAATCCCATCGGCAAGCGCATCCGGCTTGATAACAAGCTCGATCTGATCGTCACCGGCGTCCTCAAGAACTTTCCTTCCAATACGGATTTTCCCTTCAAGCTATTGGTCTCTTTCATCACCGTGAAAGACCTTGGCCGCGAATTAGAGTCGTGGCAAAATACGATGAGCCTTTTGCAGACTTATGTTTTGCTGCCGGAGAATCTCTCATTCAAAAATCTCGAAAGCCGGCTTCCGGCATTTCTTGAAAAATATTGGACAGACAAAGATGGCGTGGATAAAAGAATTCACACCGTCCAGCCGCTGCGGGAGATTCATTTCGATACGCGTTACGGCGCGTTTTCAGGAAAAGTGACCAGCAAGGCGACGATCGTGGCCTTAGCATTGATCGGATTCTTTCTCATCGTGACTGCTTGCATCAATTTTGTGAATCTGGCCACTGCGCAGGCAATTGATCGCTCGAAAGAAGTCGGCGTACGCAAAGTGTTGGGCGCGAATCGTATGCAACTGATCCGTCACTTCATGGGCGAGACATTGGCCATTACCATATTGGCCGTCTTTCTTGCATTGGCTTTGAACGAACTGTTTTTGTCGCATGTCGCAAAAATTCTCGGACGCGACCTGTCTCTTCATTTATTCGGCGATACGTCCGTCGCTTGGTTTTTGTTGATGATCGGTGCAGCCGTCAGCCTCTTGTCGGGATTTTATCCCGCATTGGTGCTCTCCGGCTTTCAACCTGCGCTCGCATTAAAAAGCAAGAACACGACGAAGCAGGGTGGTGGACTTACGCTGCGGCGTGGATTGGTGATCGTGCAGTTTGCCATTTCCCAGGCGCTGATCATCGGCACGCTCATCATCGCGGCGCAGATGGATTATTTCCGCAATAAAGATTTGGGATTCAATAAAGATGCTATTGTCACGGTTGCTTTGCGGAATCGTGATCCTCTGAGGCTCGAAACCTTGCGCACACAATTGTTGCAGAACGCCGCCATCAAGAATGTCAGTCTCGCTTATGCCAGCGCCTCCTCGGGAAATAGTTGGAGCACCAGTTATCATCATAAGCTCGGCGATCACCTTGAAAAACACGTAGCCTCTCTCAGGTTCGCCGACGCGCGATACTTCGAAACGTACGGTCTGCAACTGCTCGCCGGTCGAGCTTACGCCGAGTGCGATACGATCAAAGAATTTGTCGTCAATGAAGCGCTGGTAAGGCAACTTGGATTTGCAAGCCCGCAAGATGCGATTGGCGAATATCTCACCTTTTGGGATGCTCCGGCGAAGCCGATTGTGGGTGTGGTCAAAAATTTTCATCTGGTGTCTTTGCACGACGAAATCAAACCGTGCCTCATGGCGACCAACCAGCGGGATTATCGTCAGGCGAGTATTAAAATCAATTTCCAAGATGCGAAAGCAGCTTTGCAGCACATTGAAAAAATTTGGAACGCGACTTTTCCCGAAAACGTTTTTGAATACAAATTTCTGGATGATACCATCGCCGAATTTTATGAAGACGAGGAAAAGATGTCGCAGCTTTTGAAAATATTTGCCGGTATTGCGATACTCATCGGCTGTTTGGGATTATTCGGGTTGGTGTCTTTCATGGCGGCGCAACGAACGAAAGAGATCGGCGTGCGCAAAGTTTTAGGCGCGAGCGCCGGCGATATCCTGGCTCTTTTCTCAAAAGAGTTCGCCGGATTGATTCTCGTCGCCTTTCTCCTTGCCGCGCCGATTGCCTATTTTGCCATGAACGACTGGCTGGAAAATTTTGTCTATCGCATCAACGTCGGCCTCGGCGTATTTTTATCGACCATCGTCGTCACGTTTGTTGTCGCTGGCGCGACCGTGGGCTACCGCGCAATGAGGTCGGCGCTGACCAATCCGGCTGAGGCGTTGCGATACGAATAAAAAGTAATCTGTAAACAGTGATCAGTATTCAGTTGCTGATCACTGAAAACCGTCAACTGGAGAAACCCATGATCCGCCTTAAGAACATCTTCAAATACTACTCCAACAAATTCCTGAAGACCTACGTGCTGCAAGACATCGACCTCGATGTGCAACAGGGCGAGTTTCTCACCATCATGGGGCCGTCAGGTTCGGGGAAATCGACGCTGCTGCACATCATCGGTATGCTGGACGAGCCGAACGACGGCGAGTATAATTTTGTCGACCAGCCGGTGCACAAGCTTACTGAGAAGCAACGCTCCGAGCTGCACAAGAACTACATCGGCTTCGTGTTTCAAAGCTACCACTTGATCGATGAGTTGACGGTGTATGAGAATCTCGAAACGCCGTTGTTGTATCAAAAAGTCAAAGCCGCCGAGCGCAAGAGCATGATTGCCGACATTCTCGACCGCTTTCAGGTCGTCGCCAAGAAAGATCTTTTTCCCAGCCAGCTCTCCGGCGGACAACAACAGCTCGTCGGCATCGCCCGCGCCGTGATCGTAAGCCCCAAGCTCATTCTCGCCGACGAGCCGACCGGCAATTTGAATTCCGCGCAAGGCGAAGAAATTATGACGCTGTTCAAGAAGCTCAACTCCGAAGGCACGACGATCATCCAGGTGACGCACTCGGAGAAAAATGCGTCGTATGGGAATCGCACCATTCATTTGATGGATGGACGGATTGCACGAGAAGAACGCTAAGCGCATGGCGCTGAGGGCACAGAGCAAACAGCGAAGAGCGATGAGCGATGAGCGTATGGCGATAAGCGCGCCTTCGCCAAACGCCCGTTATCCTACTTTTTACGCCAAGCTCTTTGCCCTCTGCATTATGCCTACCCTGGGAGATCAAAATGTTCAAAAACTATCTCAAAGTCGCCGTTCGGAATTTGTTGAGCAACAAGCTCTACGCGTTCATCAACATTCTCGGCCTGGGCGTCGCCATCGGGTATGGCGTCGTGGCTTATCTGAATCACACCTATAACTACGACTTCGACGGTTTTCATCAAAACGCCGAAAAAATTTTTCGCGTCAAGACGCTGAGAGTCCTCAATGGCCGTGAAGATCGTTTGGGCATTGCGCCCCGTCCGCTCGGTCCGGCGCTCGCCGCGGATTTTTCGGCGGTGGAAAACTCGGTTCGCCTCACCAGAGCCGACGCCATCTTCAAAGTCGGCGACAATGTATTCAACGAAAACGTCCTGCATGCAGACCCCTCATTTTTTGAGATGTTCACTTTCCCGCTAAAGTACGGTTCGCCGGATGTATTGAACGACAAAGGCAAAATAGTGCTGAGCGAAAAAATGGCGCTCAAATATTTTGGCGAGGAAAATCCTCTCGGCAAACAAATCACCGTGCGCTACGGCGACGGCAAGACGCGCGAGTTTTTCGTCGGCGCGGTGGCGAACAAAATTCCCGACCATTCCAGCATACAATTCGACGCCCTGGCCGGCCTCGACATTCTCGTGGACGTTGGCAGCGATAAGCCGGACGATTGGGCGGATTGGGCACATGCAGTTTTCGTGCAGGTTTCTGACGCCAAGCAAATTGAAAATATCGAAAATCATTTGGCTCCTTACATCGCGGCTCACAATGCTGCGGCGCCGGATTTTCAAATCGCGCGGCTCTATTTTGATTCGTTAAAAAACCTCGGCAGAAATGCCTGGAGTGAAGATCTCAACAACGACATTTTGAAGCGCGCCATGCATCCGGCGGGAATGATTTCGCCGACGATCATCGCCGCGCTCTTGGTGCTGATGGCCTGCTTCAATTACATCAACACCTCGATTGCGTTTTCCTCGAAGCGTCTCAAGGAAATCGGCATTCGCAAAGTAATCGGCGGCGGCAGGCGTCACGTCATTGTGCAGTTCATGAGCGAGAATATTCTGCTGTGTACGCTGGCGCTCGTTTTAGGCGTGGCGCTTTCGGAAATCTTCGTGCCCATTCACGACAACATGTGGGAATATTTCGAGCTGACGCTGGACTATTCTGAAAATCCCGGCTTGCTGGCTTTTCTTGCGGGCTTGCTTTTGTTCATCGGCATCGTCGCCGGCGGTTATCCGGCTTTTTACATCAGCGCCTATCAGCCGGTGGCCATATTGCGCGGCAAGCAAAAATTCGGCGGCGCCTCGATGTTGTCTCGCGTCCTGTTGGCTTTTCAATTTACCGTTTCAGTCTTGACGGTGATCGCGAGCCTCGTCTTCGTTCAAAATGCCGACTTTCTGAAAAATCTCGATCTTGGTTACAATCGCGATCAAGTCATCGTCGTGCCGCTGGCAGATGCAAAAAACTATGAGCCTATTCGAAATGCGATTGAAAAGAATTCGAGCCTCGTCAGCGTTGCGGCGTCGAGGCAGCATGTGGGACGCAATTGGTACACGCGAACCATTGAGAGCGCCGCTGTTCAAACTCGCGCCGACGTGCTTGCAATCGGCCATGAGTATCTGAATACGATGAAGCTGCGTCTCACCGCCGGAAGAGAGTTTGATAAAAACTTCACCGGCGATGTCGATGCCTCGATCATCGTCAATCAAAAATTGGTGCGAGAGTTTGGCTGGGACGATGGACGGCTCGACCGAGCTCGCCGAGGTCTCGGCCAAACCGTAACGCTCGACAGCGTGCGTTACTCGGTCATCGGCGTCGTGGAGGATTTTTACAATAACAGTGTGTGGGGGCAGATCAAGCCTTGTATCTTTCGCTTGGCCAGGCCCGAAGACTTTCGCTATCTCGTCGCGCGAGTGCAGGCGAATGACATGAAGGCGATGAATGAATTTCTACGCGGTGAGTGGCAGCGCCTCGTGCCGGATTCTCCTTACGAAGGCTTTTATCAAGATGAGGTGATGGCAGAGGCGATCAGCGTCAGCGAGAGCATCAAGACCATGTTCCTTGATATTTCTTTTCTCGCGATCGTTATCGCGGCGATGGGGCTGTTTGCGCTCGTGTCGCTGAATATCGCGCGCCGCACGAAAGAGATCGGCATCCGCAAAGTGCTTGGCGCCTCGATGTTAAGCATCGTCCGGCTATTGAACAAAGAATTCGTTCGCTTGTTGGTCGCCGCGGCGTTGATCGCGTCGATTGCCGGTTACTTCAGCGTGCAGGCGTTGTTGAAAAGTATTTATGCCTATCATGTCGGCTTCAGTCTTGCGCCGTTTGTCGCGGCAGCATTTTCGGTTTTTTTCATTGCGTTGTTGACCGTCGGTTCGCAAGTGGTGAAAGTTGCGACGGCGAATCCGGTCGAGTCGCTTCGCTATGAGTAAAGAAGTAACCAGTAATCAGTGTTCAGAAAACTAATAACCGAGCACTGATTACCACCTCTCATGGAATAAAATCATGCCTTTTCCTTCGGTTACAGCGCGGTGGATATTGATTTCCGTGGGCATCCTGTTCTTGCTCAGTGGATTGATCGTGACCAGCTTGCACTTTGCGAAAGTAATTCCCGCTGGTTACAATTGGCAAGGGCCGAGCTTTCTTATTTTGGGAGTGATTGGATTTGCAACGGCGTATTATGGTCTTCGCGTTGCGCGGCCGTGGCCGTTAATCGTGCTCACGTTGGTTTACATTCCGTGGACGGTGGTTGGCTTAATCGGTGATACGCGTCAGGGTCTTTGGCCCTTGGCGATTGGTGAAGCGTTGGGATTGGTCGTCGTGCTGCTGGCACTTCTCAAAGTGTGGAAACAAGTAACAGAGGATAGGAAATGAGAAAAGTCCGACGCCTTGAGATAGGTTCCATCATCCTTACCATCGGTGCGCTTGGCCTGAGCGCCGCATCCATGGCGTTTCTCTGGCAAAAACCGGACGTGAGCATAGCGCTTGGCCGTATTCTCTGGGCAGGAGCCCTCGCAAACCTCTCGCTTTCGCTGATCATGGCGCTCATCGCCTTCTTTCCAATACGCCGTGGAGAGAAATGGGCTTTCTGGGCGTACTGCATTCCGTTTGTTATCTATGGCATCCCAATACTCCTTCTCGACGCGACGCACGTTGCGAAAGAACAGCTCGTCGGTACGCTTGCGCCGCAAGTATCGGGTTTGGCCGTTGCCTTTTTGGGACTTTTCCTCGTGGCCGTTCCGCTGTTCAGAGGCGCGGAGTAAAGTTAAGGAGGAGACCGTCATGAAACACGTCGTCAAGAATCTTACCGTCGTAGTGATTCTTTGTTCTGCGGTATTTGTTCCGTTCCGGTTGTTTGCGCAGGATTCCAGTTTGATTTCATTCAAAATCGAGGATCAGTTCGATCAAGCGCATACGGATCAAGACTATCGCGACAGCATCGTGATCATCATCGGCAGCGACAAGAACGGCAGCAAATACAACGGCAGGTGGACCAAGGCGATCCGCGATTCCTTGAAGCAGGAGAAAAATTTTGGGAGCGTAAAATTTCTCCGCGTCGCCGACGTGCTAGGGGTTCCTTTTTTCGTCAAGGGTTTCGTCAAGGGGAAATTTCCAAAAGAACGGGAGAGCTGGGTTCTGCTGGATTGGAAGGGGCGTTTTGCAAAGGCATATAACTTCGTATCCGAAGCATGCAATATTGTGATCTTTGACCGGAAGGGAGTCGTTGTTCACAAAACGCATGGCCGAGAGCTTGATCTCGAGGAGCTGGCGATTATTTGCGAGAAACTAAGACAATCAATGAAGGAATTGAGCGGCCCCGGCGAATCCGGTTAACTCTTTAAGATACGAGTGAAAAAAAGTAATCAGTAACCGGTGATCAGTATTCAGTAAACTGACCACTGATAACTGAACACTGAATACTGGAGACCCAATGTTCAAAAACTATTTCAAAATCGCTTTGCGAAAACTAAGCCGCAACCGCCTTTACACGGCGATCAACGTCTTCGGCTTGGCTATGGGGATGATGTGCTGCCTTTTCATTTTCTTGATCATCAAATACGAATTGCGCTTCGATCGCTTTCATGGCAAGTACGACCGCATTTATCGCATCACCACGAATGAAATCATCAACGATGCGAGCAGTTATACGATGGGTTCGCCGATGCCGATGGCTCAGGCGTTGCGCAATGATTTCTCCGCC
>Ga0247727_10017979_pt1 | contig 11182 bp, 14 predicted proteins | sample WisWelCaveWW1625_FD_202498 | JGI IMG/M metagenome (GOLD analysis project Ga0247727, IMG submission 202498) | Biofilm microbial communities from Wishing Well Cave, Virginia, United States - WW16-25 | ecosystem: Environmental > Aquatic > Deep subsurface > Groundwater > Cave microbial mat | place...
CCGTTTTTGGAGCAGTTTACTGGCTGCCTCGCTTGTTTTGGTGAGTATTTCTAATTGTCATCACTGAGTAATTCTAATTGTCGTTAAGCGGACTTCGGGTTTACAGGCCAGCGGAGCAATGAGAGCGACTTTGGACTGCTATTCTACAATGCGCGCTGGTATGATAGCTCGCTTGGCAGATTCACGAGTGCGGATACTGTGGTGCCGGGTGCGGGGGATCCGGGGGCGTGGGATAGGTATACATACGTCCTTAATTCACCAATTGGCAATACTGACCCCACAGGGCATTCTTGCTCCTCTGCTGATGGAAATGGAAATTATGGAAATTCTTGCCAAGGCGGGCAGGGGACTGGGAATAATAATGCAACTCCGTTGGTGCCTGGAACAGTTTACACAGGTGACAATTCGCCGCCACTTCCACCAATCGTTCCAGTTCAACCTCAGAGCCCACCAGCACCAATCATTCCAACTCCTCCACCTCCGGAAATAAGTACCCCTCCGATTGTAATAAATATCAATCCTGGGACCGAATTCGAACTTAACTGGGTAGTAGTGCTATATTACCGTCCAACAACTTGGAAATGGTGGTCGTTCACACAGACCCCGGTTACGAGCGTGACGATTCCCGGTTTTGTTCTAGTGCCATTTATTGGGCCAGTGCCTGTTTCAGGGGGAACAGAGAGTGGAATTACGTCATACAATGGTTCAGACGGAAGCTACGCCGAGCCGTACGATTTGATATTTGGGGGTTTGGGATTAGGCGAAGATCTTGGGCTTGGATTAGAATGGATGAATGGTGATACTTCTTTATATGCCGGAGGAATATCTTTGGGTGCCCCATTTAGCATTGAAGTGGGCAACAGCCTTGGTGTAGGTTTCGGTATCGATCAGCCCGGTACATCGCAAAGGGTTATTGCTTCGTCTTTCGCTATACAAATGGCAGGTGGGTATGAGGCTTACGGAACTCAGTTTGTTTATCCAGGCGGAAACTTCGAATATGCGATTCAGGGGACTTACGGTTCGCAGGGTGCAGCAGAATTGGTGCTAATAACAAATAGGCTGGACTACACGATTTACCGCTAAAGGACCCTATGAATGCCAACTATCGGCGATCGTTACTTCTCCTGCTAATTTTCATGGTTTTATCTGCATGTAATATGGCATCCCCTCCGAAGGATTTCCCCTACGAGTTGATGCTTTCTTATCAGGATTTGCCGCCTGGATGGGAAAGGTTAGGCGGCTCCTTTCCCGATGAGTTAGGTGCAGTGTCGCACCGCGTGGCATATTCTCCCCAGCCTGAAGTAAGTTGGAAGGCAATTAGCCATCAGATTGCTATCTATCCAGACGAAGTGAGTGCCATGGCTGCCTACCCTGTTTGGGAAGAACAATGGTTTCGTCCCGGCTGGCAGGATGTGCCAGGCGCCGAATCTTCCCTACAAGGAATTAATGATATATATAGATTCGGGTACCATGATGGGTCCATTGATAATATTTCGTTTAGATCGTACAGGTTTTTACAATTGCATAACAACATGATCATCTTAATCCTTGCTAACGCGGATAACGAATTCTTGGATTTGGATCGATTGCTTCAGGTAATTCGGTCATTGGATTCGAAGTTTCCATTAGACCCTTAAGGTTACTCAACTATTGAGATTGTTGAATTCGATCTGCGAAAGCTAACTGCTAACCAGCGCCGCAATCCTCTCCAGCACCATCCAGCCCTACGCCGCGCTGACCGGTTTTGACGGGCAATCTCTCACCGGGCAGTGCTAAACTGGTACCGCTGAATCCGCTGAAAGGCTGAGACCGCTGTTTCCTTTCAGCAAGTTTCACGCCTTTTTAGCGACTCAGCGTTCCAACGCATTGCCCTGCGCGTACAAGACCCTGCCGACCCAAACGACACGAATGCCGTCTATTACTCACTCACCGACCACGAGCTTGCAGCGCAAGCTTCCGGCTCAACCCGCGTGATCGCCTACGAAGACGGGACGTATACGGTGAGTTGCGGTATAAGCCGTGGGGTGCGTAGTGACAGGCGAGCGACGAAAGGCTGAGGGCCTCAAGGTAGTAACCTCGTTCAGGGATAACCCCTGAGATTCAGACTAATTTTCATGAATCTGCTGAAGGGCACCCACGGATTTGCGTTGGATTTCCACCTCTCTTGCCTGTTTACCTATCCGCGTTTTGCTATGGCTTTACCATCCCCTCGATTTCCTTCAAGACGGATTCCAAATCAGGAGCATTCGCCGCGACGACATCATGTCCCCCAACGTGTTTATGATGCGGCGCGGAAGCCAGGTGCAGGAAGTGGGGCGCGTTGTCGTATCGAAAAATCATCGTACCGTCTGCACGTTGGAAATGATAGCTATACGTTTTTTTGAAGCGCTGTTCATCCTGTTTGATCCATAATTCACGAAAGTGTAGGAGCGAGTTGTCCAGGAAATAGACATCGGCGCGAATGAACCAAACTTCCTCGCGGTTATCCAACTCAATTTTAGGCTGACCGGCCAGCGGTAAAGCGGAGAGCGCCGTAAGGATCCCGTCAAAGTAATCCTTAATCGAGTTTTGCATCGGTCAGGGATCCCCGCTGGGCTTCGAGATGACGCAGGGCTTCCACTTCCATCCACCAGTCCAGAAAGTCCAGCGTTTCCTCTATTTCACGGGCTTTGAACTTGCGCTCGAATTCATCCGTGGTCATGGTGTAGCGCGTTTCAAAAGGTGCGAGCGCTTGATGGGTGCGCTCAATGGCGTAGTCAAGCAATTTGGCCTCGCGTTCCAGCGCGCTCTTGAGCAGTGGTTTGAACCGTTGGATATTGTTCGTTTGAATCGTGATTTGTTGCAACATGTCATGCTCCTTGCCAGCTCCGGGCGGCTGTTATTGCTATTATAGCAAAGCGGAGGAATGCTGAATGATTGATCAAGGAAAAGAGGAAGGGACGGCCACCCCCCCCAACGGGCAGTGGCAAACACGTATCGCTGAACCCGCTGAAAGGTTGAAACCGCTGGCTATCCTTTCTCGGCGGCATTCACGCCCATTCAGCGCCTCAGCGTTCCAACCACACTGGCTACCAGCGCACCTGCCCTGAGCGGCGACCAAAGGTCGCATGCCGAAGGGTCGCCCTGCGCGTCCAGGACCCCGCCGACCCGGATGATACCAATGCCGTCTATTACCCGCTCACCGACCACGAGCTTGCTGCGCAAGCTTCCGGCAGTACAAGCGTGACCGCTTACAAGACCTGCCCTGAGCCTGCGACGCTACCCGTCCCGAAAACGGTGGTGGGAGAGACTATCGGTTGTGCTTGGTGGATACTTTCGGCAACAGAATTGGTTTGCGAGGAGCCAGGGTCAAAAATGTCCGGTTACTGTCTGCTTGTTGCCGCCTCAGGTCAGCAACGATGGCTTGCAAGTCGAAGTTGAATTTCCTGGCATACGCTTGCCGCGCCTCGCGCACTTCTTCCACAATCGGGTCGTTCCACATATCAGACCTCCATCAATTCCAGCGGGGAACAAATAATCGGCGGTTCATAATCGTTGATCCGGCAGACGTATTCCACATTCGCCCGCAAGGCCGCATTCGCAATATGTTAGAAGTTCCACGTCAGGAGATAATCCATGCCGCTTACAGCTGCCGTGGCAATATGCAAGGCATCGGCTGAGGCTTGTTTGGGAATTGCGTTTTGCCCGACCAATGCCTCTGCCAGTGCCAGAGCTTCGGATGTAATCTCAAGAAAGCGGCAATCCGCCAAAGCCTGACGGCGTTTCAAGACCGCTTCGGTATCACCCAAATTGATTTCCTGTTCAACCAGCTGGGAAACATAAAGCTCAAACTGCCCGCGCCGCTCATGCCACCATTCCTGGGTTACCTGCTGATTGGCGGAAACCAGAATGTCCCGGCTTGGGCGGGCTGCCAGGTAGCTGATCACGCTGCTTTCAAGGTAAACTTTTGGCTGCATGGCTTCATTATACATCGCCGCACCTCCTGACAGCTACGGGATGAGCCATTGCGGTATAAGCAATGGGGACGCTGAGGTGGGACTCTACCGATTATAGTGGCAATGCCACGCACCACGCAGGCTGCCTACTTCATCACCGCCGCCACCGGATAATACGGCTCCATATCCTCCACCGCCAACCCCTGGATGTACCCGTCAAACACACGTTCGTTTTCCCAGCCGCCCCCGCGCATGGCAATGGACTTGGGCGCGCCCAGCCTCGTCACCTCGGTTGCAAAGGTGTGCCGGAAACGGTGCGGGTACAACTTCATGCCCGTCTGCTTTGACCACGACTGTACCACCTCCTTCACCCCCTCCGTGGTCAGGTCCCTGCCCGGATAATTCCCCCCAACCGCCACAAACAACCCGGTTGCGTCCGGGCGCGCCAACCCGGCCCGATCAGCCAGCCAGGCATCCAGCCACAGGGCGGTTGGCATCGAAAACCCGCGCCGGTTCCATTGCCCGCCTTTGACAATCACGGACAACCGCCTGGCCCGCAGGTCCACCTCTGCCAGGCGCAGGCGCGACATTTCCGAAACCCGCAAGGCGCAATCCACAAATACCCCGGTCATGGCCAGGTCGCGCCGGCCCTTGGGGGTGGACGTATTAAATGAAACGAGCAGGTCACTGAGCTGCCCCAGCACCAAACCTTCCCGCGGCGGGCGGGGCGCACGCTTGATTCTCAGGCGCAGGGCAGGATGGGTTTCCCCATAGTGAAAACGCAGGAAGCCCCGCATGGCATTCAGCGCAATCCACTGGGAGTTCAGCCCCCAGTTTGGCCGCTCCAGCCATTGGCGTAGTTCCGTCGTCGTGAGCATTGCCGCCCCTTGCGGGAAGTCAACGTAAAACAGGGCCAGCACACGGATGTACTTCGCGCGGGTGGACGCGCTCAATGGACGAGAGTCCAAATACTCGTAGATCAGGGGGGAATTTTCCATCGTTGGCGTTTCGATTAAACCGGCGGGGCGTTGGTTCCCAGCCTTGAAAGCATGGAAATCCGAAACAGACTGCCTATCTTAACCATAAAAAGTACCGGCGCGCAAGTCGGGTTTGTTTTCCGTCCCCATCCCAGGGCCAGGTTTCCGGGTGGCAATGGGCGCAAAAAGTGGGGAGGCCGCGTGCGGCGTAACCACCCCAATGGACGCGCCATAACCCGCACCGGCCAACAACCAGTCCCGCAGGGTGGTTTCAGCGACGCCCAATGGCTGCAAAAGCATGTGGGCGGCGCGTAAAAACAGCATTTGATAACGAGCGTAATCAAGCAGGGCCAGGCTGGGAGCGGCGGGTAAATCCCAGGCATGGACTCCCGGCTGGCCGCGGGTGAACACATAGCGCACGCGCTGCCCAGGGTGCAATGGTTTACCCGCTTCTTCCAACTGTCCTCCGGCCCTGGCCGCGGGTGAGCGCACGCGATAGGCCGCCAGGGTGCGCCCAAGCGTTTGTGAAATCACAAGTTTTTCCAGGGGCACGTCCCCTTGCCGCAGGCGTGTGAGATGGAACCGCAGGCCGTGCACGATTTCCGGGAGTAGCCGGGGAAATTCGGAAATGGTGCGCGCCTGGGCCAAGGTATGCAGGATTTCCATTTGGACCTCCACCAACCATAAGGGCGTGTCATGCCGCTGGGCGGCAAGGCCGCGCACCTTGATCGTGCCATCCTGGAAGACCCCGAAATAGCGGTTGGAAACCGGAACGCGCGCATCCTGGCGCGATGGCAGGAAGGCAATCCAGCGATAGACGCCCTCCAGCGCCAGGCCAATCCCCGTTTCCTGGGAAATCCGGGCCAGCAGGGGGGCGATGTCCCGAGGGGAGAGCGCCCCTGCCGGGGTCACGGCCCCCATAGGCTGAACCCACAGCCCATCCACGTAGAGATGGAGGACGCGGCAGCCGGCCTCTTCGGCGATTTCCTTCGCCTGCATCATGATCTCGCGCCCAAAAGCCGTGACCGCCTCATGCGCTTCAATGCGGCCAAAGCGCGCGTTTTTGTAGCCCAAATAGCCGAAACACACGACCAGGAGCCATCTCAAGGCTTTGGCCCGCGCGCTGAGTTGGGGGCAACGTGTATCGCGCGGGTCAAGGGCGGCCAGGCGCGCCTTGAGGCGCAACCGTTTTGCCAGCAGGGGGCGCAGGGTTTTGGGGATGAGGCCAGCCCGGGTTTGGTCAACGGGCACCCCGAGGGCGGGGATGGTGATGGTGGTATCGCCCACGTTCCCGACCGTTTCCGGGGAAAGGTTGAAACGCACCATGATACCCGGATACATGGAAGTAAAGTCCAACTCGGCCACGTTTTCATGCAGGCCGACCACCGGCTGGAAGACCAGCCCGCCGCGGTCGGCGCGCATGAGTTGGCGGGCGGTTTTGGGTGTTTCCGCCTGCTGTTTTTGATAGGGCACCAGCACGCCCTCCCGCAAGGCCGTCACCATTTGCATGGCCGTAATCCCCGCTCCCGGCGATTTACGGGCGATTTCCTGTACTGGCAACCCGGTCACGCGCGCCTGTTCGAGTACACCCGCCAGGCCATACTCCCCGAACATCATGGCATTCTGGGTATCAATATGCCAGCGGCCAAAGAGGTGCGTTTGCGCCCCGCGATAGACCACCTGCCCGTAGGAGAAATATGAGTTGGCGGCCCGCTGCAAGGGTGGGCGGGAGGTATCGCGGTTGGGGTTGAAATGGGTAAGCTGGTGTTTCCGGCAATACGCCAGGAGCCAGGGGAACAGCCAGGTATCGCCCCAATCGGTCAGCAACAAATCCGGGTCATGTCGGCGGAGGAGCGCGCCCAATTGGATCAGCAGTAAATCGGGGGCCATCGGCAGGCGATATTCGGAACGGTCAATCCGCGCAAACAAGCGGGTGACGGTGCGGCGGGCGGGGTTTTCATCCGGGAAGAGCCGGAGCGTGCGCAAGGGCGGCGGGGGCGGGTTGATTTCCCAGGGTTGGTCATGGACGGCGAGTTGCTGAATCCAACCGTCCTGATCGGCGGCGATGGTGCAACGTGCCAGGGGGAACAGCCCATAGACAGCGGCGGCGCGCAGGGGCAGGGGGAGGTCGGCATCGTAGTAATCGAGATCGGGGAAGGCGCGGACGACTTCATGGAAAAGGGCGGTTTGTGCCACCGGATTGCCAACCCGGATTGCCAATACCGGCACCTCGCCCACAAAGAGGTCTTGCCGCGCAGCCCTGGACAAGACCACAGGCCGCGATTCCAGGAAACGCCAGAGCGCCCGCAGGCGGGGAAAGGCACCCGCGGCGTAAAAGGTGACGGGAAAGGACTGGCGCAAGCGCAGGCGCGCGCCCGATTCATCCAGCAGCCATAAAACCAGCCCATCCTCCGGGTCGGGATAGACATCCAACAGCCAGCCGGAATAATCAGGCATCGAGTGTGTCCCGCAAACGCTGATTCTCTTTGGCAACTTCGAGCAGCATGGCATCGAGCTTGTCCCGCAAACGCTCATTCTCTTTGGCGACTTCGAGCAGCATGGCGAGCAGGATGGCTTCAAAGGGCAGGGCATGGTTGGCCTGGCTGATGGCGGCCACATGCAGGCGCGCCCCGGCAAAGAGGGCGTCAAAGATGCGCTGGTCTGCCCGGCGCAGGCAGCGGCGAAAATCGGTAAAAGATTGTTGCTCTGCCAGGAGGATTTGATTGGCGGTTTGCAGGGTGCGGCCCATTGGGAGACCTCAGAACAAATTGGGTTGATGAACGCTGGGGGCCGCGGCGGGGTGGAGTACGAGGCTGGCGTTTTCAGCGAGGTATTCCGGGTATACGGCGCGGGCGGCGGCGTTGGCGGGCGGGTGGGCGGCTTGCACGATTAAGGGCGCCTGCTGGCTCAGGCGGTGCAGGTGGCCCTGCACAATTTCAAGGAGGCGCAAACCCTCGGGCAGGGAAATGTTTTCATCGTAGAAAGAGGCCAGCAAGCCCATGATGAGACCGGGAGCGTCCTGCGGAGGAGTTTCTGCCAATTGGCTGACGGCCTGGTAGCAGGTAAAGGTGCGCGCCACTTGGACGCGCGCCAGGGCGGCTTCGAGCAGGTGCGTCTGCCGCCGGATCAGGCGGGCCAGGAGATAAGCATTGAAGTGGTTGCCACAATCGATGACGTGTACCCCCTGAGCACAGGCTTGCCGGGCCAGCCAATGATGGAGGCCCGCCTGGTAGAGGGCGGCTGGCCCGAGGAGCAGGACGATGGCATGGGAGCGGTGTTCAAGCGCGGGGTACATACCGCAAGCGTACAGCAGCCCGCAGGGGAAAGACAATCCCCCCTGGGGGGAATCAGGGGGGATATGGTGGGGGGCTTTGGGGGGGATGAGTCTGAAAGACAGGGGAAAGCAGGGAAGGCGGAGGGGGATAAAGGGGGGTGTCACCCCTGCCACCGGCTGAAATCCCAATCGGAAAGCAGGGTTTGGAGTTCCGCCCGGTTGGCGACCTGGAATTTTGCCAGCGCGGCGCGGGCATGGTCGCGCACCGTTTCGGTCGAAATCGTCAAGCGCTGGGCGATTTGCGGGTTGGTGTAGCGGAGGCAGATCAGGGCGGCGACTTCCTGCTGCCGCGGAGTCAGGCTTTCCCAGGCTTGGTAATGGGCATCTTGTTTCCGCCGGTGATGGATTTGGGAGAGGACCAGGTCAGTGGCAAATTCTTCAAATGGCCTACCTTCCTGATCGGAAAGGATACGGACGGCGTCCACCACATCCTGGTTAAAACGCAGGGATTCCCCGCGGCGCTGGAAACCAAGTTTTTGCAGGAGGGTGCGGAAGATGAACATGGGGACACACGGGTACGTCCGCTGATTTTAGTAGAACAGGCGTTCGGTAGCAAGGCGATTTATGCCACGCCACGCGCTTGTAATGAAGTTAGCATGAAAGGGCGGCTCTTGACCCCCTCCGGAATTGTGGGAGAATGTCCCTGCCCCGTTCAGGATGCCCCCCTCATCCTGGGCGGGGTATTTTGTTTGTCTTACTTGGTTGCACTCTGCAAAACCTATTAAATCTTCTCAATCATCACCCTGCCAGCTGCTCGGTCGCGTTGATCTTCATCCAGCGTCACGAAAGGCAAGTTCAAGCGGGAGGCCACAGCCACATAAGTGGAATCCGCTCCTCGCAAGCCCAGTTGGACAGCCAATTGCGCTGCTTCACGAATCAGCGCGCCATCCATCTCCACCAACCGCAACCCTGGCAGCGTTTGCAGGATTTCAATGGCTGCCTGGCCCAATAGGGGCGAGGTGGTCCGGCGGGAGATCGCGCCCCCTACTTCGGGGAGCAGCAATGACGGGGAAAGAAACGCTTTTCCGGTGGCACGTTTTTCATCCAGCCAAGTTTTAACCAATATATGGAAATAATCCTGAGGCACCAAGCGCGAAACCATGACACTGGCATCCACGACAAAGAAGGCGGTCTCAGTCATGCCCGGCCTTCCGCAACAGCTTCGACCGCTGAGACACCAGCCGGCCAGTACGTCTCAATCTCAAGCGCAAGACGATCTAATTTGACCCATTCATCACCCTCTTCTTGGGCTGTCGGGGAGCGCTGCACCGGGACGAGCAAAGCAACGGGTTTGCCCCGGTAGGTGATTTCCACTTTCCGGCCATCCTCCCTTACCATCCGAATCAATTCGCTCGTGTGTTGACGCAGTTCTCGAATACCGATCTTCATCATGCTCGTCTCCTTTTTATGTGTACACGTATGTGTCTACATTATAGCACTGGCGCTTAATACATGGCGGGGATTATTCCAAAGAAGTTCGCACTGGAAAAGTTGGGCAATGCTTGAATACAGGTTCCACTACACAACCGATCTCCCCACCAGGCGCGGCCGGATTGCGTGTCATGTTTCAATCCACGCCCCCGCATGGGGGGCGACGGGACGCGGGGAAGTGCATACGACGGCCAACCGTGTTTCAATCCACCCCTACGGGTGTGGGGATAGCTTGTTTTTGTAAACTAATTCTCGCTTACCCGTCGCGGTTCACCCCCACGGGTGTGGGGATAGCAAGGTGAAATTCGTAGACGGCGGGCGCATCGTCGGTTCACCCCCACGGGTGTGGGGATAGCGCAGTCCGAAGCCGAACACCTGCGCGGCCTGGGCGGTTCACCCCCACGGGTGTGGGGATAGCGATGGATAACGAATATCTATTTGAACAAATCACCGGTTCACCCCCACGGGTGTGGGGATAGCAACCCCGCACGGGCGTAAACTTTACCGCTGAACGCGGTTCACCCCCAAGGGTGTGGGGATAGCGCACGCAAAGCCATAACGGGTTAGACTACCATCCGGTTCACCCCCACGGGTGTGGGGATAGCGCGGCGCATCCGGGCGGCAAACACGCTCAAATTCGGTTCACCCCCACGGGTGTGGGGATAGCCCATTGGCAGGAAGCGCACATCCACGGCGGCGCGCGGTTCACCCCCACGGGTGTGGGGATAGCTATCTTCGAAGAGTCTACGGAACTCCACCAGTACGGTTCACCCCCACGGGTGTGGGGATAGCCGCCGGTGGCGCGGGTTTGGATTTTGAGTGGGCCGGTTCACCCCCACGGGTGTGGGGATAGCGCGGCTATCGTGCAGGATGGTATTCAGGCCAACCGGTTCACCCCCACGGGTGTGGGGATAGCATAATTTTGCGACCACGGAAGCGGACATCGTCAGCGGTTCACCCCCACGGGTGTGGGGATAGCGACCGCTATTGTGGTCATGGCGGCCTTGTCCTCTGGTTCACCCCCACGGGTGTGGGGATAGCTGTTGACGAAACGCTTGTCCCCTATGCAGATCGCGGTTCACCCCCACGGGTGTGGGGATAGCGAGTTGTGCCGCAGAATTACACGCATACTGCAAACGGTTCACCCCCACGGGTGTGGGGATAGCCCGTTGTTTCCCGTCCACAAGAACAAAATCACCTGGTTCACCCCCACGGGTGTGGGGATAGCCAACCTCAACATGTTGGAACATGCCTCCCAACTCGGTTCACCCCCACGGGTGTGGGGATAGCAAATGGCTGAAGGTGACGGCGCGCTCTACAATAACGGTTCACCCCCACGGGTGTGGGGATAGCTATTTCCCCTCCCGCTTCCTGAAGCCCCTGTCAACGACAACTAGAAATACCCATGGCGACAATTAGAAATACTCATTGGCCAAGGGGTTCTGGCTGATCCAATCAATGGATCGGATCAGGATTTCTCCTGCTGGACTAAAGCGGCTTGGTCT